>Ga0209810_1005920_pt1 | contig 10842 bp, 8 predicted proteins | sample Coa_R1_7_FD_187159 | JGI IMG/M metagenome (GOLD analysis project Ga0209810, IMG submission 187159) | Surface soil microbial communities from Centralia Pennsylvania, which are recovering from an underground coalmine fire - Coalmine... | ecosystem: Environmental > Terrestrial > Soil > Unclassified ...
AGGGCGGCTTGACCTCGAAGGGCGTTTTGCCGTCGGTCAGCACCGATGGCACGCCGGGGCCGACCAGCCGTCCCGGACGCAGATAATCTCCACGCTGAAGCAGATATGTCGGCGATGGCTCGCCCCGATCCCAAAGCGACCGGATTTTCGGCTCCGATAGGAGTTTCGCTTGAAGCGCCTTGATCTTTGCTTCGGTGTCCGAGGACGGCTTCTTCGCCTGTGCAGCCTTCAGGGTGTCGATCTCTTTTTGCAGCTTGGCGTTGTGGGCTTCCCATTGCCGTCTTTCCGCCGTCGTGACGTAGGGCAGATCGCGATCCATCCGTGTGCCTTGACTGAGGCCGGCAAGCCAATTCGGCTTCATCCAGTCGTGTTCGTCAAAGGCACCTTTGAAGACATCTAATAACCGGTAATAATCGCGCTGCGGGATCGGGTCGAACTTGTGGCTATGGCAACGGGCGCATTTCAAGGTCAGACCCATTACGGCTGAGCCGAGCACATCGATCTCGTCGGCGATCACTTCCAGGCGGTCGGGCAAAAAGTTTGTAAGGTTGTACCAGGTCGGGTCGGGAGCCATGCGTAAAAAGCCGGTGGCGACCAGGTTATCGTAAAGCTCCTGTGTGATCTCCGGCGCGTGCTCGTAGTCGGCCAACTCGTCGCCGGCAATTTGCTCCAACAAGAAACGATCATACGGCTTGTCCGCGTTGAAGGCGCGGATGACGTAATCGCGGTAACGCCAAGCGAAGGGACGCACGAGGTCCTGTTCGCGTTTGCCCTCAGTATCGGCATAACCAGCGAGATCGAGCCAGTGCCGGCCCCAGCGCTCACCGTAGCGCGGCGAGGCGAGCAGGCGATCAATCAGCTTTTCGTAGGCTTGCGGGTCGCGGTCAGCCAAGAAGGCGCAGACTTCCGCCGGCTCCGGCGGCAAGCCGGTCAGGTCGAGGTGCGCCCGTCGCAGCAGCGTCGCCCGGTCTGCCTCGGGGGCCAGCGTCAGCCCGCGCGATTCCAGCTTGTGCATCACGAAAGAATCTATGGGATTGCGGACGCGCGCTTGCTGTTTCACTGTCGGAGGCGTGCCGGCGTGCGGCGGTTGAAACGCCCAGAAGTCGCGGTCTTTATCTGTGACCAGTGGATCGAGCCGGCTGCTGGCGACATCCGGCTTCTGCTGCACCTCCGGTGCGCCAAGAGCGATCCAGCGGGCCAGTAGTTCCGTCTCGGCATTCTCAATCGGCTTGATGCTTACTTCGACGATGCGACGGCGCGGCGGCATCTCGCCGGAGCGGATCTTCTTCATCAGTAGGCTCTGCTCCGGTTTGCCCACAACGATGGCCGGCCCGGACTTGCCGCCGCGCAGCATGGCCGCCCGGCTGCGGAGATCGAGGCCGGCTTCCTTCCGACGGGGTCCGTGGCAAACCGTGCAGCGGCGCAGCAAAATGGGCAGGACATCGTGCTGTGTGATGGCCGGCTGGGTCACATCGGCAAGATCGGAAGCGAACGGGGCGCCGGCGGCGATCCAGCGGCGGATGATTTCCACTTCTTCCGGACCTAATTTAGTGGTTTTGCCCGGCGGCATTTTCCCGCTGTGAACCATCTCATAGAGTATGCTCTCCTGAGGCTTGCCGGGCTGGACCACAGGGCCTGATTCGCTCCCCTTGAGGATGCCCGCGCGCGTGCGGAGATCGAGTTCGGCCTTCTTCGCTTTCTCGCCATGACAGCGCAGGCATTTCGCTTGGAGCAGGGGCAGAATGTCCGTCTCGAAGCGCGGCTGTTGCTGCTGTCGTTTTTCTTCGAGAGCGTAGAGGCGACAGCCTCCGCCCAAGACAGCGGCCACGGCGAGCATCGCGCGGACAACTTGCCATCGCCAATCCGCGACTTTCATCCACAGCTCCTCAACGAAATCTCAACTAGAGAACTCCCCAAAGATCTTAACCTGGAAGCCGATTTCGATTCTACGACGGGCTGGTAGAGGCTGCAAGGAGCCAGTCGTTTGTACGGGGAGGAGAACTTTGCCAGCAAGCCGATAGAAAAAAAGATGCTGGACGATAAACTCACAGGGTTCGACTGTCCCAAGCCATGAAGGTGCCAAAGAATTAGACTTAGGAGTTCGCCATGCGGATCGCCATCACGGGTGCAACAGGCTTTCTCGGCCGCTACCTGGTGCGCCACCTTGCCCAGGCCGGGCATCAACTCCGCTGCTGGTATCGCCCCGGCAGCGACCGGAGTGGCTTCGAGGAACACGCCGACGCCATCACCTGGCTCCCCGGTGCGCTGGGAGAAGAGGAGGCGGTTGGGCAGCTCGTCCAGGGAGCCGACGCGGTGGTCCATGCAGCCGTACAGTGGGAAGGCCCGCGCACGCGGGGCCGCGGCCATCACGGCGCTGCGAACGTCTTCATTGGCACGAACCTCACCGGCTCGCTGCAACTGTTCCAGACCTCCTTTGAGGCAGGCGTGCCGCGGTTTATCTTCGTCTCGACCTGCGCGGTCCATGAAGTGATTCTCGACGACCGGCCGCTGGATGAGACACATCCGTTGTGGCCAACCAGCCATTATGGCGCGCACAAGGCGGCGCTAGAGGCCTTTGTCCACAGCTACGGCTTGGGGCAGGGCTGGCCGATCTGCGCTTTGCGACCGACCGGCATCTATGGCCTGGCGCATCCGGCCCAGGCAAGCCGTTGGTTTGATCTGGTGGGTCAGGTCCTCCGCGGCGAACCGATTGAGTCGGCGCGGGGTGGCAAAGAAGTCCACGCCGCCGATGTGGCTCGCGCTGTGGAGTTGCTGCTTCAGGTTGAACCCCAGCGCATCGCGGGCCAGTCTTTCAACTGCTGCGACCAGTATATTGCCGAGGAACAGGTAGCCCGGATTGCCTGCGAGTTGACGGGCAGCCAAAGCATGATTGCCAGCGGCAACCGTGGACCCAAGCACCAGATTGACACAAGCAAGATCCGTGCGCTGGGCATGACCTTCGGCGGCGAGGCGCGGTTACGTGAAACGATCAAAGAACTGATTGAAGCCCATCGGTCCGGTTCTGGAGTGCCCCGTGTTGGGCCTTGATCTGGCCGCACTTGGTGATAAGCGGGAACCGTCTTGGTATGGGAATTCTCTCCTCAGCGAGTCCTCATGATCTTGCGGATCGCCTCTTCCTCCGCCGGTGTCAATTTGGCCGGCTTTCTCGCTTCCAAGTTCTGCAAGTGTGGAACCAGTTTGCCTTCCTCGTGCAGAGTGAGAAGATCATCCACAGTCGAAATCCGGAACTGCTCGTTCTGTTGCCGCAAGGCGCGATAGACGCGGAACAGAGTGAGCAAGCCGGAATAGCGATCATTGCGTTTGACGCCGGAGTTGAGCTGCGATTGGATGTTGCCGGCGCTATAAGCGGCCAGAAGCAGCAGACTGCGCGAATCTTCTCGATCGATTCCGCTCCAGCTCAATTCCTCTCGGCCGAGGACGACGGCAGCATTCGAGGTTTGCTGCGAGTACAGCAAGATCAGCCGCGCCCAATCGGGGGCCGATTTGTTCAGCGGGTCGTCCAGGAACAAAGAGCTGCTTTGCCGAAACACTTTGTCCGATATTTCGGGACCCTTGCGAGCCTTTTGTTCGGCAAGAGAGGATGAGCCGAAGACGAGAACAAGCAGAGTCAGTGAAATCGCTCGGCAAGTATTCATCGGGAACCTCTTGAGTAAATGCTCGTCGTGTGCTTCGAGCTTGTGATGAATGGAATCCACGCCTCTACCGCCTATCATGACAAATAACAGCTGCCGCGTCCGCCCGGCGGCGCACGCAGGAGAGAAGCTTCATGGAACAGCATGCGCATCTGGAACCGACAGTTGTGGTCATATTCGGCGGCGGCGGCGACCTCACGCATCGGAAGCTGGTGCCGGCGCTCTACAACCTTTTTCTCGATCGCTGGCTGCCGCAGAACTTCGCTATTCTCGGCATCGACCGGCTTGAGATGAATGACGACAGCTATCGTAAGAATCTCCGCGAGAGCGTCGATCAATTCTCCCGCCGCGGCAAGAGCAAGGACGACGAGTGGAACGCATTCGCGCCGCACATCCATTACTTGAGCGCCGACTTCACTGATGCCGGTGCTTTCGCCAAGCTGCGCGATCAACTCGGTGATTACGATAAGGACTGGAAGGTCCAGGCGCATCACATTTTCTACTTGGCCACGGCGCCGAGAATGATTGAGATCATTGCACGCCAGCTTCACGAGGTCCAGCTCCTGGACGAAAAGGAGCGCTCGCGCTTAGTTGTCGAGAAGCCGTTTGGCCACGATCTCGATTCGGCCCGCAAGCTTAATCGCCAGCTCACCGAGCTGATGAACGAAGATCAGATCTATCGGATCGATCACTATCTTGGCAAGGAGACGGTGCAAAACATCCTCGCCCTTCGCTTCGCCAACAGCTTCCTGGAACCGATCTGGAATCGCCGCTACATCCATCACGTACAGATCACGGTCGCAGAGCAGGTCGGCGTCGAGCATCGCGGCGGTTACTACGATCACGCCGGCGCCCTGCGCGACATGATCCAAAACCACTTGCTGCAAGTGCTCTGTTGCATCGCCATGGAGCCGCCCGTCTCCTTCGAGGCCAACGAGGTACGCAGCAAGAAAACCGACGTGCTCAAGGCAATTCGGCCCATTCCCAGCGAGCAAGTATCGCAGTTCGCCGTCCGCGGCCAGTACGGAATGGGCAACAGCGAGGGCAAGACCGTGCCGGCCTATCGACAGGAACCAGACGTGGCCGGCGATTCAGCGACGGAGACGTACGCCGCCCTGAAGTTATTCGTCGATAATTGGCGCTGGCAGGACGTGCCATTCTATCTGCGCACCGGCAAGCGTCTGCCCTCGCGCGTCTCCGAAATATTCGTCCAATTCTCTCCGGTGCCGCACCGTTCGTTCCCGGCCGCCGCTTATGCCACCTGGATGCCCAATCGTATGGCCATCCGCATTCAGCCGGAAGAAGCGATTCAATTACGTTTTCAGGCCAAGCAGCCCGGCCCAACGCTGCACTTGCGTCCGGTGCAAATGCGTTTTTCGTACAAGGAATCGTTTCAAACGCAACCGCCGGAAGCCTATGAAACGCTGCTTTTGGACGTGATCCGCGCGGACGCCACGCTGTTCATGCGCGGCGATCAGGTTGAGGCGGCCTGGGCGGTAGTGCAACCGATCCTTGATAATTGGAGCAATCACCAGCCGCTGGATTTTCCCAACTATGCCGCCGGCAGCTGGGGACCGGAAGAAGCCGACGAATTACTGGCCCGCGATGGCCGGCACTGGTTCGCACCCGATATCTGATTTCAGATTGATGATTGATGATTGATGATTGGAAGACATGATATCCAATCATCAATCATCAATCTGAAATCATCAATAACGAAAAGGAGTACTCCATGACCGACCTGCGTGAACTGGCTGCTCAACTGCGTGTCGATAGCATCCGCTGCACAACGGCGGCCGGGTCCGGACACCCCACGTCGTCGATGTCCGCCGCAGACCTGATGGCCGTGCTGATGACCAAGTATCTCCGTTATGATTGGGCCAATCCCCACAAACCGCAGAATGATCGCCTCATTTTCAGCAAAGGCCACGCGTGCCCGCTGTTGTACGCCATGTTCAAAGCCGCTGGCGCGATCGACGACAAGGAGCTGTTGTCGCTGCGCAAGTTTGGCAGCCGCCTGCAAGGCCATCCCAATCCGCGCGTGCTGCCCTATGTCGATGTCGCCACCGGCTCGCTCGGCCAGGGGTTGCCCATTGGCGTCGGCATGGCCCTCAACGGCAAATACCTCGACAAATTGCCATACCGCGTCTGGGTTGTGCTCGGAGACAGCGAAATGGCCGAGGGGTCCATCTGGGAGGCGTTCGACAAGGCATCGTACTACAAGCTGAATAATCTCATTGGCATTCTCGATATGAACCGCCTCGGCCAGCGCGGCGAAACGGACCTCGGTTGGAACAGCGCGGCCTATGCCGCTCGCGCCCGTGCTTTCGGCTGGCACGCCATCGAAATTAATGGCCACGATCTCGACGCCATCGATCGCGCCTACGCCGACGCGCTGAATCAGAAGGAGCAGCCAACCTGCATCATCGCCAAGACGGAGAAGGGCCACGGTTTTTCGCAAGTTGTCAACAAGGATGGCTGGCATGGCAAAGCACTGCCGCCGGACATGGAGAAAGCCGCCCTCGCCGAACTGGGCGGCGTGCGCCATCTCACCGTCTCCACACCCAAACCGGAAGACAAAAAACCGGCCGCGCTGCCGCAGCCGCAGCCGTTGAAATTACCTACCTACGAGGTCGGCAAAAAGGAGGCGACGCGCAAGGCGTACGGCGATACTCTCGTCGCCCTGGGCGCCGCCCGCGGCGATGTCGTGGCTCTGGACGGCGAGGTGTCCAATTCCACCCACGCCGACGAATTCCACAAGGCCTATCCCGATCGCTTTTTCGAGATGTTCATCGCGGAGCAGCAGTTGGTGGGCGCCGCCGTTGGACTGAGCGTCCTAGGCAAGCGTGCTTTCGCTTCGTCGTTCGCTTGCTTCTTCACACGCGCCTACGATCAGATCCGTATGGCGGCAATTTCCAATGCGACGATCCATCTCAGCGGCTCTCATGCGGGCGTCAGTATCGGCGAAGACGGCCCCTCGCAGATGGCCCTGGAAGATTTGGCCATGATGCGGGCCGTGTGCGACAGCACGGTGCTCTATCCCTGCGACGCCAACCAGACGGCCCAGCTCGTGGCCCAAATGGCGGACCTGAAGGGCATTTCCTGGTTGCGGACCACGCGCGAGAAGACGCCAATTATCTACCCATCCAGTGAAAAATTTCCGGTCGGCGGCAGCAAGGTCGTCAAGCAATCGGGCCAAGATAAAGTCGCTGTGGTCGCCGCTGGCATCACGCTGCATGAGGCGCTCAAGGCGTTCGAGACACTCAAAGGCGAAGGCATCGCCGTCCGCATCATCGATGCGTATTCTGTCAAACCGATTGACCGGGCCACGCTGGTGCAAGCGGCCAAGGACACCGGCGGCAAAATCGTGGTTGTCGAAGATCACTGGATCGAGGGCGGCCTGGGCGACGCGGTTTTGGAAGCGTTCGCGGCGGCGGGCGCGTTGCCGCGTGTGGTCAAACTGGCAGTGCGAGAGATGCCGGGTTCGGGCACGCCTGCTGAATTACTTGCCGCCGCCGGGATCGATGCGGGACACATCATCAAGGCAGTGAAATCGCTACTCTAATTGGGTTTCGCGCCAAGAACGAGTCGGAAGCGTTAGCGACGGTTGCCTGCCGTCGCTAACGCCTTCGACTTAGGGCTTGGAAAGGTCAGGTGTCTGCCCAGGGCAAACGCACCAGCAACCCCTTGATTCATAGGGAGTTGCATTGCTGAGCAAGAGATTTTTTCGCTCTTGCTCAGCAATGCAACTCCTTTAATAGAAGTAGTTTAGATAATGCGTTTGCCCTGGGTGTCTGCCAGCCTTAACGCCTCGGTACTGCGACAGGAGCGACGGCGCCACCTGGTGCTGCTGGCGTAGCTCCTGCGACATTTCCAGGAACGATCGCGGCTTGTGGAGTTGTTGGCATGGGAGCTGCTGGTGCGGCAGTCATCTGCGGAGGCGCCGCAGCGCTTGCTGTGTTATCCACCGGCGCCTCTGCCTGACGTGCGGATCTACCAATCCTTCCCAGAGCCAGGCCGATGATAATCAAGGTGAGCCCCGTGAAGAAAAACCCATAGCACCAAAAGTAGCTGCTGTCGGAACCTTCGGCGTGGCTTCTCATCCAGAAGAACCACAAAGCACTCCAGACATCGATGATTGACCCGACCGTAAGGTACACCACAGCTAGGCGTGCGCCGCCCGAAGTTTGTGTGTGCGGTACTGCCATCGTTGTTCTCCCCATTCTGCGATATCTGAATTCAGGGGATACATTCCCCTGTCCGGTCCCTTTCTTGAGGCACGACCGGCAGGATTAAATGCAAATCGGATGCCAAGATTTCCTGCCGGCGGCGGCAAAGTCGTCAAACAATCGGGCCAAGACAAGGTCGCCGTGGTCGCTGCCGGCATCACGCTGCATGAAGCGCTGAAGGCGTTCGAGACGCTCAAAGGCGACGGCATCGCCGTCCGCATCATCGATGCCTATTCCGTCAAACCGATCGACCGCGCCACGCTGGTGCAGGCGGCCAAGGACACCGGCGGCAAAATCGTCGTGGTCGAAGACCACTGGGTCGAGGGCGGCCTGGGCGATGCGGTCCTGGAAGCATACGCGGCGGCTGGTGCGTTGCCGCGTGTGGTTAAACTGACAGTGCGCGAGATGCCGGGTTCGGGCACGCCGGCCGAACTGCTTGCCGCCGCCGGTATCGACGCGGGACACATCGTCAAGGCCGTGAAATCGCTGCTCTAATCGAGTTCCGCGTCAAGTACGAGCCGGAAGCGTTAGCGACGGCATGCAACCGTCGCTAACGCTTCCGGCTCGTGGCGGGCATGGACGTTTTACGCCGTAAGATCATTCCGTGGAACGCAGCTCGAAGAAATCGAAGCAGACTTTGACCTCCGGCACGCCGTCGGGACCTCCGTTCTTGGCCACAAGGCCCAACTTCTTCGGAGCGCCCTCACCCCATTCCGGGACACTGTAGAGGGCGAACGACTTGCCATCAGTGCTGATGGCGTATTCGTAGCTCTTGCTATTTCTTGCCGATCCCCCCTAATTCGTCATATCCTGGCGTTTTTTTTCGTTTAACTTAGTACAATGTGGAACGAGCTGAGGAAAGGAGTGAGCGATGGCGAAGGTGACGTTTGAACTGCCTGATGAACTTCTGGCGGCGTTGCCCTGTGCCCCCGAGGAAGCTACCGCCGCGATCCGCCTGGCGGCCGCGTTCTTCTGGTGCAGCCGCGGCGAACTCTCGACCGGCTGGGCTGCTCAGCTGGCCGGATTGTCGTATCGTGAGTTTCTGGAAGCAGCGGGGCAGCACAAGGCAGACCTGTTCGGGTACACAATCGAAGAGTTAACGGAGCAGATCAACCGTGGTTCCACTCTGGGTCGTCAACACCTCACCGATCATTCTGTTAGCGAAGGTAGGACTGCTTGATCTGCTTCGACAACTCGGCCCAACGGTAGTTATTCCGGAAGCGGTCGCCCTGGAAATTCAAGGCCGTGGTCCTAGCGATCCTGCGGTCCAAGCTCTGGCCCAAGCGGCCTGGCTGGCTACGGTTGATCCGGGACCGACGGCCCCGGCCGTAGCGGCGTACCGTCTCCATCTCGGAGAAAGCGCCGTGCTCACCTATGCCTTGGCGAATCCCAGCAGCGGCGTGATCTTGGATGATCTGCGGGCGCGGAATTGTGCTCGGGCACTGGGCATTCCTTACCAGGGAACCATCGGTGTGGTGATTTATGCCAAGCAGCAAGGATGGATCCCTGCGGCCCGTCCTGTCGTAGAACGACTCCGCCACGAGGGCATGTACTTGTCTGACCAACTCATGAACCAAGCACTGGCCCAGGTCGGAGAATGACATGGCCTCTGTGATTCTCGAAGAACCTACGATTTCCCTTTTTCAGTTCCCGCGATCTATTATCACATGCTTATACGTACATCGGCTTCTCCTTACCTGAAGCAATGGCGGCAATGGAGAAGAGTATGGAGTTTGAGGATAGCTTGCCTTACGTGGTTCGTTCTTTCTGGCCTGTTCCGGACTCGACGCTTCAGTGCGGCACCCAAGCGAGGGACAGCGGCGCCAAAACGGAGTTTACGCGGCCGGAGCGAAATGTTACGTACAAGTCTGCTCCGCCGAACATCGCATCGTGCATGTAAGCGACTTCTCTATCGACGATGCTGGGGATGTATTCTTTTAGCACTCGGTTGTAGTAAATCCAAACCTCTTCGCCAAACCGGGAATCACTGAGCTGTCTACTGCTGTCTGGGTTGCCTTAAGCGAAACTTGGTTTCTTCCCTTCGTTCTTGCGATGCTGAGCCGTCTATCACGCGAGCTAGGACATTCCTTCGATTCCGTCTGGCAGAACAGAGCCACAATGGCCGCACCGCGTCGCTTTTCGGGGAACACCCATCAAACACTCTGGACATTTACGGCTATAGTGGACCGGCAGCTTTCTGGACGATAGACGAAGAACAGTCAGAACGACAAGAGTAATCATAATAGGGATAAGCACTACCATGATACAAAAGAAACGGTTCTCCTCACGCTGGCGATCTTCCTCTTTTTCTATCTCTCGCTGACTTGCCCCTGTGAGGGCCATGCCGCCAATCTTGATCCTCTGTTGTTCATAGTTCAACGCGATAACGCTAACGACGATCATGGCGATCACAGCGAGTATTGCGGCACCGCATCCCCACTCAGCCCCATAGGATGTCGCTTTGGGGGCAGGCACCTCCGCAAGCTCCAGAACTGGAACCTCCGCAGGCTCCAGAACTGGAGGCGAAGAGTCGTCAGCGGACGAAGCCGGGGAAGAATCAGGGGCACATCGGTCGCCCCCTCCTAATGCAAACCACCTGCCGCACTGTAGGCACTCAACCTCTCCGTCCGCCTGTGCGGCATCGACCAATAGCCGAGCATTACAATTCGGGCAGAATACCGTGATGGGGCCGGTGCTGGGGGGTAATGGATTCCTGGACTTTTCTTCTGCGGTGCGTACATCCTTCAGCCAATCGGATGCGGGTACGGGGAGAGTGGCCGCCGATTCCGGCATAGGTTTGCCAAGAACGGTTTTGTTCTGCACCTGGATCGGAGGCGGAATCAGTAGCCGTTGTCTGCAAGAGGGGCAGTGCGTTTTCCGACCGGATGAATCGTCCGGAGCTTTGAGGACTTTCTGGCAAGTGGGGCAGGTAAAACGGATCATGGCTCACTTCTCCCTTG
>Ga0209810_1005922_pt1 | contig 10842 bp, 8 predicted proteins | sample Coa_R1_7_FD_187159 | JGI IMG/M metagenome (GOLD analysis project Ga0209810, IMG submission 187159) | Surface soil microbial communities from Centralia Pennsylvania, which are recovering from an underground coalmine fire - Coalmine... | ecosystem: Environmental > Terrestrial > Soil > Unclassified ...
CGGACAGATTCCCTTCGCACGCGACGATGTAACCCCGCTCGTAGAGCCACCGGCCCACCGTGCAGATGTCCCGCCGGTGCTCGCTCTCGTCTTTCGCGTGTCCAGCCAACACACAGCCGCCGCTCACGGAGAACACTCCTTCTGCGCGCGGCATTATCCTCCGCGTGCTTTCTTTTTCAAGTGCTATTTTTGCCCGCCCTCGCTGGGACCGCGAGGGAACCTGTCCAGGCGCCTCAGTCTATGCGTAAATGCCGCGCAGTTTCAATGCTTTTGCGACGCGGTCAATCGCCACCATGTAGGCCGCGATCCGGTTGTTCACCTTGTGCGTTTCCGCATAAAGCACCACCTGATCGAACGCGTTCTCCATCACGTCCTGCAGCCGCTCGTTCACTTCGCTTTCCCGCCAGAAGAATCCCTGCCGGTCCTGCACCCACTCGAAATAACTCACCGTCACCCCACCGGCGTTCCCCAGGATGTCCGGAATTGTGAACACTCCTTTGCTTTCGATGATCGCGTCGGCCTTTGCCGTCGTTGGCCCGTTCGCGCCTTCGCACAGAATCTTCGCCTGCACCCGCGAAGCGTTGTTCTCCGTAATCTGATTCTCGATCGCCGCGGGGATCACAATGTCGCACTGCTGGAACAGCACTTCGTTCGCGCTCATCTTCGTCCCCCCGGCGGGAAGTTCCTGCAGCGGCCTCTTTTGGTGGTGCACCCAATCGACCGCCTTCGGCACGTCAAAACCCTTCTCGTTGTAGAGCCCGCCGCCGATGTCCGCCAGCCCCACGATCTTGTAACCGGCCTTCTGCATCAGGTCCGCCGCCATTGACCCCACGTTTCCAAACCCCTGGATCACCACGCGGCAGCCATCCCGCTTCATCTTAAGTTTCGCCAGCGCCTTGTCGCAGGAGATCATGACCCCGCGGCCCGTCGCCTCTTTCCTCCCGCGCGAGCCGCCCAGCTCCACCGGCTTCCCCGTCACCACCGCCGTCGTCGCCTGCCCCACATGCATGGCGTACGTATCCATCACCCAGGCCATGGTCTGCTCGTTCGTCCCCACGTCCGGCGCCGGCACGTCCCGCTCCGGCCCCAGCCAGCTCGCCAGCTCCGCCGTGTATCGCCGCGTCAGCCGTTCCAGCTCCCCCCGCGACATCTTCTGCGGGTTGCAGATTACTCCGCCCTTCGCTCCGCCGAACGGAATGTCCACCACCGCGCACTTCCACGTCATCCATGCCGCCAGCGCCCTCACCTCATCTAGGCTCACGTCCGGCGCGAAGCGGATTCCGCCCTTCCCGGGCCCGCGCACCGTCGAGTGCAGTACGCGATAGCCCGTGAACACTTCCAGTTGCCCGTTGTCCATTCCCACGGGAATGTACATCGTGATCTCTTTGTCGGGATATTTTAGATAGCGGTAAACGCCCTGCTCCAGGCCCAGCTTCTTCGCCGCCTCTTCGAATCGCGCTTCCGCGTTTTGGTAAACACTCAAATGTTCCGTGGTAACACCCTGCGACATGCGGAGATCTCCTTTGCAGGCGCGCCCGCACCGGCTCGCCTTCGCTTCACTCTTTGATGTGCAGCCTTGAGCGCAGGCTGGATTTTGAATTGGCCGGAAGCGCGGAATCCTGGCGGGCTACCCTCCCGCCAGGCCTCTCTTCTGCCCGGTCCGCCAGTATACGAATCCCTTCCCGCCTCCCGCAAGTTGGACTACGAAAAGGGCATCCTCCTCCGCCATGAGCGGCGACGCGCGGTTCCGCGACGCCCTCACGTCCTGGAAAGCAATCCTGCTTGTCCATTTGTCTGCGGATTATTGGAGCCGGAACTGCACTGTCACCATCAAGTGCATCGCCACCGGCTTACCGTCCAGCATCGCCGGTTGATATCTCCACTGCTGCAGAGCGTCTTTTGCTGCCTGGTGCAGCAGCACTGGCCCGGAGACAACTCTCATCGTGGAAACGCGGCCCGTGCCATCGATCAGCGCGTCGATGGTCACGTCCCCGTAAACTCTCTGCGCCCGCGCTAGCGCCGGGTACACCGGCGGAACGGAATGAAGCAGCCGCGCGGACTTCACGTCCCCGCCCACCGGACTCGGCGCCGCGGGCTCCTTCCCGCCCCCCGTAATCAAGGCGCTATTCAACGGATCGTTCGTCGGAGTCGCCGACGCACCAAAATGCGGCGCGGTCACGTCATTGGAAGCTGTCCCTTGCGCGTTCACCACCGGAGCGGCCAGCTTCACGTCGCCCAGCGCCGGCTTCCTCGGCGGTTCCGCGCTCTTCGCGGATTTGTCCAAATTCTCCGCCGCGTCGCGGTTGGCTTCGACTCTTTCCTTATCGCGCGCATTGACTACCGTTCCCCCATCTTTCTCCACGATTCGCGATGCTTCATTGCCGGCCTTCGGATTCGGCGAACTGGAAGCGCCGGCTGGCGCGGCATTCGCGCTTGCCTCGAGCGGAGCGCTTTCCTGCACCATTGGCGCTCTCTTTACGGTGCCGTCGTCGGTGGTGGGTAGTGTCGCGAAGGCCGGCGTGCTTTGATGCGCTGCCGCATGCTGCGGAGGCCACAGCTTGAAATACCACACGCCGCTGGCCGCCGCCGCGATCACCCCTGCCGCCAGAAGCCCCATCAGCAAGCCCTTGCCTGACTTTCCGCCTGTTTCGCCGGACTCGCTGCTCTCCCCGCCAAGCAATAGCTGGCTTCCAAAATTCGGCGTTACTCCCTCGCTCGAGAAACCCGCTGCCGTTCCTTCCGCGGGCTCTTCGCTCGCTGGCGTCGGGCTTTCCGTTTCCGCCGGCGGCTCCACCGGCGTATCCACGCTGGAAATCGTTGCATTCCGCGCCAGCGGTTCGAGCCACGCGGGAATCTTCATTTCCTCCGCTGCCAGGTCCAGCGTGGATTTCGGCGTCGTCGCTGCTCCTCCGCTCGTTGCGGACGTGTTCCCGCTGGCTGCCCCAAAAGGGTTCGTTGCCGGCGACCCGTCCGTCTTCTGCTTCAACTCAATGACCCTTGCCCTTGCCTCTTTCGTCGCGGGTTCTTCATTCTTCTCCGCCGGAGCTCCCGTTTTCTTGCTGCTGTTCTGCCCGAAGAGCAGTCCCGAAAGTTGCTCCTGCAAACGCGCCGCTTCCTTCCTCAGCTCTTCCGTATCCGGATCCGCTGCGGGCCGTGACTCCGTCTTCGCGGCCGGCGTCGCAGGAACAGGCTGGATGAACGAAGGGTTCGCGGGCTTGGGCAACTCTGCCGTGGGAGTCTCCGCCTTCTGTATGGGCGGCGCGCTCACGGGAACTTCCCTCTTCGGCAAACTCGAAATCACCGGCGCCGCAGTGCTCTTCGGTGCGCTCGGCGGCGTTACCGAACTCGCCGCATTCACCGGAGCCGCCGCTTTCGGTGGCGCCGCAGGAGCCGTCCGCTCCGCCGGGAATCGCATCCCCCAGAATCCCGCCGCCGGCTCCGTGAATTCCAGTTCCACGTATCCGCTCACGTTCCGGTAGTGCTTCGATTTCACCACCTGGCACACCACTTCCTTTTTCGTGCTTTCGTTGGTGAGGAAAAGCAGTTGCCCCGCCGCCACCGTCGAGGCCAGCCGGATCACCGCGCCGTTCGCAAAAATCAAAACCGTTTTCGTCGTCTCGGAGAAAGGCTCGCGCTTGTCGCTTCCCTCCACCGTTCGCGCCCCGTTCACCGTTACCGGAACTTCCAGCGCCACCGGCTGCGTTCGCGATGCCGCGTCTTCTGGCCGCGATGCGGCTCCCGTCCCCAACGATTGCACGTCCAAATCTTTTGCGATCTGTGCCATGGCGCGCCCATCCACACTCGGAATTTTTTTCCCCAACGGTTGGCTGAAGGGAGAGAGGACTCCCCGCAACATCTATATGTTCTGCTTGTGGGATAGGCCCAGCGATAGTACGCGCGTACTACGAAGGAACTCCTGTACGAAAGGTCAGGGTCTTTTTCGCGGATCCCGGATGCTGATTCGCGATGCCTATTTCTTCGCGGCCTGCTTCAGCGGCGGCTTGAACCGCTCGTCGATCTCCACCTGATAGCCCGTCACCATCTTGTTCGTCTCGTTCGCCATGCCGATCACCGCCTGCAGCTCCTGGAACATCTCCGGCGTCATCCCCTTGTTGAACGCCGAAGCCGTATGCGACGCGATGCAGTAGTGGCAGTTATTCGTCACGCTCACCGCCACGTAGATCATCTCTTTCGTTAGCGGATCCAGCGCCCCGGGCGCCATGATCGCCTTGATGTCCTCCCAGGTCCGCTTCAGCGTCGCGGGATCGTGCGCAATCGCCTTCCAGAAATTGTTGATCCAATCCGTCTTGCGCGTCGCCATGATGTCGTCGTAGACCGCGCGTACTTCCGGGCTCGCATCCTTGTATTCAATCAATCCAAACGTGGACATGATCCTCTCCTGGCTCTCTTTCCGCCGCGACCTATCCTACACTCGAATGTTCCCCGCCTTGCCCCGAGCCCCGTCGTTTCCTCGCTTAACGACCCCGGTCTGCCTCTTGCGTCCGCGCCCGTTTCGTCTCAAACTTTCCTGCAGCTTTCTTCCGCCAACAGGAATCCAATTCCACATGGGGTAAAGATAAAATGACCAAACTGCCGTAATCGGCGGCTCGCAAGGTACGGAGGGCCTATGCCTGAATTGCAACAGTTCCCGACTCTTCCCACTCAGCCCTTTCGCTTAGATGTTCCCCTTCATGAACTCCTGCAGCGCCCCCCGGAAGCCCGCTCGCCGCTTCCTCCCGGCCCGGGCGGTGCCAAAACTCTCCCCACTCCGGTCTTTCCGCAGTTCCCCGAACTGCTCCGCGATCTCGACGAACAGGATGTGGCCGCGCACGAACACGTCCTGCGCACCGGCAGGCGCCAGTGGCCCGCCGGCCGCATTCTGCAGACCATGCGCGGCTGGATGTTCCCTTACTTCAAGTCCCGTCTTCTCCCGGGCGACTTCCAGCCAATCATCGCCTACCTCTTCACCGAGTGGAAGTGCAACCTCGACTGCCACTACTGCTGGTCCTACGACAATCGCGTCAAGGGCATGACCGAGGACACCGCGCGCCGCGCCATTGACTGGCTGCACTCCACGCCTTGCCGCGTGCTCGCCCCCACCGGCGGCGAACCCCTCCTGCGACCCGATTTCGTTCAAAAGGTCATCTACTACGCGGCCAAAAAAGACTTCTGGGTCTATCTCGCCACCAACGCCCGCCTGCTCCGGCCGCCGGTGATTGACCGTCTCGCCGACGCCGGAATCGCCACCATCAACTTCGCCGTGGACGCCATCACCGAAAAGCCCGGCCTGCCCAAGGCCTTCGAGCACGTCCGTGCGCACTTCGATTATCTCGTCCGCCGCCAGTATCGCTACGGCTACACCATGTTCTTCAACACCAACATCTGCCGGACCAACATCGAGGACGTCAAGGAACTCGCCCGCATCGCCCACGACAATGGCATCTCCATCACCTTCCACATCAACGAAGCGCCCATGATGGAGCAGGGCCATTTCAGACACCTTCACGAGAACGACACCTACATCCGCCCCGAAGATTTCCCCGTCGTGGACGACCTCCTCGACTGGCTCATCGACAAGCAGCGCCAGGGCTGGAAGATGGTCGATTCCATTCCCCGTCTGCGCAACATGAAGGGTTTCATGCGCGGCGTCGGTGAGCATTGGGGCTGCCGCGCCGGCCAGAACTGGCTCATCATCCGCACGGACGGCACGCTCGCTCCCTGCTTCCCCATGTACAACGCGAAGTATGACTGGGGCGCGGTCGAGAATCAGAAGTTCGACGTGAAGCAGCTCTCCGAAATGAAGCGCGGCTGCGAACCGAATTGCTTCTCCACGCTCGGCTACAACGTCGCTTATTGCTACAGCGCCGCCCGTGTGATGAAGTGGCTCTTCAGGCAGGCCCTCCGCGGCTTCCAGGGTGTCACCGGCAGCTTCGAGTAAGGTCAGTTGCGAAGTCTAAGATTTGCGGGCTCCTCTCCTCCGCCCGGCGTTAACTGGAAGAAATCGCCTTACAGGTGCTCATCGCAAGCGGATGCTGACATTTCGCATCCGGCCCCTTCGAGCTCATCGACGCGCGTGTACGTCGTCGCTTAGCTCCCGCCGGGTTTGGCGGCGAGCATGGCTTTCAGCAGCCACTTCTTCAGCGTGGCCATGAAGAACGGCTGCACGGTCTGGAACGTCACGCCCATGCCCATGTTCGGCTGCGAGTACACCACCGTGCTCTTCGCCTCGAAGAAGCCGTCGTCGCAGAAGATCTTCACCGTCACCGTGGTTCCCGCGGGCAGGGGATTCACCATGTCGAAGTAACAGCCGTACAGCCCGATCTCGCTCACGCGCGTCTGCATGCGCGCTCCGCTCGCCTCCTCGATAAGCTCCGCGTTGGCGATGAAAGGATAGCGCGGTGTGCGCCGGCGATCTTCGTCCACAGGACACCTCGGCAGGGGGATAAACCGAAGCGTTCGCAAGGCCTGCTGGCCTCGCAAAAATCTTCCAGCCAGATATAACACCGGATTGCCCGCCGTGAAATCTCGTTCTTGTCGATGAGGCTTCTTCGTTACTCCCTCAGGGAGTCTTGCCGCGGGCCGGCGCTCCGTGAGTCCCGTGAGACAAAAACTCCTCGAGCAGCAGCCGCGCAAGCCGCGCCGAATTGTGCCGGATGACTCCGTGCTCCTCGAGAAGATTGTCTAGCACCACGCGCACCTCGAGCTTTTGCAGTGTCGGAAGATCAACAACGACGCGCTCCGCGCCCTGGCGGCGATAGCGCCGCGCCACTTCCGGAGAAATCGGCTGGCGATTCGCGACCACCCAGTCGATGACGCGTGCCGGTACGTGTCGCTCAATGGCGCGGAGGTGATCGGAAAGCGTGTAGCCGGTCGTTTCGCCCGGCTGCGTCATCAGGTTGGCGATGTACACGCGAGGAGCCCTCGAATGCGCGATGGCTGAAGCGATTTCCGGGATGAGGAGATTCGGAATCACGCTCGTGTAAAGCGAACCGGGCCCCATAAGAATCAAATCGGCGTGCCGGATCGCTTCAATCGCTTCATCGAGCGGGCGCACGCGCCGCGGTGAAAGCATCAGTTTCTTGATGGGCTTGCGGCTCGCAGTGATCTTCGTTTCGCCGTGAACTCTCCGCCCGTCTTCCAGTACGGCTTCGAGCGTGACGTTGGATACCGTCGAGGGGAAAATGCGCCCGCGAATCGCGAGCACGCGGCTCGAAACGCGCACCGCTTCCGCAAAATCTCCGGTGACGTGCGTGAGCGCGGCCAGAAAAAGATTGCCGAAATTGTGTCCGCGCAAGCCGCGCCCCGCGTGAAAGCGGTACTGAAAGAGCCGGCTCAGCAGCGCCTCGTCCTTCGAGAGCGCGACCATGCAGTTGCGGATGTCCCCCGGAGGAAGGATGCGGTTTTCGCGGCGCAGCCGGCCGGAGCTTCCCCCGTCGTCCGTGACGGTGACAATGGCGGCGAGATCCACGATGGGCCGTTTCGGCCTGGGAAAGGGATCGTGCCGCGGAACGACGAGGTATTTGAGGCCGCGGAGAAGCGTGGAAAGCCCCGTGCCGCCGCCGAGAGCTACGACGTTCAAACCGCCGGCGTGTTTAAGATTCTTTTGATTCACACGACGTCCTGGAGATCGCGAGGCTCTTTCCAATCTAGCAGAAAACCACTGCGCAAAGCACCGCGACGCGGAAAATGGCGGAATTTTCCGACGTTCTCAAGAGCAAAAATTTTGCGGGCATCCGGAGCGCGCGGCAAAGGTTAACGCAGCATTCTCCAAGCAACGGTCAGAATGACAAGAGCGAGCGCGAGAGCCGTTCCGTAAAGGCGTGCTTTGTAGAGTTTCGTTTCGTGCATGGCATCTTCAAATTCTTCGAAGAGCCCCGAACGTCAGCCGGCCGTGCCGTCCTTCTCCGGATAGAGCAGCTCAGTGAAGCGCGGATCCTCCTGCAGGAAGGCGAAGTCTTCATCGTTGCGCGCGTGATAGCGGTTGGCGGGGCGCAGCTCGATGGCCAGCTTCAGATTGGCGAGCGCGGAATCGGCCTCGCCGGTGAGGCAATCGAGAGCGGCAAGCGCATAGACAATATGATCGGCTTTGGGCGCCTGCTTGCGGGCTTTCTCCAGGCTTTCGCGGGCTTCGTCCCAGCGGCCGAGATTCATCATGGCGACGCCGCGCTGGTAGTGCTCCTCGGCGGTGCGGGGAGATTGCTCCTGCGCGGGCTTCATGCGCTGCTCGGCAATCTTGATGTGCATGCGCGCGCGGTCCGCAAGCTCCTTGCTGGGGCCTTCGAGAACCTTTTCAAGTTCCTGCTTGGCGCGCTGAAATTTTTGCTGGTGAAAGAGGGCAAGCGCTTCGTCATAGAGCTTGAGCTGCGCTTGCACGCGAGGATCAACGAGCTCGACGCCGCCTCGCTGCGGAGGGTGAGCCGCTAAGGCTTTTTTTTTCTGCTGACTAGCACTCGCCCGCACGGAGGATTTGGTGCGGGCCGATGAACCCGAAGAGGGCTTCCTGGCCTTGGACATGGGTCGCATGCTAGCAGAGGAAAAATGAGAAATCAACGAGGGCATGGAAGGGGGATGCAAGGAAGCAGTGAGGCAAGGGGGTAAGGAAAGAAAACGGGACCGCCCGCACCCTCGTGGTTCTTGTAACGATGTGAAGAGAAAGAGCTTAAGGGCCGGGTGTCTGCGAACGACATCACCAGGAGAGAGATTCGCCGCAGAGGCAGCCGAGCGCAGAGAACGTGGAGAGAGCGGGAAAGACCGGGCCTCTCCCCCGGCTGTTTTTCTGTAAGTGCGGATTCCAAAGGACTTTAAGTCCAACGATTTGCAAGTGCGGATTCTAAAGGGGTTGCGGGCGCGTTTTTCGTAAGTGCAGATTCCACGGAGGTTAGGGGAAGAAATAGGGGCGGATGGCAGAAGAGAGCGACTGAACATGGCGAATGATAGCACAGATGATTACTAGAATACAAGTATATTGTGGCTATAAGATGAAAAGTATGAAGGCGCGGGGGCTGCCGGACGCGAGGCAGGCGACAGAAATGCAAGTCGCGGCGTCCGTAGAATCGTTTAAGGGGCTGGCGAACGCGTCTGGTTGGGCATGCGCGATTTGCGCCGGGGGCAACATTTCCTGACGCGTGGATTCAGCAGCCCTTACTGTCAACTCAAGAGATGTCGGTGGGAAGCGCTTGCCTTTCCAAGCATTTCTTCTGTTGGCTCTTGATTTGCTCTACAGAATTCCACACATAGAAGGAGGCGTTTTCTATCTACATGACCGATTAACTTTATCTATTATTTAATTAAAGTATTGTTAATAGACCGGTTGTCTTTCCGACCGTAAATGAATCAAATCGCGAGGCGCATCGTCTTTCGTGCTAGATGATTTCCGCTTCGAGCCGTTGTCCTTTCACCGAAATGCTCCGGTCCTCCTGGAGGCTTCTAATGCACAAGACGAGACAGATTCACCAGCTTTCAACAGCGCTTTTACTCTCAGCCCTGGCGGGCATTGTAGGTTACCCGCTAGCACCGCCCGTAGCCGCTGGCCAATCAGGGCACGGCTATAGTCCCTTGCCTACGGTTCATGAACGGTTCGCCACCTTTATTTCCGGTGATGGATTCAAGTCGGTCCTCCTCCTTGAAAACTTCCGTCAAGACGTGCCGATTACTGTGACCCCGTCGCTAATCCTCGACAAGCAAGAGGTACCACTGGATCCTATAGCCTTATCTCCACACAGCACCACAACCGTAGATATTAGCGGATTCTTGTCGTCACATGGCTTTGCAGAGAAGTGGGGCACAGTAGTGACGCGCTATAGTTTTAGCAGTTATGGTCCGGTGAACGCCGTGGTGGAGAACGTTGACGAAGCTCATGAATTGTATCTCAACTCCTATTCGGCAAGTCCCGAGGAATACTGGAGTGGCACAACGATGGACGCAGTGATATGGACCCCAGAGAAAGGGACGCAAGGATACATTTCAATCACCAATACAACGAATGAGTCGAGACTCGTCCGGACCACGTTTCTAGTCGATGGCCATTCCGAAGAGCGGCCACCTTTCGAGCTTGCTCCTCGGAGTGCGCGGATCTTGTCCATCGATGACCTGGTCTCCCACGCCGGACAGGATGGGGCGGGCATCCATGTGGAGGGTGGCGAATATCCAGGAGACCTCCTCGTTGAAGGACAACTCTTCAATAAGCGGACCGGCTTTACAAAACGAATACACTTTATAGATAGGGACTTGCAGGTACTTACGGGCACTCTACGGACTCACTTCCTACTGCTCGGTAGCCAGCCGGTCGAGGACGGTTTTCCAGCCGAGGTACGCTTTCGCTCAGTAGCCGCAGTTCGCAACATTTATACCGCACCGGTCACGGTCACCCCAGTAATAAAATTCCTACGAAACGGCTCCCTTGAATCGATTAGGTTGAATCCATTGCATTTGGATGTGGGTCAATCTCGGACGGTCGACTTTAGTGACGAGCAACGATCTGGACGCCTGCCACAGGGCCTTCACCAGGCCAGCCTGGAACTAATTCCGGATGTCGCAGATTCCATCACTATCGTCGGCGAGCTATTTAATTTCAATGAGCGAGGTGATTATGTAGTGGGCCCCTCGCTTAACTCCTACCCAGCGAGGTCCACCGCCTCCATCTGGAGGACCGACGGCACTTTCCAAACAACGGTCATTGTGGAGAACACGGCTGACAAAGACGATCGTCTGCTTCTTAAGTTGTTTTCTGACGACGGAACGTGAGGTGACCGGCGTTTTTTGTACCAGCGGGAGTGAGAGAGAATTCACTCTGGAGGGAAGCTGGTATGCCGATGAGGAAATACAAGCCGGAGCAGATCGTGA
>Ga0209810_1005926_pt1 | contig 10838 bp, 7 predicted proteins | sample Coa_R1_7_FD_187159 | JGI IMG/M metagenome (GOLD analysis project Ga0209810, IMG submission 187159) | Surface soil microbial communities from Centralia Pennsylvania, which are recovering from an underground coalmine fire - Coalmine... | ecosystem: Environmental > Terrestrial > Soil > Unclassified ...
CGCCAGTTCCGGTACACGATCGCATACGCGGCCGCGCCCGCCGCCAGCGTCCACAGAAAATTCGCGCGCGCCCAGATCCCGAACCCCGCCGCGAGCCCCGTCGCGAAGGCCGCCCGCGCCGTGGGCCGCGCCGCATAAATCGCCGCCGCGGCGCACACCAGACCGAGCGCCGCCATCGTCGCCGCCACCGCGCCGTTGTCGAAAATCAGCGCCGCTGCGTAGGACGGATTCAGCGCCAGCGCGAACGCGGTGATCGCGCCCGCGCCCCGCCCGGCCTGCCGCGCCGCGAAGAATCCGAACCCGGCGATCCCGATCGCGCCCAGCAGCAGGGACACCAGCCGCAGGATCGCCACGCGCGGCCCGAACAGCGCGAACAGCGGCAGGCACAGCCAGTCCTTCACCGCGCCGATGTAGCGGCTCTCGGCCATGAGAGGCATGCAGCGCCCGGATTTGCAGACCCAGGAATGATCGGCGTGCGGAAGCCGGAACTCGCCGGAGGAGTACAGCATATGCACGGTCCCGGCCGCCATCATGCCTTCGTCATCGTACAGGCCCGGCCGCTGCGCGATCAGCAGCGCGCCCAGGCACAAATACAGCAAGACCGCAGCGGGGATGGCGGCCGACCATCGCATGGTTCGAGGATACGCTCTTACCGGAACTCTTCCTGCAACTCGTCGAGCGCCTTCGCGCCCGGGCACAGCGTCTCGTAAGGGATGTTCACCAGCGGGACTTCGGAGGTCTGGCTCAGCTCGTGCATATCCGGCGCGGATTCGTCGAGATACAGGAGCCCGGTGAGGACCTCGCCGCTGTCCTGGTGCCGGTCCAGGTACGCCGACACCTTGCGGCGGTCGCGCGGGTCGTAGCCCGGCGGCACGGAGGTGAAGCGCACCACGCTGCCGTCGTGCAGCGTCACGCCGGTCGCGCCATTGGAGCCGATGTGCGCCAGAATTTCCTGCGCGGGCGGGACGAAATCGGCCTCGGTGGCGCGGATCATGTGCTTGCGCGTTTGCAGATAGCTCTTCGTCGATCCGGAGTGATCGTTGAAGGTCACGCACGGCGAGATCACGTCGATCAGCGCGAAGCCGCGATGCCCCACGGCGGCCTTCAGAATCGGCACAAGCTGTTCCTTGTCGCCCGAAAAGCTGCGCGCCACGAAGGTCGCGCCCAGGCTCAGGCCCAGCCGCACCGGATCGATCGGCGCCATGCGGTTCGGCTCGCCGCGCTTGCTTTTCGAGCCGACGTCGGCGGAGGCCGAGAACTGTCCCTTGGTCAGCCCGTAGACGCCGTTGTTTTCGATCACGTACACCATGCGCACGTTGCGCCGGATGGCGTGGCACAGCTGGCCGAGCCCGATGGAGAGCGAATCGCCGTCGCCGGAGATCCCGATGTAAATCAGATCGCGATTCGCCGCCGCCGCGCCCGTGGCGATCGACGCCATGCGCCCGTGCGCCGAGTTGAACCCGTGCGCGCCGCCGACGAAATAGGTGGGCGTCTTGGAGGAGCAGCCGATGCCGCTGAGTTTCGCGATCAGGTGCGGCGGCGTTGAAAGCTCCCAGAACGCGCGGACGATGGCCGCGGTGATGGAATCGTGCCCGCAGCCGGCGCACAGCGTCGACATCGAGCCTTCGTAGTCGCGAATTGTGAGGCCCAGCTCATTACGCTGGAGACTCGGATGAGTGGCGATCGGTTTAGCGATGGACGGCATGGTCGGTGATAGCTTCTTCGCACGCGAGCTGCTGGAGGACCGCGTCCACCACGTGGCGGGCGCTGAGCGGAAACCCTCCGTAAACCAGGATGGAACGCAGCTTCTCCTTCGGCGCGCCGGTCTCCAGTGTCAGCAGGGCTTTCAACTGTGCGTCCCGGTTCTGTTCCACGATGAAGGAGAACTCGTGCTCCATCAGAAATTTTTCAATATCGGCGTGGAAGGGGAATCCGCGCACGCGCAGGTAATCGGCGGCAATGCCGCGGCCCGCGAGAAGGTCGGTGGCCTCGCGCACCGCCGGGTCGCAGCCGCCCAGGGTCACGATGCCGAACCGCGCGTCCTGGCGGCGGAAGACGTGCGGCTCCGGAACATACTTCGCCGCGGCCCGGTGTTTGGCCGCCAGCCGGTCCATCACTTCCTGGTATTCGTCCGGAATTTCGGTGTAGCCGCCGAACTTGTTGTGCCCGGAGCCGCGGATGAAAAACGAGCCCTTGGGGCTGACGCCCGGCAGCGTGCGCGCGGCCACGTGGTCCTGGTCGTCGGGCCAATAGCGGTAGAACTTCTTGATCTGCTCCAGATCCTCCGCGCCGAGCACGCGTCCGCGATCCGGGCGGAAAGCGTCGTCCCATTGGAGCCGCGGCGTCACCCAGTCGTTCATGCCGATGTCCAGATCCGACAGCATCAACACGGGAGTCTGAAAATGTTCCGCCAGATCGAAGGCCTTCACCGCGAAATCGAAACACTCGGAAGGATTCGCGGGAAACAGCAGGATGTGGCGCGTGTCGCCGTGCGACGCGTAGGCGCATTCCAGCAGATCGGCCTGCTGGGTGCGCGTGGGCATGCCGGTGGACGGCCCGACGCGCTGGACGTCAATGACCACCGCTGGAATCTCCGCGTAGTAGGCCAGGCCCAGCAGCTCATTCATCAGCGAAATGCCGGGGCCCGCCGTGGAAGTGAACGCGCGCGCGCCGTTCCAGCCCGCGCCCAGCACCATGCCGATGGCCGCCAGCTCGTCCTCGGCTTGAAGGATCGCGTAGTTGTTCCGGCCGGTGTCGGGATCGCGGCGGTATTTTTCGCAGAAGCTCTTGAAGGCGTCCATCACCGAAGTCGCGGGGGTGATGGGATACCAGGCGGCCACGGTCGCGCCCGCATAAATGCAGCCTAGCGCGGTCGCCGTGTTGCCGTCGATCAGGATCTTATCGCCGTTGGCGTCCATCTTCTCCAGGCGGAAGGGCAGGGGGCACTCGAAATGCTGCTTCGCGTAATCGTAGCCGAGCCGCAGCGCCTTGTGGTTGGAATCCAGCAGCGACTGCTTTTTGCCGTACTTTTCCTCCAGCAGCCGGTCCACGATCTCCATATCCATATCCAGCACGGCGCACAGCGAGCCTGCGTAGGCGATGTTCTTCATGAGAATGCGCTCGCGCGGATCGGAGAAGCTCTCGTTGCACATGCGGGCCAGCGGCACGCCCAGGAAGGTGATGTCGTCGCGGTGCAGGGCGGGATCGAGAGGCCAGGTGGAATCGTACAGCAGGTAGCCGCCGGACCGCACCTCCCGGACATCGGACTCGTAGGTCTGCGAGTTCATCGCCACCATCAGGTCGTAATCCAGCGCGCGCGCGCCGTAGCCCTGCTTGTTCACGCGAATCTCATACCAGGTGGGGAGACCCTGAATGTTGGAGGGGAACAGATTCTTTCCGGTCACCGGGATCCCCATGCGGAAAATGGCCTGCATGATCAGGCCGTTGGCGCTGGCGGATCCGGTGCCGTTGACGTTGGCCAGCTTCACGGCGAAGTCGTTTACGCGAAAACCAAGGGCGTCCTGCATGGCGGTCTACCCGTGGACCGGGCTCAACTCGGCGCGCGGCGCGGGCGAGCCGGCATAGGGGATCAGAAGCTCGAATTTCTGCATGTCCCAGGCGGCGGTGGGACAGCGCTCCGCGCACAGGCCGCAGTGGACGCACACATCTTCGTCTTTGAACATCAGGCGGCCGGTTTGCGGAAGCGGGCCGGAAACGAACAGGGCCTGGCCGGGGTTCACACGCGGCGCCGACAGGCGCGTCAACACCTCGGATTCCTCGCCGTCGCGCGTAATGGTGAGGCACTGCACCGGGCAGACGTCGATACAGGCGTCGCATTCGATGCAGCGCTTTTCGGTGAACACGGTCTGCACGTCGCAGTTCAGGCAGCGCTGCACCTCGCGGGCGGTCTGCCCGGCGTCGAAGCCCAGCTCCACTTCGATGTTCAACTGCTCGAAGCGGCGCTTCAGATCCACGTGCTGCATCTTCTGCCGCGGCGCGGGATTGTAGTCGTTGTGGTAGCTCCACTCGCTGATGCCCATCTTCTGGCTGATCAGGCTCATGCGCTGCTGCGGGCGCTCGGTGACCGGGACGCCCTGGCAGTGGTGGTCAATGGAGATCGCGGCGGCATGCCCGTGCGCCACGGCCCAGATGATGTTTTTGGGCCCGAAGGCGGAGTCACCGCCGAAGAACACGCCCGGCCGCGTGGATTGGAAGGTGGTCTCATCCACCACCGGCAGGTTCCACTGGTTGAACTGAATGCCGAGATCGCGCTCGATCCACGGGAAGGCGTTTTCCTGGCCGATGGCCAGAATCACGTCGTCGGCGGGGAAGAACACGGTGCCGAGCACGCGCGAATGGCGCGCTTCCGCGTCCCATTCCAGCCGCTCGAACTCCATGCCGGCGAGCTTGCCGTTTTCGAGCACGAAGCGCTTGGGCGCGTGATTGATGACAATGTCGATGCCCTCTTCCTCGGCGTCTTCCAGTTCCCACGGCGAAGCCTTGAAGTAGGCCCGCGGCCGGCGCGCCATCACTTTGACATCCGTGCCGCCCAGCCGCCGCGACGTGCGGCAGCAATCCATGGCGGTGTTGCCGACGCCGATGATCAGCACCCGCCGGCCGATGCGGCTGATGTGGCCGAAGGCCACCGATTCGAGCCAGTCGATGCCGATGTGAATGTTGGCCGCGGCTTCCTGGCGTCCCGGCAGATCGAGATCCTTGCCGCGCGGCGCGCCGCTGCCCACGAAAATCGCATCGAAATTCTGATCCAGCAGCGACCGCAGGCTGGTGACGGGCGAGTTGTAGCGCACCTCCACGCCCATATCCAGAATGATGCCGACTTCTTCGTCCAGCACCTTTTCCGGCAGCCGGAACGAAGGAATGTTGGACCGCATCAGGCCGCCGGGCTTGTCCTGCTTTTCAAACAGCGTGATCTCATATCCCAGCGGGCGCAGGTCGTTGGCGACGGTGAGCGAGGCCGGCCCGGCTCCGATCAGCGCGACGCGCTTTCCGTTGGACCGCTTGGGAATCTTGGGAAGCAGATGCGAAATCTCGCCGCGCAGATCCGCCGCGACGCGCTTCAAACGGCAGATGGCGACCGGATGGCCGTCGACGCGGCCCCGGCGGCAGGCCGGTTCACAGGGCCGATCGCAGGTGCGGCCCAGAATCGCCGGGAAAACGTTGGACTCGCGGTTGACGATATAAGCCTCGGTGTATTTGCCCTGCGCGATGAGGCGGATATATTCGGGGACGTTGGTGTGGGCCGGACACGCCCATTGGCAATCGACGACTTTGTGAAAGTACGCCGGGTCACGGACATCACTGGTTTTCACGTGGAGCGCTTACCCTCAGAGTGAGCCGTCCAAAGGATGGCCGACCCTATTGTATCAATTTGCCGCGCGCGATTCGGGCCAGGGTTGGTAGAATGAGGAATCGGCCCGGTGAGGTGCGAGAGTGGTTGAATCGGGCGGTCTCGAAAACCGTTGAACCTTCACGGGTTCCGTGGGTTCGAATCCCACCCTCACCGCCAGAACAGAATCCGCGGGCCGGTGTTGCCAGCGGCATCCGGCTCCACCTAGACTGGATTTCATGCGCATCCTGCTGCTGGTCGCTGCTGCCGCGACGCTTTCCGCTCAAAATTCGAAAATTCCCGCGGCGGACTGGCCCATGTTCAACCGGGACCTGGCGGGCACGCGGTACTCGCCGCTGACGCAGATCAATACCACCAACGTCACCAAGCTGGCCCAGGCGTGGACCTACAAGTTCAACCGTCCGGGGAAGACGATCCGGGGCGACAGTCCTTCGGAGTTGTACCAGGAGATCACGCCGATCGTGGTGAACGGGGTGATGTACATGCCGGCGGGGGACCGGGTGGTGGCTCTGGACGCCGCGACGGGCAAGGAGATCTGGGTGTACGAGCTGCCGTCGGGGCTGGCGTCGTTCCGCGGCGTGGCCTACTGGGCGGGCGACCGGCAGAATCCGCCGCGGATCATTTTCACGTCGGGCCACAAGATGGTGGGGCTGAACGCGCGGACGGGAAAAATCGATCCAGGGTTCGGGAAGGAAGGCGAGGTGCCGCTCGAGGTGGCTTACGACGGCGCGCCGGTAATTTACAAAAATCTGCTGCTGATCGGGACGAATTTTTACGGGCCGGGGGACCGGCACATCAATCCGGCCCTGGACCAGCGCGGGGGGCAGATCGCGGACTCGCACGCTTACGATGTGCGGACGGGCAAAGAGCTGTGGACCTTCCATACCATTCCGCGGCCCGGCGAGGTGGGTAATGATACGTGGGGGAAGGATCTATCCGGCCATGAAAGCTGGAAGAACCGTACAGGAAATAATGTATGGGCGTTCTCCCTGACGGTGGACGAGGAGCGGGGAATTTTATATCTGCCGGTGAGCGGGCCGGGCGCGAATTTTTATGGCGGGGACCGGCCGGGGGTGAATTTATTCGGAAATACGACGGTGGCCGTGGATGCGGCGACGGGAAAATTAAAATGGTATTTCCAAACTGTGCGGCATGAATTATGGGATTATAATTTACCGCCGGCTCCGAGCTTGATCGATATTGTGAAAGACGGGAAGAAGATTCCGGCGCTGGCGCAGGTCGGCAAATCGGGCTGGATGTATATTCTCGACCGGACGACGGGGAAACCGGTGTTTGGGGTGGAAGACAAGCCCGTGCCGAAGGGGGACGTGCCGGGCGAGTGGTACTCGCCCACGCAACCGATTCCGGTGAAGCCGCCGGCGCTTTCGCGGGTAAGCTTCACGAAGGATGACATCGTGACGGCGGAGGACACGACGCCGGAGCACGCCCAGGCGTGCCAGGATCTGTACGAGAAATTCAAGGAATACGGGGGGCTGTGGAACGCGGGTCCGTTTACGCCGTTCCCGTATCACGAGGACGGAGGGCCGTCGCGCGTGGGCATCGTGTTTCCGGGGTTTACCGGGGGCGCGAACTGGGGCGGAACGGCGGTGGATCCGAAGCTCGGGTATATTTTCGTGAACACCAAGGACGCGCCGGGCGTGGGGTGGATGCAGAAGAATCCGAAATACACGCCGGGGAATCCGGAGGGGATCGAGCCGTATATTCGCAGCGCGCCCCCGGGCCTGGGGAATTTCAGCGCGATTATTCGCGGGGCGAACGGGCAGGTGGCAGCGAATCTGCCGTGCTTCAAACCACCCTGGGGGCGGCTCATCGCGGTGAACGCGGCGACGGGCGATTTCGCCTGGAGCGTTCCGCTGGGCGTGACCGACGCGCTGCCGGAGGCCAAGCAGCACACGGGCGCGACGAATACCGCGGGAGCGATCGCGACGGCCGGAGGCCTGGTGTTTATCGGCTCGACCGCGGATAACCGGTTCCGGGCTTTCGAATCGCGCACCGGGAAAGAGCTGTGGGTGACGAAGCTGGAGTACACGGCCACGGCGATTCCGATGACCTATGAGGCCAAAAACGGCAAACAGTACGTGGCGATCGTGGCGGCGGCCGGAGGCGGCGGCGGAGGCCGCGGCCGGGCAGCGGCGGGTCCGATGAATCAAGGGCTGGTGGTGTTCGCGCTGCCGTAAACGCGCGGATTTTTGATCTCCCGTTCCTATAATTCGGGGTTGCCCTGGGAAAATCCAGGGAGTATATTCGTCCGCATGAATTTCAGTGCAGACTCGATTCCCCGGGGTTTCGATGTGGATTTCACGCTAAATACGGTGTTGCCGTTGGCGCAGGCGGCGTACGCGGTGATGCAGGCGCCGGACAATCTTCCCCCATTGCCCCCAGGCTGGGAGAAAACGGCGTTAATCAAGGTGGCACAGGATCGTCTGTCGGAGCTCATCGGCGTGGTGGAAAGGATTCCGCTGCTGCACCTGATCAACGGCGAACCAAACACGTTCGGGCTGATGGGCAAGAACGCGGAGACGAAGACGGCGTTCGTGTCCTTCCGGGGAACCCAGAACGCGATCGACTGGGCTCACAATTCGGAGATCGAGCGGAGAAGCGTACCTGCCCGTGCCCGGAGCGGGAGATGTCCACCGGGGGTTTCAGTCCGTGTACATGACGCTGCGGCAGAGCATTCAGGACAGCCTGGCGGCGACGTGCGCGGGGTGTGACTCGCTGCTGGTGACCGGGCACAGCCTGGGCGGGGCGCTGGCGGTGCTTTCGACGCTGGACCTGGCCGCGGAGATTCCGGCGGGGATGCGGATCGAGGTGTGCACATTCGCCGGGCCGAGGGCGGGGTGCGTGGATTTCAGCCGGTCCTTCCAGGAGAAGATCTCCGTGTGCTACCGCGTGGTGGCGACTGCGGACATTGTGCCGCACATACCTCTGCCGGCGCCGGACCTTCCTTACGAGCACGTCGGCGCCGAGATTCACATTGACGAGGGATCCGTGACGAATCCGGTCACGGCGCATCGCCTGGATCTCTCGTACAAGCCGGGGCTGGAGAGGCTCCAGAAGCTGCTGGCGCAGAGGGCGGCGGCGTAGCGGAGCCTTGCCGCACGGGTCACCGCCTATCCGGCAAAGCGAAGACGTACAGTTGCGCGCCGTAGTTGGGGTAGTGGACGTCGGGGTCCAGGATGCTGGGGACCATGCGCGGGCTGCCGCCGCCGAGGCCGGTCGTGACGGCCAGGTACTGCTTGCCGTTGACGCTGTAGGTTATGGGGAAGCCCTGCACGGAAGTGCCGAGGCGGGTCTCCCAGAGCACCTTTCCTGTCTTTACGTCGACGGCGCGGAACATGCGGTCCATATCGCCGACGAAGGCCACGCCGCCCGCGGTGGAAAGCACCGCGGTCATGAACGGCGCATGCTGTTCCAGCTTCCAGTTCTCCTTGAGCGTGCGGACATCGTACGCGGCGAGCTTGCCGACCTTGCCGTCAGTGCCGGGCATCTCGAAGAAGCGCCGCGCCGCGCCGCCGGCATTGCCGCCGCCTTCGACTAATTCCACCTGTTGGGCGTTCATCTCCTGGCAGCTTTGGGCCACCGGAATGATGATCTGGTTGGTCGGCTGATTATAGGTCATGGCGTGCCAGTTGTGGCCGCCTTCGGAGGTGGGGCAGCTCTGCACCCACTCACCGATGCGCTGCTCGACGATATCGTTGCGGTAGTGCGGTTCGCCGGTCTTGGGATCGAAGGAATCGTACACGTTCTGAAACACGGTTTCCTTGTGGCCGACGTATTTGCCGTTGGTGCGGTCGAGTTTCCAGAGGATTCCGACCTTGCCGGCGCTGAAGACGTACTTGCCGCCGTTGTCGTCGACCAGAACGCGCTCGAAGACTTCGTCGAGGTCGAGCGATTCGCCGGGGGCGTGGGAGAACCACCACTTCAGCTTGCCGGTATCGGCGTCGAGCGCCACGGTGGAGTTGGCGTAGAGAGTGGCGCCGTTGCCGGAGTGGCGGCTGACGCGCATCCAGGGCTTGGACTGGGCGGTGCCCCAGTAAGTGAGATTGAGGTCGGGATCGTAGCTGCCGGTGATCCACGTCTCGCCCCCGGCGCGAAACAGATCGGGGAGGCCGCCCCAGCTATCGCCGCCGGGATCGCCGGTTTTGGCGATGGTGTAGAACTTCCAGACGAGCTTGCCGGTATCGGCGTCATAGGCGCTGATGAAGCATTTTTCGTTCTGATAGGTGGAGCAGCCGCCGCCGCCCAGGCCCTGGACCACTTTGCTCTTGATGATGATGGGGCCGCTGCTGGTGGAATAGCTGACCTTGCTGCGATCGCCGATGACGGTGTCCCAGACATTTTTGCCGGTTCGCGCATCGAGGGCGTAAATGTGGGCGTCGCCGGTGGTGATGTAAATCTTGTCCTTATACATGGCGAGGCCGCGCTGCGAATTGCCGGCCTCGGTTTCGCCGATGCGGTTCTCCCAGATGAGATCGCCGGTGCGGGCGTCGAGCGCCTGCACGATGTTTCCGGGATTGTTAATGAACATCACGCCGTTGTGGACGATGGGTGCGGCCTGGTTGGTGCCATTGTTCATGGCCCAGGTCCAGACCAGCCGCAGCTCGTTGACGTTGCCCGCGTTAATCTGGTTCAGCGGGCTGTAATTGTCGGCGTGATAATCGCGGCGGATCATCAGCCAGTCGGAAGGATCGGGCTTGAGGAGCATGGCGTCGGTGACGGGCGTGAAGTTTTTCGCTTCGCCGGGCACGGTGAGCCCGCGGGGGGCGGGGGGCGCCTGCTTGGCCTGTTTGCCGGCCTTGCCGCCGGCCTTGCCCTGCACCTGGGCGAGCACCTGCCCGGTCGCCACGCTTCGAATCTGCGTGTCGTTGCCGGCGGCGAGCGCCTGCGCGCCCGGCGCGGCTCCGTTGGAGTTAAGGATGAAGGCGGCGATGGCGAGATAGGTGGTCTCGCCCAGGGTGGCGTTGCCGGGAGGCATGGCGGCTTCGAGGAAACTGACGAGATCGCCGGCAGTGCGGCCGCCCCAGTTCGCCATGAACATTCCGCCGGCGAGCTGCGGCGCGTCATTGCGGCCGCCGAGGTCCGGGCCATGGCAGCCGGCGCAGTTGGCCTGATAAGCGGCGCGTCCGGCGGCGGCCTGATCGGCGGTGAAAGGGCCCGCCGGACGCTGTTGGCCGGTTAACACGAGGACGCCGCAAACGGCAGCCAGAACGGTGGCGAGAAGGAAGTGGGTTCGCAGACGGTGCATGGGGGTTCCTCGAAACAAGCTGAATTCTACTTCAGAAGCCAGCCCCACAGCACGCCCTCGGGCGTTTTTTCGCTATAGAGCTGGATGTAAATGCCGCCCTTTTTGAGCGTGGCGACCTGCTGCGGCGTGAGATCGACGGAGCCGGAGATGGAGCCGCGGGTGGCCTTGGTGACCATGAGCTCGCCGACGACGGGGCCGCGGACG
>Ga0209810_1005928_pt1 | contig 10832 bp, 11 predicted proteins | sample Coa_R1_7_FD_187159 | JGI IMG/M metagenome (GOLD analysis project Ga0209810, IMG submission 187159) | Surface soil microbial communities from Centralia Pennsylvania, which are recovering from an underground coalmine fire - Coalmine... | ecosystem: Environmental > Terrestrial > Soil > Unclassified...
GACAGCGGTTGCCGCCAATGTGTTCCCGATACCACATCCACGCTTCCGGATTGATCGGCTCACCGACGGACCCGAGTAGGCGCAGCGACGCGAGATCGTGTTTGCGCGGATAGTCCTCGCCCCACTTCATGAACGTCCGGATTGCGGTGGGCGCGGTGTAGAGGATCGTTACTTTATAGCGCTCGACGATTTCCCACAAGCGATCTTTGTCCGGATAATCCGGCGTGCCTTCGTAGATAACGCTTGTCGCACCGTTCGCAAGCGGGCCGTACACGATGTATGAGTGCCCCGTTACCCAGCCGATGTCCGCGGCGCACCAGTACACGTCTTCATCCTCTTTCAAATCGAAGACGATTTTGTGCGTCATCGTGACGTGCGTGAGATAGCCGCCCGTCGTATGCTTTATGCCTTTGGGCTTCGCCGTCGTTCCGCTAGTGTAAAGCAGATACAAGAGATCTTCGGCGTTCATGCGTTCCGGCTCGCACTCGCTCGATTGTTCTTTGACAACCTCGTCCCACCACAGATCGCGGCCTTCGTGCATGGAGACATACTCGTCGGTGCGTTTGGCGACGATGCAATTTTTGATCGACGGCGTCCGTTCCATCGCGATGTCGCAGTTGCGCTTGAGCGGCACTTTATTGCCGCGCCGCCAGCCGTGGTCGGCGGTAATGAGCGCAACGCACTCCGCGTCGTTCACGCGATCGATGATTGCGTCGGGTGAAAATCCGCCGAAAATGACGGAGTGCGGCGCGCCGATTCGCGCGCATGCCAGCATTGCGACCGGCAGCTGCGGAATCATCGGCATGTAGATCGCGACGCGATCGCCTTTTTTGATGCCAAGTTTGCGCAGCCCGTTGGCAAACCGGCAGACGTCGTCGAGCAGTTCTTTGTACGTAATGGTCCAGCGATCGCCGGGTTCGCCTTCGTAGTAGTAGGCGATTTTATGGCCCTTGCCGGCTCGCACGTGGCGGTCCAAGCAGTTTGCCGAGACGTTCAGTTCGCCGTCGCCGAACCAGCGCGCAAACGGTTCGTTCCACTCGAGCACCTGGGTGAACGGCTTCATCCACTCGAGTTTGCGCGCCCACGACGCCCAGAATTCCAAATAGTCGCGTTCGGCATCTTCGTAAATGCCGGGCTTCGCGATGGCGGCTGCGGCGAACTCGGGCGGAGGCGCAAACGTGCGGGTTTCTTGTGAAAGCGCTTCGATCGATTCGGCGGTGTTCATGCGTGCCGATTCACCGGGAGAATCCGCGCATGCCTGCCGAAAACGTCTTGCGTGAAATTCCTCGCTGCTCTGGTCTTGGCCACAGCTACCGGAACCGGGCTGGCGACCGTACACTACGGCGCGCCTCCGCCGGACTTCGCAGTGCCGACGCAAAACGGCACTGAGACGCTCTCGCAACTGAAAGGCAAGCCCGTCGTCATCAACTTTTGGGCATCGTGGTGCCCGCCGTGTACCAATGAGCTGCCGTTATTCGAGCGGCTGCAGGGCGAGTACGGCGATCGCATCCGCATAATCACGGTGAACTGGGCGGAAGACCCGCAAACCGCGTTGACGTACCTGCGCGCGAAGCACTTCGATCTGCCGATGGTCAGCGACCGGCAAAGCAAGATTTACTCCGCTTACTCGCTTAGCGAGGTGCCGGATACACTCGTGCTCGATGCGGACGGGAACGTGCGCTATGTCTCCGTCGGCGGCCTATCCTGGGAGGAGCTGTCGTCAGCAGTCGACCGCGTGCTTCAGTAAAGTCTTGGCACTCAGATGCCGAGATTGCTAAGATACTCCTATGAGCAGCGGTGAGGCGCACGGTCCCGAATCCTCGGGCGAGCTGGATCGGCGCAAAGCCTACATTTTGGCAACGGTCGTGTATGAATACATCGCGACCGCTGAGCCCGTCGCGTCCCAAACGCTGACGCAGAAATATAATCTCGGCGTAAGTTCGGCCACTGTCCGCAACGAAATGGCCGAGCTCGAAGCCGGCGGTTATTTGGTGCAGCCGCACACGTCTGCGGGCCGTGTGCCGTCGGATGCCGGGTACCGGCTCTACGTCGATCACCTGATGAAGCCGGAACGCCTCGAGGCCGACGATCGCCGCCGCATCCACGAAGAGCTGCGCGACGCGAGCCGGGAGCTCGACGAAATCATCGAGAACACGACACGTTTGCTCGGACGCCTCTCGAAAAATCTGGCGTTCGCCACGAAACCGACTTCCGAAAGTACGACGTTCCGTCACATTCAACTGATTTGGCTCTCGCCGCGCACCGGCGTGGCGATCGTCGTAACATCGATCGGCGTTTCGGCGCAATCCGTTTTCGAACTCGCCAACGACGTAACGCCCGACGATCTTACGCGGCTCTCCAACGGGCTGAACGCGCGTTTGGGCAATCGCGTTCTAAGCGAAATCACGGATGCCGACATCAGCGCAACGACCACGGCGCTCGGCATTCAGGACGATCTGAAAAACGCGGTGATATCGGCGCTGCGCAGCGTTCGCTCGGGCGAGCAGCCCGTACTGACGGCGGCCGGCGCGCAGAATCTGCTCGATCAGCCGGAATTTCACGACTTGCGCAAACTGCGTTCGATACTGCGCATCGTTGAAGAACAGAAGACACTGTACGACTTGGTTGCGGATTCGATCAACGTCGAAGCGCCGGCGGTGAAGATCGGTCACGAGCTCGGCGTGGAGGAAATGACCGACTTCAGTATCGTAACGGTGCCCTACCGTTTTGGCCGGCATGCAGTCGGTATGCTTTCCATCCTGGGTCCCCGCCGGATGCCGTACGCGCGTTTGATGGCGCTGGCTTCGGGTACGGCAGATACACTTTCCGAGCGACTTTCGGACGTCGAAATTAAATAATCAGTGCCTACCAAAGACTTTTACGAAGTGCTCGGCGTGAGCCGCAGCGCAAGCGCGGACGATATCAAGCGTGCCTATCGCACGCTTGCGCGCAAACACCACCCGGATGTTTCCGAGAACAAAAGCGAAGCCGAGCACCGCTTCAAAGAGATCAACGAAGCATACGAAGTGCTCTCCGATCCGCAAAAGCGCGCTCAGTACGATCGTTTCGGCACGGTTGGCGCGGCTTCGAACGGCATGGGCGGCGGTTTCGGCGACTTTGGGTTCGGAACGGGATTCGGTGGGAGCGGCTTCGGCGATATTTTCGATATTTTCTTCGGCGATCGCATGGGCGCGCAGCAAACGCAGGGACGCCGTAGCGGGCCCGCCCGCGGATCGGATCTGCGTTACGATCTGGAGATCACGCTCGAAGATGCGTTTTCGGGAACGACGCGCGAGATTCAATTCAATCATCTGGCGCAGTGCGAAACGTGCCGCGGCTCCGGCGCAGCGCCCGGCACGCTCGTCACATCGTGCGAGCGCTGCAGCGGCACGGGCGTCATGCGCATGGTGCGTCAAACGCCGCTCGGTCAATTCGTCACGCAAACGACGTGCACGCAGTGCGGCGGCGAAGGTCACATCATTCCGCAGCCGTGTCAGAGCTGCAACGGACGCGGACGGCGCGAAGTCGAACGCAGACTCAGCGTAAAAGTTCCGCCAGGCGTGGACGACGGCAGCCGCATTCGCATCAACGGCAACGGCGAAGCCGGCATTCGCGGCGGGCCGGCGGGTGATTTGTACGTGTACCTCACCGTCGCGCCGCACGCGCTCTTCAAACGCGACGGCATGGACACGTACGTCGACGTGCCGGTGAGCTTTCCGCAAGCGGCACTCGGCGCCCAAGTTATGGTGCCGACGCTCGAAGGCGATTTGCCGCTTGCCGTTCACGCTGGAACGCAAACCGGGACGACGTATCGCATGCGCGGACACGGCATGCCCAGCGTACGCGGCGCGCAGCGCGGCGACCATGTCGTCACCGTGCACGTCGTCGTGCCGAAGGCGATGAACAAACGCCAGCGGGAACTGCTCGAGGAATACGCGCGCGCGGGCGGCGATCGAGTCGAAGAACGTTCGTTCTTCGATAAAGTCAAGGACGCGTTTAAACCCGAATAAACCGGTCCAGCCAGTCCAGCCACAAACGCGTTAGCGTTTCGATCTGCCGTTCGTTCCCCGGACCATGCGTGCTCGACGCAAAAACGACGAAGCGTACGCGCACGCCGCGCTCGCGGAGCGCGCGATAAAACTCGTACTGCTGTGATATTGGAACGACAGGATCGAAATTCGTTCCCCACAGCAGCGTCGGCGTCGTCACTGCCGCGGAATACGTGAGCGGAGAATTGTTGCGATAGACGCGCTCGCCGCCGGGTGCAAACGGTGATGTTCGCTGATAAAAGCGGTCCTGCACGTTTGATTCGGAGAACGAATACTCTTCGATTTCATTGTCGACCGATGCGCCGGACACGGCCGCGCGCCAATCGTGATACTGCGTTATCAGCCAGCTCGTGAGCTGTCCGCCGTAGGACCATCCGCACACACCCACACGCGTCGGATCGGCCTGCGGAAGGCTTTGTACGGCGCGCAGACCGCTCATGATGTCGGCCGAGGGTCCGCGAACCGGATCGCCGACGATTGCGAGTAGAAACGCGTTGCCTGCATCGTCGCTCCCGCGATAGTTGGGTTCGAAAACGATATAGCCGTGCGAGGCAAGTAGCTGCGGACGCGGCCAAACCGGATTGGGCGCAAAATCGCGGATGCTCGTAGTCCCCGGGCCGCCGTGAATGTTCAGGATAATCGGATAGCGCCGGCCGGGTACGGCGTTGGGTGGGAACGTGAGAACGCCGTAATCCGTAAAGCCGTCGGGGCTGCGCCACGAAATTTCGCGTTGCGTCCCCAATTGCAGATTGCGCGCAAAATCGTTGAAATGCGTCAGGCGGCGCGGCGGCGCAGCCGGCGACGAAACGTAATAGAGCTCGCGCGCACGATGCGAATCGCTGCCCACGAAAGCGATGGCGCCGGAGCGCGAAACGCTCGCAGCGATGCCCGCATCGTATTCGCTGTCCTGATAGGCATCGCAGGCGATGTTGAGCCCCTCAATGGGCAAACGCCGTGCCGCCCCGCGCAGGTTGAATAACCACGTTCCGACGCGCGTGTGCTCGTTCGCGCAAACCAGAAGCGATTTACCATCCGGCATCCACAGCGCGCCGCCCGCGTCCAAATCGAATCCATGCGTGATATCTGAACCGGCTGTGCCGGATCGCAGAAGCCGTAACGTGTTGTTCGCCAAATAGTTTGCGCCCCGCGGAAAGGAGTAGAGGATTTCCGATCCGCCGGGTGAGGGTTGCGGAGAGAATTCAAAAGCCCGGCGCGGCGTTAACTTGTGCAATGTGCTCGTCGCGACGTCGACTTCCCAAAGCGTGGAGTATTCGTTGTCGCCGCTCATCGTGTTCGGAAGCCGCACGAAGACGATGCGCTTGTCACCCGCCATCCACGCGAATTGCGAGGTGAAAATGCCCCCGGGATCCGTTGGAGCGACGGTCCAGGATCCGGACGTGAGCCTGCGCAGCCCGCTGCCGTTCGCGGCCATTATCCATAAATGTTCCGGGGGCACGGCCGCTCCGAGCGTGTAGTCGTTGTCGCCGGCCACGAAATACTGCTGTGACGAGGGGCGATCGTCGATTCCAATGGCTATGCGATCGCTGCCGTGGCTCCACGCGAAGTCGACGACTTTGCCTGCGCCTCGCGTCAGCTGCCGAATAGCCCCGTTTCGTTCGTAGCTGAAGAGTTGGAGCGAAGCGTTTTGGTCTTCTTGAAGAAAAGCCAGGCGCGTTCCGTCGGGCGACCACCTCGGGACCGCAACCCCGTGACCGCTCACCAGTACGCGCTGCAAGCCGCTGCGCACGTCTACGATAAGGAGCGTGTCGCGATCGTTGCGTATGGTGATGAGCGCAACGCGCGAACCGTCGGGGGAGATCGCAGGCTCCTCAACGTCGGTGAGCGCGCGCAGATCGGAAAGGGTGAGTGTCCTCGCCGAGGCCGAAAAGGGCATCAATGCAGCATAGAACACGACGGCCGCGAGTGTCAGGCGTACGATCGCTTTCATCACTTCGTACTATACCATCGCCGTGAGTGAACTTCGTAGGTTCTTCGTCGAGGGACGGCACGAAGTGGGCGATACCGTGTCACTCGACGGAAGCGATGCGCATAAAATCATCAGCGTGCTGCGCATGCACGGCGGCGACACGATTGAAGTGATCGACTCGTCGGCACGGCGCTTCGCAGCGGCGATCGCCATCGACGGGAAAACCGTGCGCGCAACGTTGCAAACGCTGCACGACGTACAGCAGGCGGCGTTGCCGCAGGTAACGATCGCGCAAGGCATTCCCAAGGGCCAAAAGATGGACTACATCGTGGAGAAGCTGACGGAGCTGGGTGCAGCGGCGATCGTTCCGCTGCAATCCGAGCGCACCATCGTCTCGCAGGTGAGTCCCAACAAAATCGAACGCTGGCGCCGCCTTGCAAAAAGCGCAGCCCAGCAATGCGGCCGCGCCGACATTCCGCAAATAGGCGAGCAGCAAACGTTGGACGCGCTCTTGCGGACGTTTGAGAGCTACGATCGCGTCCTATTGCCGTGGGAACTCGCGCAGCGCACTCCGCTCCACGAACGTTTGCCGGCGCTTCTCGAAGCCGCGCAGCGGGTGTTGGTACTCATTGGTCCGGAAGGCGGCTTCTCGCATGCCGAAGCCGATGCGGCTCGTGCGGCCGGCGCCGAGCTGATTTCGCTCGGGCCGCGCATTTTGCGGACCGAAACGGCCGGTTTGGTCGCGCTTGCGGTTATAGGCTACGTGTCGGAGCGGCAAGCCGAACGGGGAGAACGCGCATGAACAAAGCGAACGACGAAATCGTAGTCGGCAAAGGCCGGTTTGAGAGTTTCAGCGACGGCGTCTTTGCGATCGCAATTACCCTGCTGATCTTGGAAGTCCGCCTGCCGCAAGGTCTCGGCATCGCAACGCCTGTGGCGCAGCAAATTCACGCGCTTGCGATTATTTGGCCCCAGTATTTGGTGTACGGGGCGACGTTTGCGAATATCGGAATCATGTGGCTGCATCACCACGCGATGCTCGATAAAGCGCAGCGCATTACGCACCGCGTCGTTATTGCAAACCTCGTCCTGCTCGCACTCATTTGCTTCTTGCCGTTTACGACGTACGTCATCGAGGTGTTCGGCGTCACCGCTCCCGCCGTCGTGTTTTATGCCCTCGTGAATGTTGCAATTGCTTTCGGCTATTTATTCTTACAGCGTTCGGTCTTCAAAGCACACGACGCGCATGCAATCTTAAGCCCGTGGAACTTCGTGGGTCTACTTGCGTATCCCGTGGCAGTCGTGGCCGGCTTATTCGTGCCGATTTTGGCAATCGTAATTACCGTGCTCGTCGCACTATTTTACGCAATGCCTCGCAGCGTGGAACTTTCACGCCGGCCGTTGGAAGAGCGATTCTAGGGTATATTGTCGCAAATGCCCAGGTTGTTGGAAGAACTTCAGAGCGGTACGCCCGTGTACGCTGTCGACGGCACGCCGGTGGGGGAAGTGCGCGCAGTATACGGATCCGGAACGGCTCGCGTTGCGGAGTTTCTTCTGGTGTTTTGGAACAAGCGCAATGAAGAGGCGCTCGTCGCCGCAGACGAAGTCACGAACGTGAACGACGACGGCGGCGTGGTGCTTGGCCGAAGCGAAGCATCTTACTCTCAGCTCGCGGCCTTCAACCCATCGGCCAATCCGCTACTTCATAAGCTCTGATCTTGTTATCCTGAGTATCGAAGGGCGCCTGGGCCTGTCGAAGGCTAAGTACCCTCGCGCGAAAGACCCCGAGCTGCCCGCGTCGTATTACCCCTAGATCGGCATGGCCGTACGACACGCTCAGGAGCTCCGCACCAGTTGAAATTTTCGTTCGTTATCCCTACCTATAATGAGGCCGGCGGCATCGAACGGCTGATCCGTTCGCTTACCGACGTCTTTACACAAAACAATCTCGACGGCGAAATCATCGTGGTGGACGACAACTCGCCCGACGGTACCGGCGCGATTGTCGATAAACTGGCCGCGGAACTGCCCGTACGTTGCCTGCATCGCCCCGGAAAATTGGGTCTCTCCAGCGGGGTTATCGACGGGTGGAAATTTGCGCGTCCCGATTCGGAAGCGCTTGGCGCGATGGACGCCGACTTCAGCCACGACATTACGATCGTGCCGAAGATGGTGAAGGCGCTGGAAGACGGCTATGGCCTTGCCGTCGGGAGCCGCTACGTAGCCGGCGGCGGCATCACCAATTGGCCCTGGAAGCGGATCGTCACCTCGAAAGTCGCGTGCATGCTCGCGCAGCCGCTTACCCGCATCAAAGATATCACGAGCGGATATTTGCTCGTCCGGCGCGATGCGATCGAAGGCGTGGAACTCGATCCGATCGGGTTCAAAATCGGCCTTGAAGTGATCGCGAAGGGCCACTACGGCAAAGCGCTCGAGGTGCCGTACGTGTTCACCGACCGCGTCGTCGGCGAATCAAAACTCAACGAAAAAGAGATCTTCAACTACCTCAAGCAGCTTCGCAAATTGTATGCGGCACGTCTGCTGCCGCGCGCGCAAAAGACGGAGAAGAGCGCATCGTAATGCCGATGCCCGATTGGCTGCGACACCGGCGCAGCAAAGACCAAACCGAAGACGCCGCCCTTTGGACGAAATGCCCGAAGTGCGGCGAAGTGCTGTATCGCCGCGACTTGGCCGCGAATCTGTGGGTTTGCCCGAAGTGTTCCAATCATTTCCGTATGAACGCGCACGATCGCATCAGCACGCTGGTCGACGGCGACTTCGTCGAAATCGGCAACGAAGTGCTGCCCGGCGACCCGCTGCAATGGGTCGACAAAAAGAGCTACACGTCGAAGCTCGCTGCCGATCGCGAAAAATCGAAGCTGAGTGAAGGCGTCGTTTGCGGATTCGGCCAGATCGACGGGTACGACGTAGCGCTGGGCGTTATGGATTTCCATTTCCGCGGCGGTACCATGGGAACGGTCGTCGGCGAGCGGATTACGCTGCTGCTGGAAGAAGCGCGGCGCCGCCGAGTTCCGTGCATCATTTTTACGGCCAGCGGCGGGGCCCGCATGGAAGAAGGCATGCTGGCGCTCATGCAGATGGCCAAGACTACGGCCGCCGTTGCACGGTTCATGGAAGATGGGAACCCGTTCATCACTGTGCTGACGGACCCGACGACGGGCGGCGTTTCCGCCTCGTTTGCCTTCCAATCCGACATCATTCTCTCCGAGCCGAAAGCGATGATCGGCTTTGCGGGCCGGCGCGTCATCGAACAGACGATCCGCCAAAAGCTTCCCGACCAGTTTCAAACCGCCGAGTTCTTGCTCGAAAAAGGCCACATCGACATGGTCGTCGATCGCCATCAATTGAAAGCTACGCTGACAAGGCTGCTCGACTATGCGGCTCAAGGACGGCGCCGCATGGAGACAGTCGGCGTATGAACCTGATTGTGGAGCGCGAGAAGGGTCTGCTCGAACTGGAACGCCGCATCGAAGAGTTGCGGGAAGCCAATCTGCAGCAGCCCGTGGACATGTCAGCCGAGATTCGCGCGCTCGAACAAAAATACGCCGAAATTCAGCGCGAGATCTTCGGCTCGATCACGCCGTGGGAGAAGGTGCATATGGCGCGCCATCCCAATCGGCCGACCGCATCGGATTATATTTCACAGTTCGGACAGTTTGACGAACTGCACGGTGACCGGCATTTTCGCGACGACCACGCGATCGTCGGAGGTCTTGGAACGCTCGGCCAGCGCGCGGTGATGATCATCGGCGAGCAGCGCGGGCGCGATACGAAGGAAAACGTCAAGCGCAACTTCGGGATGCCTTCTCCGGAAGGCTACCGGAAAGTGCAGCGCCTTGCGAAGCTCGCCGGGCGGTTGGGCGTGCCGATCGTTACATTCGTCGACACGAAGGGTGCGGATCCGTCGGCAGCCTCGGAAGAACGCGCGCAGTCCGAAGCAATCGCCGCGTGTTTGTACGAGTTCACGATTTCACCCGTGCCGATCGTCGCGACCGTCATCGGCGAGGGCGGCAGCGGCGGCGCGCTCGCGCTTAGCATCGCGGATCGGATCGTCATGCTCGAGCACAGCTATTACTCGGTCGCGAGCCCCGAAGGCTGCGCCGCGATTCTTTGGAGCGATGCCAGCAAGGCCGACGAAGCCGCCGAGCATCTGAAGCTGACCGCTCAGGATTTGCAGAGTTTCCGAATCGTCGATGAAATCGTGCCCGAACCGCTCGGCGGCGCCCACCGCGACGCAGCGGGAACCATTGGACGCGTGCTGAACGCTATCGAGTCGGCGCTTGGCGACCTTTCGGTGATGGCGCCCGAACAGCTGCGTGAGGCTCGTTATCTGAAGTATCGACGGATTGGCGCGTGGGAAGCGGAGCGCCGGGAAGCGGTTCGAACGGGTCCATGAAACGAACGAGAGCAGCCGGCATCGTTCGATTCTTCAGCCGTCTGATTTTCGGTCTCGTCGCCGTCGTCGTCTTCACGCTCGTTTCCATCCAGTTCGCGCGCATCGTGAACGAGAACATCGCGATGGCGCGATCGCTCTCGTCGGTTGAGGACGACGTGCAAGCGTTGCGCGAACACCGCCGTCGCGAAGAACGCGAACTTCGCCGGCTTATGGATCCCGAGGGCGCGGTCCCGGAAATTCACGATCGATTGCATATGGTTCGCTCCAACGAGGCGATCATTTACATCAAACCGGCGCCCGCATCGCATCCATGAACGATACCGAACGCGGAATCGTCATTAACCTCAACGCGTATGGCGCAACGGTTCGTTTGAACGACGGACGTTTGGCAAGCGCGCCGGTCGTCGACGTTGAGAAAAACCGGCCTGCGTACGAACGC
>Ga0209810_1005932_pt1 | contig 10821 bp, 12 predicted proteins | sample Coa_R1_7_FD_187159 | JGI IMG/M metagenome (GOLD analysis project Ga0209810, IMG submission 187159) | Surface soil microbial communities from Centralia Pennsylvania, which are recovering from an underground coalmine fire - Coalmine... | ecosystem: Environmental > Terrestrial > Soil > Unclassified...
GTCATTATCGCGACGCCGCCACAGGATGCTGTAAAGCTGCTGGACGATGGAGCCTATCAACCGTTGCGGCAGATTGTCGATTCGCTCGTCCCGGCACAGGTGGCCTGCCTCGATGTGGCGTTGAGTCGCTTACCCGATGCGCGCTATCCCATCGTGCAAGACATGGAACACCCGCGCTTCATGGCGGTCCAATCAGTTTACTCGCGTGTGGCTCCATCAGGCGGTGCGTTGATCTATGTTTTCAAGCAGCTTGACCCCGCGCAGCTTACCGACCCGCGTGAGGACGAGCGCGAACTGGAAGACATGCTCGATGTCGTACAGCCGGGCTGGCGCGATGTCCTGGTCAAACGCATCTACCTGCCGCGCATCGAAGCTATCGGCGCGCTTCCCACTGCCAGTACCGGCGGCTATGCCGGGCGACCGGAGCCGCGAGTTCCTGGCCTCGCCAACCTCTACCTTGCGGGCGACTGGATCGGCGAAGGTTTCCTGGCCGACGCCAGCATGGGCAGCGCCCGCGAAGTCGCGCAACTGGTGCTGCGAGAGCAGTCAACTTCGATGGCAAAAAAGGAGACTGTCGGCTCGGTGCGAAAGCCTCCCATAGCTTGCTGCCGCAGGCCAGCCATGCCGCCGCAGGCCGCAGGCCAGCCAGTGACGAGCAGGCCAGCCGCGCCGCCGCAGGCCAGCCAGCGACGAGCAGGCCAGCCATGCCGCAGGCCAGCCAGCGACGAGCAGGCCAGCCAGCGACGAGCAGGCCAGCCGCGCCGCCGCATGCCAGCCGCGCCGCCGCAGGCCACCCGCAAGGGGTGGCCCTACTATACACGGCACATTCGCTTGCTTTGCGTGCAATGGCGCGAGGGCGGAGGGGATGAGTGTATAGTAGGGCCACCCCCTTAGGCGTCAACTTAAGGCCGCCGCAGGCCACCCCTTGCGGGTGGCCCTACGAGAGACGAACGTGTCGTAGGCCTTGTGGAGCGGTCGTATATAGTAGGGCCACCCCTTGCGGGTGGCCTGCGGCGCGCTCGCACGGCCTTAAGTTAACGCCTCTGAGGGCCACCCCTTGCGGGTGGCCTGGGAAGGGGGCAGCGTGAGTGGATTTGCCCGTAAGCTGCTGCGTAGGCTAGAATAAGATCGAGAGCCGAAAAAACATGGCGGAGTTCGAATATCCAGTGAAAAATTCAGAAGAGACAACAAAGACCTTCAATCAGTACCGGGTGCTGCTCTTTTCCATTGCGTACCGCATGCTGGGCAGCGCCACGGATGCCGAGGATATTGTGCAGGAAGCCTTTTTGCGCTGGCTGCAGGCGAATGATGAGGAGATTCAGTCGCCCAGGGCCTTTCTTTCAACGGTGGTGACACGCCTGTGTATTGACCAGTTGCGTTCGGCCAGGGCGAAGCGCGAACTCTACGTTGGTCCCTGGCTGCCTGAGCCTCTGTCGACGAGTCAGCGGCAAGATCTGACCGAGACGGCGGTGCTGGCCGAATCGCTCTCCTTCGCCTTTCTGGTGATGCTGGAGAATCTGGGGCCATTAGAACGTGCCGTCTTCCTGCTGCGCGAGGTCTTTGATTATGACTATGCTGAAATTGCGGCCATTGTGGGCAAGAGCGAGGCCAATTGCCGCCAGGTGCTACACCGCGCGCACCAGCACCTTGAGCAGCGCCGCCCGCGTTTTGAGGTCTCACGCGAGCAGCAGGAACGTATTACCGCTCAATTCCTGCATGCCAGCCTCGGCGGCGATATGCAGGGCCTGCTGAATCTTCTCGCCGAAGATGTCGTTTTTGCGGCAGACAGTGGCGGCAAAGCCTGGGCCGGCCTCAAACCCGTTCACGGTGCCGACAAAGTGGCTCGCGGCGTGCTTGGCGGTCGCCGCTTCCTGCCGCCGGGCATTCAGGGCATCATCGAAGAAGTCAACGGCCAGCCAGCGATTGTGGGCTACGCCGATGGTCGCCCTACCATCGTCGTCCTCCTCTATATTGAGGATGGGCTTATTCGCAGAGTCTATCAGGTCGTGAACCCGGATAAACTGCACTGGCTGGGCAGGCAGCACAATTGATGTGCAACCTGGCTTTCTGCGTGCAGGTCTTCCTGGCAGTTGATAGCCGCTCCCACTCGGTGAGCGATACACTCTATGGCGTTTTCCCCTATATCGTGCCGAGCTTTCTGGTGCTGATGTGGATCGCTTCAAAAACCGGTAAGGCCGACTAGAACAGCATAGCGTTTCCAGACAGATTCTTTTGAGCTGCTTTGCCAGTGTGGTACCATAAAGGCAATATTCCCCCGTGAAAAAGATCATAAACAGGGGAAAACAGGCAGTTTTAGAGAGGAAACGATATGAAACTGAGCTTTGGTATCAAAACAGCACAGCAGTTCACCGACTACGAGAGTATTGTTCGTGTCTGGAAAGAGGCCGATGGCATTCCGGTTATCGAACATGCCTGGGCCTTTGACCACTTCATCCCGCTTGGCCCCGATCCGACCGGTACCCAGCTGGAGGGCTGGACGCTGCTGGCAGCCCTGGCGGCACAGACGGAACGCCTGCGTGTGGGCCTCATGGTCACAGGCAATACCTACCGCCATCCGGCAGTGCTTGCCAACATGGGCGCAACGGTTGATGTGATCTCGCATGGACGGCTCGACTTCGGCATCGGTGCGGGCTGGAATGAGCTTGAGAGCAATATGTACGGCATTCCGCTCTACACGCCGGGCGAGCGTATCCGACGACTTGGCGAGGCGTGCGAAGTGATCAAATTGCTATGGACAGAAACCGTTGCGAATTTCGATGGCAAATATTACCAGTTGAAGGATGCGCGCTGCGAGCCGAAGCCTGTGCAGAAGTCGTATCCGCCCTTTGTGATCGGCGGCAGCGGCGAGCAATTGACGCTGCGCGTCGTGGCAAAATACGCCAATGTCTGGAACTTTTCTGGTGGCAGCGTTGATCTCTTCAAGCACAAGCAAGAAGTGCTGGATGGCTATTGCAAAGAGATTGGACGCGACCCCGCCACTATCCAACGCTCTATTCAGATAAGGATGAACTACGACGATCTGGGTTCGAGCGTTGAGAGCATTCGCCCTTACATTGAGGCAGGCGCCACGCATATCATCCTCAATCTGACCGCTCCGTACCCGGAAAATATCGTTCACAGACTGGCGGAGCAGGTGGTTACGCCGCTGAACGCGGAATTTGAGGGCAAGTAGGGAAGCAGGCCACCCGCAAGAGGTGGCCCGCTTGTTGCGGGCGACTTCATTCCTCTGCCTGCCCGGCATTCAGGTAGCGCGCGGCCAGTTCGATGACCAGGAAGTGATCGTCGATAGTGTGGCCCGGACGGGGGATGGGGTACATGATGGGGTAGACGTTTCGCTCCATCATCCAGCGCAGTTTCTGGCGGCGTCGCTCCACGGAACCCATGACGGCGAACTTTTCGACCATGGCGTCGCTGACGAGGCGACTGGCGCCCGCGAAATCACGGGACTGCCAGGCGGCCTGTACCTGTCTTGCCTCTGCCCCGTAGCCTGAGATGTCGGCAATATGATGGTAGTGAGGTGAGGCGAAATAGAAAGCCAGACCGCGACGCATCGCTTCCACGCTGGCCTCGTCTTCACCCGCCATCATCGTCAGGGTGAAGAGTTTGACCTCTGCGGGGTCGCGGCCCGCCGCCCCGGCTTCCCGTCGGATGATACCTGCAAACTCTTCATAAGATTCTTCTGTCAGCCAGTTCGTGATCAGGCCATCGGCCACACGGGCAGCAAGCCCCACCATTTTCGGGTTGAGGGCGGAGAGATAGAGAAATAGAGGGCCATCGAGCGGCCCCTCGCGAAAGCGGAAATCCTGCACGTGGAACCACTGCCCCTCATAGGAAAAACGCTGGCTGGTCAGTAGCCCTCGGATGATCTCTACTGTCTCGCGCGCTCGCGCCAGGGGACGCTCGATCTTGACGCCGTGTCCACGTTCCGTGAAGCCAATGCCGCCGGTTCCCACGCCAAAATGGATGAACCGCCCGCCGCTCATCCGATAGAGCGTGCTGGCCCCAAGCGCCAGCAGGGTGGGCGTGCGCGAGTAAAAGTTGAGGATGGAGGTGCCTAACTTGATGCTCTGCGTGTCCCGCGCCACCGAGGCCAGGACGGCGAATCCCTCTTTCCCCGATTCTTCCGTGATCCAGAAACCTTCGTAGCCGAGACGCTCGGCTGCCTGCGCATAACGCGAAATCTCTTCCATCGGCATGTCGCCGGTATGCAGCATGACCCCGATATTTCCTGACACGACCAGCTCCTTAATAATAGATAATGTGATAGGGGTGGATGAATGTTCTCACTGTAGCACATCACATTCAGCTTTTCAATGGACTCACGCAGACGTGTCATGCTGAGCGCAGCGAAGCATGACACGCGAGAGGCCCTTTTTCATAGCATCCAATCAGCTTTTTCCTCAGCAGAATATGCTACAATGAGTATATTCCGTATGGATGAGAGCATTGAAGAAGGGAGACCTTATGGGAAGGCTTGACGGCAAGGTAGCCATCGTCACCGGAGCGGGGCGGGGCATCGGGCGAGGCATCGCGGAGAAACTGGCTGCCGAGGGGGCGAAGGTGGTTGCTGCGGATGTCAATGAGCAGACGGCGCAGGGGACGGCGCAGGCTCTCGGCGGCGAGTCAATCGGGCTGCGTGCAGATGTCACATCGAGGGAATCGGTAGCGGCGATGGTGAGCGCGGTTGTGGAGCATTTCGGGCGCGTAGACGTGCTGGTGAACAACGCCGGTTGGGACAAGGTAGGGCCGTTTTTGCAGAGCAACGAGTCTGACTGGGAAAAGGTCATTGCGATCAACCTCTATGGGACGCTCAACTGCTGCAAGGCGGTGGTGCCGGTGATGGTGAATCAAGGCTATGGTAAGGTGGTCAACATCAGTTCGGATGCCGGCAGAGTTGGCTCTTCCGGGGAAGCGGTCTACTCGGCGGCAAAAGGCGGTATCATCGCCTTCACAAAGACGCTTGCTCGTGAGATGGCGCGTTACCGGATCAACGTCAACTGTGTCTGCCCCGGCCCTGCCGATACGCCGTTGTTTGCCGAGCTTGGTGAGGATAATCCCAGGCTCAGGGAGGCGTTAGAGAAGGCAATTCCGTTTCGCCGCCTGGCTCGCCCGCAGGATATCGCGAACGCGGTGGCCTTTCTCGTTTCTGACGAGGCAGAGTACATTACCGGTCAGACCCTCAGCGTGAGTGGTGGCCTGACGATGGCCGGTTGATGTTCCGAAGCAGGAGAGGAGACCCGGCGCGTGACATACAACGACTACAAACGGCTGCTCTTTGAACGGCGCGAGCATGGCATCCTGTTAATTACGCTCAATCGCCCGGAGAAGTACAATGCCACCGACGAGGTGATGCACAGCGAACTCGCCAGGGTCTGGACAGATGTTTCCGCTGATCCTGAGACCCGCGTGGCGGTGGTCACGGGCGCGGGCAAGGCATTTTCTGCCGGTGGGGATCTGGAAATGGTGCAGCGCATGGCCGGTGACTACGACCGCGTGGCGCGCATGCTGACGGAGATGAGCGATCTGGTCTATAACCTGATTAACTGCGAGAAGCCGGTGGTCTCGGCCATCAACGGGGTCGCGGTCGGCGCCGGGCTGGTCGTGGCGCTGCTGGCCGATATCTCGATCTGCGCTGAGGACGCGCTGCTGGGTGACGGCCATATCAAGCTGGGCGTCGCGGCTGGCGACCACGCGGCGATCATCTGGCCGCTGCTGGCCGGTTTTGCGAAAGCTCGCTACTATTTGCTGACGGGTGAGATGCTCAGCGGGGCGGAGGCGGAACGGCTTGGCATGGTCAGCAAGGCGGTGCCGCGCGACCGCGTGCTGGCGGAGGCATTAGCGGTTGCGCAGACGCTTGCCAGCGGCCCACAGCAGGCTATTCGCTGGACGAAGCGCGCGCTCAACAACTGGCTCAAGGCGGCAGGCCCCATCTTCGATCAGTCAGCCGCTTACGAGATGCTCGGTTTCATGGGACCCGATGTCGTCGAGGGCGCGGCTGCGCTGCGCGAGAAGCGGGCGCCGCGTTTCCCTTCCGCTCATCAGCCCGACTCATAAGGCGAGCTGGCCGCCCTGTACAGCTAGCGCAATCCTATATGGCGTGAGAGGAGGAAGGCGCTGAAATCGGCTACGCTGTCAACGTCGCCTTCCTCAAGCAGATTGACGATCCTTTTGATAACCATGCGGCGCGGCTGGTTGCCGGTTGTAGGCAGCGTGAAGCCGATGGCACGGCTCGCCTCAGGCACGCGCTCCTGCCGTATCTCTTCGGCGAACAGTTCCAGCAGTTCGGCGATATCGATGTCGAGGGCCTGCGCCAGGCTCTCCAGCACCTTCGCCGATGGGTATTTCTGCCCGCGCTCGATCTCCCCCACGTAGATTTCCGAGAGGCCCGCTTTATCTCCCAGCTCTTTGATGGTCATATGCCGGTCTTGCCGCTCCCGCCGTATGACGCGCCCGATGATCTCCTGCAAGTCTGTCATCGTGTTCTCCTCAATATTCCTGTTCCTACCTATGCTCTTAGCATAGCTGCTGAGCAGGATATGCTGATAGCATAGATTTTCCCTATCAGTATACGCTATGGGCATGCTATATTCAAGACACCGGTTGATGGTATCGTACAGGGCTTTGAGAAGCAAAAGGAGGAAAGCATTGTTTACCACAAAGCCGTTTCAACGCTTTATGTCCGGGCAGCCGGATGTTCAGCCAGTATTACATGTGCCAACGGTCTACGAAAGCGTGCCGGTCGAACTGCCGCGCTGGGAATATCAGACGATCACGGTGGATGCACGCGAGGAGGGGCTGCTGGCGGCTGAGCGGTTGAACGAACTGGGCCAGGAAGGCTGGCTGCTGGTCGGCGTGCTGGATCAGGGCGCGACGGGCCGCAGTGCGCAGGTTCATTACTACTTTGTGCGCCAGCATCTCGCTTAGCGCAGGGCGCGCAATTGTTCATCACATGAGAATGAGAGGTGAATACTATGTCATCGAGTCTGGTAGTGCCAACGGTGATCGAGTCGACAGGGCGCGGCGAGCGTGCCTATGACATCTTCTCGCGCCTGCTGCGTGAAAATATTATCATGGTTAACGGGCCGATTGAGGAGAATATGGCGAGCCTGGTGGTGGCGCAACTGCTCTTCCTGGACGCCCAGGACAGCGACCGCGAGATCAACATGTACATCAATTCGCCCGGTGGCCAGGTGACGGCGGGGCTGGCCATTTACGATACGATGCGTATTCTTCGTCGTCCGGTGGCGACGACGTGCGTCGGGCTGGCAGCCAGCTTCGGCACCATCCTGCTCATGGCGGGCGATCGCGGGCGTCGTCGCTCGCTGCCGCACGCGCGCATCCACATGCACCAGCCGCTGCAAGGGGGTATCAGCGGCCAGGCAACGGATATCGATATCGCAGCCCGCGAAATTCTGCACACCCGTGAGGTGCTGAACGAGATCATTCATCACCACACAGGCCAGTCGCTGGAGCGTATCAAGAAAGATACCGAGCGCGACTTCTATATGAGCGCGCAGGAGGCCGTCGAATACGGTATCGTTGACGAAGTGCTGACGCTGGCCGAGAAATAAGCGGCCTCCGTTTGAGGTTAGAGCGGCTCGATCCTGACGTAGTCGAGTTCGAGCCACTCTGGCCCGGTGGCGACGGTGCCGAAGCGCAGCGTGCCGCGCGGCGTGGCGATAGCGTACTGATTATCGATCCAGGCGACAAAGCCGAGCGGGCGCGTGGGGGGACGGGCAGCGCGCAGGACGAGCCGGTCATCGACGCGAAAGAGGGCGTCACCGGCGAACCATTCCAGGCGATAGGTATGCCAGCCTGTCATATCCACATCGAGCAGGGCTTCCTGCGTTCCACTGAGGCGTTGCAGCCAGCGCGCCGCCGGTCGCTCATCGCCGGTCAATCTGGCCCATGCCGCGCTCAATGCCATCGGCGCTGTGGCAAACGCGGTTTCGGCGCGCATGCTATGCACTACCTGCGCCTTCCAGCCTTGACCGGGTAGACCGGGGACGAGCGCCATGTTCGAGGGCGGTGAGGCATAGAAAAACCAGACCGCTTCGGGCAGCATGAGGATATCGCCGCGCACCGAGAAGGGGTGGTTCCAGAAGCCGAAACCGGCTGTGCCGCGCAGGATGTCCTGGCTTTCGCTACCTGCCGTTGTCGCCGGGTGCGAGGAGCGCGCCCGCACCTCCATAACGAGCGGCGGGCGCCAGGGAAAGGCCGAACGAGGCAGCGAATCATAGTCGTCAATCTGCGCATCGGCATACTGGCCGCGCTGCACCTCCGGTAGACTCAGGCGCAGCTTTTCATCGACAATCTGTATGGTGGCAGGCCCCAGTCGGGTCTGCGTCCAGTCTTGAGCAATGCCCTGACGAAAATCCTCAAACATAGCGCGCCGCTACTGCTCTGTACTCAGTTGCAGCAACTCCTCCTCTAGCTCTTGCCACACCAGCTTTTCCGCTTCAAGGTTGTTGACCGGTTGCCGTTTCTGCACCCCCTCAATCATTATCCGCGCCACGCGCTGGCGAAAATTGGCGAAGTGCTGTCGCTGGATGGACTGGTGCGGCATGACTTGCAACTCGATATCCTCCGGGGCATAAAAGTCATGCGGCTCAAAGGCCAGGGCAAGCAGGTCGGCGTAGCGTTGAACGAGTGTTGTCCTTGTTTGTGAAAGGAAATAGTTGACCTGCGTGCTGGAGACGAGCAGGCAGCCGGCGACGCGCCCGGCAAACATGATGGGATAAGCCATGGCGCTTTTCTCGTGTTCCCCCGGACTTGTCGGCACAAAGCTCGTATCTGCGGCAATATCCTGATTGATCGCCGGGCGGCAGAGGGAGACTGCGTAGCCCGACAGCGATTCCGCGCTCAGAAAGAGGGCATGCTGTTCCAGGTTGCCCGGCCAGGGGTTGGTGCCAATGCCGATACTCTCGCGCAAACTGCGTACTTTGCTGCTTCCCGGCGGCGGCGGCATGCAGCGCACTACGATCACTGCCAGCCCCAGCCGATCCGGGTCAAGCTGACCGATTGCTTCCTGTAAAATCATATTGCCGATGGACCAGAAACGCTGGCTCTCTATGGTAGAGGTGCGAGCGTTAAACACGCGGATGTAGAATGTGGACGGAATTTCCTTCGCGCTGCTATCGTCCATCACGGCAAGCAGCTCTTCAAAGCCCTTTTCATAGCGTAAGAGATCAAGGAACTGGTCGCGGTACTGCGGGAAGACGTTCAGCAAAAGGTGCATATTTTGCGGGCGTGGCGTTGTATCCCCATCGAGCCAGCGATTCAATGTAATAGGACGTATACCCAGTTCCTCAAGGAGGCGCTGCTTTTCATGTGGATCGTTCAAAATAAGCGTCAGTAGGTCTCGCCAGGTTTTTATCTGCATCGTAGTAAACCTGCTGCTGAAAATAGTGATAAAAATACGCGCTGCCCTTCATGATACCAGTGAACATCTGTATTCGTCAATGGCTCTGGCAGCAAAATAAGCGTAGAATAGCAGGCTATTCACGCATTTTTAATGACGGTAGTGGCAACTGGCGGGTAGAAAAGATGCTCCTTTGTGCCTACTTGCAAAAATAGCCAGACTCGTGCATACTCTATGGGACAAAACCAGCGTATGCTATTGTTAGGAAGGAGTTGTCTCTATGCCCTATCGAGCCACCCGTGTTGCCGATGATCCTTTAACGTATTTTCGGCAGACGAGCGATGAAGGTCCTCGTTTGCGCGTCTCCGATGTGATCCTGCGTGTCAACCATAATCCTAAGGAAATCTTTTCTCGTCTGATTCGCTATGCTACCAATAGCCAGTGGAGCCATACCGCTATTTTATACCTCCTCAATGATCCATCAAAGGGGTTTGATAACATCTTTCTGGTAGAGGCTCTGACCTCCGGTGTGCATGTCGTCAGCTGGGAGAACGAGGTGTACCCGTTCAAGGAGTTCACGGTGGGCATCAAGCGTTTGCCCCTCGACTGGTATGTAGAGACGCCCTATGAGCAATCGCGCCATGATCCGCGCGACCCTGAGGATAATCATGGCATTTTCTACCTGCGCCACGTGCGCGGCATGGCGCTCGACCAGGTAAACGGACTCTACGATCATAAAGTGGTCTATGAACTGAGCGCCCTCTATATGGAGCGTGTCTTCAAAAGACATCTGAGCGCCTTTCCTTTCGCGGCTGAAATCGCGGGTGATGTTGCGAAGATTTTTCAGAAATGGGATAGCGACGGTGAAACATCGCAGAACGTGCTGCACTTCATCTGTAGCGGCCTTGTCCAGTACAGCTACTTCGAGGCCCTGCGCCGCAGAATCATTAACGACCTGGCATCGTCGGAAAGCCAGGCAGCGGTTCTGAGCAACATGGGCAATCTGGATAAGATTCTCTTCCGTGATGATCCTGATGGCGCCTTTGCGGACTACATGGCGCAACTGCGCGCAGGCAAGCTGCATATCGCTGATCCTGTTCCTGATGAGGTTCTGAATTTGCTCAAGACCACCACGCCCGCCGATTTCAACAACAACGATAAGCTGGACTGGAAATATGTGGTGAACGAGGGCGTTGTCTGGCAAATCGACACGGCCCCCGATGGCTATCAGCCGCAAAGCCAGGATGAGGAAGCCGTGTTACAGCTGATGCAGCCGGAACATCGTGGTAAGGATGGGGAACAGGGGCAGGGCTAAAAGCGAAAGTGAAGTGTATCAGGTGTTAGCCAGCAACATCGCTTTTCTGCTGAAAATATCCTACTCTTTCGGGTAGAAGCTCCTTTTGTGAAGAGCTTATTTTTGCAACCCGAAGAGTGTCAGG
>Ga0209810_1005934_pt1 | contig 10815 bp, 10 predicted proteins | sample Coa_R1_7_FD_187159 | JGI IMG/M metagenome (GOLD analysis project Ga0209810, IMG submission 187159) | Surface soil microbial communities from Centralia Pennsylvania, which are recovering from an underground coalmine fire - Coalmine... | ecosystem: Environmental > Terrestrial > Soil > Unclassified...
TCGGCCTGGTCTTTCTTGTAACCGTAGCGCTCTTGGAGTTTGCCGACCAGCGCATCTTTCTTGCCCCCAACGAATGTCCAGTCATCGTCGGTCAGCTTTCCCCACTTCGACTTCATCTGTCCGGCGAATTGATCCCACTTTCCTTTGAGTACGTCCCAGTTCATGGAATACCTCCCTTGAAGAAATAAGGTTTCGAGTCCCTACCACACGTCGCCTTGTCGGAAGCCGTGTTTGAGAAAGGACAACACGCACAGCATCAGGAACACAAAGAACAGAATCTTGGCCGCATCGAAAGCCATACCAGCGACGAGGCCAAAAACAAACAGGCCCGCAATCAAGGCCACGACCAGAAAGAGAATCGCAAAACGGAGCAACGGATCTCCCTCCAACTGGAGTTGTTGATTCCAAAAGCACCAACCCTATCTGAGCAAGACGTGTGCCAAATGGGCGCGCAAGGCGCAATAGAAACCCTGCCCCCGATCACATCCGCCAGACGGCGGATTGCTCTATCCATCTCTGTATTGCAAGTAGGACACTACCAAGTAGGCAAACACAAGGAGAAAGCCGGTGATGAACGCGATGATTCCGACCGTCACGCCGGTGAAAAAGGGGTTCAAACCCCGCCTGCGGACATCGGTGTTGATGGACGCGGGAGACAGTTCCGGGACGGGAGGCGTTGCAACTGGCTCTGTTTGGTATGACTCAGAGCGTTCCGGTGTAGAAGAGGAAGACATAGCCACCTCCGAAAACATCCAGAGTTGGCGACATTGCCATCTACTATTTTACAGCCTCGGCTGCGATCCGGAACACATTGACGCCTGCTAAACGAATTCTGTCAGGCCCGGCCCTTCTCTCGGTGAGTGCGCGAACGGTTTGTGGTTTTTTCGTTAAATCGCTCGGGAAGTAGCTGCCCTCCAGCTGCAAGTAGGTCGCATTCTCGGCATCAACCCCACCACCCCAAATCCATCGATCAATGCCGTCGCATCACTTCCGAGCAGCGACAGCAGCGCCACGACCACGGTCCACGATAACCCGCATTCCCGCCTGGCGAATGCCGTGCCTCTGACCGACAGCGGCTCGGGCAGCGGCAGCGGCGCAGGCGCCTACAGCGGCAGTGCCACCGTCACCGGCTGGGTCTGGCTGGACGACAACGCCGATGCCAGCCAGGACAATGGCGAGATGGACTACGCGGGCATCACGGTTGACCTTTTCAAATCCACAGACAACGGCGCTAGCTGGTCATTCTGCGCCGCTACTACAATCAGCTCTGCCTTACAGGGTTACAACTACTCGCTTGTGACCGGGTTTCCTGTCCCAAATAGCTGGCTCTATAAAACCCAGGTTATCTTCCCGCAATACTTTGCCGCGGCGACCCCCAGTGCTCAAAGCTACATCGACGCACAGGGGTATTCCCCTATTTTCGGCTTGGCTGCGGGAGCCCACCATTATTCTGAAACGGGCGCTCCCTTCCATCCAGAAGAGTTATGATATAACCGGCCCAGGAAGCTCCACGCTCTACGTTTCAGGCAACAACAACTTTCAGATCTTCGCTGTCAGTGTCCGTTGCTGAACACAAGCGAACCTTCACCGGCCCAACTGTACGCGAACGGAGCGCTGAATCCCGGTACGCCGGACGCTAACGAGAAAGGTGCGCTGACTGCCAGCATCTCGAAGCCGCCACCGATGGCGTGGGTGAAGCGTCCGGTGCTCAGCGCCGAATTGGGCGTGAACTCGGCGAGGAACACGGCGACGAATTGACCGTTGCCCGCCGGCAGTAGGGCGAACTGGCCCGGATTGCCGGGGACAGCGCCATAGTTCATCGCTAACTGGTCCCCATTGGCGGCCACGAACGTGAAGACACCGTCGAACGTGCCCGTCAGCGTCGTCGGGTCGAGGCTGAGCAGTTGGAAGGTTCCGTTGCCAGTGTACTTGCCCAACTCGGTAGCATTGCCGGTCGCGGTGTGCGGTCCCGAGCCGCCGGGGAACTCGGGCAGACCTTGGGGTGCGTATCCGCTGCCGGAAATATGAAAGGCGACGGTGTGCGTATCCCCATTGGGAGCGGCCGCGGCGCCCAGGAGCGCCTGCGTGACCGGCGAGTTGAGCAGCGACAACAAGGCGGGGTTAGCACTGGGCGGCGGCACGGTGCTGATCGCTTCCCAGGCATTGAGGAAGTCAGTCATCGTGCTGGGAGTACAACGATCTTCCAGTACCTCCAGGCGAGGCTGAATACGCGGACGTGACGAGTGCTTCATGGAGCTCTCCTTTCGGCAAAACAATGTGATGGATCTACAAGCGCATGGCCTCGGTCTCTGTCCCGCAATACGCGCGAGTCGGCCATCTTCTCCGCAGCCACTTCTGTCCTCCTATGCGGAATCCGCGTGCGCAACGTCTCATGCGGATTGAATTCTTTCCGCGACGTTTCGTCTCACTCTGCGCGAAGTCCCTGGTGGGGACTTGGCGCACGAAATCCCCTCTATCTCCCTAATTGCGGTTTTTTCAAAAACCGGACGCGCTTTTTCCAAAATTCCGAAAATATCTTCCTTTGACGCCGCCCCGAAAGACCTTCGACAGCGCGCAAACCGAGCGGCGAGGCGATTTTAGGCCGATGCAGCTTCAGCTTGGCGTCGAATATCCTCCGGCAAAGACAGACTGCTCTCATGCCCAAACATGCGCGCGATGTCTGGGTTGGGGCACTCACGTTTGTGCCCTTCGCAGTTCCTCTGTTACTCAGTGCGATAACGGGAGCCTGCGACTGCCAAAAAAACGATACATACATTCGATGATAGTGTCCGGTTCTTTCTCTCTCCCACAAGGCCAGACAAAGTGGAGAGGGGCCTGCTGGGCGTGGCTCAAGATGTGGTCTTGACGCCGATGAAGTCTCACTTACAATAGCTCGGAGTCCGAATAGTTCGGAGACCGTAATGAAATCCCTTGACCGGAGGGCGGCCGAATTCCGCCGCCTCCAGGAGGCCAGCCTCGTTCGGTTGCGCGACTTGAACCTGACCGCGCTAGGGAACCTCGCGACGACCCTCAGCGTCCAGGAATTTCGCGCGCTGGAATTCCTTGCTTCCAACGAACCCCGGAAGATGGGCGAGTTAGCGGAGTTCCTTGGGCTAGCCGTTAACTCCGTGACCGACATCGTCAATGGCCTCGAACGGAGAGGTCTGGTCCGGCGACGGAGAGATGATGCGGATCGTCGGGTCGTGCGCGTCGAGCTGACACGAGCGGGCCGAGCCGCGGCCCAGACGATCACATCCGGCGTGTTGGACATCTACCGCACCTACTTGAGTGCGCTGACGGAAGAGGAGCAGGAAACCCTCCTGGCGCTTTACCGTAAGATCGCACGAGTCGGAAAGCCGGGGACAGAGCGCGGCTAATTCTTTTTTGAAACATTACTTCGGGTTTCGAAGTAATTCCCAGAGGCAGAGATCGCCATTCGCACGGAGCGAGTGGGATTGCTTCTCGCGTTGTCTTGCCGTCAGCAAGCGCGTTGCCCTCTCCGGCGCGGGTGGCCCGTTCCGGTGTGTTCGAAGGTGCATTCAGTTTGGGAGGAATCGTCACATGCGTAACAGCAAGGTCAAGGTTTCCATGCTCGCTCTCTTCGTCATTGCAGTCGTCTTGACAGCGACAGCGCGAGCCGCAGACGAGAAAGACGTGGTCGGCACTTGGAAACTGAAGTACGACCCAGGCGATGGACAGACTCATGAGCCAATCCTGAAGATCACTCAAGACAAAGCTGGTCTCAAGGCCGAGTTCGGCGAAGGCGACCAGAAAATGAAGGTCAAGGAGATCCAACTCAAGGATGGAGAACTCCGCGTCAAGGTCGAGGGCGAGTACAACGGCGAGGCCGTCTCCGTCGCCTACAAGGGCAAACTCGTGGGCGATTCCATAAAGGGCGAGGGCCAGTGGGAGTACCAGGGAATGACCGGTACCTTCGAGTTCGAGGGGAAACGCGAGGCCGCCAAGGCGAAGAAATGATCCTGGCCCAACGCGCCCCCGAGCCTTGATGGACTCAGCACGATCCGCATCCGACCCGGAGAGGAAGCCCCTCCCCCGGCCTCGACGCCGCAAGCAGCGGAGACTCACCCCATCACTAAGGAGGTCCTTGATGTTACGCATGGCGGTCTGCGGGATACTGGCGGCTTTGACGATCACACGGGCGGGGTTTGCCCAGGACTTACCCATCGACCGCGGTGTCGGAAAGCCGGTAGCGTCGGCTGTCGCGGTCCCGGGACAGCCGAGCCTGTCGCTCGGCAGCTACGACATCGGGCCGCTGGGCTACCAGATCGAGGAATTCTTCGTTTCGCGCACCTCCTCGTCATACAAGCTCAAGGGCGAGGCCACGGAGGATGGGAAATGGGACGCCGTGCCGGCGCGCACCGCCCCCTACACGACGCGGATCATCGTGGTCCTGCCGATGGCGATGGATGTCGTGCGGCCCGTGTTGCTGCACTACCCGGCCGAGAAGGGCAAGGCCGTCGGAACGGCCATGATCGTGGCGCCGGGAGGCGGTTTCCGGGTGCTGATGATGAGCTACGAAGGGGAGGACATCGCCCGGCGGCTCAACGCCATGGGAATCGATGCCTTCGTCCTGAAGTACCGGCTTCTCTACACCGGCCCCGGCGCTCCACCTCGCCCGGCCGGCAGGGCGGCCACACCCGCGGAGCGTCCGCGCCGGTTTACCGTGACGGGAAGCTACAAGGCCCAGGCCGGGCAGGACATGATCGCCTTGGCTGCCGACGACGGCCGGCAGGCGGTGCGGCTTGTGCGCCAGCGGGCCGGTGAGTTCGGGGTGCGGCCCAATCGGGTCGGCATGATCGGGTTCTCGGCCGGCGGCGTGGTCACCTCGGAGGCGGTCTTCGGTCCGGCCCAGACGCGGCCGGACTTCGCGGCTATCATCTACGGCGTCGGCGAAATCAAGGAAGTGCCGAACCCCGCGCCGCCACTATTCCTCGCGTCCGCAGCCGATGACGCGCTGGCGGCCGGGCGGACGGTCGAGCTGTTCACCGCCTACCGCAAGGGCAAAGGACCGGCCGAGCTGCACATCTTCCAGATGGGGGCGCATGGTTTCGTCAACAAGGGGGGCGGCGCCGACCACTTCATGGACCGCCTGGAGGAATGGCTGCGGGTCAACAAGCTGCTCTCGAAAGCGGAAGCCAGTGCTGCCGCTCCCGCTCCCCCGGCCGCTTCGGCAAAGACAGTTGCGGAGGCCGGCGGAAAGGTCATCCCGATCTGGCCCGACCGCGCCCCGGGCTCGGAGGACTGGACGCAGAAAGAGGTGGAATACCGCAACGACTGGGACAAGAAGACGATGGTCCGCAACGTGACGACGCCCACCCTGACGGCCTTCCTGCCCGACCCGTCCCTCGCCACCGGGGCGGCCGTCGTTATCTGTCCGGGCGGTGGATTCCGCTTCCTCTCGTGGCAAAGCGAGGGAACCGAGGTCGCCCAGTGGCTCCAGGCGCGGGGCGTCGCGGCGTTCGTGCTCAAGTATCGGCTCATGAAAACCGCGGCATCCGAAGAGGAGTTCCGCAAGGAGATGGCGGCATTCTTCGCGAGCCTGGCCAACCGCAGAGACCGGCCGAGTGCGGACAACGCTCCGAAGCGCGAGGCCGCCAAGGATCAGGACAAGCCCCGCGACGCCAGCCGGGCCATCCCGGAGGATATGCGCCGGATTGGGGCGCTAGCCATTGCGGACGGCAAGCAAGCGATCAAGGTCGTGCGCCGGCACGCCGTCGAGTGGGGGATCAAGCCGGACCGCATCGGCATCATGGGCTTTTCCGCCGGCGGCATGGTCACGATGGGTGTCGTGATGGATCCCGATAAGGAGAGTCGGCCCGACTTCGCGGCGCCGATCTACGGCGGGGGTACCGGCGGCGCCAAAGTTCCCGAGGATGCCCCTCCGCTGTTCATCCTCTGCGCCTCCGACGACCAACTGGCCGCGATCAGCAGCGCCCGCCTGTACTCGGAATGGAAAGCCGCCGGCCGCCCGGTCGAGCTGCACCTCTATGAAAAGGGCGGACACGGTTTCGGCATGACGCCGAAGGGTCTGCCTGTGGACCGCTGGATTGAGCGCTATGGCGACTGGCTCGGGCAGAGGGGGCTAATCAAGGCGGCCGCGCCGCGTCGGTAGACATTGCCGACCTGTTACAGTGGTCCCCGTCCCAGTGGTGCCAAGGGGAAAGCATCGTATCCGAAGATAAGGCGGAGATCATGGGCTTGGCCGCCCTGGACTTCACCGGCAGGGGTACGTCCGCCAAGCCCAAGCGCTGGCATAAAGAGGGGTCGGAACTCGTGGCTCTTGCTGCGGCTACGTATGGCAACGCCCTATCGTAGGCCCGACTCCTTTTCTTCTTCCGCTATCAACCTCGCGTTGAGAGCATGTGCCAAGAAGCGCCGGAGGATGCACGGACGCTTCTACGAACTCGGACGAATCAGTACAACTCGCTGAAATGCACACCAGCCAAAACCACAATCCATCCTCAAGAGAGCCGCGAGTCAATCCAGCAGGACGTGTGAGAATCATGTCGCCTGAGTAAGCACCGCGAGTGTCGCGCCCCTTCCCAAGGACTTCTGCTCCTCGTAAGTTAAAGAAATAAGTTAAAGAAAACAGCCTGAAAAAATGCACAACCCGATAGGAGGTAATATGACGACCGAAACCAAAAGCCCGGTCACGAACGGGGCTCACGGAACGAGAACGCCTCGGGCACGATCGAATCGAGACTGGTGGCCGAATCTGTTGAATCTGGAGATACTCCACCAAAACTCTCCTCTGTCCAATCCCCTGGGCGAGGAGTTCAACTACGCCGAGGAGTTCAAGAAACTCGACATCGAAGCCCTCAAGAAGGATATCGAAGCGGTGATGACGACATCGCAGGACTGGTGGCCGGCTGACTACGGCCATTACGGTCCACTGTTCATTCGCATGGCCTGGCACAGTGCCGGCACCTACCGCATCGCCGACGGCCGGGGCGGCGCGGCCTCCGGCACCCAGCGCTTTGCGCCGCTCAACAGCTGGCCCGACAATGCCAGTCTCGACAAGGCCCGGCGGCTGCTTTGGCCGATCAAGCAGAAGTACGGCCGGAAAATCTCGTGGGCCGATCTGATCGTCTTCGCCGGCAATTGTGCCCTGGAGTCGATGGGGTTCAAGACGTTTGGCTTCGCCTTCGGGCGCGAGGACATCTGGGAGCCGGAATCCGACATCAACTGGGGATCGGAGATCGAGTGGCTGGGAGCCGAGCGGTACGAGGGCGACCGGCAACTACAAAAGCCTTACGGCGCCGTTCAGATGGGGCTGATCTACGTCAATCCCGAGGGGCCGGATGGTAAACCCGACCCGCTCGCCGCGGCCAAGGACATTCGGGAGACGTTTGGCCGCATGGCCATGAACGACGAGGAGACAGTGGCGCTGATCGCGGGCGGCCACACCTTTGGCAAAGCCCACGGTGCTGCCAACGCGGCTCAATACTGCGGTCCCGAACCCGAGGCGGCCAGCCTTGAGGAGCAAGGTCTCGGCTGGTCGAACCGGTTCGGAACCGGCAAAGGCCCCGACGCGATCACCAGCGGCTTGGAAGGCGCATGGACCTCCAATCCGATCAAGTGGGACAACGGCTACCTCGATAACTTGTTCGGCTACGAGTGGGAGCTGACGAAGAGTCCGGCCGGTGCGTACCAGTGGACTCCCAAGGACGCGAAGGCACGCGACACCGTGCCTGATGCGCATGATCCGTCCAAGCGGCACGCTCCCATCATGTTCACGACGGACCTCGCTCTGCGGATGGACCCGATCTATGGGCCGATTGCCAAGCGCTTCCACAAGAACCCGGACCAGCTCGCCGAGACCTTTGCCAAGGCGTGGTACAAGCTGATCCACCGTGACATGGGCCCCGTCTCGCGGCTCCTTGGCCCGCTGGTTCCCCCGCCGCAGTTGTGGCAAGATCCCGTGCCTCCCGTCGATCACGAGCTGATCGGAGAGCAGGACATCGCTCAGCTCAAGGCCAAGATCCTTGCCTCCGGACTGTCCACCACCCAACTGGTGCTGACCGCCTGGGCTTCGGCGTCCTCGTTCCGGGGCACCGACAAGCGCGGCGGCGCAAACGGGGCACGCATTCGCCTGGCGCCACAGAAAGATTGGGAAGTCAACCAACCCGCCGAGCTTGCGAAGGTTCTGGCGGTCCTTGAGAAAATCCAAAAGGATTTCAACAGTTCGCAGTCGGGCAAGAAGAAGGTCTCGCTGGCGGATGTCATTGTTCTAGGCGGCTGCGCCGCCGTTGAGGCGGCTGCGAAGAGGGCCGGGCATGGCGTGCAGGTTCCCTTCTCGCCAGGACGTACCGACGCGTCGCAGGAAATGACTGACGTGGAATCGTTTGCCGTACTCGAACCGACCGCGGACGGGTTCCGCAACTACTACCGCAAGGGCGATCATCGATCACCGACGGAGATGCTAGTGGAGCGGGCGCGCATGCTGACGCTGACTGCTCCTGAAATGACGGTCCTGATCGGCGGGATGCGGGCGCTGAAGGCGAACTATGGGCAGTCCAACCTGGGCGTCTTCACCGAGCGGCCCGGGATTCTGAGCAACGACTTCTTCGTGAACCTGCTCGACATGGGCACGGAGTGGCGGAAGTCTTCCCAGGGCGAGCACATCTACGAAGGGCGTGATCGCCGGACTGGTGGGGTAAAGTGGACCGGCACCGCCGTCGATCTCGTCTTCGGATCGAACTCGCAGCTGCGAGCCCTCGCGGAAGTCTACGCCTGCGACGACGCTCAGGAGAAGTTTGTAAAAGACTTTGTGGCTGCCTGGGCCAAGGTGATGAACCTTGACCGCTTCGACCTCGTCTGATTCGTCTTGGGACGTATAGGACGTTTTCGAGCCGGTGGCGGAGCCTCGTGTGGTGGAAGGAACTTCGGTGGCAACACGAACCGAAGCTGCTCCTTCCCGCACGAGGTTCCGTTCATTTCCGGCCTATATCACTTGGGCACCGCATGTGGACGGTCCCGCACCCTGCGCAACCCTTACGTTCGGCAATTCCCGTTCAAGTTGCCTACGCCGCAAAACCGACAAAATAAGTGAGCAATGCAACAGAAAGCACAGCGTGCCGCTTGTGATCGGGCGTGCGCTTCGCACGGGGGTGAAACCCATGGCAGGGGAACGCAACGTGGGAGCCTCTGGACCTTCAGCGCGGCCCTGCGCCGCGACTAGCCCCATCGTCCGCGCTGCTGTCTGCATCGCCTGCGGACTAGGGAGCCTTACGTCGCCGGTTTTCGCTCAAGTCCCTGCACCTCCATCGCAGTTCCAAAGCAAGCCAATTCAAGTTTGGCAAGGTGGCAGACCTGTCGAGTTTCGGCAACCCCGTTCCGTTGCGCCCGACAAGGCAATCCAGGGCAATTCGGCTCTCGCGAAGTTCGGTAATGAGGGCGTGGGTCAGAATGTAGCCGGGAACGTAGAAGAGCGAGTACTGCTTCCTCTCTTGCTGGAAGAAAAGAGATTACTGGAGCTTTATGGCCCGCGACATCCGAAGGTTCTTTCCGTCCGCGAGCGGATTAAGGTAGCCCGTGAACAACTCGCCCAACATCCGCCGGCTCCGCCCCCGCCGCCGATTCCCGTACAGAGAACGTACCGAGAGGTTCCCGGGCCCACCGGCAGCACGAGCAGTCCGCCGGTACAAACGGCGCCTTTGCCGTTACCTCCGATACGCAGCCAGAGCCTGGAACCAGACGCGACAGCGAGCGGCACCAAGGCGAAGGACCAATCTGCTAAAGCCGAGACTGCGACCTCAACGAGCCGGCCCGAACGCATCCGGCCAGTCGGCTTTTCGAGCGCTGGCAATCCAATCCGGGACTCGGACACGGCCAATCTTGCGGCTCCGTCTCCGACGGGGGTAAGGTCAAAGGACAAGGACAAGCAACCCGCGGCGAGCGCTTCTCCCAACACGTCTGCGCAAGCCGGGGCGTCGCCACCCCGCAGTGGCGGTGACAAGTCCGCAAGCCAGCCTTCCCAGGAGCAACCGCGTGGGAACTCGTTCTTCGATACGGGCTACGGCCAGCTGATTGGCATTGTTGGCGCGGTGTTTCTCGGCGTCCTGATTCACTTGATTGCTCTCGTTTTTATTATGCGCCGTTATGGCGCCCATCTGGCTCAGGTATTTCGTGTCGAGCTAGTCAATCCCACAGCAGTTGGTTTTGTCGGGCAGGTGTCTGCCGCTGGCGTGCAAACCATCGCCGCCGATCCTGCAATAGAAGATGTGGCGCAGAGCAGCACCGCTGAAACCTTTGACATTGGCCCGACCTACGCAGAAGAAATGCAGCAAAAGCAGGAAGCACAGCGCCAGCAGGAGGAGGCTGTACTCCGTCATATCTTCGAACTCAACCTGCAGGTGCGCGAGCAGCTTGGCCGGCTATCGGGGGGCGCGGCGTAAAGGACAAATCGGGATCGAAATAATCGCAAGGAAAGGGGAGAACAAGATGGAACAGGGGACCACCTATATCGGCATGGACCTGGGCACTTTCAAGACATCCGTCGCTTCCTCGACAGGAGTCCGCGACGTGCTCTTCAGCGCCGTCGGTTGGCCGAAGGATCAGATCGCGCGCACCATGCTGGGCCGGGACGTGGTTTTCGGCAAGGACATTTTCGAGCACCGTTTGGCCCTGAACATCATTCGCCCATTCGAGAAGGGCGTCTTGAAGTTCAACAATCCCAAAGAGGCGGGTTTGCACCAGGAGGCGATGGACAACTATCGCGAGGCGGCCCGGCTGCTCGTCGAGCATGTAGTCGCGCAGACTCGGCCGCCCAAGGGTATGCCAATCTACGGCGTC
>Ga0209810_1005936_pt1 | contig 10809 bp, 8 predicted proteins | sample Coa_R1_7_FD_187159 | JGI IMG/M metagenome (GOLD analysis project Ga0209810, IMG submission 187159) | Surface soil microbial communities from Centralia Pennsylvania, which are recovering from an underground coalmine fire - Coalmine... | ecosystem: Environmental > Terrestrial > Soil > Unclassified ...
CGACCAGGGCTGCCGTTCGCGGGTCGCGCGTGCGATCGCCGGCGATGGTCAGGCGCCACGGCAGGTCGGCCAGGCGCTCCAGCGCCGCAAGCAACACGTCGAAGCCCTTGCGCGGCACGAGCGCACCGACCGACAGCAGCCGCACGATGCCGTCCGAACTGCCTCTTGCGGGCGTCGCCGGGTCGTTCCCAGGGCGCGCCACCGTGATCTTGTCCGCTGCGACCGCGTAATCGGCCGCGAGCCGCCGCGCCGTCTCCCCGCTGGTCACGATCACATGGCGGACTGCGGCAAGCGCGGCACGCTCGCTCGCCCTCAGCCGGTCGGCCTCGGCCGCGGTAAGGCCGGTTTCCAATGCCAGCGGATGGTGCACCAGCGCGACCAGACTTTGGCGAGCGCAGAGAGTGTGCGCGACGTCGGGAAGCACCCCGAGCGCCAGCCCGTCGACGATGACGATGCGGTCATGGGGCGAGGCCATAAGTCGTTCACCAGCGAGTCGCCGCGCATGCGCGCTCGGAAAAGGGAATTCGCCGCCGATGTCGAGGACCTCGACGGGCCAGCCCATGCCGGCGAGCTCGGCAATGATGCGCCGGTCGTAGGCATAGCCTCCGGTCGGGGTCGCGAGATCGCCCGGTACCGCGAAGAGGATGTTTCTCACCACACCGTCCCTTCGCACCAGGCGCGCGCGACGTGCGATTCGGATAACGTGACGCGGATGGCCTTGAGCTCCCGCCCATCGCGGCCGAGAGCGCCCGCGCGCGCGGCCTCGGCGAGTCGATCGAAGACGTACTTCGCCAGGTACTCGGTCGTCGTATTGACGTTTCTGAACTCGGGACAGGTATCGAGATTGCGGTAGTTCAACGGCGCGAGGACGGATCGGAGCGTTGCATGAGCGCGGCCGATATCGACCACGACTCCGTTCGGATCGAGGCTTTCCGCAACGAACGCAGCATCAACGATGAACGTCGCCCCATGGAGCGATTGCGCCGGCCCGAAAATCTCGCCATGGAATGAATGGGCGATCATGATGTGATCGCGGACTTCGACGGCAAACAAGCACTCCTCCTCAATAGGCTATGAGCTGGCAGAGCGTGCCGCTCTCGGGGCGAAGGATGGTTGCGAGCTTCTTCGGCAGATCCCCGAACCGCACGGCGGGAACCAGCAAGGCATCGAGGCGCGCGTCGTCGAGAAGCGCGAGCGCGGCGGCGAGCCGCCGGGTCCGCGTCCAGCGCGACCGATGCGACGGGGCGACCTCCCCGACCTGGCTCGAGACGAGTCGCAGCCGGCGACTGTGAAATGCCCCGCCGAGCGGCAGCGCGACGGACAAGTCGCCGTACCAGCTCAGTTCGACCACGGTCGCTTCGTGGCCCGCGAGGGTGAGCGCCGTAGAGAGTCCGGCGGCGCTGCCGCTCGCATGGAATACCAGATCGCAATCGCCGCGTGCCGCATCCACCGTCGCGAAGCGGGTGCCGAATGCCTCGGCAAGTCTCTCGCGCTCGGGATTGATGTCGACGAGCGTGACCTCGGTGCCCGGTATCCGTCCGCAAAGATAGGCCACCAGGGCGCCGACGACGCCGGCGCCCACGACCGCGATACGATCCGCAGGGCCCGGCGTCGCATCCCAGACCGCATTGAGGGCGGTCTCCATGTTCGCGGCGAGCACGGCCCGTTGCGGCGGGATCCCGTCCGGTACCGGGACGGCGTCGGCGCAGGGCACGTTGAACAGCGTTTGATGGGGATGCAGCGCGAAGGCGAGGCGGCCGCGGCCCTCTTCCGGTCCGTCCTCCACCCGGCCCACGACGGCATAACCGTATTTGACCGGAAAGGGGAATTTCCCCGCCATGAACGGCGCCCGCATGCGCTCATATTCGCTCTCGGGCACCCGGCCGGCGAACACGAGCGATTCCGTCCCCCGACTCAATGCCCCATAGACTGCCCGTATGCGCACTTCGCCCGGCGCAGGCGCAACGACCGCTTCCTCCCGAATCTCCGCCTCGCCAGGCGCTCGATACCAGAGCGACTGCGCGACGTCCTCCGTTCCTTCTGGCGCCACTGTCTCGCAGACCCGTGTTACAAGAACTCTTTTTGAACTATAGAAGCGTCTTTGCGTGTTTATACCACGACCCCCGCATGGACCGACACGATCGATCCGGCACACGTCATAGGGAAATGCCGCTGCCCGCCCCGTTGCCGTCCGCATGCCATCAGTCCGTTCGGCGCAGTCTCGCCGCGCGGCGCGTCGCGTTTGCAACCCTGTTCATCCTTGTCGTGGCCGCGATGCTGTGGCTTGCGGCATTCGCGCTCTCGCCCGGCGGACTCGACGCCGTCGACCTCGTGCTCCTCGTGCTCTTCCTGCTCACTTTGCCCTGGATCGCGGTCGGCTTCCTCAATGCCGTCATCGGTTTTTGCATCATGCGCTTTGCGCGCGATCCGACGGCCGCAGTCTTTCCCTCGGCCGCCGGCATTCGCCGCGACGATCCCGTTACCTCATCGGTCGCGATACTGCTATGCATTCGCGACGAGCCGATCGACCGGTTGATCCGCAATCTCGAACCGATGTTGGCGGGGCTCGACGCCTCCGGCTACGGTCCCCGCTTCCATCTCTACGTCCTCAGCGACACGAAAGACGAACAATGTGCCGCCCGCGAGAAGGACGGATTCAGCACGCTCGAGTCGCGATGGGGCGCGAAGATCCCGATGACCTATCGGCGACGCCCCGCCAATACCGGATTCAAAGCAGGCAATATCCGGGATTTCTGCGAACGCTGGGGGGACCGTCACGACTTCGCCGTCACGCTCGACGCCGACAGTTTCATGACCGCGGACGCCGTTCTGCGGCTCGTCCGCATCATGCAGGCGGAACCGACCCTCGGCATTCTGCAGGGACTGGTCGTGGGCCTGCCCTCGGTAAGCGCGTTCGCCCGCATCTTCCAGTTCGGCATGCGGCTCGGCATGCGCTCCTACACGATCGGCAGCGCCTGGTGGCAGGGCGATTGCGGCCCCTATTGGGGGCACAATGCGGTGCTGCGCCTCAGACCGTTCATCGATCATTGTCGCCTTCCCCTCATTCCCGGAGCCGAAGGAGTTCAGCGCCACGTTCTCAGTCATGACCAGATCGAGGCGGCTTTGATGCGGGCGGCGGGCTACGACGTGCGCGTCCTGCCGGAGGAGGACCTCGGCTGGGAGGAGAATCCGCCGACGCTGATCGAGTTCATCCGCCGTGACCTGCGCTGGTGTCAGGGCAACATGCAATATTGGCGTTTTCTGACGCTGTCGGGACTGAAGCCGACGAGCCGCGTTCAGCTCATGCTGGCGATACTCATGTTCGCGGGCTCGCCGGCATGGCTCGGCATGCTGGCGTTCGGCACGATCGGCGTGGCACGCGTGGATGATCCGGCGCAGTTCATGCGGCCCGATGCGGGTTTCATGCTGCTCGTCTGCGTGCTGATCATGTGGTTTGCCCCGAAGATCACGAGCGCGGTCGACATCCTGTTGCGAGCCGACGAGCGCCGAAGGTTCGGCGGGACCGGATGCTTCATCGCCAATGTCGTGCTCGAAGCGATCTATTCGATCCTGCTGTGCCCCATCGTTTGGGTCAGCCACACGATCTTCCTCGGCCGGCTGCTGTTGGGACGCGGGGTCGGCTGGGGCGGTCAAATGCGGGACGGCCACGTCGTCTCGTGGCGGGTCGCGCTGCGGCACCTCTGGCCGCAGACGATATTCGGCCTCGCCGTGATCGGCATCCTGGCGTTCGGACAGCCGGCGGCGATACCCTATGCGTTGCTGCTCGCGGCGGGTCCGGCATTGGCGATCCCGTTCGCCACGGTTACGTCATGGCCGCGGGTCGGGGAGCTGTGCGCGCGGTTCGGCGCCGGCCGCCTGCCCGAGGAAACCGCGCCGCATCCGGAGTTGCGCGCGCTTTCGCTGCAGGCCCTTGCGATGACCGCCGCGGTGGCGCGGCCGAACCCGGCCTGACGGGCAATGCTCAGTGCCCTCCGATCTGTGCGTGGTGTCACCCGCTCGCTGCGGATTTATTACGGCGATCCCGTGCGCGCGGCGCGCATGGATCGGCTGCACGCCCATTTCGTGAAACGCGGCGACCTCGTCTTCGACGTCGGCGCCCATGTCGGCGATCGGGTCGCGTCGTTCCGCCGACTTGGGGCGCGCGTGGTCGCGGTCGAGCCGCAGCCGGCATTGGTGGCGGTTCTCAAGCTCCTTTATGGATTCCGGCACGACGTGACCATCGAGGCGTCGGCGGTGGGCCGTTGCTGCGGCACGGCGAGGCTGCGCGTCAATCCCGACAATCCGACGGTATCGACGGTGTCGGACGATTTCGTGGCCGCAGCGCGGGGCGCACCGGGATGGGAGGCCCAGGACTGGCCGACCACGATGCGGGTCCCGCTCACGACGCTCGACATGCTGGTCGAGAAGCACGGCGTGCCGTCGTTCATAAAGATCGACGTCGAGGGATTCGAGGCGGAGGTCCTCGCCGGGCTCACCGTGCCGGTCGACGCGTTGTCGTTCGAATTCACGACCATTCAGCGTGCGGTGGCTCGCGCCTGCGTTGCTCATTGCGCGGCGCGCGGATATGCGCGTTTCAACGCTGCCATCGGCGAAAGCCAGCGATTCGTGCAGGACGAATGGCTCGATGCGGCCGCGATCGCGCGCTGGCTCGATGCGCTGCCGCCTTCCGCCAATTCCGGCGACATTTATGCCGTGCGATCCTGATGCCGCGCGACGGCTGCGACGCGTCCGACTCGTGATCGCGGGAGCGGCTTTGATCGGCTTTGGGTCGACGCTCTTGGTGTTTTACCCCGGCATCATGACCTACGACGCGAAATTCGTGCATGACGATATCGCCAAGCACACGCTCGGCGACTGGCAATCGCCCGCGATGACCGTGCTATGGCGTTTCGTCGAACCCGTGGCACCGGGGGCGGCCGGCATGTTTCTGCTGATCGCCGCGTCCTATTGGGCCGCTTTTGCGGCGCTGGCCCTGGCCGTCGCGCGGCGCGCGTCGAGAATTGCGGTGCTGTTGCCGCTCATCGCGTTGACGCCGCCGGCCTTCGTGTTCGTCGGCATCATATGGCGCGATGTCCTGTTCGCGACCTCGTGGCTCCTGGCCGGCGCCCTCGTTTTCGCCGCGCCGTCGCGTGCGCGGCGTCCGGCGCAGGCCCTGGCGCTTGCCTTGTGTCTTTTCGGGCTGCTGCTGCGACCCAACGCGTTGATCGCGGCGCCCGTTCTTGCCGCCTATGTTCTATGGCCCGCGGGATTGCGAATGCGTCACGTGGCGATTGTCTTCGTGCCGGCGATGCTCGGCTTCGCCGCGCTGATCCACATCATCTATTATGACGTGCTCGGCGCAACCCGCCAGCACCCGCTGCAGTCCATCATGGTCTTCGATCTTGGCGGAATCAGCCACTTCGCCCGTCAAAACCAGTTCCCGACGACCTGGGACACGGGCGAGACCGCACGGCTGCTGAACGATTGCTACAAGCCGACCGAGTGGGACATCTATTGGCGGCTTCCGCCGTGCGATTTCGTCATGCACAAGCTGGAGGCACAAGAAAAGCTCTTCGGTACCTCCGCCATTGTCCTGGCCTGGGCACGCGCCATCGTGCACCATCCGGTTGCCTATCTCGAGCATCGCGGTGCCTTCATGTGGAATTTTCTGACCGGCGCCAACCTGACGATGTGGGTCGCGGATATCGACAAGCCGTCGGAAATCGTATTTCACGACCGTCGCGCCTTCATGGCGGTGAAATCGATCCATGATCTGCTGAAGCCTACGCCTTTGTTTCGTGCGGGAACTTGGTTGATCATCTGCCTCGTCGTCTGTGCGGTCGCCTGGCCGCGGCGCCGCCAGAGGGAGGGCGCTTTTGCGCTCGGGACATGCGGATCGGCGGCGATCTATGTGCTGACTTTTCTATTCGTCGGCGTGGCGTCGGATTTCCGCTATGCCTATTGGGCGGTGCTGGCGGCGCTGACGGGCGGCGCCGTCGTGGTTTCATGCCGCGTCGAACCCGATCCCGGTCGGATTGAGTCGAGACGATGGTGGCCGATCGCCGCGCGAGGACGAAGAATCAATCCAGAGCGGACCCATTCGTCCTGGGTTGCTTCGGTGCGCTCCTGACGACCGTTCACGATCACCGAAATCCGCTTCAGGCGCCGGCCGGCAGGAATTGACCTTTGGTCAATTGCGCGAACCGTCCGCCGAGCCGCAGCAGTTCCTCGAACGTGCCGGACTCGACGATACGCCCGTGATCAAATACCAGGATGCGATTGGCCTTGCGCACGGTCGAAAAGCGATGCGCGATGACGAAGGTGGTGCGGTTTCTCATCACCTCGTCGAGAGCAGCCAACACGCGCGTCTCGGTGAGCGCATCGAGCGCGCTGGTGGCTTCATCGAGTATCAGGATCGGAGGATCCTTGAGCAGCGCGCGAGCGATCGACAATCTCTGGCGTTCGCCACCTGAAAGCAGGCGCCCGCGCTCACCCACCTTGGCGTCGAAGCCGTCGACATTGTACTCGATGAAATCGAGCGCCTGTGCGCGGGCGGCCGCGTCGCGCAGCTGCTCGTCGGTCGCATCGGGCTTTCCGACGCGCAGGTTTTCCGCCACGGAGCGGTTGAACAGCAACGTGTCCTGGAATACGACGCCGATGTTGCGACGGAGAGCGGCAAGCTGCATGTCGCGGATATCGATGTCGTCGATGCGTATGACGCCGGATTGCGGATCGAAGGCACGGTGAAGCAGCATCAACGCGGTGGATTTTCCCGCACCGGTCGGGCCCACCAGCGCCACCATTTCGCCGGGATGCACGGTGAAGCTGAGGTTGGTGACCGCGGGCCGGGTCCCGTCATAGGCGAAGGAGACATTGTCGAACTCGACCTTCCCGCGACAGCGGCCGGGATCGATCGCGCCGGGCCGGTCGCGCATGGCGGGCGCGGTATCGAGCACGTTGAAGAACTCCCGCAGTCGCTCCATATCGAGCGCCATGCGGTTGGCAAAGCTGATCGCCTGGTCGAGGCGCACGATCACCATGCCGGCAAGCGCCATGAAGGTGACGATGTCGCCGATTGAAATGAGGCCGTATTGATACAACCATGTCCCCACGAGGATGATGGAAAGGACCGTCAATGTGGTGGACGCGCGCGTAAGCACCGTCACCACGGCCCACCATGACAGCACCGGAAACTGCGCCGCGAGCAGCCGTTCGCTCACGGATTTGAGTGCTTTCACCTCGGTTTCGACCCGCGCGAAGCTCTGTACCAGCGCGACGTTTCCGAGCGCATCGGCCGCGCGCTCGGCCAGATTTGAGTGGTGAGCCTGCACCATGCTCTGAAGTGATTCCGTCTTGCGGAGCACGAGCGCGGCGAGAATGGCAAACAAGATGCAGAGCACGATAAGCAGGATCGCCAGCCGCCAGTTGATGATGAGGGTAAGCGGCACAAGGATGAGAAGCGACATGAACGCGGTGAGGTGTTCGCGGAAGAAGCCGAGCCAGAACGCCCAGAGCGCGTCCGTGCCCTGCAGCATGACCTTGATGAGCCGGCCCGAATGGGTTCCGCCGTGATAGGCGAGAGGAAGTTGCAGCACGTGCTCGAAATATCTCGTCAAGACCGCAAGCCGTCGGCGGTGTGCCAGGCGGTCGGCGAAAAGCGCGACCAGCGTGCCGCCGATGATCGTGAACAGGCCGAAGCAGACCCAGGCCGCCAGCAACAGCCAGAGGCGCTCCCAGTCGAGGTTGCCGGCGTGCCCCTCGGTTCCGGCGAGCACGTTGATCACGCGGCCGAAAAGCACCGGCTCGGCGAACTGCGCGAGCGCCAAGGCGAGATTGGCGAGCGCGAGAACAATGCCGAGGCGGCCATCCGGCCCGAGCTGCCCGAGAACGCGGCCGTAGAGACGCAGAAAGCTCATCCGATCGTTGCGCGCAAATTCCGCATGGATACGACTGCTGCCCGTTTCACGGCGGGGGGCGGGCTCAACCGTCCCCTCTGGCTATTTGCCGTCCGCGGGCGGGGCCGCCGGCGGGCTTGCGGCACCGGAGTCGGACGCCGATCCGGCAGCGGGAGATGCCGTCCACGCCTTGTAATCGGCTTCGGAAACCTGAGGCAGCTTCTTCAGGAAGGCGACGACGGACCAGATCTCGTCGTCCTTCATGCCGGCGAGCGCAAAACTCGGCATGCCGGTCATGTTGATGCCGTGTTTGACCACCCAGAAAAGCTGCGACGGCGTCAGGTCCGCGACGACCTCCTTCAGATCGGGCGGATCGGGATGCAGTCCTTCGGAGAACGACGCCCATTTCACGCCGGGAGCGCCGTGGCACAGCGCACAGCCGTGCTCGGCGAACTCGCGTGCGCCGGCGCGGATCCGCGTCGGATCGTCCAGGGTGCCAGGGGGCTGATCGGTGGCATGGCGCTCGATCGAGACCGTGCGCACCTTGATCAAGGCCCACCGAACCAGGGCAGGGTCTTCGGCAGTGCCGGCGACGCTGTAGAAGCCGCCGAAGAAAAAAACCGCAGCACCGACGCCGATGATGATCGCCAGTGCACCAATGATTGCCAGAACACGCATGGGTGTCTCCGCTTAGGCCGGCCGGCAGGCATTATAGGAAATGCACGACGCATTGGCTATGCGCCCACCGGTCGAGCGGCACGCACGGTGCGTGGCCGTGGAATGCGCCGGGATGGCCGATCGCGCTATAGTGGGGCGGCAAAGGGCGTGACCGGGATGTCACGGTCGTGCCTGGTTTAGGTCGGCGGCGGCATGCCGAAGACGAGCGGAGTGTCGAACCCATGACCGCGCCGCGAGTTACTGCGACGACCGTTGCCGTGGAAAAGCCATGGATGTGATCGTCATATCGCTCTGTCTGACGGCGTGGGCCTATCTGGTTTTCGCCCGCGGCGGCTTCTGGATGTGCAATGTGCGTGATGACGCGCCGATCGCAGCGCCGCAGGACGGCTGGCCGGCGGTCACGGCGATCGTGCCCGCGCGCGACGAGGCCGAGGTGATCGCGCGATCCGTCCGGTCGCTCTTGCGGCAGGACTATCCGGGCAGGCTGTCGCTGATCGTCGTCGACGACAGCAGCAGCGATGGCACGGCTGAGATCGCGCGGGACGCGGCATCCACCTTCGAGCACGGCCGGTCCATGACCGTCATCACCGGCAGCCCGCCGCCGGCGGGATGGACGGGCAAGCTCTGGGCGCTCGCGCAGGGCGTTCGAATGGCGAGCCGACAGGACGCTGCACCGGCTTATTTGCTGTTGACCGACGCGGACATTGCGCATGCGCCCGACACCCTGTCATGGCTCGTGGCGCACGCCGCCAGAGGCGGCTACGTGCTGACCTCGTTGATGGCAAGGCTGCGCTGCCGAAGCTTTGCCGAGCGCTTCCACGTGCCTGCGTTCATATATTTCTTCCAGATGTTGTTTCCCTTCGCGTGGGTGTGCGGCCCGCATGCCAGGCATGCCGCGGCGGCGGGCGGCTGCATGCTGGTTCGTGCGGATGCGCTGCAGAAGGCCGGAGGGATCGAGAGCATCCGCGGCGCGCTGATCGACGATTGCGCGCTGGCGACACGGTTGAAGGCGCAGGGCCCGATCTGGCTGGGCCTGACGAGGCGCGTGCACAGCCTGCGCGCCTATCGGACTTTTGCCGACGTCTGCGGCATGGTGGCCCGTTCCGCCTATGCGCAGCTTGGCTATTCGCCGCTCGCGCTCATCGCGACGACGGTCGCCATGATCTTGGTTTTCATCCTACCCGTTCCATTCGCGTTACTTGCGAGGGGATTTTCGCAGGCTGCGGGCGGCGCCGCATGGCTTGCCATGGCGATCACGTTTCAACCGGTTCTGCGCTACTATCGGCTTTCGCCGTTGTGGGGCCTTGCATTGCCCGCAATCGCGTCGCTCTACGTGCTTTACACGCTGTTGTCAGCCTATCAGCATATGCGCGGCCGCGGCGGACACTGGAAAGGGCGTGTTCATCTTCGTGCGCAAGGCTTGTCATGAAAGAGAGCACGCAGTTCCGATCCGGGAAGGGGCATCGCGACGAGAACTTCCCGGTTGCCTCCTGGCTCATCCGGCCGCAGCATCGCCCGGTGATTCTTGCGTTCTACGAATTCGTCCGCACGGCGGATGATATTTCCGACCACCCCCGTTTGTCTGCGGCCGAAAAACTCGCCCGTCTCGACGGACTCGAGTCGAGTCTATTGGGGAAGGACGATCGGGAGACGGTCGGCGTTGCGCTGCGCGAGAAATTGCGGGAGCGGCAGTTGACCTCGCAGCACGCGCTGGATTTGCTGAGCGCGTTCCGACAGGACGTGACCAAGCTCCGCTATACCAACTGGGATGATCTGATCGACTATTGCAGCCGCTCGGCCATGCCGGTTGGTCGCTTCGTGCTCGACGTGCACGGCCAGTCGCGCACGACCTGGCCGGCATCGGATGCGCTTTGCGCCGCCTTGCAGATCATCAATCACCTGCAGGATTGTGCTGCGGATTATCGGAAGCTCAACCGCGTGTATCTTCCCCTCGATGCCCTGGCGCTGCATGGCGTCGACGCCAGCGCGCTTACGGAAAGTCGTGCAAGCCCGGCATTGCGTACCTGCCTTCATGCGCTGGCGGCACGGACGGCGCAGCTGCTCGCGCAAAGCCGCGCGCTGCCCCACATGGTGAACGACACGCGGCTCGCCCTGGAAATCGCCGTCATCCAGCGCCTGGCCGCGCGCCTTGTCGTGTTGCTGCAACGGCGCGATCCGTTGTCCGAACGCGTCCACTTGGCACGGCCCGCGGCCCTGGCGCTGGGGATCGGTGCCG
>Ga0209810_1005938_pt1 | contig 10806 bp, 9 predicted proteins | sample Coa_R1_7_FD_187159 | JGI IMG/M metagenome (GOLD analysis project Ga0209810, IMG submission 187159) | Surface soil microbial communities from Centralia Pennsylvania, which are recovering from an underground coalmine fire - Coalmine... | ecosystem: Environmental > Terrestrial > Soil > Unclassified ...
AGATAGAATACCTGGAACACAGTGGCAAAGATGGTCGTATCCAGACCGATGTCGCACGGCCGCCCCGTTTCCAGCTGTACGATCGTGTGCCCCGCGAAGAGCACGATAGGCATGCCGGCCAACAGGTAGATCCACAGTCCCCGCTTGGAGAAGAACGACTTCTTCCATTCGAGCCGCAGGACGGCCAGCGCCTGGGACAGATGCAGCATGGTCATTTCGTCGGCTCCTCCGACCCGATCAGGTATTCATAAACGGAATTCACGTCATCGTCCGCCGGCGCCACAGACTCGATCGCGATCCCGTTCAGCGCAATCCGATTCAACATAAGGTAAAACTTCTCCGGATCGCGGGTCTTCAGAAGAATGCCCCGCCCGTCGCCGTGTACTCGCGCCTCCACCACGTCCTGTCTCTCGAAGAGGCGCGCCGCAAGCTCCGCCGGTTTGTTGCAGCGGACCATGATCTGCATGGGATGATCCTGAATCTCGTCGCGCACGCCTCGAATCTCCCCCTCCGCGACAACATATCCGCTGCTCAGAAGGATTACCTGGTCGGAGATCGCGTCCACTTCGTGCAGAATGTGGCTGGAGATAATTACGTGCATACCGTCCTGGGCCAGCGCCTTGAACAGCGCTATGGTTTCGGCGCGCACCAGCGGGTCAAGACCGTTCAGCGGTTCATCCAGCACCAGCACGGAAGGACCGTGGCAGATTGACTGCGCCAGTTTGATGCGCTGGCGCATGCCCTTGCTGTATCCGGCGATCTTCCGGTGCGCGGCCTCGACCAGGCTGACGCGCTCGATGGCCCGCCACGTCAGTTCCTCGGCTTCAGAGTGCCGGGATCCGTACAGCCGGAGAAACGAGTAAACGAACTGATAGCCGGTGATCCCGCGCGGGAAGCTGTCAAACTGCGTGCAGTAGCCGACCTCGCGAAAGAACCGCTCCGGGTCCGATGCGGTCATCCCGAACACCCGAATGCTGCCGCGCGTAGGCCGAATCAGACCTGTCAGCAGATTCATCAGCGTCGTTTTTCCGGATCCGTTGGGGCCCACCAGGCTCGTGATGCCGGGTGGGATCGCCAGGTTTACGCGGTTTACCCCCAGCACGTCACCGTAGAACTTCGAGACGTCCTCGAAAACGATACGGCGGCTGGTGGAGCCGTTCATCTCACCACCTCATACGCTCGGAGCTTCTTCGAAAGCAGCCACAGACACACCGCGGAAATGACCAGCAGCGACACCCAGGCCTCGCCGGCGCTGATTGAAACCGTATTCTCCACGCGAAAAAGACTGCACCAGATCGCCGTTACGCAATTGCCGATATCCAGGAGCGAGCCCTTGGTGGTGCGAAGGATGGCATCGATGGCGTGCCCGAACCCGGCCCCGATGAAGACGATTCCCAGCATCAGCGCCGCGGCCGCGATCTTCCATTTCACCCACGCCGACAGCGCCAGCGCGAGCAGCGAAAGCACCAGAATCCAGATCAGCGAGCCGAGTATCATCGCCCGCGCGATCCACAGGTTTTCCCACATCCAGCCGCCGCCCGCGAGGCTGGACTGCACCAGATACAGCACCAGTCCGGGGACCCACGTTACAAGCGACAGCAACACCACCTGCGTTGTCATCTTTCCCAACACATATTCTGTGCGCGAAAATGGGCGGCACAGATACAATGGCAGCGCGCGATTCGCCAGATCGGGCGAGACCAGTCCCGGCCCCACGAAGGTCGCCAAAAAGAACGCCAGGCCGCCCTGCACGATCATGAAGATAAAGAAGAACTTGCCCGTAACTTCAAACAGCGAACCCTCCAGGTGGAAGGTCGAAAGCACGCTTGGACTGTGATTGATGTACAGCGTAGTAATGGCGCCGACGGGATAGAAAAAACAGATCACGAAAAACGCAGTCAGCAGGCGCGAACGGAACAGCCCGTTCCACGCGTACCGGCTGACCACGAGAAACCGCGACCACGTCGGCGTCAGCGGACCCGAATAGGCGCGGTACCCGCGTTTATAAATGGCCATTGGAAACCTCCACGGTTTCGGGGGCCGCCTCTGAGCCGCTGCCGTTCATCGCGCGCAGGAAAATGTCCTCCAGTGAGTCCCGGCGATAGTTGAGGCGGCGCAGCTGGATGTCGTGGTCCGCGGCGATGCGGTAAATATCGCGGATCTCGATATTATCCGAGAGCACCAGCCGGAACCGTCCGCCGCCACCCGTCGCGCACTCACATCCCAGCGTCGCCAGCGCGTCGGCGAACACGGCCTCGTCGCCCAGGGCCTCGATCTCCACAAAGCGCTTGTTTGCCCTGCGCTCCTGCTCCAGGTTCGCGTAATGGACAATGCGGCCGTCCTTCAGAATCAGCACCTCTTCGCAGGATTCCTCCACGTCGCGCAGCAGATGCGAGCAAAGCACGATCTGCATCTGATGCGTGTCTTTCATCTCTCGAACAAGCCGGATCATGCGCTGCCGTGCGGGCGGGTCGAGACCGTTTGTGGGCTCGTCGAGGATCAATAGCCGCGGCCCGTGGACGATCGCCTGCGCCAGTTTGGCGAGCTGGCGCATACCCAGAGAGTAAGTCCCCAGTTTGCGGTATCGCGCCTCTCCGAGGCCGACATAAAAGAGCGCCTCGTGCGCGCGCTCCAGCGCCGCTTCCGAAGGCAGGCCGGACAGCTCGCCCATGAGGCGAATGAACGCCACTCCGCTCATGTTGGCAATCAGCGCGTCGTTCTCCGGCATATATCCGACCGCGGTCCGGATCTGACGCTGCTCACGCCGCACATCAAAACCAAGAACCCGCGCGTTCCCGTGCGCGGGTTCGTAAAAGCCAAGCAGAGTATTGATGAGGGTGCTCTTCCCTGCCCCGTTCGGCCCCAGCAAACCGATGCTGCGGCCGGACAGAGAGCAGGTAAGGTCCTTCAGGATGTCGCGCTTGCCGAAGCGGACCGCCAGTTTGTCTAACTCAATGACAGGCGTCACTTCAAGTGCACTGCTCCTATTCGTAACTGGTTTGCGAGCGTGGACTGTATCGCCGCGGGCAACGACAACGTGTCCAGGTTCAGACCAAAGAACCCCCCGGTGCTCGAGACCAGAATCTGGTCCGGTTGTCCGTAGGCGTAGACCATGCCCGGCTTGCTGTTCGCGGCGAGCGAGGCGATGGCGGCCTTCTGTTGCGGCGTTACCAGATTCGTCGCGCTGAGCCCCGCCGATGCCGCGCTCAGCGCCGGACCGGCATTGTAATAGAGCAGACCCGAGAAGTTCAGATTACCGTCGCTTGGGAACTGCGAGGTGAACGTGCTCGACCGCGTCAGCTTGTATCCGGTATTACGATTCTGAATCGCCTGCGCCAGCACGTCCTGGCTGGCCCCGGCCAGCAGATAATTATCCACGAACGTATAGTTAATGCTAAGCGGAATGTCGCCCGCGGTAATCGAGTAGTAGGTTCGACCGTTGCTTTCGGACTTCTGCAGCACCAGCTTCTTCGTCACGTTTGGCTCGCTGTTCAGCCCATTGACGATCTGCTCGATCGCCCACTCGCAGTTGGTCGGATTATAAACTTCGATCGCCAGCTTCCAGCTCGGGATGGGCAGCAGCGCGCCGTCGATCGCAAACGTGAAGTCCCCGCCCAGAGAGTTGGCCAGAGTTCCGAAAACCGGCATGCCATTTCGGTTTTCGAATGCCTGGATATGCGCCTTGAAGTCCGGGTTGGCGTTTTCCGCCGTGTTCAGCATATCCCACAGAATCGCGCCGTGATCCTTGATCGCGGCCGCGGTCACCATCCCCGCATCCGGCGACACGAAATCCAGGGAGCCAATCGGGGCCGGCGCCGCAAGCCACGCCGCCATCCCGCTACGCCCTCCCTCGAAGCGGATCGCCGCTGCATTTCGGGCGGTTCCATTCACCTCTTTGCGCTCCAGCACCACGCTTTCAAGATTCTCGATTCCGGTGGACATGGCGGCATGCCGTCGCTCAAATCGCCGCGTGCTCCCCTGCATGGGTACGGATGTTTCGCGAATTTGTTCCATATCGGCTGCCAGTAGCCAGCCCACGCCGGCCTGGTAGGCCTGTTGGATGCGCCCGTAGAGCCGATAATCGCCCTCGGGGCCATTACCCTTCGCCGCGGCATCGGCCTGTGCCAAAAGCGCCATGGATGGGGAGACAAACAGGAAATTCCCGCTGACATACGCATACAGAATCTTCGACGTCGAATCCGATGGCGAATCGGGCAGCTTCGTGATCACCTGCAAGCCGTTCTTACCACTGCCGGCCGCAAGCTGCTGTAAGTAATCCGCCAGGCCCTGGCGCGTCACTTCAGCCATCACCAGCGGCACTGCCGCTTTCGTTTTGTCATCCAGCGTCACCGCGAGAGCGACCTCATTGCCCAGATAATCGGTGAAGCTTCGAAGCTTCTGAACGATTTCATCCAGACTGGGGCCGTCCGCCGTGTGATGCTCATTCCACCAGGCCGCCAGCACCTGACTCGTTTGCAAGTGCTGGTCGAAGATCTGATTCGCTTGCGTAACGAGGGGACCGATATTCGGAATCGCGGCGTACACCACCGTATTCGGCGGCGCGAGCTGGGCCAGTTTGGAGCTGTACCGGAGACCCGGTTGCTGCACCTGCGCCAGTTGCTTCGCCATATCGCTAAACTCGCCCAGCAGCGACAAATACTCCGCTGAGTTGCGGCTCCACGAGATGTCGTCCTGCACGCTGGTGCGCGCCACGGCGGGGTTCGTTGTGGCTTGTTCCCCGGGCTTCAGAAGCCGCTGAAGGCCGCCCTCCTGCAACAGAACCGAGCCCTGTACCACCGACACCCGCGAGCCCTTCGTGCCCTCGGTAACCGCGAAAATCGTACCCTTCACCGAGACACGGCACTGCGCTGTGGCCACGTGCAGCTCGCCCTTTTTCTGCTTCGCCGCGTGCACGATGATGGATCCTCGCGTCAGGTGAATGGTGTTGTCCTGCGCCGTGCGACCGATCCAGATCTCGGACCGCGACGCCATCTCCACTTCCGACCCGTCGTTCAACCGCAGGGTCGCATCCGAATTCTCGAAGGTGCGCACGGACTGATGCTCGCCAATCTGGAACCCGGCGAACGCTGGAGCAGTTTCAGTATCGCCGACTGCGTACAGGATGCCGCTGACGCTTTGAACCGTTGCCCGGATCCCACCCGTCGGCGCGAGTCCGCGGTACACGCCCCAGCCGGTGACGCTCGCGCCGAGCGCCAGAACCGCCGCCACCGCCCATTTCCAGCGCGGTTCGAGGCGCTTTTCCACCAGCACCGGACGAGGCAGCGTTCGTAGCTTGCCGGTTTTCGCGTATTCGAACGCGTGCCGGCAGTGGACACACGAATGAATATGATCCTCGAGCAGCAGGCGCCTCGCCGGCGTCAGCCGGCCGGCCAGGTAGCCTGCGATCAGAAACTGGAAATCGGCGCAGCCGCGGATCTGGTGTAGCCCCGCGTCCGTAGCTGCCGGGGTCAGAATGCGAGCGCGCACGCGGGCTGCGGCGGCCTCGACCACGGACGGGTCGGGCGACTCGCCGCGGACTTCTGCAACAGCGCGGTCGAACAGATCGTTTTTCATTGCGCCTGTCTCCTTGAAACTGGTACGCTCCGTTGAGCATTGAGAGGAACGCTCCCGAGCGGCGCCCGCTCCAGCTCGCCGCGAATCTGCGTTCGGGCCCGATGCAGAACCACCGCCACATGCACCTGCGAGATGCCCAGCGCCCGGGCGATCTCCTTATTACTCAGGTCCTCGAAAAAGCGGAGAGCGAAAACCTCCGCCTCTCTCGGGCTCAGCGCCGCAACGGCGCGAATCAGAGCCATTCGCAGCTCGCGCGGCTCCTGTTCGGCCGCCAGAGCCGGGGCTTCGCTCAGCGGCACGCTGCGATCGCTTCGCCCGGAACGGATCAGGTCCAGCGACACGTTGATCGCCGCCCGCCGAAGATAGCTCTCGGGGTTCTCCATGGGGCCGCTGCTCTGTTCCCGGCGCAACAGCCGCAGGAATACCGTTTGCAGCACGTCTTCAGCATCCGCCGCGTTGCCGGTCAGCCGGTACGCCGTGCGGAACACGAGCCCGTGGTGCGCTTCGAAGATCGCGTCGAGCTCGCCGCCGCTTTCCGGCACGATCGCCTCCTGAATTGCAGGTTGCAGTGGGCGCCTCCCTTCTCGCCACTAAAGACAGGGTTTGCGTCCGTTTATTACAACGTGAGGTGAGAGATTGCGGTTCGGGAGTATCGTATCAGGTATGAGAGCCGCATTGGTGCTGCTGCTTACGGTGGCCGCCCTGTTCGCCGCTAATGACCCCTGGGGCAAGGTCAAAGACCTCAAAACCGGGTCTGAGCTGCGCATTTTTCGCAAAGGGTCGATGAAGCCGGTAATGGCCGTGCTCGATCAGGCCAACGACGACAACATCGTCGTAGTGGTTAAAAACGAAGAGATTGCCATTCAGCGCGACGATATCGACCGCATCGATTGCCGGTCGAAACCCACAGGTCCGGCCGTTACCAAACAGATCACAACCGAGGACCACGGCCCGGAAGGCCAAAGGCCAAGTCCGCTGGGCCACCCCGGCGGCCCGTCCAGTTCCACAAACACCAGCTACAGCTTCGGCTCGAAACCCGACTTCCAAACGGTGTATCGGCGACCGCCCTCTTTAAAGAAGGACGACTCAGCGAAGTAGCTTCTTTTTCGGTCCGACCAGGCGCCAGGCCTGCGACAGGTACTCGAGCAATTCTTCGTCATCGATCCGGTCTAGCTCGATACCGACCCAGCCACGCACGCCCACGTAAGGCGGCCTGAAGAAGACGCGCGGCCGCGTCGCGACCAGATTCTCTTGAACGCCGGGAGCGGCAGGAACCCAGACGGCAACGTGCCCATCCCCGTGGTGGTTGTTGTCGAACATGGCGTATACCCGCTTGCCATTGAAGAACGTGGGCTCGCCGTGCGACAGCTTCTCGGTGGTTTGCGGGAGGCCGGAGCACAGACGGCGCAGCCGCGCAAGCTGCTCCTCCGCGTCCGCCAGGCGTTGGCGCATGGTGCTATTCTCGCCAATTGAAACACGCCCGCGCGCTGCGCCCGCCGGAGATCATTTTCCTCTGCTACTTCATATACACGGCGGCGCTGGCCGGTATCATGCGCCTGCCGCACGTGGTTTGGACGGTCTTGGTGCTTGTGGCGGTGGCAGCATTGATTGCCCTGCTCATTCGCATCGACCGCCACGGCGTCGCGCGGGACTGGGTTCCTCTCGGACTGGTCATCATCGCCTACCGCGAGATGAACTGGTTCACGCGGCCGCATTCGGCTCATTCGCTCGAGACCGGCTGGCAGACCATCGATCGCGCGCTTCTCGGCCACTACGGCCTCCGGGGCGCAATCGAGGCGGCGGGCTGGCCATTGTCCCTGTATCTCGAACTCTGCTACCTCTTCGTATACGCTACCGGCTTCATCATGATGTGGGTGGTCTACGCGGCCCGCCGCCGCGATGCCGCCGGTCGCGTGCTGACCGTCTATCTGACGGGAACCCTGCTGGCCTACGCAATGTTCCCGTTCTTCCCATCCGATCCTCCACGCGTTCTGTTCACCGATCTCGTTCCCACCATCGTCACCCCGGTGCGCCGCTTCAATCTGTGGATCGTCAGCGGCGCTGGAATTCACTCCAGTGTCTTCCCAAGCGCACACGTGTCGTCCGCATTCTCCGCCGCTTTCGCGCTGCTGCTCTACCTCCCCGGAAAGAAATGGGCCGGCTGGGGGATGTTTGCTTACGCCTGCAGCGTAGCTGTGGCCACCGTCTACGGCCGTTATCATTACTCGGTTGATGCCGTCGCGGGGCTGACGGTGGCAGCGATCGCGGCCGTTGTGGTGCGGCTGACAACGGCTCACTCGCAACGGTAAGCGCCGGGGCTATGACTACGTTCGAAGGCCGCTCGATACGCGGCTCATCCGTGCTCGATATGCTCGTCGCCGAAACCCGCCCTCGATGCTTCCGGCGTCCATTCACACTAACGCGGCGCTTGCCGATAAGCACCCACAGGAATGGATTCGCTGCCCGAACTCGTGGCCACCTTCGGAGAGCGCTCCGGCGCCAACGCCAAACGGATGCACGAACTGCTGCGCCGCGACCGCATCACTTTCCTCGCGGACGCCGCCCGGGTGCTGGCCCACGGCGACGGTTCTCCCGGCTGCGATCACCTCCTCACCCTTCTGTCCTCCAACAACCTCGCAGTGCCGTTGATCCTCGATGGAGCGCTGCTCACAGATGAACAGGCCAGCGCGCTGGCCCCGCGTCTTTTCCTTGCGGACCCGGGTTTTCCCGTGCGCCTGCTGCATTCCGCCACTGTCGGTGATTCCCATGCCACCCCGGCTGAATTCTGTCCCTCCATTCGCCGTGCTCTCGCAGTCATTGCCGCACTCGGCGATTGCCGGCGAAGCGCGCCGCTGCTCATGCCGCTGGTCCGCCACGCCGATCCGTACGTTCGATCGCGCGCGGCTTTGCTGCTGGGCGCCGCAACCCACAACTGCACGTGGGCGGAAGCGCAACTTCAATCCGCTGACGCACGCATCCGCGCCAACATCATCGAGTCGCTGTGGGGCGCTACCTCCAAACAATCGAAACAGCTGTTCCGAATGGCCGCAAACGACGCACACAACCGCGTCGCGGGGAACGCACTCCTTGGCTTGTACCGCTCCGGCAGTGTTGACAGCATCGCGCTCATCGTGGCCATGGCCGCTCGCGGCGATGCACGATTTCGCGCCACAGCAGTATGGGTAATGGGTCAAACGGACGACCCGCGATTCCTCCCCTGCCTCCGTCCCATGCTCGACGACGCGGCCCCCGGCGTGCGTCGTAATGCCATCCGCGCTCTCGCCGCGCTCCGGCGAGCCGCCGAAAACATCCAGTGGCTGCGTGTATCTTCTGAGTGCGCCACCGCTGATGCAGGAAATCTCACCGTGCGGCTCAGGGTCGTCGACGGGGCGGGCTGGCCCGTCGCCGGTCTCGCCGCAACTGCGTTCATCGCCTGGAATGGTGAGGAACTGCTTACTTCTTACAGCATCTCCGCCGACACCAATCGCGCGGGCTATTATTTGCTCGAAGTAGCCGGAACGAAGGGCGCGGTTCCTCGACTTCAGGTCTACCACCGGTCCGCCTCCGTCGCGCCCAGCGGCGCCGCGCATTAAACTGGCTGTGTGCCCAGTGGCGCTGCCTTCATTTCTCTGCTTGCCGTAGCCGCGTCCGCTCCTCTCTGCGCCGGAGTCTCCGCGGCCCAGATGGCGCGGTTGCTTCGCGAAAGCGGCTTCGACCCGCAGGCCTGCTATCGCGTCCACGACCTCGAGATCGATCGCGAAGACCTGCGCATCTATCTGACTGCCGGCCATCTGCTGCTTGCTCGCGAGATCGGCGGCATCCGCCCCGCCGCTCTTTTCACCGCCGATGTGGAAGCCGGAGACGCCGAAATCCTGCTTATCCCACCGAACCGCAGCGAGCGGCTCTCTCTTGCGGCCTTTACTGGCGCCCCCAATTTTAACGAGCACTTTCACAGCACTCTGCTCATCTTCACCGATGATACGGGGGCATCCCTCCAACGCCACATTGCCGAACAGGAGGAGCAGGAGGCGCTCTCCTGGAAGGACCCGGTGCGCGGCGCCGAACTGGCGCAGCAATGGGACACCGCGCTCCGCAATGTCTATTCCAGCTTCGACCTTCGCCTGGTGCAGCGCCTGGTGTCGCCGGGCGCAAAGGGCTTCATTTTCGGCACTTTCGCCGGCGGAAAACATCAGAACTTCGATGTCGAGTACGACTATACGCCCACGCCACGCATCATCATGGGCCAGCTCATCGATCGTCCTGGCGGCGCCTGGTTCGACACATGGACCTCTTTTGCCGCGCGCTCGGCCCGACAGGCCGGCAAGTCCGCACCGCAACAGCCGGTCACCATGTCCGACTACCGCATCGACGCATCGCTTGACGACCGGCTTACGGTCAGTGCCGTAACGCGCGTCAAGGTGACGGTCCAGCCCGGCAATGAACGCGCCGTTCCATTTTTTATCGCGGGTGGAATGCACGTCGAAAGCGCGAAGATTGATGGGCAGCCCGCCGAGATTTTCGAATCGGCATCGCTGCGGTCCACCCTGATGCGCGGTGGCCCGGACGCGATGTTCCTTGTGATCCCACCGGCGGCGCTTGAGGCTGGCCGCACCTACGAATTCGAATTCCATCATCGCGGCGACGTGATCTCGCCATCGGGCAACGGCGTCTACTTCGTCGGCGGCCGCGGATCCTGGTACCCCCATCAGGAACTCGAGTTTGCAACGTACGATATCTCGTACACATGGCCTGCCACGCTGGATCTGGTCTCAACCGGCGACCTTTTGGAATCCAAAACCATCGGCGACCGGAAGACCGCGCGCTTTCGGACTTCCTCGCCCGCGCGTCTGGCAGGATTCAACCTGGGCACGTACGATCGCCGCGTGCTCGAGCGTGGCGGCTATCATATCGAGGTCTGCGCCAACACAAGTCTCGAACCTGCCATTAAAGCCAGTCAATCGGCGCCTCGCCTCGACGCCGTCGCCGAAGAGGTCGCCTCCGCGCTCGCGTTCATGACCGCGAGGTTCGGCGCTCCCCCGGTGAAATCGGTCACTGTCGCTCCCATCCCCGGCAGCTTCGGCCAGGGCTTCCCTGGGCTGATTTACCTGTCCACGCTGACCTACGTAAACGCCGCGGACCGCCCTGCCGGTCTGCGCGACAAGTTCATGGATATGCTGTTCTCTGACCTGCTTGTCGCTCACGAAACGGCGCACCAGTGGTGGGGCAACCTCG
>Ga0209810_1005940_pt1 | contig 10804 bp, 11 predicted proteins | sample Coa_R1_7_FD_187159 | JGI IMG/M metagenome (GOLD analysis project Ga0209810, IMG submission 187159) | Surface soil microbial communities from Centralia Pennsylvania, which are recovering from an underground coalmine fire - Coalmine... | ecosystem: Environmental > Terrestrial > Soil > Unclassified...
GCGCGATCTATCCGGTGCATACGCCGCTCGACGGCGACATCGTGTTCGCGGCAAGCGTGGGCGAACGACCGCTTCGGCATCCCGTCTTCTCGCTCGCCGAACTCGGCATGCTCGCCGCGAACGTGCTCGCGCGCGCGGTCGCCCGCAGCATATATGAAGCGACGGCGCTGTCCTTTCCCGGGTCGCTGCCGAGCTGGCGCGACAGGTTCGGCTCCTAGCGCGCGATGCGCCCGGACGGAATCGCCGTGCCCTGCAAGGATTGCCGGCGCATGATCTTTGACGACCGGTTCCCGCTTTTCCGGGATCGCGCGCCAGCGCGCAGTGCCGTGATCGTCCGGCGATATCGGCCGCCATGGCGAGTGCAGCGACGCATCCGGACTCGACTCGGCGCGCTCCGGATCGCCGCCTCGCCCATGACCATGGCGATGCAAACCGGAGGGAACCTGCCCTAAAGAAAACGCTCCGCACGATAAGGCGTCGGATCGCAGAACGGCGTCTCGCCCGCCATGAGCTCCGCGATCAGTCGTCCGGTGGCCGGCCCGAGAGTGAGCCCCCAATGCGCGTGACCGATGGCGAGCCACAGGCCGGGCTGACCCGGCGCGCGACCGATCACGGGACGCGAGTCGGGGAAACAGGGCCGCGCGCCCAGCCAGGTCTTGTCGTCCGTGCGTTCGCCGAGAGGGAACAGCTCGCGCGCTTTGGGCATCAGCCGGTCGAACTGCACGGGCGTCGGCGGCGCGTCGCGGGCGGCGAATTCGGCGCCGGTGGTGATGCGCAGGCCCTGCTCCATCGGCGTGATGAGATAACCGACGTCGGCGTCGAGCACCGGCCGGGCGAGCGTCGCATTGCCGCGCGCGCGGAAGTGACGGTGATAGCCGCGCTTGACGGCCATGGGCAGCCTGATGCCGAGCGGCTCGAGCACGTCGGGAGCCCAGGGGCCGAGCGCGAGCACGACCTGCGGGGCATCGACGCTGCCCGACTCGGTCTCGACGCGCCAGCCGCGGCCGGCGCGATGCAGCGAGCGCGCGTCGCCCGCGAGCGTCAATCCGCCGAGCGCGGCAAAACGGGCGGCGTAGGCGCGCGTCACGCCCAAGGGATTGCTCACGCTTGCCGCCTGCGGCCAGAACACCGCGCGGCGGAACGCCGGCTGCAGCGAGGGCTCGAGCGCCTGCGCCTCGGCGACGTCGAGTTGATGCAGGGGCAGGCCCAATTCGGCAGCCACTTCGATCTCGTGCTTGAGCGCGGCAAAGCCGCTCTCGCGGCGATAGACCTTGAGCCAACCGGTCTTGCGCAGATAGCCGCTTGCGCCGGATTCCGCCATCAACGCCTCGTGTTCCGCGACCGCGCGGGCGTAGAGCGGACGGATGAGGCGAGCGGTCTCCGCCAGCCGCTCCGGACGCGAGGCGGCGCGGAACGCCATCAACCAGGGGAATATCCGCGGCAGGAACGAGAGATGGTAGTTCGCCTCGCTCGCCCGCTTGAAGAGGATGCGCAGCAGCGCCCCGGGGGCGGTCGGGAAGGCCGGCGGAAATATGGTGTTGCCTTCGATGACGCCGGCATTGCCATAGGAGGTCTGCTCGCCGATCCTCGCCCGCTCGACCAGCGCGACCGCCATGCCGCGCCGGGCAAGATGCAGCGCGATCGAAACGCCGACGATGCCTGCGCCCAGAACCATGACGTCGCTGCGTGCCATGCTGTTTCCTCCTCGGCACCTCCCGCATGCGTCTTTATATGGAACCGTCTCGGCGTCTTGGCTATGACCGTGCCGCAACACCGGCGCCGAGGAAGAATTCATGCCTTTCCTGATCACGCTGCATACCGCGCTGGCATGGCTCGGCCGGCAAGGAACGCGAGCGCTCGCGGTGTCGATCTTCCTCGGCCTCGCGGTTCCTTCGCTTGCCGCTTACGTCAAACCCTATCTCGGCGCGACGGTCTTCGTATTGCTGGTGTTCTCCTACCTCCGCACCGACCGTACGGCGCTGCGCCGCTACATTCGCTCGCCGGGGCTTACCGTCGTCGCCTCGCTCTGGGTGATGGCGGTTCTGCCTCTGCTGTTCGGCACGATCTACGTGGTCGCCGGCATCCGCGAGGTCTCGCCGGCGCTCTTCACGATCATGATCTTGCAGAGTGCGATCACCCCGATCACGTCGGCGGCGGCGTTCGCGGCGCTGATGGGGCTCGACGTCGCGCTTTCGCTCGCGGTGCTCGTGCTGAGCAACGCGCTGTCGCCGATCACCACCGTGGCCTTCAGCTATCTCTTTCTCGGCACCTCGCTGTTCTCGCCGGTCGATCTCGGCCTGCGGTTGTTCGCGCTTTTCGCCGGAGCGGGCGCGGTCGCCTACGGGATCGAACGCCTTGCCGGGCGGCGGCGGATCGACCGGCAAAAAGACGTCATCGACGGACTCAATGTGATCGCGGTTTTCGTGTTCGCCGTTGCCGCGATGGAGAGCGTGCCGCGCCACATGCTGGCCGATCCGTCGTTCGCGCTTGAATTGTTCGCGCTCACCGTGGCGCTGACCGTGGTCTCGATCGCCGCGAGCATGCTCGTCTTCTGGCGCGCGGGACTCGATCGCGGACTGGCCATCGGCGTGCTCGCCGCCTTCCGCAATATCGGCGCGATCATGGCCGCCGTGGGGACGGCGCTGCCCGACCTCGCCTGGTTCTATTTCGCCATGGCGCAGTTCCCGATCTTCCTCCTGCCGGCGGTCCTGCAACCGATGGCCCGCCGCTGGGCGGAAAAACGTTGACAGGCTCGAGCCTCCGCGCGCCCACGCATTGCCTGCCGATGCGCCCCATGATACCCGGAGCCCGTCGGAGGCCGCCGATGCGTCCGCTCATGATCGCGCCGTCCATTCTCGCTGCCGACTTCGCCAGACTCGGCGAGGAGGTGCGCGCCGTCGAGACGGCCGGCGCCGACTGGATCCATGTCGACGTCATGGACGGACATTTCGTGCCCAATATCTCCATCGGTCCCGCGACCGTGCAGGCGATCCGCCCCTTCGCCCGGACCGCGCTCGACGTGCATCTCATGATCGCGCCCTGCGACCCCTATCTCGAAGCCTTTGCCGCGGCCGGCGCCGACGTCATTACCGTCCATGTCGAAGCCGGCGCGCATCTGCATCGCTCGCTTCAGGCGATCCGCGCGCTCGGCAAGAAGGCCGGCGTGGCGTTGAATCCGGCAACACCGGTCTCCAGCATCGAACACGTCGTCGACCTCGTCGACCTGGTACTGATCATGTCCGTCAATCCCGGATTCGGCGGGCAGGTTTTCATCCCTGCCGCCCTCGACAAGCTCCGCGCCACGCGCGCGCTCGTCGGCGCGCGCCCGATCGACCTCGAGGTCGACGGAGGCGTGACCGCCCGCAATGCGGCGGAGGCGGTGCGCGCGGGCGCCAACGTGCTGGTCGCGGGTTCGGCCGTGTTCAAGGCCGGCGACTACAAGATGGCGATCGACGCCATTCGCCAGGCCGCCGCATCGGCGCGCGGAGAAGCAGCGTGAGCGGAGTCGGAGTCATGGCGTCGACAGGCCCGTCGGGCACACGCCGACCTCTCCGTCCCCGGCGCGCAGGCATGAGCCGACGATGATCCCGCGCTATTCCCGCCCGCAAATGGCGGCGATCTGGTCGCCCGAATCCAGGTTTCGCATCTGGTTCGAGATCGAAGCGCACGCCGCCGATGCGATGGCCGAACTCGGCGTCATTCCCCCGCAGGCGGCCCGCACCATCTGGGAAAAGGGCAAGACCGCCCGGTTCGACGTCGCCCGCATCGAGGCGATCGAGGCGGAAGTCAAGCACGACGTCATCGCATTCCTCACGCACCTTGCGGAGATCGTCGGGCCGGATGCGCGCTTCGTGCACACCGGCATGACCTCCTCCGATGTCCTCGACACCGCGTTCAACGTGCAGCTCGTGCGCGCCGCGGACGTGCTCATCGGCGACGTCGATGCGCTGCTTGCCGCGCTCAAGCGCCGCGCTTTCGAACACAAGTTCACGCCGACCGTCGGCCGCACGCATGGCGTGCATGCCGAGCCGACCACTTTCGGGCTGAAACTCGCCTACGCCTATGCCGAATTCGCCCGCGCCAGGCGGCGGCTGCACGCCGCGCGCGAGGAGGTCGCAACCTGCGCGATTTCCGGCGCGGTCGGCACGTTCGCGCAGATCGATCCGCGCGTCGAAGCGCACGTCGCCAAGGCGATGGGCCTGCGCGCGGAACCCATTTCCACGCAAATCATCCCGCGCGACCGTCACGCGATGTATTTCGCGACGCTCGGGGTTGTCGCCTCCTCGGTCGAAAGACTGGCGACCGAGATACGCCATCTGCAGCGCACCGAAGTGCTCGAAGCCGAGGAATTCTTCGGCGAGAACCAGAAGGGCTCGTCGGCCATGCCGCACAAGCGCAATCCGGTATTGTCGGAGAACGTGACGGGCCTCGCGCGCGCGGTACGCGCCTATTCGCTGCCGGCCATGGAGAATGTCGCGCTCTGGCATGAACGCGATATCTCGCATTCCTCGGTCGAGCGCCTGATCGGCCCCGATGCGACGGTAACGCTCGACTTCGCGCTTGCCCGACTGGCCGAGATCGTCGACGGACTCGTGATCCATGCGTCCAACATGCGCCGGAATCTCGATCGCCTCGGCGGATTGATCCATTCGCAGCGTGTGCTGCTCGCACTGACGCAGAAAGGCGTCGCGCGCGAGGAAGCCTACCGTCTCGTGCAACGCAACGCCATGAGGGTGTGGAGCGGGGAGAGCAGCGATTTCCTCGCCCTGCTCAAGTCCGACAAGGACATACGCGCGAGATTGTCCGAAGAGGAAATCGAAGCCAATTTCGATCTCGACCATCATTTCCGGCACGTCGAGACGATCTTCCGGCGCGTATTCGGCACGGCATGAGGTCGCCGCGTGCCGGATCCCGCAGCGCCCACCATCCTCGTGTTCGATTCAGGCCTCGGAGGCCTCACCGTGCTGCGCGAAGTCAAGGCGGTGCGGCCGGACGCGTCCTACGTTTATCTCGCCGACGACGCGGCGTTCCCCTATGGCAACCTCGGCGAAGACGAACTGACCGCGCGCGTGCGCGAGGTGGTCGGCGCCGCACTCGCGCGATACGCGCCCGACCTCGTGATCCTCGCCTGCAACACCGCCTCCACGCTGGCGCTCGCCGACCTGCGAGCGCATTTCAGGGTGCCTTTCGTGGGAACCGTTCCGGCAATCAAGCCCGCCTGCGCGCGATCGGACAGCAAATGCGTTGCCGTGCTCGGCACACAGGCAACGGTGTCCCGCGAATATACGCGGAGTCTGATCCGTCAATTTGCCGCCGACTGCCACGTGGTCCTCGTCGGTTCGCCCCGGCTTGCGACTCTCGCCGAGGCCGAGCTCGCGGGCGGTCCCGTCGCCGATGCGGACATCGCCGCCGAAATCGCGCCGTGTTTCGTGGACCGCGAGGGTCGACGCACCGACATCGTGGTGCTGGCCTGCACGCACTACCCGCTGCTGCTGCCGCGCCTGCGCGCCCTCGCACCCTGGCCGGTCGACTGGCTCGATCCGGCGCCGGCGATCGCGCGGCGCGTGGTCGACCTCCTCGGCCAGCCGAGCGGGACCATCGGCCCGCCCGCGCAGCTCGTCTTCACGTCGGGGCGGCGCCCGGCTCCCGCACTCGCGGCCGCGCTGACGCGCTACGGGGTGAGCAGGTTCGAGCCCGCATCGACGTGACGCGGCCGTCGTCGTCGCGTGCGGCTCATGGCGAGGCGGCGCACCGGCCCATCATGGCGGGGCGGAAGAACCGCCGAAGCCATCCGGAATCCACGGCAGGGGCGCACGTGCTCGCGAATGTCTCGCCCGCGCCTTCACGGGCTCCCCATGACGGCGAAGGGGAGGCGTTCGAATTGTCTCGCGCTCGCTTCGCGCAGGCGCGCTCGGCACGCTTTCATATGGTGAATTGAACCGGGACGGCGGCTTGTCGGCCCATCCGTGCCGGCTTAGGCTCGCTCGAGGGCGCAACAGGGGGAGGGCTACCATGACGATCGCCGTGCAAGCCGACAGGACCGCGTGGTTCTGGAACCGATGGATTCAGTTGCTCCTCGGCCTCATCGCGATGATGTCGATCTCAAGTCCGCAATACGTTTGGACGCTGTTCACGGGCCCGCTCAACCAGAAGCTGGGGACGACGCTCGCCGAATTGCAGTGGACGTTCTCGCTGCTCATCATTTTGCAGACGTGGTGCTCGCCGCTGCAAGCCTACCTCGTAGACCGGTTCGGGCCGCGCACCCTCATCTCCGTCGGTGCGCTCATGTCCGGCGGCGGGTGGGTACTCTCCGCCTATGTCGACAACGTATGGATGCTTTATCTCACCTACGGCGTGATTTGCGGCTTCGGCACCGGCATCATCTATGTCGGCATCATCGGCCTGATGGTGCGCTGGTTTCCGGACCGCCGGGGGCTTGCCGCCGGGATTGCCGCCGCCGGCTACGGCTTCGGCGCCTTCTTCACCAGTTTTCCGATCGACAGCATGATCAAGTCTTCCGGCTACGCGCATACGCTCGTCGTGTGGGGGATCATCCAGGGAATCATCGGGATCCTTGCCGCCCAATGGCTGCGCCTTCCCCCGGAGCAGCATGCGCAGACCGTGGTCGTCGACCCCGCCGTCGCCGAACGGCAGACACGACGCAGCTACACGCCGCGCGAAATGCTGCAGAATCCCATCTTCTGGCTGCTTTTCGTCATGATGAGCATGATGGCAACGAGCGGCCTCATGGTGACCTCGAACGTGGGGCCCTTCGCACGCGAATATGGCGTCGCCGAGATGACCGTGCTCGGAATGGCGGCGCTGCCGCTGTCGCTGACGCTGTCTCGTCTCACCAACGGCCTGACGCGTCCATTCTTCGGCTGGGTCTCCGATCACCTCGGCCGCGAAGTCACGATGGCGATCGCGTTCTCGCTGGAAGCGGTGGCAATCCTCGTCCTGTTCGCCTTCATCGACCGGCCCGCGCTGTTCGTCGTGCTCACGGGTCTCGTCTTCTTCGGCTGGGGCGAGATCTTCTCCCTGTTCCCTTCGACCTTGACCGACACCTTCGGCTCGACCTATGCCGCCACCAATTACGGCTTCCTCTACATCGCACAAGGCGTGGGATCGATCCTCGGCGGTCCGGCCGCGGCGTTCCTCAAGCAGGTGACCGGAAGCTGGAGCACGGTGTTCATCGTCGTCGCGATCCTCGATGCCGTGACCGCCTTGCTGGCGGTGACGGCGCTCAAGGCAATGCGCCGGCGCCATCTCGGACAGGCAGGCTGACCGGCACACCGCCCGATCCATCAGCGAAGCCGCGGTCACCGCGGACGGCGGGCGCCCTGCCACGACCGTGCGGGCTCGAGCCGCTCGGATCCTGCTCTAACCGGTGAGATGCGGCCGCAGTTCGGCAAATCCGCGCCAGATCATGTCGAGCGCCACGTAGAGAATGATCGCGAGGCCGACATAGGCGATCCAGCGTTGCCGGTGGAGCAGCTTGGCGATCAGATTGGCGGCAAAACCCATGAGCACGATCGACAGGCCGAGACCGAACACCAGCGCCGCGGGGTGATCGCGCGCCGCGCCGGCGACCGCGAGCACGTTGTCGAGCGACATGGAAATATCGGCCATGACGATCTGCCACACCGCCTGCGCGAGGGTCTTGCGCGGCACCGGCGCGGGCACGGCGCTGTCGGCCTCGGCGTTCCGCCCGCCGCGCAAATCGCGCCACATCTTCCAGCACACCCAGAGCAGCAGAATGCCGCCGGCGAGCAGCAGCCCGATGATCGCCAGCAACTCGATGGCAACCGCCGCGAATGCGATGCGCAGCAGCGTCGCCGCCAGGACCCCGACCAGAATGGCGCGATGCCGCTGCTTCGGCGGAAGTCCGGCCGCGGCGATGCCGATCACGACCGCATTGTCCCCCGCCAGCACCAGGTCGATCATGATGACTTGGAGGAAGGCGGCGATCGCGGCTTGCGAAAACAGGTCGTCCATCACGCCTCGTTAGCATTACCGGCGCGGTTTGACACGATCGCCGCCAGTCCCTAAATAGCCGCCGTCCGGCGGGCGCGAAGCCCGCCGGTCAAGTTTCGCGACCTGCGGCAAGGCCTTGCGCTTTCGAGGTTTTGCCTGTCGGCCCCGGTGCCATCGGGGCAAAGGAGGGCGCGATCCTCATTGAACGGCCACAGGCGGTTCCAGTCACGGGCGAGGACGCGAATGACCAAGCGCATTGAATCCAAATACAAGATCGATCGCCGCATGGGCGAGAACATCTGGGGTCGACCGAAGAGCCCGGTCAACCGGCGCGAGTACGGCCCCGGCCAGCACGGCCAGCGGCGCAAGGGCAAGCTTTCCGATTACGGCGTTCAGCTCAAGGCCAAGCAGAAGCTGCGCGGCTACTACGGCAACATTTCCGAACGTCAGTTCCGCCGCATTTATCAGGAGGCGATCCGGATGAAGGGCGACAGCGGCGCCCACATGATCGGCCTTTTGGAACGACGCCTCGACGCCGTCGTCTATCGCGCCAAGTTCGTGCCGACGGTGTTCGCGGCCCGGCAGTTCATCAGCCACGGCCATGTCAAGGTCAACGGCCGCCGCGTCACCGTTCCGAGCTATCGGCTCGATGTGGGCGACGTCGTGGAAGTGCGGGAGAAGTCCAGGCAGCTCGCGCTGGTGCTCGAAGCGCAGGCCTTGGCCGAGCGCGACGTGCCCGACTATATCGAGGTCGACGGCGCAAAGATGACGGCGAAGCTCACGCGCATCCCCACGCTCGGCGACGTGCCCTATCCCGTCAAAATGGAGCCGCATCTGGTGGTGGAATATTATTCGCGCTGAGAGTAGCGCCGGCGGCCGACCCATTTACCGCCATCGCGATCCCCTGCCGGCAAGGCGGGGGATTTGCTATTGTTGCGATTGAACCGACGAATTCGCCCGCCGCATGCCACCATGACCGGGATCACGCGCCGCTCGCTGCTTTCCGCCGCCGCAGGCCTTGCCCTGTGCCCGCCGACGGCGCTGGCCGCGAGCCTCCCCTACCGCTTCCGGCACGGCGCGTTCGAGGTCACGGTGGTCAGCGACGGTCACCTGGTGCTGCCGGCGCGGTTCCTTGCGCCCGATGCCCCGGCGGAGGAGCGCGCCGCCCTGCTTGCGCGCAGCGGGGAGACCGGTCCCGAATACCACGCGCCCACCAACGTCACCGTCGTCCGCGCCGGCGGCGAGCTCATCCTCGTCGACACGGGTTCGGGCGACCGCTTCATGCCCACGGCAGGCCGGCTCTGGGACAATCTCAAGGCCGCGGGGATCGACAAGACGCAGGTGACCAAGGTGGTCTTCACCCACGGACATCCGGACCACCTCTGGGGCGCGCTCGACGAAATGGACGAACTTGCGCTGCCGAACGCGGCTTTCTATGTCGCCGCAGCCGAGTGGGACTTCTGGATGAGCGACGCTGCGGCACGCGGTCTGCCGGAGGACCGCGCGGGCTTCGTCACCGGTGCACGCCGCCGCTATGCCGCGCTGCGCGAGCGCGTGATCATGACGCGGCCGAACGACGAGATCGTCACCGGCCTCAGCGTGGTGGCAACACCGGGTCACACCCAGGGGCACATATCGCTCGCGCTCGATGGCGGCGACGGTCTTCTCATCGGCGGCGATGCCTTGACCCACCCGCTGATCTCCTTCGAGCATCCCGATTGGCGACCGCTCGCCGATCACCTGCCCGACTTGGCCGTCGTCACGCGGCGCAGGCTGCTCGAACGCCTGGCCGCGGAGCGCTCGCGGCTGATCGGCTTTCACCTGCCCTTCCCCGGTCTCGGCATGGTCGAAAGGAAGGACGGACACTACCGTTTCGTGCCCCTCGCCTAGGAAGCTGATCGCGCCGCCACCGCGCCTGCCGACGGCAGGGCGCGGCCAGTGCGGGCGGCCGCCGCACACAAATTATGGTATGGAGCCTACCGCTTTTTTCCAGATTTAGTGGTATTTTGGCAGGGTGCCCGCGAATCAGACGGGGCACGGCTAGGGAGAAATCGCTATGAAAGGGATAGAAACCATCAAAGGCTGGGTCGCGGAACTCACCGAGCTCGGTCTGATGTTGCTGGCATTGGCCATCGTGCTCGCCCTTCTCGTCGGTTCAAGTCTCCCGTTCTTCGGCTCGGTGACGAGCAATATCATGGCCTGGGTGAAAGACCTCGGATCGAATGGCCTCGTCGGGCTCATCACCCTCGGAATCATCATCTGGCTCTTCTCGAATCGGAAGCTCGCATGAGCGGACGGGCGAACGCCTGAAGCAATCGGTGGGGGGCCCCACTCCCCACCCTTTCGTTCATTTGCCGCGCCCGCTTTGCGGGCGTGCAGCCAGTGCCGGGTGACCGCCATGGACAAATTCGTCGCGACCGCCAAACGCGCGCTCTGGGATTTCGTGGAGCTCGCCTTCCTGCTCGTCCTGTCGCTCGTCCTGATCTTTCTGCTGCTCGGACAGAATGCCGGCCCCTACGTGACATCGGTTGCCGACAACGTGACCAAATTCGCCACCAGCGCGGGCGCCGGTCTTCTGGGAGCCGTCGTCGTGCTTGCGATCATCTTCCTCGTGCTGCGGCGAATGGGCAGCACGCTTGCGGGCGGACCGACCCCTGCCGCGCGCGGCGCGCGACGACGGCAGGACGCTCGTTGACGATGCGCGTCACGCCGTCTCGCGTACCGGGATTCCCTTGTCCTTGAGCATTTGCTGGAGCTCGCCGGCCTGGAACATCTCGCGCACAATGTCGCAGCCGCCGACGAATTCGCCTTTCACATAGAGCTGGGGGAT
>Ga0209810_1005943_pt1 | contig 10802 bp, 7 predicted proteins | sample Coa_R1_7_FD_187159 | JGI IMG/M metagenome (GOLD analysis project Ga0209810, IMG submission 187159) | Surface soil microbial communities from Centralia Pennsylvania, which are recovering from an underground coalmine fire - Coalmine... | ecosystem: Environmental > Terrestrial > Soil > Unclassified ...
CACGACGTGCGCGAACTTGTGCGCCTCCAGAAATTCGCCGACCACCGCGGCGTTTCCGCGGTTTCCCAGCATGCCGATCTTCACGCCCGCGATTTCGCAGTCTTTCGCCAGCACCTCCAGTTGCTCGCGCAGCTCCGCGCTTGGCGTGTTGTGGACGGCTTCCACTCCCATCGTGTTCTGCACCGTGAGCGACGTGATGGCCGCCACGCCGTAGCAGCCGTGCGCCGCAAAGGTCTTCAAATCCGCCACCGTGCCCGCGCCGCAGCTTGGGTCAAATCCGGCGACGCTCAGCAAAATCGGCGGCGCACCATGTCCGTTCGCGCTCATTTTTCTCCCGGCCGTCGCTTCTGAAGCGAAAACTGCCGGCCGCTTCCGCGAAGCTTCCCTCCTCCGGGAACTTCGCCGAAACGCACCGGCAATTGCGAATGTACGCGCTGATTTTTCCGAGCGCAAGGAAAAATTTGAGGAATGAGCCGCGGCTCAGCGCGGCGAACCGGATCAGGCGGAGGATTTCAGGAGGCCGGAGCCGCCTCTCAGGGGAACAAGCCGCGCACGACGGTTGCTTCCGCGACGCGCCCGACGGCGAGGATCATCGCCCCGGCGCGCGGCGGCACGTGATGCTTGCGCATGGTTTCCAGCATTTCATTGAAGGCCCGAACCATGATCCGCTGCAGGCGCTGATTCACTTCATCGGAATCCCACAGCAGGCCTTCCTGGTTTTGCACCCACTCGAAGTAGCTGACGGTGACGCCGCCGGAGTTGGCCAGAATGTCCGGAAGGACCGTGATCCCCCGCCGCGCCAGCACTTCGTCGGCGTGCGGCGTGGTCGGGCCGTTCGCGGCCTCCGCGACAATGCGCGCTTTGAGTGCTTCGGCATTCGCCAAGGTGATTACGTTTTCGAGCGCCGCGGGAATGAGAATGTCGCACTTCATCGTAAGCAGGTCGTCGTTCGAGATGCGCGAAGCGCCCGGCATGCCCACAACGGTTCCGGAGCGTTCCTTGTAGCGGATGGCTTTGATGGGATCGATTCCCCGGGGATTCGTTACGCCGCCCCGGCTGTCGCTGAGCGCGACGATTTTCGCCTTCTTCTCCGCAAAGAGCCGCGCCGCCGCGGAGCCGACATTGCCGAAGCCCTGAATCGCCACGGAAGCACCGCGCAGAGGTATCTTTTTCACCTTGCAAGCTTCCTCCACGACGAACAGCAGCCCGCGCGCCGCCGCATCGGCTCGCCCCGCCAAGCCGCCGATGGAGATCGGCTTTCCGGTAACCACGCCCGGAGCCGCGTGCCCCATCATCATGGAATAGGTGTCCATGATCCACGCCATGGTCTGCGCATCCGTATAAACATCCGGCGCGGGAATATCCAGGTCCGGCCCGATGATCGGCAGGATTTCGCTCGCATACCGCCGCGTCATGCGCTCCAATTCGCTTTTCGACATGCGCTTCGGGTCGCAAATGACTCCGCCCTTCGCGCCGCCGAAAGGCAAGTTCACCACCGCGGTCTTCCACGTCATCCAGGCCGCCAGCGCCTTTACTTCGTCCAGAGTCACGTTAGCATGGAAACGGATGCCGCCTTTTCCTGGACCACGCGAAAGGTTGTGTTGTACCCGAAAACCGGTGAGCACGCGGACCTGGCCGTTGTCCATCTTCGTCGGCAACGAGACTTCGAGAACCCGCTTCGGCGTGCGCAGCACCTGGCGCAGTCCGGGATCGAGCTTCAGCAGCTCCGCCGCCATGTCAAACTGGATCTGCGCGATGCGAAAGGGATTTAGGTCCTCGCGCGGAGCAATGCGCGGCACCAGGGGAGGCACTGTGGGCTTTACGACCGTGGCCATCAGCTTCGGTCCTTTCCTTGGAACGAGAATCTCGAGCTATCTTGAATCAGGGCCCAACCGCCAAAACTTTTTACCCGCTGGCATCAGCCATTTGCGGCCTTTCGCTGCGTCTGGCTCAAATACCGGTTTCGGCACTCGGGGGAGCAAAAGTGCAACAGCTCATCGCCCTCCTGCAGCGGCAAGGCCATCTCTTCCGCTACGTGCATCCCGCAAACAGGGTCTCGCACCAGCTTGCGAGGAGATTCCCTTGCGTCCCGGTGCTTGCCAGGGACATCCCCCGAGCCGGAAGGCTTGCTCAGCGCTCCCGCCAAAAAGCGCTTCACGAGAGCCACACCCCAGGAAATCACCAGGAGCCAAAACAAAAATCGCAGAATACGAGCAAAAAGGGTCATTTGTGCCCGAACTACTCCTGCCGCAGCGTAAAATCTGCCTGGAACTTGCCGAGCCGAGTGTATGCAATGGGAAAAGCAGCCGTCAAACGAAATTCTGTGATTTCAATGGGTTGCGCAGCGAATCGGGCCATACGGGCAGGCCGCGCAAGTCCGCCTATATCTTTATAAGTGCTATATTTTCAATAACTTGAAAGGTTCCCGCAGGGAACTCGGCCCGATTGCTTCCGCTCTCTTAAGCGGCGGGGATTCTGTCAATTCCCATATATGCTCGCAGAACTTCGGGAATCAGGATCGACCCGTCCGCCTGCTGATAGTTCTCCACAATCGCTATCCATGTACGCCCCACGGCAAGTCCTGAACCGTTTAAAGTATGCACGAATTCGCTTTTTCCTCCACCCTTGGGCTTAAAGCGGATTCCCGCGCGGCGCGCCTGAAACGCTTCGCAATTCGAGCAGGAAGAAATCTCGCGGAATTCCCGGCTCGAGGGAAGCCAAACTTCCAGATCGTAAGTCTTCGCGGAGGCAAAACCCATGTCTCCCGAGCAGAGCAAGACCGTGCGGTGATGCAGGCCGAGCTTCTGGAGAATGGTTTCCGCATTCCGCGTCAGGGATTCGTGCTCTTCGTAACTTTTCTCCGGATGCGTGAACTTGAAGAGCTCGACTTTCTGAAACTGATGCTGCCGCAGGATGCCCCGCGTATCCTTTCCGGCTGCTCCAGCCTCGGAGCGGAAACACGAAGTCCATGCCGTGACGCGAATCGGCAATTTTTCTTCGGGGACGGTTTCATCGCGGTAGAGATTGTGCAGCTCCACTTCAGCCGTCGGCGTCAGCCAAAAGTCCGTGTCCTGAAGGTGGAAGAGATCGGCTGCGAACTTCGGCAATTGGCCGGCGCCCATGAGCGAAGCGGTGTTCACCAGGAACGGCGGGAGAATCTCCGTGTAGCCATGCTCGCGCGTGTGGACGTCCAGAAAGAAATTAGCGAGGGCCCGCTCGAGCCGTGCGCCCCATCCCTTGTACACGGCGAACCGCGCTCCGGTAATCTTCGTGGCCGCCGCCAAATCCAGAATCCCGGCCCTCTCCCCAACTTCCCAATGCGGCTTTGGCTCGAAGTCAAACTCCGGAGCCTTTCCCCAGCGCCGGACTTCCACGTTGTCCGCTGCGCTCGCTCCCGTGGGCACCGAAGAGTGCGGAATATTGGGAATCGTCAGCAGAAGCTCGCGCTGCTTGGCCTCCAGTTCGGCGATTCGCTCGTCGGCTTGCTTGATCAACTCGGAAATGGATTTCATCTCCGCGATTAGCGCATCCGCGTTTTGCCTCTCCTTCTTTAGCCGCGCGATTTCGTCGCTCGCCTTGTTCCTCCGCGCTTTGCGCTGCTCGTTTTCCGTAATCCATTTGCGCCGCTCGCGGTCCAGCTCGCGGAAGGCGTCCAGGTCCAGAGTGATGCCCCGCCTGCGGGCCAACTCGGCGAAAACTTCGGGGTGCTCGCGAAAATAGCTCAAATCATGCATGGCTTTGGAAGAATAACCCAACTTTCTCGCGGAGCGCGAATTCCGAAGACGCCGCAAAGACCGGTTTCGCGAATCCCCGTGACTGCATCCAAATTACTGAAAAACAATTTCAGACGTGTCGCTTCGAGCCGGAGCCGCTCCTCTGCGTCTCCGGTTCAAAGAGACAAGGAAAGGGTAAACTCATGAAAGTAACGTCACTTGCCGCAAGCCTGGCCCTGGGAGCTTCGCTCCTTTTGGCGTCAAGCGCCCTCGCTGCCAACAAAGGAAGCCTCCAGTTGTTTGAGAAGGTCACGGTGGATGGCCACGTGCTTCCTCCTGGACAATACAAAGTGGAGTGGAGCGGTACCGGCGACAAGGTGCAAGTGCAGGTCCTCCAAGGCAACAGCGTAGTCGCCACCGTTCCCGCCACCATGCAGCCCGGCAATCCGGAGGACACCGACGGTTACATTACGACGAAAGCGAAGAACGGAACCGACGCACTGTCCGCTCTGTTCTTCAGCGGGAAGAACTGGACTTTGCAGCTCCATCCTTCCGATTCCGCGAGCACAAGCGGGAACGCACACACCTCCGGCGATTAATCGAAACAACCAGGAAATGTCCTCAAAGGCGGAGAGAGCTGGGCGGCCTTACGCCGGACTTCCGCGTGGGACCGCCCCCTCGGATCTTTGTGGTCTTGGCTCCTGCCCCCCGGTGAAATCAACAAGATTTCTTCAGGTTCCTTCGCTCGTTACCAGGAACATCGGCTTCATTTCAAAGCTCGAATAGTGCGGCCGCAGCCTCTGCGTGTTGTAGTGCTCTTTCACGTTCACGACTTTCTTGGACGCAGTCACCCTGTCGATAGGGATATTGTCGTAACGGCCGTTCTTGAGGACCACGAGCCGGCCGTGAATCTGTTTCAGGATCAGGTCCAGAGCGAGGTTGCCGTAGGCCATCGGCACAATCGAATCCAGCGCGTCGGGATCGCCGCAGCGCACTAGGTAGCCCAGTTTCTGATTGATGACCTCGATCGCCTTTCCACTGTTGAATTTCGCGGAACGGTCCTTTAGTTCGCGTGAGACAAGATCTCCAATTCCGCCGAGCTTCCTGTGACCGTAGGCATCCGTCGCTTCGCCCTCGAAGATCATCTCACCGCCCTCGAACATGGCACCCTCGGAAACCAGCACCGTCGAGTACCGGCTCGGATTTTTTCTCCGATCCGCTACCATCAGCTCCGTGAGCTGATCCATCTCGAACTTGTGCTCGGGAATCACGCAGCGATGCGCCGCGCCTCCCATCGTCGGCAGCATTGCCGTGAATCCGGCGTAGCGGCCGAACACTTCCAGCACTAGAAACCGTTCATGCGATCCGGCGGACGTGCGCAGGCTGTTCGCCAGCTCCAGCGTCCGCGTCACGCAGGTGCTGAAGCCGATGCAGTAGTCAGTGCCGGGCACGTCGTTGTCCATCGTCTTCGGAATGCCAACGACCTTTACTCCTTCCTGATACAGGCGCACGCCGTAGCTCAGCGTGTCGTCTCCGCCGATTGGGATCAGGTAGTCGATCCCGAGCCATTCCAGGTTTTTCAATACTTCACCGGTCAGATCATTCTTCGCTTCGGTGAACTTGTCCTTCAAATGCGCCGGAACATTCTCTTTGCTAACCTTGGCCGGATTGGTTCGCGAGGAGTGCAGGAATGTGCCGCCCGTGCGCCCCGCCCGCGTGACGACTTCCTCGGTCAATTTCTGGAAATTGTCGCTGTTGTCATAGTCCTTCTCGCGGATCATTTCAATCAACCCGGCCCATCCGTGCCGGATGCCGATCACTTCGTAGCCTTCGCGCATTGCGCGGAACGTCACGGCGCGAATCGCCGGGTTCAGACCGGGAACGTCGCCGCCCCCGGTCAGGATGCCGATTCGTCCGCGGATCGTCTTGATGTTCGCCATGACAGATGCCCTTTTGGAGAGATTCGAAACATTCCAGTCTACCTTGCAACCGACGATCCATCTACTCAAACTGCGGCTGTGTTACATCAGAAAAACCGTTCCGTGCCATCGAACGAACAAATCCGCGCACGCCGGCCACGCCGGTTTGGCCAATGAGACTTCTTCCGATTTATTGTGAACTACGGAGACACCTGCTTTGGATAGGCCTTCGTGGAACTCTGCGTGAAATCGAAGCGCACGACCCACTCGCTGGCGACGCTTCGGCCGCCGACTTCCGGCGAAATGAATTCCCACTTCCTCACCGCTTCCAGAGCGCGGTCCGCAAAATATTTGCTCGGACCGGGAGACTCCAATTCCGCGGAAGAAACGCTCCCGGAAGCGTCAACATGTACGCGCACTCCGACTCGCACGGTGCCTCGAATGGTATCACGGGCCTTTTGCGAAACTTCCGGGATCACCTGGTCGAGGATCTGTCCTTTGCTCGCGCTTCCCGTGACCGGTCTCGAACTTGCGCTTTCGTCCAGCCGCGCCGGCGTTGCGGGAGGAATGTCCGGGGTTTCGCTCTTCGCCTGAGATTTGTTCGGCGTCTTCGCGCCGCGTCTTGAGGATTCACCGTTCTTGGCCGTTCTGGCGGTTTGCGCGGGGCCGCGCTCTGTTGAGGCAACGGCCGAGGAATCCGGTGTGGCTGACGGAGTGGATCGTGTGATTGCGATCCAGGCGACTAGACCAGCCGAAATCACGATTCCCGGAATGATGATCCAAAGCGGGGAAACGCGCCGTGCCGCACGCACTGATGGTTGATTGTGCGGCACGGTTGGCCCCGAGGGGTTGGGCGTGGGTCTTGCCGGAGTTCGAGCCGGAGCAGTTGCTGTCGCGACCGGCTTCGGCGTTTCCGTGGTTTTCGCTTCCGGCGGCCGCACGCGCATCGAAGGATCCAGTTCCGCTCGAATGTCCATCACATTCCAGCGTTGCGCGGGTTCGCGCACGATGGCGTGAGCCACAATCGATTGAAACGGCGAAGGCAAACTTTCCGCCAATTCGGCCTCGCCCGCTCCTGTTTCCAGCCAGGACGGATGGCGCTGCGTCAGGGTCTCTACCAGAACGACGCCAAGCGACCAGATATCGCTCGCCGGGCTTGCCGCGCCGGCCTCCGCTTCTGGCGCGTCATACGAACTTTTTGCGCCGCGCCGAATGATCGCCGCGCCGGATGGACAAATTGCATCGCAGGAAACTTTGACTTGGTCTCCCATCGCCAGAATGTTCGAGGGTTTCAGCCGGGTGTGCACGAGCCCTTTGCCATGCAAGTATCCGAGCGCCTCAAGCACCGGCTGGAGCATGGCCCGCGTTTCCTCCGGCGTGAGCGCCCGCTGCGGCAGAACTTGGGAGAGGTCTTCCTCCGCCAGCTCCATGACCACGTACAACAGCTCCTTTTCGTCCAGGCGGCAGGTTCCCGAATGAAACACGCGCTGCAGATTGGGATGCAAAAGGCCGGCAGCCATCTCCCAGCGGTGGAGTTGGGCGTCCTCTTCGGGCGATTCGGCGACAAACTTGATCGCGGCCTTGCGCCTTTCGGGTCCTGCTATTTCCGTCTCATAGACGGCGCTGTGGTCGGACCCCCCCAGATACGCCCCCAGCGTGAATTGCCCATCGACAACTCTGCCTTGCCACTGATTCCAGGTTTCCGTCATGTTGCGCCTCGATTTCAGGCTGGGCTCGACCGGAAAACGAAACTATCTCCCCACGCGCGTGTCGGGAGCGGTTGGAAAGGTTTCCAGAGTATTCTGATTCTGTCCGGGGGCAAAAGTAAGTCCCTTTGCCCAAAAGCGCAAGCACCCCTCGCCATCCGCCCCTCTTGACGGCAGGCTATCGATGCTCCTCTTTGAGACTGGTACAAGCGCGGGAGCCGTACATCCCTAGATGGGCCGCCGGATCCCCAGCTTGCGCATTCGCGCCTGCAGCGTGGTGCGTTTCATCCCGAGGAGGTTTGCCGCTCCCTTTGGCCCCGCGATGCGCCATTGGGTTTGCTTTAGCGCCCGCAGAATGTGCTGCCGTTCCGCCTCTTCGAGCGTGGTGATCGCCGTCGGCGCAACGGCAAGTGCGCCGGTTCCTCCTGCCCCGTTCCCCGCCAGCCCCGAATTCGCTCGCAGCTCGCTCAACGGAATGCGCAGCTCCTTTCCGGGAGAAAGCAGCACGGCGCGTTCGATCAGGTTTTCAAGCTCGCGCACGTTCCCCGGCCACGAATAGTTCACTAGCGCTTCCATGGCCTCTGCGGGAACGTACTCCACCGCTTTGTTGAGTCTCAGACTGAACTGCTGAACGAAGTAGCGCACCAGCAGGGGAATGTCCTCGCGGCGTTCGCGCAACGCCGGAATCTGAATCGGAAAGACGTTCAGCCGGTAGTACAGATCGCTCCGGAAGGCGCGCTCAACCACCAGGCGGCCCAAGTCCGCGTTCGTCGCGGCGACCACGCGCACGTCCACCCGGATCGTGCGGTTGCTTCCAAGCCGCTCAAATTCCTGTTCCTGCAGCACCCGCAGCAGCTTCGGTTGCAGTTCGGGGGGAATGTCTCCCACTTCGTCCAGAAAGATCGTGCCGGCGTCGGCCAGTTCGAACCGACCGACCTTCTGTGTGACGGCGCCCGTGAATGCGCCCCGTTCGTGCCCGAAAAGCTCCGATTCCAGCAAGCCGGAAGGAATCGCCGCGCAGTTCACTTTCACGAACGTCCGCTCGCGCCGCGGGCTCAGATTGTGAATCGCTCGCGCGAACAGTTCTTTCCCCGTTCCGGTCTCGCCCAGCAGAAGCACGGTCGTATTGGCCGGCGCAGCAAGCTCCACCTGTTGCAGGGCGCGCTTCAGCGCTATGCTTTCGCCCACGATCTCCTCGAAGTTGAACTCGTTGCGAATCTCCTCTTCGAGGTACAGCTTCTCGACCGCGAGCTTATTCCTCAGCGCATCGATCTCCTTGAACGCCAGTGCGTTTTCAACGGCGATGGCAATCTGGGTTGCCACTTGGTTCATCAGCTCCACGATTTGCGGCGAAAATGTGTCCTCGCGCCTGCTGGCGAGATTCAGCGTCCCCAGCGCGTGGCCGTGCGTGATCAACGGCACACAGCAGATGGCGGTCATTCCCTCGCCGCGAAGTTTCCGCACCACTTCGGCGGGAAATTGATCGAGCTCCTTGCCTTGAAACAACGTAGGCTGTTTGCTCAGGATGCACCGGCCGGCGGGCGTCATTTCCAGCGGAACGGTGACGTCCTTGTCTTCAGGCAGTTTGTATCCGCCCGGGAAATCGAGCGCAAGAATTTTCAGAAGGTTCGTCGCCGGGTCAAGCAGCGCCAGGCTCGTATAGTCGTGGCGGATGACGCGCGTCAGCGCCGTGGCGATTTCCCGGAACAGCTCCGCCATCTCCCGGCTCGTCACCAGCGCGTTGTTGATTTCGAGAAGCACCTGCAGCCGGTCGCGCTCTTCCGCAAGCTGCCGCTGGTAGGCTTGCGAGGACTCGAAGTTCAGAGCGTTGTCCACTGCCACCGCGACCTGTGTCGCCACCCTTCCCATGAATTCCAGGTCCGCGCCGGTAATGCGCTCAGGCACCAGCCGCCCGAATCCCATCGCGCCGAGCCGGTGCTGCGCCGTCGTCAGGGGAAGAATCGCCAGCGAGCGTACGCCCATCGTCCGCAGCCGCCGCAGGAAATCCGGATAGCGCGTATCCGTATCCGTGTCGGCCACCACGAACGGCTGCTGCGTCTGCCACACCCAGCCCGAGGGGTGCCCTTCGACCGGAGACTCGCTTCCCACGGGTTTATCGGCAGGATGGCGTGTTTCGAGTACGTGCAGTCGCATCACGTTCTTCGCGGGATCATGTAGCACGAGCGAGAGGAAATCGAATTCCACGACGGCGTGCAGCCGGTCGGCCAGGTCGTGAAAGAGCACGCGCAAATCGCGCTGCTGCGCGATCACCTCGCTCACCTCGAGCAAGGCCTCAAGTTGTCGCCGGGTATGGTCGAGCGGCGCTGTCTGCGCCGTTTCCGGCGGAGATGCTATCGGTTCCGCCATGCGGGCAGAATAACACCCGCGTCCTCGCACCCTCAACCGCGCCGTCTGCGCCCGCGAATCTATGAGCATGCAACGGCCCTTCTTTGAACCTTGGCGGGTGCGCGCCGTACGGCCGACATGTTAAGCTAAAGAAGCTTTAGGCTCGTAGCTCAGTTGGTTAGAGCGCCACCTTGACACGGTGGAGGTCTGGGGTTCGAGTCCCCACGAGCCTACCATTGCATTGTTTCTTTACAATCATCAGTTCGACTCCAACGATCTGTTTGTGCACATTTTCCATGCTGGCACACGTGCGATTTGCGCTCTTCCTGTCTCACTCGGGCAAACGTGCCGGACCAATCTGGTCGCACTTTATTTCCTGTTTCCAATGAGTTCCTCATTTTTTTCCATTACCCTCCTATTTTTCATTTGACATAGTAAGAAAATAGTGCAACATTGAAGCATCCTTCCGGGCCCATCCTTTCCCTAGTTGTTCTGGGGTGAACTTCCGACCCGATTCACCGTACGACTTGGATTTTCGACGCTCATGGATTGCCGGACCTTTTGCTCTGTGAGGCGGATTCTCTAGTTTGCGGAGGGGTGTTCGTATGTCTCCGAAGCGTGGATTGCTGCTCCTGCTCTCGATCATCGTCTTTTCGTTCACGGTACTAGCTGCGGGGCCTCCGGGAAGCAACGGACCCGGCAAGGACAGGTCCAGCAGCCCGCAAAAAGCCTGGGAACGCCCGACGGATCCCAATCTCTATGTCGGCTCGGACACCTGCAAGACTTGCCATGAAGACATGCCGACGAAGGGCTTTTACAAGTCTTTCGAGGATTCCCGCCATTTTCTCACCACGCTTGATACCAAGAAGGGACCCGAATGGCACGGCTGCGAAGCCTGCCACGGCCCCGGCAAGGAGCACGTCGAGGGAGGCGGCGATAAGACCAAGATCTTCACCTTTAAGAACGCCTCCGCCGCCGACATCAGCGCACGGTGCCTCGGCTGCCACGAATACGGCGCCGAGCACAGCAACTTCGCGCGCTCGCAGCATCTCCAGAATGGCGTTTCATGCATTGATTGCCATGATCCGCATCATGCCAAGGAAACCCAGTACCTGCTG
>Ga0209810_1005948_pt1 | contig 10794 bp, 10 predicted proteins | sample Coa_R1_7_FD_187159 | JGI IMG/M metagenome (GOLD analysis project Ga0209810, IMG submission 187159) | Surface soil microbial communities from Centralia Pennsylvania, which are recovering from an underground coalmine fire - Coalmine... | ecosystem: Environmental > Terrestrial > Soil > Unclassified...
GACGAGCTCGCCGCCGCCCTTCGCGGTGCGCTCGACCATCGCCTGGATCCGATCCTCGGCGACGAGCTTGCGCAGCGGGATGCCGCCGACGGTGGTCGCGCTCACCACGGGGACCATCTGGTCGCCGTGGCCGCCGAGCACCATCGCCTGCACGTCCTTCACCGACGCGCCGGTCTCCCACGCGATGAACGTCGAGAAGCGGGCGGTGTCGAGGATCCCCGCCATCCCGAACACGCGCTGCTTCGGCCAGCCGGAGACGTTCTTCGCGACGTGGCACATCGCGTCGAGCGGGTTCGAGACGACGATCAGGATCGCGTCCGGGCTCTGCGCGACGACCTTCTCGGTCACGTCCTTCACGATCTTCTCGTTCGTGGAGACGAGGTCGTCGCGCGACATGCCGGGCGAGCGGGGGAGCCCGGCGGTGACGACGACCACGGCGGAGCCGGCGGTGTCCTCGTACCCGTTCGAGCCCATGACGTTGGGCTCGTAGCCGAGCACGGCGCCCATCTGGTCGATGTCGAGCGCCTTGCCCTGCGGCAGGCCCTCCTTGATGTCGACGAGGACGACGTCGGCGTAGTCGCGCGTCGCCAGCACCTGCGCGCACGTGGCGCCGACATTGCCGGCGCCGACGACGGTGATCTTGTGCCTCTTGCTCATACGGGGATCTCTGCCTCCAGCTTCTCGATGATCGCGTCCGCCACCTGGCTCGTCCCGACCGCGGTCGGGTCGTCGCGGGTCGGCTTCATGTCGTACGTGACGCTCCTGCCCTCGGCGACGACGGCGGAGATCGCGCGCTCGAGCCGGTCGGCGGCGTCGCGCTCCTCCAGGTGCCGGAGCATCAGCATCCCGGACAGCATCTGCGCGATCGGGTTGACCTTGTTCTGGCCGGCGTACTTCGGCGCGGAGCCGTGCGTCGGCTCGAAGACGGCGGCGTCGTCGCCGTAGTTCGCGCCCGGGGCGACGCCGAGGCCGCCGATCATCCCGGCCGCGAGGTCGGAGAGGACGTCGCCGTACAGGTTCGGCAGCACGAGGACGTCGTACTCCTCCGGCCGCTGCACGAGCTGCATGCACATGTTGTCCACGATGCGGTCGTCGAACTCGACGTCGGCGTTCTCCTCGGCGACCTCGCGCGCGACGTGCAGCCAGAGCCCGTCGGTGAACTTCATGATGTTCGCCTTGTGGACGGCCGTGACCTTGCGGCGGCCGTTGCGGCGCGCGTAGTCGAACGCGAACTCGAAGATGCGTCGCGTGCCCGTGACCGAGATCGGCTTGATCGAGATGCCGGCGTCGCCGTGGCGCAGCGTTCCGCCCTTGCTCTCGATCCAGGCGATCAGCTCCTGCGCGTCGTCGGTTCCCTGCTCGTACTCGATCCCGGCGTAGAGATCCTCGGTGTTCTCGCGGACGATGATCAGGTCGACGTCGTCGAAGCGGCTGCGGACGCCCGGGTAGCTCTTGCAGGGCCGCACCTGCGCGTAGAGGTCGAGCTCCTTGCGGAGCGCGACGTTGACCGAGCGGAAGCCGGTGCCGACCGGCGTCGTGATCGGGCCCTTGAGGGCGAGGCCCGTCTCGCGGATCGCGTCGAGGACGTCGGGCGGCAGCGGGTTGCCGCCGTGGCGGTCCATCACGTCGGCGCCGGCCTCGCGCACGTCCCAGTCGAAGTCCACGCCCGTCGCCTCGAGCACCCGCCGCGTCGCCTCCGTCAGCTCCGGGCCGGTGCCGTCACCCGGGATCAGTACGACCTTGTGCGCCATGCGGCCCACTCTATTTAAGGGACTGACTTACTTGACACACCAACGGTGACGTAGTAGAGTCACCCGCATGAAGCAGCCGACCAACCTTCTCGAAGCGATCCGGTACTTCTCCGACCTCGACGTGGCGACCGAGTTTGTCGCCAAGCTCCGCTGGCCGGACGGCCCTGTGTGCCCGCGCTGTGGCGCGGCTGAGCCCTCTTACCTCTCGACGCGCCGCATCTGGAAGTGCAAGGGCTGCAAGCGGCAGTTCTCCGTCAAGGTCGGGACGATCTTTGAGGACTCGGCGCTCGGCTTCGACAAGTGGCTGCCTGCGATCTGGCTCGCCGCCAACTCGAAGAACGGGATCAGCTCGCACGAACTCGCGCGGTCGCTCGGGATCACGCAGAAGTCGGCGTGGTTCATGCTCCACCGCATCCGGCTCGCCATGCAGAGCGGCGGCTTCGACAAGCTCGCCGGTGCCGTCGAGGTTGACGAGACCTTCATCGGCGGCAAGGCGCGGAACATGCACAAGCACATCCGCAAGCAGAAGATCCACGGCACCGGAGCAACCGACAAGACCATCGTCCTCGGTATGCGCGAGCGCGGCGGCGACGTGCGCGCGACCATCATCGACAAGGTCGAGCGGGCCCAGATCTACCCCCACGTCTACGCAAACGTCGAGACCGGCTCCAAGCTCTACACCGACACCCACCAGGCCTACCGGACGATCGGCAAGGACTTCGCCCACGAGACCGTCGACCATGCCGAGGCGTACGTCGTCGGCCAAGTCCACACAAACGGCCTCGAAAACTTCTGGGCGCTCTTGAAGCGCGGGCTTCACGGCACCTACGTCAGCGTCCAGCCCTTCCATTTGTTCCGGTACTTGGACGAGCGCATGTTCACCTACAACATGCGCGACCTGACCGACTTCGGCCGCTTCGCACTCGTCCTGCACCAGACAGCCGGCCGTCGCCTGACCTGGCTCGAATTGACGGCCTAGCTCGCGGATGGCTCGCCTCCTTCGGGCTTCGGCTTCGGGGTGTTGACGAGTTGGCGCGTCAAGTCTTCGAACCGGTCGAACTCGTCATCGCCGGGATCCGACCGCGACGCGTTGCGAAGATGGGGACCGCCCGGCTCCTCCTTCGAAAGCCGGTCGTCTTGCTCGCGGCGTTCTTTCCGTAGCTCGTCTGACATGAGCGCCTCCCTTATCTCGTCTGACCGGAGCATGATTCCGACGCCGTACCGGCTGACTACATCGCCGTCGGTTTCTAAGTGCTGCGTGAACATGCCGCACAACGCGGCGAAATAGTTGATGTTCCCTAGCGGCTCTAGCTCGCTCCATGTGGCGGCGATCGGCATAGTCGGCTGGACCGGCCTAAGTCCGGCGAACGCCGTCTCCAGGTAGCACGGCGATCCACTGAACCCACCGTAAGAGCGGCAATCCACCAGGTGGGCCGTGTATTCGTAGCCGCCGTCGTGGCGAATCCCTTCCTGGTTGAGAGCGCCAATCGTCCCTGACCGCGCCATCGCCCGGTTGAGTGGGGCGAGCAGGCCCACGTAGTACACGGTTGCCGCGAGCGCGGGCATCGCGTTGGCTGGCAGCACCTGCCGCTCGAAGTCGACAGCCGCAAAGGTGCGCTCATCCTGGTTGGCGTGGTCGAACGGCGCGACTGCGAGATCGAGCCCTTCGATGGGCTGCCGCCAGTCCGTTAGCTCTATGGGGTCGTAAAGCTCACCGTTGCCGAACGGGTTAGGTGCCTGAATCTCGACGCGGTTCTGATCGGCGATCACATGATCGGCTGTGACCGCGTAGGCGTAGCGAACCTCGGGATCGGCTTCGCTGCGGATCGTGGCGAGAAAGCCAGTACCTATCGGTTGCCAGCGCTGGCCAGTAAGCGACCGGCGATCAAGCGCGTTTCCCCATACACGGAACGCTGAATAGATCATGTTGGGGTGAAGCGGCATCTCTCCCGGCTTAGCTCGCGCCCACTCGGGACGATCGGTCAGGCTTCGAGGGACTCGCCGCCTGATCATACGTCGCTCCTTGGTGCGTCAAGTAAGTCGTTGCCCTATTTAAGGTGCCTCGCATGTCGTTGCAGGAAGCCGCGGCGCAGGCGGATCAACTGGCGCAGGCCGGCTCGGAGCGCGAGCTGGCGCAGCTGCGCGCGCAGTGGGACGACGAGCTCGAGGGCGCCGCGCGCAGCTCCGACTTCCGCGAGCGGGCGCTCGCCTTCCGCGCCGTCGGGATGTTCCGCTGGCGGGCGAAGGAGGAGCTCCTCCGGCGGGGGCTCGAGGACGGCAGCCCGGCGGCTCGCGGCTCCGCGTTGCTTTCGGTGGAGTTGCTCTCCCGTGACCACCCGAGCACCGTCAACTCGGTGCGGCCGCTACTGCACAAGCTGGCGGCGGACGACGAGGAGAACTCGGCCGTGCGCCGGCTCGCGACGCTGGCGCTGAAGAACGGCTCCCCGCAGCGCGAGACGATCGTGCTGCTCGAAGGACTCGCCGCCGACGACGCGGCGGACGCAGAGCTGCGCCGGGCAGCGGGGGGCGTGGCGCAGTCGCTGAAGCGCAGGGCCGCGGAGCGGCGTTAGCCCGCGCAGGTGGTGCAGATCCGAGCCTGGATCTGCCTGCCGCACGACGGACAGACGCGCCGGCGCTGTCGGCGCTCGAGCGCGCTCTTCTGCAGCCCCGCACTCAGCATCAGCCAACCGGCTCCCAGTGTCGAGAGGGCGACGATCGCGAGGTGAGGATCGAGATGCATGCTTCTTCTTCCTGTCGGTGTTGCCTATCGCTTGCGGCGCGCATGGGGGTGCGCCTGGAAATACAACTCCCGCCGCCGTCGATCGGATACGTGCGTGTAGAGCTCCGTGGTCGCCAGATCGGCATGTCCGAGCATCTCCTGGACCGATCGGAGGTCGGCGCCTCCCTCGAGCAGGTGAGTGGCGAAGGAGTGCCGCAGCAGGTGCGGATGGATGCGCTCCGGCTCGAGGCCGGCCTTCTCCGCGAGCTTGCGCAGGATCAGGAAGGCGCCGGCGCGCGTGAGCGGGCCGCCCTGCGCGTTGAGGAACAGCTCCGGCCGGTGCCGCCGGTCGAGGTGCGGGCGTCCGCGGGCGAGGTAGCGGCGCAGCGCCTCCGTCGCCTCGCGGCCGATCGGGACGATCCGCTCCTTGCTCCCCTTGCCGATGCAGCGGACGAGCCGGTGCTCGAGGTCGACGGACTGCCGGTCGAGCGAGACGGCCTCGCTCACGCGCAGCCCCGCCCCGTAGAGGAGCTCGACGAGCGCGCGGTCGCGGAGCGTGCGTGGCGTCGTGCCGGTAGCCGCCTCGACGAGCCGCTCCGCCTCGGAGGCCGAGAGCGTCCGCGGCAGCGCGCGCCGGCGCTTCGGCAGGTCGAGCTCTGCGGCGGGGTTGTCCGTCCGCGCGCCGAGCAGCACCTGGTGGCGGAAGAAGGAGCGCATCGCGGCGGCGCGGCGTCCGATCGTCGTCGCGGCGAGCCCGTCCGCGCGGAGCTGGGCGAGGTAGGCCGCGAGCTGGTCGGAGGTCGCGTCGGCCGGCGAGCCCCCGAGCCAGGCCGCGAGGTCGGCCAGGTCGCGGCGGTACGCGTCCACCGTGCGCGGCGCCAGCCGCGCGGCGCTCAGTGCGAGGAAGCCCTCGACGGCCCGGTCGCTCACGACCGCGGGTGGCTGCGGTCGTAGACGCGGCGGAGCCGGCGCGCGTCGACGTGGCTGTAGACCTGCGTCGTCGAGAGCGAGCTGTGGCCGAGTAGCTCCTGGATCGTCCGCAGGTCGGCGCCGCCGTCGAGCAGGTGCGTCGCGAACGCGTGGCGCAGCCGGTGCGGGTGCGGGACGATGCGGCGGAGGGTGCTCGTGTCGAGGCGCCGCCCGCTCGCGGAGAGGAAGAGCGCGTCGTTCGCGCCCTTCGCCAGCGCGGGGCGGGCGTCGCGCAGGTAGCGGGCGAGCCAGTGCTGCGCCTCCTCGCCGAGCGGGACGACCCGGTCCTTGCCGCCCTTGCCGCTGCGGACGTGGACGAGCTCCTGCTCGAAGTCGACGTCGACGAGGTCGAGCCCGACTGCCTCGGCGCTGCGCAGGCCCGCGGAGTAGACGAGCTCGACGAGAGCGCGGTTCCGGAGCGGGATCGGCTCCTCTCCTTCGAGCGCCTCGAGCGTCCGCTCGACCTCGTCGCCGCGCGGCGCGTCGGGCAGGCGGCGCGGGCGGCGCGGCGCCAGCCGCGCGTCGGGGACGCGCGCGGCGCCGAGCGAGTGGCGCAGGAAGGCGCGCACGGCCGCGAGCTTCCGCCCGATCGTCGCAGGGGCGAGCTTCCGCGTCCGCCGTCCACCCAGCCAGGCGACGTAGTCCGTGAGCACGCGGACGTCGACGTCGTCGAGCGCCGTGCCGCGCGCGTCGAGCCAGGCGCAGAACTCCTCGACGTCCGTCCGGTAGGCGCGGCGCGTCCCCTCGCTCAGGGAGGGCGAGCCGAGGAAGCGGTCGGCTGCGGCATGGGCGTCCACGTCCGGACCGACTTCGACGCGCTCCCCGCGTAGCCTGCCGCGCCGCAGGCAGTGTTGGAGGGTGAGCCACGGGACGCGCGTCTGGGTCGCCCTCGGCGTCGTGTACCTCGTCTGGGGCTCGACGTACCTCTTCATCGCGTTCGCGGGCGAGACGATCCCGCCGCTGTTCGCCGCCTCGACGCGCTTCGTCGCCTCGGGGCTGCTGCTGGCCGGTATCGCGGCGTGGCGGCGAGGCCCGCGCGTCCTGCGGATCCGCCGGCGCGAGCTCGCCTCGGCTACGCTGGTCGGCGCGCTGCTGCCGGGCGCGAACGCGGTCGTCTTCGTCGCTGAGCGCCACGTCGCCAGCGGGCTCGCCGCGCTGATCATCGGCGCCGTTCCGCTCTGGATCGTCCTCCTGCGGCTGGCGGCGAGAGACCGGCCTTCGGGAACGGCGCTCGCGGGCGTGCTCGTGGGCTTCGGCGGGCTTGCGATCCTCGTGCGGCCGGGGGGAGGCGCGCCGCTGTGGGGGCTGCTCCTGCTCGTCCTCGCGTCCGTGATGTGGGCGGTCGGCTCGTATCTCTCGCCGAGGCTGCCGCTGCCGCGCGACCAGTTCGCGTCGACCGCGTACGAGATGCTCTGCGGCGGGCTGCTCATGCTCCCGCTCGGGTTCGCGCGCGGAGAGCCGGACTTCGCCGCCTTCTCGGCGCGTTCCCTCGCCGGCTGGCTCTACCTCGTCACCTTCGGCTCCGTGCTGGCCTACACCGCCTACACGTGGCTGCTCGACCACGCGCCGATCGGGAAGGTGGCGACGTACGCCTACGTGAACCCGGTCGTCGCGATCACCCTCGGCGCCCTCGTCCTGAACGAGCGGATCACGTGGACGATCGCCGTCGGTGCGGCGGTCGTGCTGGCCAGCGTCGCGCTCGTCGTCCGCGAGTCGCCGGCGGCCCGGGACGACGCGCTGCCCGCGCCGCCGAGGCGGCTCCCCCTGCGGCGGGCCAAGTCCATTCGGTAGCTTCGTTCCCGTGATCGCGAAGCACGACGTGCTCGTCGTCGGAGCCGGCTGCGCCGGGATGCGCGCGGCCATCGAGGCGCACGACGCGGGCGCGGACGTGGCGATGATCTCGAAGCTCCACCCGACGCGCTCGCACTCGGGGGCGGCCGAGGGCGGCATCAACGCGGCGCTCGGCAACGCCGCCGAGGACAGCGCCGAGATCCACGCCTACGACACGGTCAAGGGCTCCGACTACATCGGCGACCAGGACGCGATCGAGATCTTCGCGGCGGAGGCGCCCGGCGACATCGTCCAGCTCGAGCACTGGGGCGCGGTCTTCTCCCGGCGCGAGGACGGGAAGCTCGCGCAGCGCCCGTTCGGCGCGGCCGGCTCGCCGCGCACGGTCTATGCGGCCGACATCACGGGTCACGTCCTGATCCAGGTGCTCTGGGAGCAGGTCTGCAAGCGCGACATCCCGGTCTACGAGGAGTACTTCGCGTGGCAGCTCGTCGAGCACGAGGACCGCTGCCAGGGCGTCGTCTGCTGGGACCTCCTGCACGGCGGCCTGAAGACGCTCGGCGGCAAGACGGTCGTGCTGGCGACGGGCGGGGCGGGCCGCCAGTACCGCGCCACGACGAACGCGTACGCGTGCACCGGCGACGGGATGGCGATGGCACTCCACGCCGGGCTGCCGCTGAAGGACATGGAGTTCATGCAGTTCCACCCGACGACGATGTTCCCGTCGGGGATCCTGATCACGGAGGGCTGCCGCGGCGAGGGCGGCTTCCTGATCAACAAGGACGGCGAGCGCTTCATGAAGAACTACGCGCCGAACGCGCTCGAGCTCGCCTCGCGCGATGTCGTCTCCCGCTCCGAGCAGACGGAGATCGACGAGGGCCGCGGCGTCAACGGCTCGATCTTCCTCGACCTGCGCCACCTCGGCGCCGAGCGGATCCTCGAGCGGCTGCCGGGATCGCGCGAGCTCGCGATGACGTATGCCGGCGTCGACCCGATCTACGACCCGATCCCCGTCCGGCCGGGCGCGCACTACCACATGGGCGGCATCGAGACGGACAACGACGGCGCGACCGAGCTGACCGGCCTCTACGCCGCGGGCGAATGCGCGTGCGTCTCGATCCACGGCGCCAACCGGCTCGGCGGCAACTCCCTGATGGAGACGATCACCTTCGGCCGCCGCGCGGGCCGCGCCGCCGCCGAGTGGGCGCTCGCGAACACGACGGTGACCGTCCCGGAGTCGGCCGAGCGCGACGCCGAGGCGAAGCTGGACGGGCTGCTCTCGCGCGAGTCCGGCGAGCGCCCGTGGAAGCTGCGGGACGAGCTCGGCCAGTCGATGCTGGAGAACTTCGGCGTCTTCCGCCGCGAGGACGCGATGCTGAAGCAGCTCGAGATCCTCGGCGACCTGCGCGAGCGCTTCCGCACCGTCTACGTCGAGGACAAGGGCGACGTCTTCAACAGCGACCTGACGCAGGCGATCGAGCTCGGGAACATGCTCGACACCGCGCTCTGCATGGTCACGGCCGGCATCGCGCGCAAGGAGAGCCGCGGCGCCCACTCGCGGCCGCACGACTACCCGACCCGCGACGACGAGAACTTCATGCACCACTCGATCACGCGCTGGGTGGACGACGGCGTCGAGCTCGGCAGGTCCGAGGTGCGGTTCACGAAGTGGGAGCCGCAGGAGCGGAAGTACTGATGCGCCGGCTCGCGCTCCTCGCAGTGCCCTTCGCCCTCGCGGCGTGCGGCGGCTCCGGAGGCTCGAAGGGCGTCGCCGACCACACGGTGTCGACGACGACGCCGGCGAACGCGTCCGCGACCGTCAACCATGCAATCGCGAGGACGTCCAAGGTCTCGGTGCACGCGCAGTTCTCCGGCGTCGTCACGGCGGCCGGCCAGAAGGTGCACATGGACGGCAGCGGCGACGTCGACCCGAAGTCCCGCCGCGGCACGATGCACCTGACCATGTCGCTCGCCGGCCAGCAGATCCCGTTCGACGAGGTGCTCGACGGCAAGACGGTCTACGTGGCCTCCTCGTTCTTCACCTCGTTCCTCCCCTCGGGGAAGAAGTGGCTGAAGGTCACCCTCTCCGCCGCCTCGAACCTCGGCGCCGCCGGCTTCGCGCTCACCTCCGAGCCGGGCGCCGTCCCGCCCCTGCAGGACGTCAAGTCACTGGGCGGCGGCACGTACAGCGGGCGGGTCGACGAGGCGAAGCTCTCGCAATCGCAGAAGGCGGCCCTCGCGGGCACGCACGCGAAGTTCGGGCCGGTGAAGATCTCGGTCGGCAACGACGGCTACGTCCACCGCCTCGAGCTGGTGTCGTCCTCGAGCGCCGGAGGCAAGAAGGCGAGGATCGTGCTGACGACGACGATGTCGAGCTTCGGCACGCCCGTCCACGTGACGATTCCCCCCAGCGCGGAGACGCTCGACGCGAGCAACGCCGGCATCCCAGGGTTCTCGAGCTAGGAAGGCGAGGCAGATGCAGGTCGGACTGAAGATCTGGCGCTACGACTCCGCGACGGGCGAGCGGGCGCTGCGGGAGTACGAGATCGACGCGCCCGAGGAGGCGACGCTCCTCGACTGCCTCGACATCGTCAAGGACCGGCACGACGGCTCCCTCGCCTACCGCAAGAGTTGCCGGATGATGATCTGCGGCTCGTGCGGGATGCGGATGGACGGCGCTGCCGTTCTCGCCTGCAAGACCCGGATGTACGACATCGCGCAGGAGGGCCGCGTCCCGGTCGTCTCCGCGATGGGGAACCTGCCGATCGTCAAGGACCTCGTCGTCGACATGGATCCGTTCTGGGACAAGTTCAAGGCGATGAAGCCGTATCTCCAGCCCGGCTACGAGCAGCCCGAGGACGGGCGCGAGTACCGGATCACGCAGGAGCGGATGAACGTGATCCACAAGGAGGCGCTCTGCATCAACTGCGGCTGCTGCGTCTCGGAGTGCAACGCGATGGAGTCCGATCCCGAGTTCCTCGGCCCGCAGGCGCTCGCGAAGGGCATGCGCTTCGTCGGCGACCCGCGCGACGCGGCGACGATCGAGCGCCTCGAGCAGTACAGCCAGGAGCACGGGATCTGGGACTGCACCCGCTGCTATTTCTGCAACGAGCGCTGCCCGAAGGGCGTCGACCCGCGCGACGCGATCGCGAAGCTCGGCGCGGAGGCGATCTCGCAGGGGATCGACCGCGACATGGGCGCCAAGCACGCGAAGTGGTTCGTCCGCTCGGCGGAGACGACGGGCTGGCTGCGCGAGGAGGAGCTGATCCCGAAGACGCAGGGCATCGTCTCGACCGTCAAGCAGATGAAGTTCGCGATGAACCTGATGAGCCACGGGAAGGCGCGGCCCGTCCCGGTCCCGCACACCGCGAAGGACGTCGGCGAGGCGCGCAATCTCCACAAGCTCGTCCGCGAGCAGGACAAGCGGGGCGCCCTCGGGCACGTCCAGGGCGAGCGGGCGCTGGCGCGGCTGGCGCACGGCCACGTCGGCGAGTCGCTGGAGGAGATCTACGCGCGGCCGAACGCCGCGCCCAGGCCGTTTCTGCCGGGCGAGGGCTCGGCACAGGG
>Ga0209810_1005949_pt1 | contig 10793 bp, 6 predicted proteins | sample Coa_R1_7_FD_187159 | JGI IMG/M metagenome (GOLD analysis project Ga0209810, IMG submission 187159) | Surface soil microbial communities from Centralia Pennsylvania, which are recovering from an underground coalmine fire - Coalmine... | ecosystem: Environmental > Terrestrial > Soil > Unclassified ...
CGCGTTACCTGGATGTATTACACAGGGTGAGACCGTCGAGCAGTGTATCGAGCGCGCTCGTGAAGCTATTACGGGGTATATTGAGAGTCTGGAGGCTGATGGGCAATCAGTGCCGGAAGAGACAGAACGCCCGCAGGTGATTACCATTCAAGTAGCAGCATAATCCTTTGTTCCTCCACAACTTGGGAGGAAACTTAATGGATGACCACGTCCGAGTGGCTGTTTGAGCAGAATTTCGGAAAGCAAAATGAATGTGGAGGAGGTATGCGATGAACGACCGGAACAGATTGACTCCCATCAATCGTCGGCGAGAATACGCCCTGCGATGGGTAAATGATACAGTGGCGGGGGAACGCTTTGCGCGCTGGCTCGGCAAGGTGCTTGTAAACTTGCAACTTCGGCTGGTGAAGCTCCGCTTTGAGGGCAAGATCCCCTGGACGCCATTGAAGCGACCGCTTGCTGAAGCAACAGTTGCTATCGTAAGCACGGCAGGTGTGCATCTCTGCTCCGATACGCCTTTCAATTTGAAGACAGACGCTTCATTTCGCATCATTCGGCGTACCGACAGTAACACAGATTTCTGTATCACGCACGAACACTATGACCGCCGCGATGCCATCCGCGACCCGAACCTGGTCTTTCCCCTCGAGCGCCTGCTTGAGCTGGAGAAAGAGGGTGTGATTGGCCGCGTGGCCGATGTCCACTATGGCTTTGGTTTTACCGATGATCCCCGTGATCTCCTGGCCCCCGGACGTAAGGTTGGTTCGCTCCTTGCGCAGGCGGGCGTCGATCTCGTCATCCTGGTCCCTGCCTGACCGGCCTGCACGCGGTCCGTGGGACTGCTGGCGCGCGAGATTGAAGCCTGTGGCGTGACCACAGTTGCCCTCGCCAATGTAAAGGAAACGGCTGCGCTGGTGAAGGCCCCACGCATGCTCTATCTCCACTGGCCGTTCGGACACGCACTGGGTGAACCCAATAACCGCGATCAGCAGCGCACGGTTCTGCACGATGTTTTTTCTCTGGCGCGTGCTGCGCCCAGGCCCGGCCTTATCGTTGAACTTCCTTATCAATGGAGGCGCCAGGTCTATCAGCCCATCGACGACTGGACAACTGAGAGTCAAGTTTTTGCCTCGGCGCTCGACCGGGCTGTAGACGCGCCGTAAAAACTCGATCCCACTGCCTTGTGAGCAGGATCGGTTCCTCGAAACATCTGACGCGAAAACATTCGCTACCGGCAGAGAAGATTGCGCGCAGTGCCTCAAGCGCGCCTCTGAAAGACAGCGCCGGCAAGCGCAGACGGGAGGGAAATAGATACAAGTTTCCAGCCCTGCCTTCCATAAAGCTTGACGCGCCATCTCGGCCGTGATATTCTCCCTACAGATAAAGAGTTGTTACACGCGATATGTAGTTCGTAGGGGCTGGCCCCCGCCCTGCGACAACACAGATAAGGAGGTGCGCCAGGTGCGTACCATCATCTTCCCGCCGGTCGCTCAAAGCATGTGGCTGAGTAACTGAGTGCGCCGGATATTCAGTAGCATAGCAACCCGTTTCCTTGCTTGCGTGGCATGGAAGCTATTCCGTGTTCCCTGTTCCACGTTTTGTGTTTGCGTCCTGTGATCTTGTAACAGAGATTCTCTGGCTATAAGAAATCCTGTTGCGTGATCCTGCCTCCTCTGTTCGCTGCTGTTGACCACGAGCGTACTTCGTTCGATGGTCTTCTTGTTGCCTTCTTTACGGAATGGCAACCACTCCGTTTGCTAACCACACTGCTTTCCCATTTCAACTTTCCCATTATTATATTGCGCCTGAAAAGGGAGTGGAGCTTGCTATGCATTTAGATAGAGAGACGGATTTACAGGAAATAGCCGCCGGGGCCGATAAATCGGCAATGCGCTCGATCAATCGTGCGCCTACGGGAATCAATATCACAGAGGCGGAGGAGGTCTTCGTCGCCGTAACGTCAGAAGAGGCTATCATTGCTCCAGACGCGGGTGGGAGTGATGATCTGGCCGAGAAAAAGGCTGAGGGGCAACCGAAAAAGCTGCGGTTTCTGATCCATCGCAATTTCGGGCTGCTGTGGTCGGGGCAGGCAGTTTCGGAGTTTGGGTCGCGGATTACGCGGGAAGGGTTGCCGCTGGCGGCGAATTTGACGTTGCATGCAAATGCGAGCCAGATGGGGCTGCTGGCGGCGCTGGGGTCTGCACCGGTGCTGGTAATCGGCTTGTTCGCGGGGGTGTGGGTTGATCGGGTGCGGCGGCGACCGGTGATGATTGTGAGCGATCTGGCGCGGGCTGCCTTGCTGGTAACTATTCCACTGGCTGCCATGCTGGGGCTGCTGCATATAGAGCAGTTGTATGTTGTAACGGCGCTGGTGGGGATGCTGACCATCTTTTATGAGGTGGCGAACCGGTCGTTTCTGCCGGGACTGGTGGGGCGTGAGCAAATTATTGAGGCGAATAGCAAGTTGAGCGCGAGCGGGTCGCTGGCTGAGATTGGCGGGCCAACGCTGGCGGGTGTGCTGGTGCAGGCGCTGACCGCGCCCCTTGCTATCCTCTTTGACGTGGTTTCCTTCCTGGTTTCCGCGCTTTGCGCAGGTCTGATTCGGGTGAGGGAGCCAGCGCCAGGGCGTGAAGTTGGGCGGCAGAGGGCATGGAGAGAGATTCGTGAAGGGCTGCGACTGGTGTCTGGCAATCCGCTTTTACGGGCGGTGGCAGGTAGTTCGGCCCTGCGCAATTTCTCCGGCGGCGCGTTCGCTGCCCTTTACGGGTTGTACGTCATTCGCGAGCTGGGGGTGAGCCCGGCGCTATTCGGGCTACTGGTGACGGCGGGCGGAGCGGGCGCGCTGCCAGGGGCGTTCGCTGCCGGGCGTTTTGTGCGGCGTTTCGGGATTGGCAGGGTGTTGATCGGCGCGCTGCTGCTTTCGGCGGTGATCTCGCTGCTGACTCCGCTGGCGGGCGGGCCGGGGAGTGTCGCCTACACCATGCTCTTTGCGGGGCAACTGGTGGGCGATTTCGGGCTGGAAATCTACTTCATCAGCGAGGTGAGCCTGCTCCAGATGCTCGTGCCAGATCAGTCTCTGGGCAAGGCCAGTGCCAGCATGCGCTTTCTGGTGGAGGGCATGATACCCGTCGGGGCCATCCTGGCAGGCGTGTTAGGGACAGTCTGGGGTATGCGTATGACCCTGCTTGCCGGTTGTATTGGTTTTTGCCTTTCAGCGTTGTGGCTCATGTTCTCGCCGTTGCGCACAATGCAGCAGAGCAAATAAGGCGGCAACGGACTCTCGTAGGCGCCGATAAATCGGCGCCTACGAGACTACCTCCAGAGCGGGCGAGGGAATAGAAAACGAGAAGATTGAGCCTTTGCCTTCGACGCTTTCGACCCAGATGTTTCCTCCGTGCAGTTTGACAATCTCTGCGGCGATGAAGAGGCCCATGCCCAGGCCGGGTACGGTTCTGTCGCGCACGGCACGGAAGAAACGCTTGAAGATCTTTTCCTGCGAAGCGGGGGAGATACCGATGCCATAGTCTTGCACACTGACAATTACGCCGTTCTGGTCTGCCATTACCCGGACATCGATAGTGTCTGCTTGCGGCGAATATTTGATGGCGTTGGTAATCAGATTTGTCACTACCTGCCCGATACGGTCTCTGTCCGCGACAATTCCTCTTCCCACCTTGCCGCTGCAATTGATCTTATGCGTGGTTGTCTGCTGCAGGTCTTCGATAAGGTTTTTGAGCCACTCGTCAAAGTTGAAGATTTCTCGAATCAGCCCCAGTCTCCCTTCCTCGATCTTTGTTACGTCAAGTAGATCAGAGACAAGCCTGTTCAGGCGGTCAATTTGCTTATCCATGCGTTCGAGGCAGCGCACAGCTTCTGCATTGCCTTCTTTTGCAAGCCGGAGTTGGAGCAATTGCGCCATAGCTTTGATGCTGGTGATGGGCGTCTTCAGTTCGTGGCTGGCCATGCCAATGAAATCGTCTTTGTGCTGTTCCTTCTCGCGCCACTCTTGCTCAATGCGCTTGCGTTCTGTGATATCATGAGCAATCACGGCTACCCCGATAAGGCTTCCCTTCTCATCTGTGATAGGAGAGGCGGCCAGCGAGACATCGACCGGGGTTCCGTCTTTGCGAGCGCGCACCGTCTCATAGCGTTCTATATATTCTCCCCGGCAGATACGCTGGATGATCTCTTCCATCTCATGCTTGCGATCGGGGGGTATAATAATCGAAACTGGCGCTCCCAACATTTCTTCAGCCGTAAAGCCGTAGAGTTTTTCTGCTCCTTTATTCCAGCAGATAACCCGGCCATCCAGCGTTTTGCCTATAATGGCATCAGTGGAAGCCGCTATCAGCGCCTCCATATAACGCCGCATCATGTCGGTCATTCTTCGGCCCGTCACGTCGCGGAAAAAGACGGAAAGCCCCTCTCTGGAAGGATAGGCGCGTATCTCCAGCCATTTTTGCAGCCCGGGGCCAAATGCTTCAAACTCTACTGTTGTATCTTCAGCCAGCGCACGATGATATTCCCGGTAAAACACGCTATCAACCGCTTCGGGGAATATTTCCCAGAGATTCTTCCCCAGAAAGTTTTCACGCCTGCCCCCAAAAATTTGCTCTGCCACGCGATTCATGTAAACTAGCCGCCATTGCCTGTCCAGGGCGAAAAAAGCGTCACTCATATTTTCCAGGATAGCGACAACCTGTTCATTCAGTTCTTGCAAGACTGGAGAAGTTACCACTACAGGTAGCCCGGACTGTATCAATTCCTCGCTCATGCTTATTACCATCCCTGCTTGACTCCTTTGTCATAACGGCAATACCCTGTGTGCGTCACGCTATGTCTATCCCTTCCCATTCATATAGATGGGCTTTTATGTTGAACATACCAACATATGGATATCTATCTCTCTCACCGATCTTATCCACAGTTTCCCTTATTGATAAGTATACAAACGCCACCAAAGCAACCGGGCGGCATTTGTTCGTGGAAAAACGGGAAATGAGCAGGGCAGAGCGCCATGAACGGCCGTCAGCTTCCCTGATGGAGCAAACGGCAGTTCACTATGATGGGTGAGATAGTACCAATGTACCGTCAGGCGAAGAGGGGGCAGGAGTCGCGAAAACGCTGCACCATTTGCTCAACGTTGTACATGTTCTGATGCATGACGGGCGGCACAATCAGATTGAGGGTCAAGATTTTCCTGTTGAGGGCGCGCAGCACGCGTTCATATTCTTCAGCGGCCTTTCCCACCGAGCGATTGAAGGCACGCTTCTCGCTGGGGAAGGGAGCAACGCGGCGCTGGCGCAGGTGCTGCCCCTGCTGGCACAGCCTGTTCAGCTTTGCCTCGATGCGCGCGTATTCGGTGCGAATCTCTTTGAGCAACTCTATTTCCTGCGGGGCCATGTCGTTGTTTTTGAGCAGGTGATAGCCCATCGCTTTGTCGCCTTCATAGGGATTGCCCTCCAACCTGAGCGGCTTGCCAGAGCCGGGCAGGTTATCGAATTCCCCGCGCTCCTGCGCCTGGCGAATCTGCTCCTCAATGTAGTCGTAATAGAATTTGCCGCGAAACCGGCCCGTTGCCGGTTTCGGGATCTCCAGTTCGCTCTGCTCTTTGCGCTTGCGATAATCCTTAAAATCCATGCTATGCTCTATCCGGGCTTATTACCGTCCTCTTGTTTACCTTCGTCTTCTTCTCTCACTCCTATTATAGCTGATGCTATCACCTGCTGTGCAACCTTATACACGGTTTCCAGCGGTATATGTTGCGCTCGCGCTATACGTTCGCATTCTTCGTATTCGGGGGCGGCGCTCAGCACGCGATTACCCAGGCGTTTGACTTTCACCAGCATGGAGCCAAACGGGGTCTCGATGCGCTGCTGAGATCGCTGCGCCTTGCGCCGCTGCACCTGCTGCATGCGCACACCCAGCGTGTCGCTTTCGCGCAGGATAAGCCGCGCCAGCGCCTCGCCCTTTTCCGGCAGGGCGATGACGCTGAGCATAACGGCAGGGCGATTCTTTTTCATCTGCATGGGAATGTAAGCCACATCCAGCGCGCCCGCCGCCAGCAGGCGTTCCATCAGGCCGCCCAGCAGTTCGCCCGGCATATTATCGATGTTGGTCTCAATTACTGTCACCCAATCGACATCGGCGAATGGTTCATCATTGCCAGCCTGCTGCATACCGGACACAGTACCCAGACAGACGCGCAGGCAGTTGGGCCAGGGTAGCGATTTTTTGCCGAAGCCGTAGCCTACCTGTTCAATCACGATTGCCGGTGTCTCGAAACGCGCCAGCGTCGCCAGAATGGCCGCGCCCGTCGGGGTGACCAACTCTCCTTCGATGGGACAGGGCTTCCATGGGGCCGCTACCCGACGCAAAATCTCCAACGTTGCGGGCGCTGGCACCGGCAGCAAACCATGCGCCGTCTTCACATGCCCGCTCGTCAGGGGAAGCGGCGAAGCGTATACGTGCGTGATACCCAGCGTCTCTACGGCAAGGGCCGCTCCGGTGATGTCGATAATGGCATCGACCGCGCCAACTTCGTGGAAGTGGACATCTTCGATGCCGGTTCCATGAACGGCAGCTTCCGCCTTGGCCAGACAGTAGAAGATGGCTATAGCTCTCTCACGAACACGCGCGGGAAGCGGCGCCGCATGCAACAGGCTAACAATGTCAGATAAATGGCGAACTGGCTGATCTTGCTCCGTCAGCGAGACATCAACGCGCGAGCCGCGAATGCCTTTATCTTCAAACGGGTGCAGAGCCAGTTCGTAGCCATTCAGAGGCATCTCTGCCAGCATTGCAAGCAGCGTCTCCAGTGAGAAACCGGCCCGCAGATCCAGCAGCGCACCCAGGAACATATCGCCGCTGATGCCGGACTGACAATCAAGATAGAGGATGTTCTCTCCCTTCGCCAAATTTTCCTCCTCATTTCCGTTTTCTTATATGGCAGAAAGAATATTTCTACACCCCACGAACGGGTACTGCCGCCACAGCCCTTCTCCCCATTCGGGGTTGTGCAACGGCAGTATCCTCCCCGCCCATAGCTGATACCAACGCTTCCCTATGAAGTATTATTTGCCGCTCTTATGAAAAGCCAGCGCGTTGCGATACACGTCGATGTAGCGCAGCGCCGAAGCTTGCCAGGAGTGGTCTGCCGCCATACAGCGTCGTTGCAGGGTGCGCCAGTTCTCCTTGAAACGGTACAGTTCGAGGGCGCGCACAATGGCGGCGAAAAACTCCCAGGGGTCGTAGTTGTTGAACGCGAAACCGTTGCCCTCGTCGGTACGGGGGTCGTATTCCTGCACTGTGTCGGCCAGACCGCCAACGGAGCGTACAATGGGGACACTGCCATAGCGCATGGCGATCAACTGGCCGAGACCGCAGGGTTCAAAGCGTGAGGGCATGAGAAACATGTCGCTGCCGGCATAGATATGCTGCGCCAGTTCGGTGTTGAAGGTCAGGAAGATGGCCACCTGCTCCGGGTAGCGCGCCGCCAGGTTCTGGAACAGCTCGTGATAGTGCTGATCGCCGATGCCCAGAACGACAAACTGCACGCCCTGCGCCAGCACCGGCTCGATGATCTGCGCCAGCAGGTCAAAGCCCTTCTGATCGGCCAGGCGCGAGATCATTGCCAGCAGGGGAACATCGGGACGCACCGGTAGATGCGCCTCTTCCTGCAAGGCCCGTTTATTCTGGTCGCGCTTCTCCAGCGAGTTGATATCGAAGTTGGTATGGATATAGCGGTCGGTTGCCGGATTCATCTCCTGATAATCAAGTCCGTTAAGGATGCCGAAGAGGCGATCACGGCGCGAACGCAGCAGGTGATCGAGCTTCTCGCCAAAAGTCGGCGTCAAAATCTCCTGCGCATAGCGTTCGCTAACGGTCGTGATGGCGTCGGCAAAGAGGATACCACGTCCCATGATGTCCACAACATTGGCCAGTTCCGTAATCTGCGGGTACAGGAAGCCCTGGGCCGCGACGCCCGCGACCTCAAGGATGCGATAGCCAAAGATGCCCTGATAGGCCAGATTGTGAATGGTGTAGACGGTGGCGGCATCGGCAAAAAAGGGATCGTCGTGGTAGAGTGTGTGCATCCAGTTAGGAACAATGCCGGTATGCCAGTCGTGACAGTGAATGATATCCGGCGACCAGTCCAGCGCGCGCATTGTCTCCAACGCGCTGCGGCAGAAAATGATGAAACGTTCCCCATCATCGGTATAACCATAGATGTTCTCGCGATCAAAGTAGCGCGGCGAGTCGATCATATAGACGGGAATCTCGTCCCCGATCGTTCCTTCCAGCACGCTGACTGGAACCTGGAAGCTCTTCATATCGACTTTGAGCGATTCCAGCACCGGTTGCAGACCGAAGCGTTCGGGATCAACCTGGCGGTAGCGGGGCATCACCAGACGCACATCGTGGCCCAGAGCTTTGAACGCTTTTGGCAACGCGCCCACCACGTCTGCCAGGCCACCAACTTTCGCAAATGGCACAATTTCAGCCGCGAGGATCAAAATCCTGAGAGGCTGTTCGTAGTCCATACCTGTCCCTCTCCCACTATAACGTTTGACCTATTATATCAAAGAAGTGGGAAAGACGAAAGCAGGTTGCAGAGAGGGCTCTCCATCCTTTGGGGGGAAAGGGTAGGGACAGTGCCTTGTGCCTGTCCGCTGGCCCTTGCCTTCACGTCGCCCGGCTGGGGGGACAGGCACAAGGCACTGTCCCTACCCTTTCCCCCCAAAGGACGCAGACCCGCAGAGAGGCAGAAAAGCAAAAAGCGAGGATGTAAGGAGTGGAGCCAGAATGAAGGGGGGAACACCGGGGCAGAAGTCGGCTCCAGAGGCACGGACTGAAGCCTGATAAGCCACCCACATGTCGCAGGCCACCCACCCGTCGTAGGCCAGCCACACGTTGCAGGCCACCCACATGTCGCAGGCCACCCACCCGTCGTAGGCCAGTCGCCCGTTGCAGGCCACCCGCAAGAGGTGGCCCTACTATACGCGATGGCTCCCCAGGGCTGACGAAACGGTCGTATATAGTAGGGCCACCTCTTGCGGGTGGCCTGCAACGGGCGGCTGGCCTGCAACGGGCGACTGGCCTGTGACGGGCGGCTGGCCTGTGACGGGCGACTGGCCTGCAACGGGCGACTGGCCTGCAACGGGCGACTGGCCTGCAACGGGCGGCTGGCCTGCAACGGGCGACTGGCCTGCAACGGGCGGCTGGCCTGCAACGGGCGGCTGGCCTGCAACGGGCAGGTAGCCTGTGACGGGCGCGGCTTTATGCGCCTTCCCGCCCTCAACTCGATTACATAATCTTATCGTTACAGAGAGATCACACCTTATAACGGTTGCGTACCAGGAAGTAGAACTGGATGGCGGCGAGAATGCCCAGCACCACCATCATGACAACGGCATCAGGGCTACCAAAGACGGTGGGCTGGCCCTTTGCTGGAACGGCAGGGATCATTAAACCGGAAACAAATGGCACGTTTGGCTCGGTTTCGTGGAAGCCTGGTATCGAGAAGAAAGCGAAAGCAGCCAGGTAGACAAACAGGCAGGTGCCAACTACCAGCCACATCCCCAGGCAGCCCAGGTTGTTTTCTCCCACAATGGCGAACTCGCGACGCGCCACACTCGTCCAGATGGCGGCAAGGATCAATGCGCCACCGGTGAGCAGCATGGCGATCAGAACTTCATCAGGGGCGGTATGCGTGAGCAGCGTTGCCAGAGCCAGCACGGCTACCGTCGTGACACCGGCAATCACCACCAGATTGCGCCGCTTGCGCCAGATGACGGATGCTCCCATCAGCAGAACAAAGAAATTGCCCGTGACAACAGCATCGATGATATATCCAGCCTGCTGTGAGAAACCGCAGCTCTGTGGAACATCCGAAAGACGCGCGCAGATGGTCAGGTAGTCTCCAAGCCCGATGAAAGACCAGGAATGAATCCAGGCGATCAGCGGGTAGATCAGGAACCAGGCAAGCAGGAAGACCACGCCCAGTTGAGCGACCACAACCCCGACCAGGTAGAGACCAGACATGGTACTCTTCCGCACCGGGCGCATCAGGTAGTGCAGACGCAGAGCGAACGCGCCCAGCGTGCAGAAAATGGCAATCGCCAGAATAGTGTTCAGAATCGAATCGACGATCAACTGAGTTCCACTGAGGTTGCCAGCATTGATGGCATTGGCCAGCCCCTGATCGTTCACCAGGGTAAAGAAGATAATGAAGGCGATCAGCAAGATGGCGGCAATGATAATCAGCCAGCGAATGAGCGGGGTCGTCCCCATGTCACGGCGGTCAGGGTTGCGCTGTTCGCGCAGGGCAAGGCCACCGTAGAACATCCAGGCTGCGCCTACACCGAGGATAGCCGCGCCGAGCATGACAAAGTCAATGGCGTTATCGGGGAACCAGAGAAATTTCCCACCGAGGACAGAAGCTGCGCTAAAAGTACCCGACGGGAAATATTGATTGTGGGAGAACACGGCCCATAATAAGAGAACGAGGCCGCCAACAAAGACGATGAAGCCAAGTCCCACCACAATGGCCGGCGGAATGAGCGGTTTGGGGTCGAACAGAAGGACTACTATTTGAACGACCAGGAAGAAACCGATACAAACCGCGCCGAGGCCAAGCATTCCTTGCTCAAAACCAACCAGAGACGAACTCGTCATCTCAAGGTTGATATAGGAAGGGATTTGCCCGATAAGCAAGGCGGCAATAAAGAAAAAGCCTACCGCAAAAATCAGGGCGCGTGCCCAGGAAATTCTCTCCGGCACCTCCCGTGGTT
>Ga0209810_1005950_pt1 | contig 10792 bp, 7 predicted proteins | sample Coa_R1_7_FD_187159 | JGI IMG/M metagenome (GOLD analysis project Ga0209810, IMG submission 187159) | Surface soil microbial communities from Centralia Pennsylvania, which are recovering from an underground coalmine fire - Coalmine... | ecosystem: Environmental > Terrestrial > Soil > Unclassified ...
GCGGGTGTGCTGTGCTGGTGCACGGCGGCGGTTCCCCTCCTTCCGGGCCCTCAACCCGGTCTTGGTTTCATCCACCAAGAGGGTAACCGACCGCCCTTTCCGTTTCCACACCTATTGACGATACCTCCCTGGAGGCCCAGTAGCCGCCCGTCTCGCCGAAGGGCGAGCCGGATGCTGTGAATCTGCCCGCGGCTATAGCCGGCCAACAGAAGGTGTTCCTGCCGTGTTTCCGTCCACTTAACCGGGCGTCCGCTTCGCTCTGCGAGGTGGGCGCACAGCACCTCCTCGGGGCAGAGGCAGAGCTTGCTGCCGAACGCGCCGCCGACATCTGGCGCAATGACGCGGATGCTCTCTTCGGAACGACCGAGCGCCTGCGCCAAACCGGCGCGGATAGCGTGCGGGACCTGCGTGGACGTCCACACCGTGAGCAGGTCGCCCAGCGGATCGTAACGCGCGACGACGCCGCGGGGCTCAATCGGCTGGCCCGCAGCCCGAGCGATTTCGAGGTCGAGCTCCACCGCCACGTCCGCGCCCGCGAACGCATCCTCCGGATTCCCTACCGTGATCTGCCACTCTCCGACTATGTTGCTAGCGCATCCATCATGCAGCAGCGGGGCTTCGCCGCTGCCTGCCTGTCGGGGATCCGCGACAGCGGGGAGCGGTTCGTAGTCGACGACCACCATGGCGGCTGCATCCACGGCTCGGTACCGGTCCGTCGCCAGCACCGCCGCCACGCCTTCCCCGACGTACCGCACGAGACCGTCCGCCAGCGGGCGCTGGGTCACGGAACACCGCGGCGCCGGCGTCAAGATCATCGACATCAGCGGACGGTTCACGGGGCCCAGGTCGCCGGCGGTTATCACATGCACCACGCCGGGGGCCGCAGCAGCGGCGGCCGTCTCGATACGACGGATTCGAGCATGAGCGTGGGGGCTCCGAATCAACGTGAGATGTAGCATGCCGGGCAATTGGATATCGTCCACGTAGCGCCCGCGACCCTGCACGAGCCTCGGGTCTTCCAGGCGCAGAGCCGGTGTGCCGGTACAGTGGCGGCCGATCATCGTGCCATCTACAGGTACGCCAGGGACCCCGCTCTCCGAGACCATTTGTGCGTGTCCGACGCTGGGGTGCTGCAAGGTTGCATGCGCCACGGCGAGCCCCACGCTGGACCGCTGCGCTCGGCCGATCGCGGGGCGTTACTCACTCTGCGCCCCTGGGCGTTTCAGCACCGGGAGACTTCGAACCTCACCGGTGGTGCACAGTTGGCTCGCGGGCGCCCGCCGGGCGTGGTTTTCGACTGGGCTTCCGGATGTCCTGTCGTGCCCGCTCGTCCTTCTGCACGACCCTGCGCCAGGCGGGAGCAGGAGCGTACCGGCATTGACGTGCAATTATACGGTCACTCATGCATCCGCGCTTCCCGCTGCTGTTTTCGCCGCTCAGGATCGGCTCGGCCGAGGCCAAGAACCGCATCGTAAGCACGTCGCACGACGCACATTTTGGCGAGGGCGGGTATCCCGCGGATCGCTCTATCCGATATCACGTGGAGAAGGCCAGGGGCGGCGCCGGCCTCGTCCAAGCGTTTGGGACGACCAGCGTGCACCCCAGCTCGCCCGGGGGACCGGGAAGCATTCAAAATTTCGACGATTCGATCATTCCCCACTTTCAGCGCATGGCAAGCGAGATCCACCGATATGGCGCGCTCGTGACGTGCCAGTTAGTGCACCGTGGCCGCCGGATGAGCTCGTTCGCCTCCCGGCGGGCGCCTGTCAGCGCGTCGGACGTCCCGAATGAGCGGACGTGGGAGATCCCGCATGCGCTCTCCATCAGGGAGATCCGTGAGATTGTGGACGCGTACGCGGCGGCGGCGCTGCGGGCTCGGCGGAGCGGATTCGATGGCGTGGAGCTGGCCTTCTTCGGTGACATGCTGCCGGACGAGTTTTTCTCGCCGGCGGTGAACCAGCGAAAGGATGAATACGGCGGCAGCCTGGAGAACCGACTCCGCTTCTCGTGCGAGATCGTCACGGCCGTGCGAGAGGCCGTTGGGCGCGACTTCATCGTCGGCGTACGAGTGAGCGCCGAGGACTTCCTCGAGGGCGAGGCGGGCCGGATGGAGCGGCTCGCGGCGGCTCGTCTGCTGGACGAGCTCGGTGCGCTCGACTTCTTCTCGGTTACAGCCGGAACCGTGAAGGGGCTCCTCGGCCGGCCCCGGCACGTGCCCTCATCCTATTTCCCTCACGGAGTCTACGTGGACCTCGTCGCGCCGTACCGCGAGGCGGTTCGCGTCCCGATCATCTATGCGGGGCGGATCGTCCACCCCACCGAGGCCGAGGATATCCTGCAGCGGGGCATCGCCGATCTCGTGGGGATGACCCGCGCCATCATCGCCGATCCGGAGATGCCCCGCAAGGCCCTCGAGGGGCGCCTCGACGATATCCGCCTATGCGTCGGAGCGAACGAAGGCTGCATCGGGCGCCTGTACGCGGGCTTGCCGATCGAGTGCGTCCAGAATCCAGTCATCGGCCGGGAAGCCGAGCTCGCCGGGATCCATCCAGCATCCCGGCGCAAACGTATCGTGGTGGTCGGAGGCGGGCCGGGTGGAATGGAGGCCGCTCGCGTCGCGGCGCTGCGCGGCCACGAAGTCGTGCTCCTGGAGCAGGACGCCGAGCTGGGTGGCCAGATACGGATCGCGGCACGAGCGCCCGGCCGCAGCGAGTTTCTGGGGATAGCGGCGTGGCTTATCAGGCAGGTGGAGAAGGCGCGGGTGGAGATCCGTGTGAAGACGATCGCCACGCCGGAGCTGGTGCGGGCGCTCCATCCGGACGCGCTGATCATTGCCACGGGATCCCGGCCACGCACCCTCTCCGTTCCAATCGCCAGCGAGGCGCTGGTCGTCAGCGCTCACGACGTGCTGCTGGAACGCGCCGTCCCCTGCGGCCGGGTGGTGATTATCGCGGACGATCCCCACATGGCGGGCCCGACCACAGCGGATTTCCTCGCGGGCCGGGGATACGCTGTCGAGGTCATGACCCGGCACTACCTGGTCGGAGAGGGGATCGACGACACCCAGAAGCCGCTGGTGCTCGAACGGCTCCTCCGCAAGAAGGTGGTCCTGAGCCCGCTCACCGAGGCGTGTGAGGTGCGTCGCGAGGGAGTGCGGGCCCGACATGTCCTGACCGGCGATACATGGCTCGTCCCCGCGGAGACCGTGGTCGTCGCCTGCGGAGGCCGCGCAAACGATGAGCTCTATCACGCGATCCGGGACTGGCCGATTGAGCGCCACCTGATCGGCGATGCGCTCTCACCTCGGCGCGTTCACGATGCGCTGCTCGAAGGCACGCGGGTGGCGCGGGCGCTTTGACCATGAACGTGTCCGGTCGGGATCCTGGCGACGCGCTATGCCACGACATCCGGCGGCGACGCGAGATTCTGATGGGACCGCTCGGTCCGGATGAGGGGATCCTCGTGTACGGGTTGAGCGGGCACGCGGCAGACCTGCTCTACCTGACCGGCTATGCGCCGGTCTTCGGAGCCGCGTGCCTCCTGCTCCATCCCGGGCGAGAGGCGCAGCTCTGGGTGCCATTCTCCTGGGATGTGGAGCGGGCGCGTCGTGTCACCGCCCTGACCGTTTCCGCGGCGGACCAGATGGCCCGTGATGCGGGCCGTGCGGCCATCGCGTCGGGCATCCGACGTCTGCACCTTGCGAGCGCCGGCGACCTGCCCGCATCCTTCGGTGAGGCGCTTCGTGACGCGGCCCCCACCCTGGACGTGCGGCCCCTGTCCCCACGTATCGATTGCCTGCGTCGCTGCAAGACTCCGACGGAGGTGCAGATTCTCCGTGAGGCGTGCCGGATGACCGAAGCGGGATTTGACGCGGTGGTCCACCAGGCCCGCCGGGGCCTGCGTGAGCTGGACATCGCTGCCGTCGCCGAGTATGCGATGCGGCGGGCGGGGGCAGAGGCCTTCGGATGGCCAGCCGTTGTCGCGAGTGGCCCCAACGCAGGAATCCCTGTCGCGTTCAGCTCCGCACGTGAACTCGGACCGCAAGATCTCGTGACGGTCGATCTCGGCATCGTCTATCGTGGATACCGGTCCGATCTCACTCGCTCGTTTGTGGTGGGATCCCCGACGCCCGGTCAGCAGCGGGTGTACGATGCCGTGCGACACGCATTCGATGCGGCCACAACGGCTGCCCGCCCTGGAGTGCCGGTGCGGCGCCTGCACGAAGTGGTGTCCGAGCGGATTGCAGCGCAGGGCTACCCGGGCTCCTTTGACGTGCGCGCGGGGCACGGCATTGGCCTAGAAAGCTCCCAGGAGTGGCCAGATGTGGAGCGGGAGGAGGCCAGCTTGGAGCCGGGGATGACGTTATGCCTTGAGCCAGGCGTGTACCTGGGAGAGGCAGGGGGCGTACGGATCGAAGAAGAGGTACTCATCACCGAGACGGGATGCGAGCTGCTGTCCAAGGGGCCGCAGGGGCTGACCGTGCTCTAATCCGAGGTCCTCACCGGTCTGGGGCACCCTGACTATCGCGCAGATCCGTGCGTTATCGAAAAGACCCGGGCTGAAGAGCCCATGGACCGCTGTGTCCTGTCGCGAAGGCCAGAGAGAATCGTCGCGCCATTAGACGGATCGACGGACATGTAACGCCGTGACTCCACAGATGACGATGGCGATGCCAGCGGCCCGGATGGGTGTCATGGCGTCTCTGAGGAGAAGCACGCTAAGCGACACCGTCACCACGGGCTCGAGAGTCCCAAGCATCGCCGCGCGGGCGGCCGGGACCTCCCGTAGACCGGCGAGGACCAAGAAGGGGGCAGCAAGCGCCGCTACGGCGGCGGACACCGCGATCGCTAAGAGCGCAGGTAGTGGAATGAACCATCTCAGTTGCCCGGCGACGAGTGCCGCCGTCCAGTATGGCACGGCCGAAGCGGGGAGCAAGATCGCCATCGCAGCCAGCGGGAGGACGTGACGGGCCACGCGACGGGCGACAACGGTGTACGTCGCCGCTGTAAGAGAGGCCGCCGCCACGGCGACGAGCCCGAGGCTATTTCCGAGAGACGGCGTCTGGCCGGCGACCAGCAAGGCCCCGCCCACGACGCCGATGAGGATGGCGCCCTCGTCTGGCCTGACCGGCTCGCGCAAAAACAGCCACCCCATCCAGGCGACATGGAGCGGGTACGTGTAGGCGAGCACCGAGGCGGATGAAGCTGGAAGGTAGGCGAGCGCGAGAAAATATGGGAACACCTGAGCGGGAACGAGCGTCGCTCCCATCGTGAAGAGCGGAGCGAGCGAGGACCGGGGAACGCGAATCCTCCTCCCCGTCACCGTGAGCCACCCCCACAGACACGAGGCGGCGATAGTCGACCGCAGGGCAAGCACCGTGAGAGGCGGAACGCCGTAGGCATAGGCCACTTTGACGAGAATGGGCGAGACTCCATAGAGCGCGGCCGAGAGCAGGATGAGCAGGGTCGCCATCTCTTGTCGAGATCGTGAACTTGACCGCCACGGCGCGTCTGTCAAAGCACACGCACGTCCACGAGATTCGGAGAGCCCCGGCCGTTTCCTGCGCTCGTGGTTGTGGACGGGCGGTTACCCACGAAAGGCCCCCCATAGGCGTCGGCGCGCTCAGTGCGATGTGCGCCGGGCCCTGGGCGCCGGGGACGAGGAGAGGAGTGGTCCGGCTGGTATGGAATACCGATCCACGGTGTGGCCTGTCGCGGCCGAGCAACGAGCCCGCCGACGGGCGGCACGTGGCATCTCAGGCTGAGGGGGAGGACGTAGATGGCTAGGCGCGCCAGCGCTGTATTGAGCGTCCTGCTGTTGACCGTCGGCTTGCTAACTGTGGGCTCACGTCCGGCCGCGCATGCGGTCTCGGCATCGGATACTCTCGTCATCGCGAAGGACATTTCGGATATCCGGACCCCCGACCCAAACAAGAGTTACGACATCAGCGGCGTGTTTCTCCAGTTTCCAGTCTACAGCCGTCTAGTTAAGCAAGAGGTGCCCAACCTCGGAAAGATCATGCCTGACCTCGCTGAATCGTGGTCGGTGAACCCCAGCGCGACCGAGTTTACTTTCAAGCTGCGCAGCGCCACCTTCGGTGATGGGACGCCCGTGACATCCGAGGATGTGCGGTTTTCGCTTCTGCGCGCCAAGAATATCAAGGGATACGGCTCGTTCCTCGCGGACCCCCTGAAAGATGTCGAGGTTGTGGATCCCAAGACCGTCCGAGTAATTCTCACGGCCCCGAACGCGGCGTTTCTTGCGACGCTGGCGGCGGGCGTATTTTCCATTGTGGAAGCGAAAGCCGTCCGTGCGGGCGGTGGCGTGGAGACGCCTGGGGCAGACAAGCTCGACAAGGCGGAACAGTTCTTTGCCCGGCAGTCTGCCGGCTCGGGGCCGTACGTGCTGCGGCAATATGTGCGCGAGTCCCAGATCGTGATGCAGCGGAATGACCACTACTACGGTCCGGCTCCCTTCTTCAAGACCATCGTCATCAAACACGTAAAGGAACCGGCCACGCAGTCCTTCATGGTGCAGCGCGGCGACGCGGATCTCGCGCTGGATATGACGATCGACCAGGTGAATGCGATCCGCGGCAAGCCGGGTCTCCAGTTCTTCCAAGATCCGTCTGCTTGGACACTCTATATCGGTTTGAAGACGACCGTGAAGCCGTGGACCGATCCCAGGGTCCGGGAGGCAGCCAAGTACGCCATCGACTACAACGGCCTGATCAAAGGGGTGCTGCGCGGCGCCGCCAGGCAGATCGGGAGCATCATGATGCCGGGCCTCCTTGGATTTCCGGAAATGCTCAACCAACAATTGCTGTACAAGCAAGACGTGAGCAAAGCCCGGGCCTTGCTGAAGGAGGCCGGGGTGGGCACGGTTCACGTGGACTTTACGTGGGGGTTGGGCCTGACCTACGGCACCGCGTCGACCGATCAGGTCGCGCAGAAGGTCCGCGCAGATCTTCAGAGGGTGGGCATCGTCCTTGATCCGAAGCCGGTGCAGGGATCGATCTTCCTCACATATGCCCGCCAGGGCAAGGCGCCGGCGATCCTCAATTCGTGGTATCCAGACTTCTTCGATCCGGACAATTGGTCGTACTTTGCGAGCGGCTTCGTTGCCAAGCGCTTCGATTGGACTGAGCCGACAGCGCAGAGGGATGCCCAGGAGGCCGCCGCCACCGGCGATGTTGCGAAGAGAGAGCGCCTCTACGAGGACTATAACAAGAGGCTGGCGGGGCCCGGGTCGCCGTACATCTTTCTGGTACAGCCGTACGCTGTCGTGCCGGCCCGCGCTAGCCTCGCCGGTTATCATTTCCATCCGCTCTACTTCGTAGATCTCAGCCTCCTGCGCCGCAAGTAGAAGACCTCCGTCTCCTTGCTCGGCGGAGGGGAGGGCGCGGTGGACGCCAGCGGTGTGATGATGTGCCGAGCATGGCGCGGGGGAGATTTCCTGGCGCGGGACGCCTTCTCGGGGTGAGCGGAGTGCCAGAGAGTCTCGCAATCGTCGGCCCGACGGTCGTGACCATGAACCGAGAACGGGACGTTATCGATGCGGGGACGGTCGTCATCGACCGCGGGCGGTTCGTCGCGATCGAGCCGGATGTGCGGGATCCGCATACGGATCGGCGGGTTGATGGAGCCGGGTGCGTCCTCCTCCCGGGCCTTATAAACTGCCACTTGCACAGCCGGCCGGGGCGCGCGCTCGGAGACGGCCTCTCACTCTTTGAGTGGCATGCCCTGTACCCAGATAACCTGTGCCGTCACATGACAGAGGCCGATTCCCGCCTGGGAGGCCTCTTGGCATTTGCCGACTCGCTGAAGTGTGGGACCACGACCGTGCTGGATATGACGTGCAAGCCGGCGGGCGCGTTTGCCGCGGCGGAGGAGATCGGGATCCGGGCCCGTATTGTGCCATTGGCGGCGGATGCCGAGTTCGCAGGCGACGGCGCCTGCGACGTTTATTCAGAGTTCATTGAGACGCTTGCGGAACACCCCACGCAGCCCGACGCGCGGGTGCAGTACTGGCTGGGATTCGATTCCATCAGCGGCGTCACCGAGGCCACTCTGCGGCAGATAGGCGCGGATGCGAGGCGGCTAGGGGTCGGGATCCATGGGCACATGTCGGAGTCTCAAGAGGACGCGGGCTGGACCAGGCGAGAACGGTCACTGCCGGCGGCGGTCTACCTTGAACGTGCGGGGATCTTGGGGCCGCGGACGGTGCTGGCACACTGCAATTGGCTAACAGGCCATGAGATCGCGCTGCTCGCGAGAACGGGGACGAGCGTTGCCCATAATCCAACGAGCAACATGAAGCTCGGGACTGGCATCGCTCCCATCCCCGATCTGCTGGCCAACGGGGTCACCGTGGGCCTCGGGACCGACGGGATGCTGTCCAACTTTCATCTGGACATGTTCGAAGTCATGCGTGGAGCATGTCTGCTCCAGCGTATTCACCGCCTCGACGCCCATGCATTGATGAGTTGGGACGTCCTGGAGATGGCCACACGGGCGGGAGCGCGCGCGCTCGGAGAGGAGCGCGAGATCGGATCGATCGAGATCGGCAAGCGGGCAGACGCGATCCTCGTCGATTTCCGGGACGTCCACCTCCGTCCTCTCGTGCGAGGCCCTCACGATAACTTGGCGGCGCTCCTGGTGTGGTGCGCCCGCGGGTCCGATGTGCGCACCGTGATCGTCGACGGGGCCGTGGTGGTGGAGGACCGGCGTTTGCTTCCCATCGACGAGGCGGGGCTCTTGAGCGAGATTCAGCGCGTGGCCGGTCGGCTCCTCGCGGCGATTCCGGAAAGCCACCCCCGGTGAGGCGGGTCCGGCGCTGGCCGCGAAGCATGCCGCACACGAGCGGTGTAGGTCCCTTGAAGGAAGGGGTCGGATGAGGCCGAGAAGTGTCTGCGGAGGGGATGCCACCTGAGGCTGCGCGTTCTGTCGGCAGCGGATGTGCGGCGTTGCTGGTCGATGCGAGACGCTATCGGGTGGCAACGGGAAGCGTTTGCGCTGTATTCGGAGGGGCGCGTCGAGCGTGGATTGCACAAGTGGATCAAGACCAATAACCCTCATGGTTTGATCGGTTTCCTGCCGGGGGTTATTCGGGACGGCGGCGGGTTCGGAATCAAGATGCTGTCCGCGTTCACCGACGAGGCTACCCGGCGCTACGTCACGCTCGGAATGGTGCTCGTCGCGAATGGATCGACCGGTGAGCCCCGCGGGCTCCTCGAAGGCGGGACGGTGACCGACCTTCGCACCGGGGCGGCGAGCGGGCTGGCGATCGACCTGCTGGCGCGGCGGGACGCGCGCGTGGGCGCGATGTTCGGAGCCGGCCACGTGGCTCACAACCAAGTCGAAGCGATGTGTGAAGTTCGAGACATCGCGACCGTCTGGGTCTTCAGCCGAACACGATCTCGGGCGCTGGAATTCATTGAAGCGATGCGCGCGAAAGGAGGGCGGATTCCCAAAGATTGGCGGCTCGCATCCACCCCGCGGGAAGCGATCGCGGAAGCGGACATCGTGGTAACAGCCACCACGTCGTCTACGCCCCTTTTCGACGGGCGCGATCTCCGGCCAGGGACATGCGTCGTTGCCGCGGGTGGATGCGTCCCAGAGAGTGGCGAGGTGGATGTCGAGACCATCCGGCGGAGCGCCAAGGTCGTGGTCGACATGCGGGAAACATGCGCGTGTGGGGAACTCGCCGTGCCGATCGCCCGTGGAATTATCGGCGAAGACGCCGTCGCTGAGCTGGGCGAGGTGGTAGTGGGCACGCGTCCCGGGCGAGAGCACGAGGACGAAATCGCCTTTTGCAAGACAATCGGCGTGCCTATTCAGGATCTGGTTACGGCGCAGCACCTCCTCGCCCGTGCGGAAGCGTTGGGTGTGGGCTGTATCGTGGAGCTCTAGGGCGCGTACAAAGCCGCTGTAAGCGGAGGAGACTCGTGGTCATCGCATCGCCGATCGAGTTACCCTTTGCCATCGAGGAATACCGGTCTCGCGTGGCGCGGGTGCAGGCTGTGGCCCGCGAGCGAGGGATCGATGCGATGTTTGTCTCGATTCCGGAGAACAACTATTGGCTGACGGGATTCCGAACCCTCGGGTACTTCTACTACATGGTGTTGCTGGTGCCGGCGGAGGGGGATCCCATTCACCTTGCTCGGTACGTCGAGAAGAACATCATCGAGGGATCATCCTGGGTCAAGCGTGCGGAGTACTACGATGATGTCGAAGATTACCTGGACGCCACTGCGCGCGTCTTCCGCAAGTACGGATTCGATCGCGCGACCGTGTCGATTGACAAGGGCGCATGGTACTTCACAATCGCTGAGTACGAAGGGTTGCAAAGGCGTCTACCACGGACGAAGTTCGTGGATGGGACTGGAATCATTGAGAACCTGAGACTCGTCAAATCGCCTGCGGAACAAGGCTACGTGCGGCAGGCCGCCAAGATTCTGTCGGGGGCGATGCAGACCGCCATCAGATCCATTCGTGAGGGCGTCACGGAGAACGATGTGATGGCCGCCGCCTACGACTACCTTCTCCGCAACGGAAGCGAGGTGGTGGCCGAGCCGCCGATGATTCTGTCTGGGGTGCACGCCTCGATGGCACACGCGGCGCCCGAAGGGGTGCGCATCAGCCGCGGGGATGTCGTGTATCATGACCGGACTTGCGCAAGTCGCAGGAATTTGGGCCTGGGGGACGTAGAGTGGAAGCAACGCAGCAACCATTGCAGCTTCGACGGAGCAGGAGACGACGATGTGGCCGGTGGTGGGTATTCCGCCGATGTG
>Ga0209810_1005951_pt1 | contig 10790 bp, 7 predicted proteins | sample Coa_R1_7_FD_187159 | JGI IMG/M metagenome (GOLD analysis project Ga0209810, IMG submission 187159) | Surface soil microbial communities from Centralia Pennsylvania, which are recovering from an underground coalmine fire - Coalmine... | ecosystem: Environmental > Terrestrial > Soil > Unclassified ...
ACCCTCCCCGAAGGAAATGCCCAGCTTTCCAAGTCGATCGAAGACGCTTCCACAGCACTGCGCGCCGCTGAGAAGCGGCATGCCGAGGCACAGGAGGAATCGGCCGCTCTCCGTGCGCAGCTTTCCCAGCTTCAAAGGGAGGCGGAAGACCTGGCGAAAGCATTGCCGCCGGAAACTCGTCCGGTGGCCCTGGATGCCGCCCTGGCGCTCTATGACAACCTTGGCCGTGAGCTGGAGAGCGCCAGAGACGAGTACCGGCGCCTGATTGACCTTCACAAGGCGGCGGACCTCGTGCTCCAGCAGGCCCTAGGCGCGGCGAGTGCAGCGGAGGAGCAACGCAAGTCGCACCAACGCGAGCGAGACGATCTCACGGCGAGGATCGTCGCCGCGACTGAGGTTCTCCGACCGGTGTTCGGCGATGCCCCGCCTATGGACGCAACAGCTCAGATCGAAATGTGGACGGCTGAGCTCGGCGCGGCCAAAAGGGCACATCAGGAGGCGGTCGCCGCGTGCGATCAAGCTCGTGCTGCTCTCGACCAGGCACAGCGCGATCGCGAGGCCGGGTCGACGAGCCGCTCCCGGCTGGCCAATCGGCTGGCGGAGCTCAGGGGCACGGTACACGTTTCCGGCACAGGTCTTGTCGAGCTGGTAGGTGGCGACGCCATCCGCGTCGCGGAGCAGGAGAGCGGCTCACTCCAGGAGCAGCTGAGAGTACTACGCGACAGCATCGCCGAGATTTTGGGCCGCGGCGATGGTCTGGCAGCTGATAGCTGCCGGGCAGGCGATGCGATCACGGCTGAGCTGTTGAGTCTGGCGCGAGCACACGGAATCGAATTGACGTCTCAGACTCCTGCGGAGATCGCCGGTGGATTGGAGGACGGCGCGCGAGCCAGGTCTCGCGACCGAGACCTGGCCGCGGCATCGCTGACGCTCCTGCAGGAACGGGTCAAGCGTCGACGCGAGATCGAAGCGTCCATGCTGGAGGACGGCAGGCAGCTCAGACTCCATCAGCGGCTGGGGCAGGAGCTGAAATCAGACCGCTTCATCCAATATGTGCTGGGTGAAAGCATGCGCACGTTGAGTGCGCTGGCGACCGCCGAGCTCAAGACAATCACTGGTGGTCGTTACAGCATTGAGCCCGATGAGAGCAGCTTCCAAGTCGTAGACCACGAGAATGCGGACGAGCGGCGGACCGTCGCCACCCTCTCCGGCGGGGAAACCTTCCTGGCCTCGCTGGCGCTGGCGCTGGCCCTATCGGGCAGCGTCCGCGACCTGGCCGGCAATGTGGCGGCGGCCCGGGTGGATTCCATGTTTATCGACGAGGGCTTCGGCGCCCTCGACGCCGAAACCCTCGACACCGCCGTCGATGCCCTGGAGCGGCTGGCCGGCGATCATCGGATGATCGGCGTGATCAGCCACGTCCCCGCCCTGGCTGAGCGCATCCCCGCAGGCCTGGCCGTCACCAAAGTCGGCACCTCGAGCACGATCAGCCGGCGAGATCAGGCGGCGTAGGACGCCGTCGCGAGTCCGCTTCGCCGAAGTCGGCTCAGCTCACATGCCCGGTTTGCAAGCCTTCGGCAGCCGGATCTTGACATGCTCGCCGTAGCTGGTGAAGTCCTCTGCCCCGATCAGCTTGATGCTGTTCGGCTTACTCACCAGTTTCGCGTGAGCTGCCAGATGGAGAATTGTCCCGTTGGGCCGGCTGATCCAAACGGAGCCTCGCTCGCGTATGCTGCCTCCTGACTCAGTAAGTCGAAATGCGATCTGACGCGCGGCCGTTCCGTCGACAGTGGTCAAGCCTCTGTCGGTCCAGACGGTCGATTTGGGCAAGCGGTGGAAGGTTGGCCTTGCGTAGATAGAGGTGCCATCGGGAAGGTCGAGCAATCCAGGCTGCTCGCCGGAGGAGCATTTCCAGCCGCCGGCTTTCTTCGACGTCGCCTCTCGTTTGCCGACACGAATCAGCTGAAACAGCCCTTTCCTGTGGCTGGTAGTCCCTAAGGGATTCTGGCCCTTGACGTCGCCAGAAACCTCGGCGCGAAGCTTTCCCCGCCACTCGGCGTCGCCGGCAACAGCAAGCCGCTCGGTTCTTGGCTTGACGCCCTGGCTGCCGCTGGAGCTTATGGTCTCTTGAAATGACAGGTGATAGGCCTTTAATGACCGTGAAACCTTGTAGGCATGGATAACGAGCCGTTCCAGCTGGGGGATCTTGGATGTCGCCACGTTGGATCTCTCCGCGGCCGCAACGCCAAGCCCAGCGCTCATAGAAACCGGAGCGAGGCAGCCCAGCAGGGCTGCGATGACCGGAAGTCGCAGCAGTTTCACTCGTTCCTCCTCTACCAAAATGTGACTCAGCCCCAACCCATTGCAAGTCAGTCCGAGGCGCGACAACGGCGACCTGACGCAGATGGCGCTGAGGCTTCGAGGATAGGGAGCCGGTGCTGCTCCTAATCTAGGCGAACGACCAGCTCCTCGACGGGTTTGCGCTTGATGCGCCCGAGGTGCGACTCGGCGTCGGAGACGGGTCCGCGAGCGTGGGCGGGGTAGCCGAAGGAAAGAATCGTCGCCACCGCCTCGGCGTCCGACAGTGCCAAAATCTCCGCAACGCGCTCGGGTCCTCGGATGCCGTTGGGGACGGATCCGATACCGTCGTCCCAGGCGGCAAGCATCATATCCTGGGCGACGCGGCCGGCATCGAACCCGCTCTTCGAGGTCATCGCGATCGCAACAGCCAGGGCACAGCGGCGGAGATTCTCCGGCGCGTAGACGGCTTCAGCCAACCTCTCACGCAATGCCTGGGACCCGACGACGTAGAAGCGCCATGGCTGCTTGTTTTGGGAGCTGCCCGTCGCTCGAGCCGCTTCCAGGATCCGGCCGATGGAGTCCTCGGAGAGCGGACGGTCGGCGTACTCGCGGACCGCCCGAAGACTGGCGATCGCCAAAAACGTGTCCATGCGCACCTCCTTAGAAGGCTGTAGCAGAGTGTAGAGCGCTCTCGACGGCCGCCCGGCCATCTCGGGTCCGCAGCAACCCGGATCGTGTATACCGGCCCCCCTGCCCCCGATCCCCGACACCGGCTTGCGGACGTCTAAGAGTGAGGGTGGCTTGCCTCAAGTCAGGGCAAAGCCCCCGATGAAGAGCGCGGTGAATCCAAGCAGCATCCAGAATCCCGCGGTGGCCAGGGCAATCGGAACCCACCGCCGGGCAGCGCACGCGACCAGCGCAAAAACGGGGAAGTCGACCAGCACGTAGCGCTCCAGTGAGGTGACGCCGTTGAAGGCAGGCAGCAGCACCGCCAAGCCGGCATAGGTCGCGTACGCCGGGCCAAAGCGGCGGTACACGGCCGGGACGGCCGCCAGAAACACGGCTCCGAAGGCCATCAGGAAGAGCAGGAACCAGGGTGGGAGACCCGGATGAATGAGCATGAGGTCGGATAGCGCCTGTCTCGGAGTTCGCAGCCACGGAGCGACAGCCATGGCGCGAACGGAAGCCATGGGCGTCCCGAATACCAGAAGCTGATACCCCGCGAAGGAGAGCAGCCCGGCCACCGGAGCGGCAACAGCACTCCATGCCCGGAGGCCGAGATCCTTCCGTTGCCAGAGGAGCGCCAATATCGCGACGGAAAGAATGATTCCCGTTGGCCTCGTGAGCGCGGCCAGGAAGCCGAACAGGGCGGCGCACTCCCAACGCCTGTCCTCGACCAGGATGAACGTCGCCAGCACCAGGACCAGAAAGAGCGACTCGGTGTACATCGACACCAGGAAGAAGGCGAAGGGAAAAGACAGCAGTAGAGCGGCGGCCGCAGGTCCTCGGGCTCCGAACCCGTGACGGTCCATCCAGAGCTGGAGCAGCCAGATGGCGACGAAGAGCGCCGCGGTAGACACCATCATCCCAGCCACGTAGACGTCGCCCGTCACGAGTGACACCGCCTTTATCACCATCGGAAAGAAGGGGTAGAAGGCAATCGAAGACATGTGATGTGTGCTGAACGTGTAGCCCTGTCGCGCGATCGAGGCATACCAGGTGGCGTCAAGCCGGACCCCTGAGTCGATCAACAGTGTGAAGGGATTGCGCGGCCATCCGGCATGCAGGAGTGAGTCGCGGGGATCGGGTCCCTTCAGCTCCAGGCCGTGGGCCATGACCCCCCAAATCCCAAGGATGACTCGCCAGGTCACCGTGACGACCAGAGCCCGTCGGAGCGGTGTGGCCCATATCCGGGGCACCCAGTCACGGACTGGACCGAACAGAGCGGCGCGCCCAGGATGTGACGTCGTAGTCGGGGGTGAAAGCTCGACCGTGCTCACGCCTTTCAGAATGACTCTGGTGCGGAGCCGATGCAATAGCTAGGATGGCGTCAGGAACCGGCCCTGAGATTCATCCTATGGCCTGTTTCGACACACCTGGCCAGAAGGACTCATGGAGATGAGCCGGCCCCTGTACGGGGCGCGAGTGGAGGAGCGGAGCCTGCGCGCCCGTCTAACGACGGTCCGGACCGAGCCTGCCGTCTGTTATGGACTCATGGCCCTTCTGATCGCCGCGCTCGTCGCCCTCGGACTGGCCCTCGGTCACTTCACCGACTTCTACTCCATCGACGGCGACATCAAGTTCCTCGCCGCCCTCAGCATCGCCCATCATCCTCTCAACCCGGCTATCCCCTACCCCTTTCATCGCCTGGATCCCAGCGGACGGTTCACCCTCCCACTGACGGCCTGGTACAACGGCCACGATTACGCCGGCTACTCCCTGCCGTTCGAGTACATCGCCGCTCTCTTCCTCAAACTCTTCGGCTCCGCAGGCCTGATCGCTCCCTCGATCGCCGCCACCGGCCTGCTCCTGCTGGTCCAGTTCCACCTCGCCCGTCTGGCCGGCATCCGTGGCCATCGTGGCCCCCTGCTTCTGGCCACGGTACTCGCCACTCCCCTGCTCTTCTACGCCCTCTCCTTCTGGGAGCACGCCTGGGGAGTCGCCCTCTTTCTCGCCGGCCTGACCGTTCTCCTCCATCAGGCCCGCCAGAACCAACCCCGCATCTGGGTCGGCCTGCCCGCCGGGCTCCTCTACCTCGGCGCCATTCTCATGCGCCGCGACATGGCCATCCCCGCCATCGTCTCCCTGCTCGTGCTGGCCGCCTTCTATCGCGACCGCCGATTCCTCGCCCTGGTCTCCACCGCCGGCTTGACCCTCTGCCTGCCCGCCGCCGCCATCATCCTCCTGCACCCCCAGCCACTCGCCCTCGGCCTCACCCATGCCTCACCCGGCCGTGCGCCCATAGCCGGCGGAGCCACGGCGAGCAAGCTTCACCGCCTGCAATGGCTGTCATACGGCGGCTTTGCGACTGGCCTTCTGATCCTGACCAGTGGGGTCGTTCTGGTGACCAGGCTATGGAAGCCGCGTCTCCTGGGGCTGGCAATTGCGCTGTGCTCGGTCGCGGTCGCGGCCGCCTACACGGTCTACCTCTTCGGTCACTTCACCTATGCGGCCGAGAACCCCTTGCCCTACTGCCCCATCGCCCTCTGGGGTGTCTGGTCGATCTTCCAGGTAAAACGAAGTAACGGTGAGGGTCGCGCCCATGTCATCCTCTCGCTGACGGCTTGCCTCGGGGTCGTCGGCATTGTGCTGGCAGCCAGCGATTACGGGGGGCCTCAGTGGGGTCCAAGGTACCTGTTGTTCGTCTTTCCCCTGCTCATCCTGCTGGCGTTTCGACTTCGGCAGGAGCTGCGTTCGGAGGAGGTGGGACCAGTCGCCAGACGGGCTGCCGAATATGCCTTCATAGCACTCCTGGCTCTCAGCTGCCTGATTCAGATGGGAGGAATTCTCAGCATGGCGGTCAGCAAGCGCGAGGTGGGCCAAGTTCAGAGGTTGGTGTCCCATGCGTCGCCGTCAGTCGTCGTCGCCGCCGATCCTTCGATCAATAGTCTGGCGCCGCTTCAGCCACGGAAGCGGCTGTTGTTCGCTGGCAACCCACCGGAGATGGCGGGCGTGTTGCGGCTGCTCACGGAATCCCATCTGCGAGCTTTTGTCCTCGTATGCGGTCCGGGCCATCACTGCCCCTGGAACCTCTCGGGCTGGCATCACGGACCGATCGACCGGCGTGACCGGCACATCCTCAGCTTCGCCGTATATCGCCGCACGTGAGACGGCACGGCTACTAACCCCCCTGCAAACGGATCCATTCGGACAGCTCCGCGCCGCGTCCGAGGTCCAGCGAAGTGCGGGCTAGATCACGCCCACGCGACTGTGATCACCAAGCATCATCTTGTACGCCACCGGCTTGCCTGTCGAACGCGTCAGATCGACGTTGCGTCCGATCAGGGAGTCTTCGATCCGGTGAGGCACGTCATGGATCCTCGTTCGCTCCATGACGATCGAGTGCTCGATCTCGCTGTGCCGAATTTCGCATTCGGAACCGATGGCAGTGAAGGGGCCGACATAGCTGTGATCGATAACGCTTCCGGAGCCAATGATGAGAGGACCGCGAAGGGTACTGGCGGAAACCGTGGCGCCTTCACAGACCACCACGCTCCCCTGAACGCTGCAGTCTTCGCTCACACTGCCGGTGATCTCCCGTTGCACGCCTCCCAGAACCAGCCGGTTGGCCTCGAGCATGTCTTCCATCTTGCCGGTGTCGATCCACCAGCCGGATAGCCGGCTGGCATGAACCCGGCGGCCCTGGCCAATGAGCCACGAGACCGCGTCGGTGATCTCCAGCTCTCCACGCCATGAGGGCGTGATGTTCTCCACGGCCTCGAGGATCGCCGGGCCGAATAAATAAATGCCGACCAGAGCTAGGTTGCTCTTCGGGTGGGCCGGTTTCTCCTCCAGGCTTCGAATCCGTCCGTCCTCCACCTCAGCCACTCCGAACTGCTCAGGATTCGGCACTTCATAGAGGAGGACCTGGGCATCGTTGCCGCCTGCCTGAAACTCCTCCACAAATGAGGAGATGCCGTGCTGAATGAAGTTGTCACCCAGGTACATTACAAACCGCTCGTGCTGCAGAAAGCCGGCAGCAATCTTCACCGCGTGTGCCAGGCCCGCCGGCTTGTCCTGAGGGATATAGGTTATCTTGGCGCCGAAGCGCGAGCCGTCGCCGGCCGCCTGCCGAATCTGCTCCGCCGTATCGCCCACGACTATGCCGATATCGGTGATGCCGGCAGCAACGATGTCCTCCAGCACGTAGAAGAGCACCGGCTTGTTCGCCAAGGGCACCAGCTGCTTGGCGCCCGTATAGGTCAGAGGACGCAACCGCGTGCCCTTGCCGCCGCTCAAGACGAGTGCCTTCACGGCCGTCCGGGCAGGAGGGAACCGGTGACGAACCCAGAGAGCCTCACCGACGTCTAAGATCCGATCCCGCGGGCAAGATCACGCAGGCGAAGGGTCCGGCGTTAACGTGAGGCATCCGTTGCCTCCCGACCCTCCTCTTCGTCGGTCGGCGGGCCAATCGGCATTGCGATCACAAATCGCGTGCCTCCCTGCTCCGGGAACAGGGCCACAATGGTTCCCTCGTGCTGCTCCACGATCTGCCGGCTGATGAAGAGCCCGAGGCCCATGCCGGAACGGTAATCGTCACCGTGAGCCTGATAGAAGCGGGTGAAGAGCTGATTACGGTTCTCCGGAGGCACTCCGAGCCCATGGTCCTGTACGGCCAGGGTGAGCCTGCCCGGCTCCGACTCAGCCACCTCGACGTCGATCCGACCGCCGTCCGGGCTGAACTTGATGGCGTTGTCGAGCAGATTGGCGATGACCTGCTCGAAGCGAATGCCGTCGAGAAACCCTCCAAGGTGAGGTGGGCCGCTGACCACGATCTCGTGCCGGTCGGTGCTCCGTCGGGACTGCTCGACGATGTCGTTGACGATCTCCATGACGTCGGTGGGCGTCCGCCGCAGCTCCATCTTCCCTGCCTGCACCCGCACCGTCTCCACGAGCTGGCTGATGAGCCTCGATAGCCGGTGACTCTGCCGGTCAATCGCCGCCGTGACCGTTTTCATTCGCTCAACGTCCGGCAGCTGGTCGCGGTTCAAGCTGGATAGAAGGACGTCGATTCCCAGCCGCAGGCTGGTCATAGGCGTCTTAAGCTCGTGCGCGGCAACAGAGAGAAACTCATCCCGCGCCTCCACTGCCGCCTCAGCCACGTCGGCCTCCTCTCTCGCCACCCTCGCAAAGTGGATCAGGCGGGCATGATCGATGGCAAGGGCTACCTGGTCGGCGACCGCCTGCAGAAAGTGAGCATCATCCTCTGAGAAGGCCCGCGGAGTCAACGTGCCTACGTGAAGCACGCCGATAACCTCGCCATTGATCAGCAGCGGGACACCCAGAAGGGACTTGATACCCTTTTCCCTGAGAATCGGATTGAGCACCATGCTGTGCTCGACGTTATCGAGAATAACCGGGCCGCGCCGCTCCGCGATGGTGCCGGCAAAGCCGCGCCCGATGGGGATGCGAACGTTTTGCTCGACCTCCTCCTCCACACCCTTCGCGGCACGAGCCCGTAGCCACTTTGACCGGCCCTCTCGGAGCAGTATGGCAACGGTGTCGACCGCCAGGATCTCGCTTACCTTCTCCAGAAGGTCGGGCAGCAGCTCTTCCAGCTCCAGGTGCATCAACGCCGACTCGGTAACGCTCTGAACTCGTGTGATCTTCTGCAGAGCATCCTCCGCCTTCAGCCGGGCGGTATGCTCCGTCTGCACCAAGAGCGCCCGTTCGTCGTCCGTCCGCTTTTGTGCCGTACAGTCGTGCAGCATCACTCCATAGCCGATCAGCGCACCTGTTCCGTCCCGGAGTGCCGTAACCCCAACCTGAGCCCAGAACGTCTGACCATCCTTGCGCAGACGCCAGCCCTCGTCCCGACTGGTACCCCGGCGTGAAGCAACCTTGAGATGGCTCATGTGGCGCTGCGCCTTCACGTCCTGAGGCGGGTAGAGAACGGCAATGGGGCTGCCGATGATCTCTTCCTGGGTATAGCCGGTCATGCGCCGGGCGCCTTCGTTCCAGGCCGTTATGTTGCCATGGATATCGAGGATGGCGACGCCATAGTCGAGCATCGTCTCCACCAGTAGCTCGTAGAGACCGGACTGACCTTTGGTCTCAGCTGCTGATTGGGTAGGAGGCGAAGGCTCCGGCCGCTCGAGCACCGGTAGGCCGAACTCATCTCCCCGCTCACTCTTGAGACGGGAGGATGTCTGCTGCTTCAACTCAGCCTCCAGTCATCCAAGGACGACTGTTTCAAATACTCTTCTTTGTAGACCATCTGAAACTTCGTCGTGCTCTCCTCATGATTCAGTCTGCCCCAGCCGACGCACGCTGTTGATAGACCAAACGGCCCGGCAGCAGACATGGCTGAGGCGCGGCTCAGACTGCCGGCCTTCGCCCGCAATACAATCATTCAGCTTGTTTTCGCTTTCCAAGGCCAAACGCTCACAGATGCACTCGCCGACCGTCGCCGTATTTGACCGGCCGGTGAGCTGTAGCCCCGAGTGGTTTCAGGTTTGATACCAGACCGGTTGTGTCTCACAGAGGTGGTGAAGTCGCCTCTCGTCGACCGTCGGGGTGAGAACTTCGGTCGGGTCGAAGATGTCATCGTGCGTCTCGGTTCAGACGGTTATCCACCCGTCACCGGTCTCCAGGGTCGAATTGGCGATCGCAGAGTCTTCATCCCCATCAGTCAGGTGACGGAGCTGCGGGCGGGCTCCGTCCGCGTGGCGGCCGATTCTCTCAACCTGCTGCGGTTCGAGCGACGCGAGGGCGAGGTGCTGCTGCGCACCGACATACTTCGCCACCGATTGATCAACGTCGAAGCCGGCCGTATCATTCGGGCCGACGACATAGAGCTGGGGGTGGTGGAAGGGACCTGGCGAGTTCTAGGTGTCGATATCGAAACCCGGAGCATCTTCCAGCGGGCCTTGCACCGCTCCTCCAGCTCTTCCAAAGTCACGTTGGACTGGAGCAGGATAGAACCGTTTGTCGGTCATGTGCCCAGCTCAAAACTTCGACTCCCGCTCCGCCGGCTCGAGCGACTCCATCCGGCCCAGATTGCAGATCTGGTAGAGGCAGCCTCGCACGAGGAGGGCGAGGAGATCATCACCGCGGTCCATGGCGACCGCGAGCTGGAGGCGGATGTCTTCGAAGAGCTGGATGTCGAGCACCAGGTCGAGTTCCTCGAAGATCGATCGGACGTAGAGGCGGCCGCTATCCTCGACAGCATGGATCCGGACGATGCCGCCGATCTGATCGCCGACCTACCCCAGGACCGGCGCACCTCGATCCTGGGCCGGCTTTCACCGGAGCAGCTGGCCAAGGTGCGCAGCCTGCTGGCCTACAATCCAGACACGGCCGGCGGTCTGATGAATCCCGAATTCGTTGCCCTACCGTCGGATTCCCCGATCGAGGAGGCAATCAAGGCCGTCGGCGATCACCACCCCGCCCTAACAACCGTTTACGTGATCGACAGCGAGGGCAGGCTCCAGGGGTCGCTTCCACCTGCTCGCCTACTCCAGGCGTCCGTGCATGGGTCGATGTCGACCAAGCTGGCCGAGCAGGTAGAGCCGGTACCGGCACGAGCGGAAGCGGCCGACGATTTTACCGACGTCGCCCTCATGATGGCGGACTATAACCTGACCTCCCTCCCGGTGGTTGACGGCGACGACAGGCTCATCGGCGTCATTTCCGTCGACGATGTGCTCGAGACGATGATTCCCGAGGACTGGCGCCGCCGGGCCGAAAACAGCGGCGACTGAAGCCGACCGCGATCAACCTGAAGGCCAGACCTCGCGGCGCGCTAGCTGTCGACCAGCCGAGCCACC
>Ga0209810_1005953_pt1 | contig 10789 bp, 7 predicted proteins | sample Coa_R1_7_FD_187159 | JGI IMG/M metagenome (GOLD analysis project Ga0209810, IMG submission 187159) | Surface soil microbial communities from Centralia Pennsylvania, which are recovering from an underground coalmine fire - Coalmine... | ecosystem: Environmental > Terrestrial > Soil > Unclassified ...
GCAGCGATCGGTCTATGCGCGAGCGCGCCTACACGCTCATCCAGCAGAAAATTGCCCGCGGAGAATTGCGCCCAGGCTCCAGTATCTCCGAAATCGCCCTGGCTAAGGAGTTAGGTAGCAGCCGGACCCCCGTTCGCGAAGCGATTGGCCAGTTGGCCGCCGAAGGATTGCTCGAACAAACCCCGAATCGCGGCGCAGTCGTCATGCAATTGAAACGGCAGGACATCATCGACCTTTACGAGCTGCGCGAAGCCCTCGAGGTGTATGCCGTAGGCAAGGCAGCCCGCCGCAACAATTCGCTGCAGGAGATCAGCAGACTGCAGAGTTTTGCAGATGAAATTCTGGTGTTAAAGGACGAGCTGGAGAAAACGGGCCAGCGCGAGCTCAACCCCAAGCAAATGCATCGTTTTGTGGCCTGCGATTTAGGCTTCCACACACTACTGGTGCGCATGGCTGCCAATGCCAGAATTCTCAAGCTGGTGAATGAGACGCGCCTGCTGATCCGGATCTTTGCGATGCACCGCAACGGGCACGATGCCCCCAAACTGGAAGCCATTTACCGGCAGCACTGCGACATCCTGCGCGCAGTCGCTGAACACGACCCCGAAAGGGCAAAACAGCTATTGGCACATCACATCCAAGCTAGTCAGGCCGAAAGACTGGAAGAGTATGACCACTGGGAACAGGAAGCCTCTCTTAGAGAAGCGCTACCAGTGTTTTTTGATTTTTATCCCTTCTCGTGATATACATCATAATCTTTTATATGCGATCAATTCGCTTCTTGCTGATTGCGGTTACCCTTCTTGTGCCGGCTGCAATCTTCGGTCAAGTTCTCCCTACCGCCTCTCTCGCCGGAACGATTACAGACCCATCGGGATTTGCCGTACCCGGCGCGAACGTTCGCCTGGTCAACATAGCAACGCAGGTGTCGAAAACGGTAACTTCGGACACGCAAGGCCGTTATCTTTTCAACCTCCTGGCGCCTGGAACGTATGATTTGGAAGTCTCCGCCGCGGGATTTGCGCTATATCGGCAGACAGGCATCACCCTTGACGTGAATACCCCCGCAACTGTGAACGTTCATCTGGCGGTTCAATCCGCGACGCAGCAAGTGACGGTCAATGCAAATGCCGAAATGGTGGACACCGAGTCGGGCACTCTCCACCAGGTTGTCGGCCAACAATATCTCGAAAATCTGCCCTTAAATGGCCGAAATGCCGCCACCTTGGTCTACATGGCGCCTGGAACCGTTCCTGGCAAAGGTGAAGATACCGCAACCTACGCCAATACCAGCGATTCCATTGCGATCTCCGTGAATGGCACGTATGGCGATCAGGTAAGTTACTGGCTGGATGGCGCGCCGCACGAAGATCCGATCACGAACGTGAACGCCATCTTTCCGAACCCCGACGCCTTAGCCGAATTCAGCGTTCAAACCAATAATTTCGATGCGCGCTACGGAGGGGCGGGCGGCGCCATCGTGAACATTGTGACGAAATCCGGCACAAATCAAATCCATGGTTCTCTATTCGAATACGTGCGGAATGGAGACTTCAACGCGCGTAACTTCTTTGCAGCCCAGCAAGACGCGCTGAAACGCAACCAGTTTGGTGGCGCCGTCGGCGGGCCCATCCTCAAAGACAAGCTTTTCTATTTTCTGAGCTATCAGGGAACGACCATCAACAATGTCACATACGGCAACACGGCATTTGTACCCACAGCAGCCGAACGAGTCGGCAACTTCTCCGGCCTAAAAGCCATCATTAACCCGGCAACCCACAAGCAATTCCCGGGCAACGTGATCCCCTCCAATCTTATTTCTCCACTAAGCGCCGCCATCCTACAGCGAGTCCCAACGTCTCCCGATCCAAGCGGCCTACTTTTGTACTCGCAACCCAGCGCCACACGAAACCATCAAGGACTCGCAAAGGTAGATTACACCATTGGACGGCATCAGCTCTCTGCCAGCACGTTCTTCGTCAACTATTCAGATCCGGGTTGGAATGCCAACAACACATTGCTCAACTATCGCCTAGGACAGGTACAGACAACAACAGAAGGGAAATTTAGCGATACATTTACCATCAGTCCAAGGCTGGTGAACTCTTTTGTCGTCGACGGACTCGTTCTAAATTCTAATCAGACCCGAACCGCGCCGTTCTCTATTTTTGATTTTGGTAACCCGAATGTTACTAAGCCGGCTCCCGAATTTCTTGAAACGGGGATTAGTGTTACAGGCTTTCCTGGATGGGGAAGCGGGTCCCCGCAACCTCCGGGCAAATGGCTACGCGAAGAAGTACAAGCCTCCGAACTGCTGAACTACTCCATGGGCAGTCATTCGTTGTTTATCGGCGCTGAACTTAACCCTTACATTCGCTTCGATTCCCGGACCGGCTATCAGGAAGAACCGCTATACAGCTTCAATGGAAGCTTTACTGGGAACGGCCTAGCCGATTTTCTACTCGGCGATGTGGCCACATTTACTCAGTCCGCTGGCAAGGTCAAATTTACCCGAGGGCAGCAGTATGCAGCTTTCGTGCAGGATGAGTGGAAAATCAGGGATAATCTTATCCTTAATTTTGGCGTGCGCTGGGAGCCATTTCTGCCCTACACAGATCCAGTCGCCGAACAGGTTGGCGGTTACATTCCAGGCGCTCACTCGCAGCGTTTCCCGAACGCTCCTCCAGGACTCATCTTCGCAGGTGATCCTGGTTTCCCGCCTGGCGGCATGCATAATAATCTCAGCAATTTTGCGCCGCGTTTCGGCTTCTCGTACTCAGTCACTTCCGGTCCTCATACGACTGTGCTACGGGGCGGAGGTGGGATGTTTTTCATCCAGCCATTCATGAAACTTTATAACAACTTTGTCCAAAATGCGCCCTTTAGCCCGTCGGTTAAACTCTTCGGAGTGCAATTTTCTGATCCATATGGAAGCGCAGGTGTCCAGAACCCGTTTCCGCCTTTTGCCCCGGTCAACCCTGGCCCATCAACCACCTTTGTTTTGCCCGTAACCTATCAATACTTTAATCCTTATTGGCGACTGGGTCATATCGAAGCTGCTAACTTCACGATCCAGACACAGCTTACGACAAATGTTGTAGCAAGTATCTCTTATGTCGGAGACCGTGGAGTCCACTTACAATATTTTGAGGAGCAAAATCCAGCAATTTACATACCTGGGGCAACCATCAGCAACACAGATCAAAGGAGGCCCTTATATCCGTATTACGCTTCTCTGATAGAAATGACTAACGGCGGCATATCTAACTACAACGCCGTTCAGCTATCCCTAGAAAAGCGGCTTAGTTCTGGCTTGAGTTTCATCATCAACTATACAAGATCTAAGTCGCTTGATAATCAATCGGTCGATCAACAGTTTTCGCTATCTTCACCTGACCCCTTCAATCGTGCATTTAATTATGGCCTCTCCGATTTCGACACGCCCAATAACTTTACATTGAATGCTCTTTGGGATCTCCCGAAATTGCAATCCGCAAACCGGATCGTGCGCGCCATCGCGGGCGGCTGGGGCGTGACAGGCATTCTCACCTGGAGAAGCGGAACACCGTTCACCGTTATCTCGGGGCAAGATCGTTCGTTTAGCGGCGTGGGCCTGGATCGGGCTGATTTGGTCGGCATCCCCTACCTGCCGGACCGTCCTACTGCGCAAATGATCAGTGAATACTTCAATGTCAACGCGTTTGTGTTGAATGCGCCGGGCACCTTCGGCACGTCGCCCCGCAATCTGCTTCGCAACCCGGTCTACTTCAATCTCGATATGGGACTGCAGAAAAACTTCCCCATCGGTGAACGACGCCGATTCCAGCTCCGAGTCGAAGCCTTTAATCTACCAAATAATGTGCATTTCAATCAGCCGGGAAACAATCTAAGCAGCACAAATACATTCGGCCGCATCACATCTGCGGGTGAGCCTCGCATCTTGCAGTTAGTGGGACGGTTTGAGTTCTAACTTGCTTCGACTTCTTGCACTCTTCTGCCTCTTGTGGCCGCTGAAATCCGCCTGTGGCCAGCAACCGTGGTTTTTCGCTGTCATGTCCGATCCTCAATTCGGCATGTATGCAAAAGACCAAAATTTCGCACAGGAAACAGCTAACTTTGAATTCGCGATCGCGAATATTAACCGGCTGCATCCTCGTTTTGTAGTGATTTGTGGCGATCTTGTAAACCATCGCGGCGATCTACGCCAAATTGCCGAATACAGGCGGATTTTAAAAAACATTGATCCAACCATACCGATCTATAGCGTCGCAGGGAACCATGACGTGGGAGATGTGCCCACAATGGAAACTCTTCAAGCCTTTCGCCAAAATATAGGGCCGGATTACTACACCTTCGCCTCCGACAATATTCTTGGAATTGTACTCGATTCGAACTTGATACGTGCCCCGCAAGGCGCGCCTCAACAGGCGCAAGAGCAGAAGCAATGGTTAATTCAGACTCTTCAAGTGAGCCGTTCAGATAAACACAAACAGATCGTAGTCTTCCAACACATCCCTTATTTCATAAATAACGCTAATGAAAGTGACGACTACTTCAACATTCCACAAGTACATCGCCGCATCTATCTCGATTTGCTGAAGCGGGCCGGTGTGAAATATGTCTTCGCAGGCCATTATCATCGGAACGCTGGCGGCGTAGATGGCCAATTAACCGAAATCGTCACGGGAGCAGTCGGGAAGCCTCTTGGCGGTTCAGTATCGGGCTTCCGGATTGTCGCTGTCGAGGGTGACACACTGAACACCGCTTGGTATTGTTTTGGCGGCGTACCGAATCAGCTCGTCCCAGGGGAGCTGTTCAATACTCCCTGCCATCAATAAATTCCCCAGTTCTAGGCAGCGCTTGAACTCCCTAAGGCCCGCTCGCCCAAATCAAACTTGCTAGACTGCGAGGTTGAAACGCCGGACGTTACTTGGACTACTGGGCGCGCCACTCGTAAAAGTCCTGGCTCAAGGTGTAGCGACACGCAGCGTGAAACCGATGCCGCGGGGCAAACCCTCCGGACTGCCCTTCGACGCCTGTTTCCTTGATGTTGCAGCTCAGGCGGGCCTCACCGCGCCTCTGATTTACGGCCCTCCGGATCACAAAACCTATATTGTCGAGACCGTCGGCTGCGGATGTGCCTTCATCGATTACGACAACGACGGCTGGCTCGACATCTTCCTCCTGTGCGGCACCAGGCTCGAAGGAGCCCCGGAAGGGGCAACCAATCGTCTGTACCACAACAACCGGGACGGCACCTTCACGGATGTGACGGAAAAGGCGGGCCTGCGGCGCACAGGATGGGCCTCGGCAGTTTGTGTAGGCGACTACAACAATGACGGTTTCGACGATCTGTTCATTACCTACTGGGGCGAAAACGTTCTCTATCGCAACAACGGCGATGGTACGTTCACCGACGTAACCAAAGAGGCGGGCCTGCTCGACAACGGCAAAAAATGGGGCTCAGGATGCACGTTTGTCGATTACGACCGCGATGGACATCTGGATCTCTTCATCTCGCACTATGTCGATTTTGATATCACAAAAGTGCCAAAGCCCGGCGAAAATCCGTTTTGTAACTGGAAGGGGATTCCCGTAAACTGCGGCCCCCGCGGCCTCCCGCCAGCAGTGCCTGCGCTCTATCACAACAACGGCGATGGAACGTTCACTGACGTAAGTGTCAAATCGGGCGTCGCCAAAGCAACCGGAAGTTATGGCATGACGGCTGTGGCAGCAGATTTCGATAACGATGGCTGGCCCGATATTTATGTCGCCTGCGACTCCACTCCAAGTTTCCTCTTCCATAACAACCACGATGGCACCTTTTCCGAAATCGGCCTCGAAGCCGGCGTTGCGCTCAACGAGGATGGCATGGAACAAGCCGGAATGGGCGTTGGAGTCGGCGACTACAATCTCGACGGCAGTCTCGATATCTTAAAGACGCATTTTGCCGATGACACAGCCGTACTCTACCGCAATGACGGCAAAGGGATATTCGAAGATGTAACGAATCCAGCCGGGCTCGGTGTCGAGACTCGCTATATCAGTTGGGGTGCGGGTATATTCGATTTAGATAATGATGGTTACCCCGATCTATTTTGGGTTACGGGGAGTGTCTATCCGGAAATAGAAGCGAAGTTACCGGCCTATCCCTTCAAAAGCCCGCGGATCTTATTCCGCAACTTGCGCAATGGAAAATTTGAAGAGCTGCTCGATCAGGCAGGGCCGGGCATCGCAGCCGCTCACGCCAGCCGCGGTGTAGCCTTCGGCGATTTTGACAATGATGGCGATATCGATATCCTCGTGATGAATCTGAATGAACCACCTTCCCTCTTGCGCAACGATCTCAAAGGAAATCATAACTGGGTGAAGGTGAAGTTGATCGGCACAAAATCGAACCGGAGTGCGATCGGAGCACGCGTAACGGCGCACTATGGCGGTAAGGTGCAAGCTCAGGAGGTGTTGAGCCAGGCAAGTTTTTATTCCGCCAACGATCTGCGCCTGCACTTTGGTTTGGGCGCCTCTCCAACTGTGGATCTCGTCATCCGGTGGCCGGCCGGAGCCACAGAACGCCTGACCAATGTCCCGGCTAACCGGATCATCACGGTAAAAGAAGGCGCCGGTCTGATCAAATCCGAACCTCCCCAAAAGCGCTCTGGTTAAAAGATACGGAGCGGTAACCCGCAAACGTTGATGCACCTCGAACCGGTCGCGGCTTACGATTGCATTGCGCCCGAATATCCGCAAATCTGCGAACGCCGCCTGGCATATTTGAAAAGCATAGAAAGGCTGATCCTCCATCAGATCCCGCCAGGAAGCCGCTCCATGCTCGATGTGGGTTCGGGAGACGGAAGGCGTGCACAACGAATCGCCGCTGCCGCGGGCATCGAAACTTTGGTGTTGCTCGAACCCAGCAAGGCGATGCGAAGACACTGGCCTGCCGGTATCCGTGGATTGCCCATACGAGCAGAAGATCTGGACACAGTTGAGGAAGCATTTGATGTCATTACCTGCCTATGGAATGTACTCGGTCATATTTCCTCTGAGGCCCAAAGAGTTTACGTGTTACGCCAATTTGCCCGCTTGCTGTCTCCAAACGGCATCGTCTTCATAGATGTGAATCATCGTTACAACATGCGGGAGTACGGTTTTCTCAAAACCGTCGGCAGGATGGCCCTCGATTACTTACTACCCAATGAGAGGAACGGCGATGTAATCGCTCGCTGGACCCTTGGCGAAATGACCTTTGCTACCAGCGGACACGTATTTACAGACCGTGAGTTTACTCGTCTTTCGCATAAAGCTGGATTGGAAATTAGAAAGCGCATCTCAGTCGACTACCGCAGCGGACAAGTGCGACGGTCCCCATTCGGCGGCAATCTTTTGTACTGCCTCGCCTAAAACGGAACAGACCTCCTGAATGTGGCTTTTCTGAAGCTGGTTATAAAACGGCAAAGCAAGCGTCCTCGAAGCGATGCTTTCCGTGACAGGAAGCGCTCGCGACCAGGGGCGGTAAAGCGGTTGTAAGTGAATCGGCGGAAAATAAGCGCGGCATCCGATACCTCGTTCCGTCAGTAACTGGATGACACGTTCCCGGTGCGCGTGTGTGAATGGGGCGGGCAATCGCACAACAAATGCAAACCAGCAGATGCGGCCGGAAGGGCACACAATCGGCGGCCGCTGGATCAGAGGATATGCTTCCAAAGCTTCGTAATAGAGGCGCGCCACCTGCTCTCGCCGCGAAAGCATCTCAGCGATTCTCCGGAGCTGTGACAGCCCTAAAGCGCAACTGACTTCAGGTAGGCGAAAATTATAGCCGCAGAGTATATGCTCGAGCCAGCCATCGTGCTGCATTCTCCCCTGATTGCGCAGCGCCCGAATCGTACGCGCGATTGTTGGATCGTGCACAACCACCATGCCGCCTTCACCAGTGGTGATGGGCTTATTGGGGTAAAAAGAAAATACGCCGATATCCCCGTAAGCGCCCACCTTTCTTTCTAAGTATTCGGCCCCTACTGCTTCGCAGGCGTCTTCGATGACACGCAAATTGTATCTGTGGGCGATATCAAGAATGGGCGCAAGATCAGCGGGATAGCCAAACGTATGCACAACAATGATCGCCCGAGTTCGGGGAGTAAGTGCTTCTTTGATCGTTTCCGGTGTAAGATTGAGCGTTTCCGCATCAATGTCGGCGAACACCGGAATAGCCCGCCGGTGCAAAACCGCATTCGCAACAGCAATAAAGGCGAAGGACGGAACAATCACCTCATCGCCATCGCCGATTCCAAGCGCTTCCAGGCCAAGCTCCAAACCAGCCGTTCCGGAACTCAACGCGATTGCGTGTGGCGTGCCGACATACCCGGCGAAGGCCTGCTCAAATTCCACCAGTTTCGGACCAAGGCTTAAGTGAGGCGTGCGGAGAACCGCGACCACCGCATCGATATCGCTCTGGGAAATATCAGGACTCGAAAGTGGGATCCTCATCGTTTGCCCGCTTCATCAAAAGCCTCATGCCTAGCGGCACAGAAGCCAAAACTTGCACCATCCGTCGCGCGGCGTCTCCATCGCCATATGGGTTTTCTATACCTTCAATCGATTTGCGAAAGTCCCGGCTCTTTGCAATAGCGACCTTTTCCAGTATGGCGTCTTTATTAGCCTCGCAATCCAGGGTGTTGCGCGCCCGCTCGCGCCCCTGCTGCCGGATGCCAATGTTGACGACTGGAACCGCAAACGATGCCGCCTCCATGATTCCGCTGCTCGAATTCCCGATCAGCAGATCAGCACAGCGCAGCAAACTCCAATACGAAATAGGATTCAAATTTATAAGAATCCGGGCGTTCCTGTGCGTACGCAAAAAACGCCTCGTGCGTTCGATCAGCGCGCGACTTCCTGCATCAGAATTCGGATAACAGAAGACAAGCTGCTCGGTAAGGCAATCGAGCGCAGCAAAGAGAGCATCGGCTTCTGCTGTAGTATCGCGAAGAATCGTTGCAGGATGATAGACAATCAACACAGTAGGCTGGCTCAAGTCCAGCCCAAGCTCTTCTTCAAGCTCCGCCCGAGTTTGAAGCTTGCTGCGTTTTAGATGATCGAGTGAGGGCGCTCCCACGCGATGCACGCGCCACGGCTCTTCCCCCATGGCTATGACTCGTCGCCTTGCCGTTTCCGTGGACGTGAAATGAATATGGCTAAGTTTGGTCAAAGCGTTACGAACAGCATTGTCGATGGCTCCCTCGCTGAGCTCGCCTCCCTCGATATGCGCGACCGGAATACGGAGCGCCAGCGCCACTGATGCCGGGGCTAACATCTCGTAGCGATCGGCGGTGAGCAACAGCATATCCGGACGCATGGACCCCAGGCAATCAGCCAGACCTAATGTAGCGATTCCGATCGTCTTGGCCATCCCCACATCCGTATCGGAACTCATCAGACACTCCAGGCGCGCGTCGATACGAAAATCGTCCTTCTCGATTTCTCTCACCGTATAGCCAAATTCAGGCGAAAGATGGGGGCCCAGCACAATCAGCTTTAGCTCGAGCTCTGGATGTGAGGCAAGCTCCCGCAATGGCCAATAGAGATGACTGTAATCGGCACGGGAAGTCGTGATGACAGCGATGGTTCGCTTCACTGGCGGAAAGTTTAGCTCACACCTTTCGTAAGCAGCCGGCTCGGCGTATATTCAGGGATAGCGGAACACAAAACGCGCACAACCGCATTCACATCGAACCGCCGCACGCAATCGGAAAGGTTCCTGACAATCTCTTCGCACTCACACGGAGACAGCCTCGGTGTCTCAATTACCTGAAGCCCTTCGCAGAGATCACCCATCTCCTTCTCATGCTTGCCCACAAGTTCCTCGACCAGTTTTTCTCCCGGATGAAGCCCGGTGAATAACATGGGCGCCTTTCGATTGCACGTCGCCGTGGAGCGCGCAAGAGATTCCGCCAGCTCTACAATGCGCATCGGGGAACCAAGTTTCGGCAAAAGAATTTTTCCGTCACAGCAAGCCGTTGCCGCGTCCAGAATGGCCCGCACCGCTTGCCCGGGAGAGAGGAAATAGCGCGCCGCCTCTGCGTCCGTTATCGTGAGAGGCTGTCCAGTTTTCAGTTGATCCATCAACAGAGGAACGACACTGCCCGTCGAGCCGAACACATTCCCCAGCCGGATGGCGCTCATGCGCGAGGTGACACGGCTCAGCGAGACGGCAAATAACTCGGCAAGACGTTTTGAGGCTCCCATCACGCTATGCGGGTTCACCGCCTTGTCAGTAGAAATCACTAACACGCTGGGAATGCCCCAGCGTAAGGCAGCTCGCAGCAGTGTGTACGTGGCAAGGGCGTTGTTCTGAATTGCAGCAAACGGATTTCGCTCGAGCAGAGCAACATGCTTGAATGCCGCAGCATGTAAGACGATTTCCGGACGAAATTGGGAAAACAGGCGGTCGAGAAGGCCATCATCTCCAACGTTTCCTAAAACAACATGGACCGTCGTCTCCGGCGCGGCTTGGGCCTGTATGTTTCGCTCGATTTCGAACAGATTTTGTTCGCACGCATCCAGCAGAATCAACGAAGCAGGAATCTGTAATGCAAGCGCACGCACCAACGCAGCTCCGATGTAGCCGCCTGCGCCTGTAATGCAGACGGAGCGACCTGAAAACGGAGCCTCACCCTGCCGCAAATCATCATGCATCCCATTTCTCACATCCGCGTGCCGCACCGTCCGTATGTATTCACTATCTCATTAGCAGTCTCCAAGGGCCGATTGAATTTTGTTCGCTGGATCGTGACAA
>Ga0209810_1005955_pt1 | contig 10788 bp, 9 predicted proteins | sample Coa_R1_7_FD_187159 | JGI IMG/M metagenome (GOLD analysis project Ga0209810, IMG submission 187159) | Surface soil microbial communities from Centralia Pennsylvania, which are recovering from an underground coalmine fire - Coalmine... | ecosystem: Environmental > Terrestrial > Soil > Unclassified ...
CCTCCTGTCCCTCGGGGCTCGCGCGCCGCTCGGCCGCGCGAGCGAGCAGGTCCTCCTCGTCGCCCGGCTCGAGCACCAGCCGCTTCGCCTCCCGCACCGCTCGCGGGCCGCCGGCGAGGATGCCGGCGACGATGCGCTCGACGGCGGCGTCGAGATCGACCGCGACCTCGTCGACCAGCCCGATCCGCAGCGCGGTGGGCGCGTCGATCCGCTCGCCGGTGAGGAAGTAGCGGCGCGCGTGCGCGGGGCCGATCTTCGCCAGCACCATCGGCGAGATCACGGCCGGCATGATCCCGAGCCGTACCTCCGAGAAGCCGAAGACCGCGCCTTCCGCGGCGATCGCGATGTCGACGCATGCGGTGAGTCCGGCGCCGCCGCCGAGGGCGTAGCCCTGGATGCGCGCGACGACCGGTGCGGGGCAGCGCCAGATCGACTGCAGCATCCGGTAGAGCCGTCGGTAGTCCTCGACGTTCTCGTCGTACGAGAGGTCGATCGACGCGCGCTGCCATTCCACGTCGGCGCCTGCCGAGAACGACGGGCCGTCGCCGGCGAGCAGCACTGCGCGCGCGTCGCCGACGTCGGCGAACGCCTCGGTCAGCTCGGCGATCAGCGCCGCGTCGAAGGCGTTGCGGCGCTCCGGCCGCACCATCGTCACCCGCAGCAGCGGGCCGTCACGCTCGACTCGGAGCGTCTTTCCCGCTCCGGCGCCGGCGGAGCCGGCGCCTCCGCTCTTTGGCGGCTCCGTCGAGCCTACGCCGCTCACGACGTGAAGGCGAGGCCGAGCCGCGCGAGCTCCGGCGCGATCGACACCGTCGCCTCGAGGTCGAACATCTCGACCAGGTCCGGCTCCTTGCCGATCAGCTCACGCGCGCGCGAGGGCAGCGGCTGCTCGGCTGCGTCGGCAGACGAGAAGACGTAGACGGCACCCCAGCGTTCCGTCGCCTCGTCGGAGAGCCACGCCTTGAAGAGCAGCCCGGGCACGCGCTCGAACGCGGATACCGCCTCGCCCCGCACGTAGTCGCGCAGCTCCGCCACGGTGGTGCTCGTGTCGGCGAGGCTCCAGAGGACGATGCGCACGATCACGGCGGCAGGCTCTCACATCCTGAAGACGCCGAAGGTCGTCTCGGGAATCGGCGCGTTGAGCGCGGCCGAGATGCCGAGCGCCAGCACCCGTCTCGTGTCGAGCGGGTCGACGATGCCGTCGTCCCAGAGTCGCGCCGTCGAGTAGTACGGGTTGCCTTCTGCCTCGTACGTCGCGCGGATCTCGTCGGCGTCGGCGTCGCCGACCGACGTCAGCACCGTCGCTGCCTGCTCGCCGCCCATCACCGAGATCCGTGCGTTCGGCCACATCCACAGCTGCCGCGGCGCGTACGCCCGCCCGCACATGCCGTAGTTGCCGGCGCCGAACGACCCGCCGATCACGACCGTGAACTTCGGCACCTCGGCACACGCGACCGCGGTGACGAGCTTCGCGCCGTCGCGCGCGATGCCGCCGGCCTCGTACTCCTTGCCGACCATGAACCCGGTGATGTTCTGCAGGAAGACGAGCGGGACACGTCGCCTGCAGGCGAGCTCGACGAAGTGCGCGCCCTTCTGCGCGCTCTCGGCGAAGAGCACGCCGTGGTTGGCGAGGATGCCGACGGGATAGCCCGCGATCCGCGCCCAGCCGCAGACGAGCGTCTCGCCGTACAACGCCTTGAACTCGTCGAAGCGCGAGCCGTCGACGATGCGCGCGATCACCTCGCGGGGGTCGAGCTGCGTGCGAAGGTCGTCGGGGACGAGCTCGTAGAGATCGGACGGGTCGACGGCCGGCAGCTCCGCGGCTGCGACCTCCCAGGGCGGCTCGGGCTTGCGGCCGTGCGTGTCGGCGACGATGCGTCGCGCAATCGCGAGCGCGTGCTCGTCCGACACTGCGTAGTGGTCTGCCACGCCCGACTGCCGCGCGTGCACGTCGGCGCCTCCCAGCTCCTCCGCGCTCACCTCCTGGCCCGTGGCCGCCTTCACGAGCGGCGGCCCGCCGATGAAGATCGTGCCCGTGCCGCGGACGATCACGGTCTCGTCGCTCATCGCCGGCACGTACGCGCCGCCGGCCGTGCACGAGCCCATCACCACGGCGATCTGCGGGATGCCCTGTGCGGACATGCGGGCCTGGTTGAAGAAGATGCGCCCGAAGTGGTCGCGGTCCGGGAAGACCTCCGATTGCAGCGGCAGGTAGGCGCCGCCGGAGTCGACGAGGTAGACGCACGGCAGCCGGTTCTGCTCCGCCACCTCCTGCGCGCGCAGATGCTTCTTCACCGTGAGCGGGAAGTACGAGCCGCCCTTGACCGTCGCGTCGTTGGCGACGACGACGCACTCGCGGCCCTCGATCACGCCGATGCCGGTGACGATGCCGGCGCTCGGCGCCTGGCCCTCGTAGACGTCCCAGGCGGCGAGCGCGTTCAGCTCGAGGAATGTCGTCCCGGGGTCGACGAGGCTGTCGATCCGCTCGCGCGCCAGTAGCTTCCCGCGGCTCCGGTGGCGCTCGACGGCCCGCTCGCCGCCGCCCGCGGCGACCTGCGCCGTACGCGCGCGCAGCTCGTCGACGAGCCCCTGCATCCGCTCCCGCCGGCGCGCGGCGTCGGTGCGCTCCTCGCTCCGGCTCTCGACGGCCACGGCTGAAGGCTAGAGGGTGGTCCGGACCCGTCGAACGTCGAGTTGGAGAACGTACATATAGAGAGCTATAGTCGCCGCGCAAGCTGCGGTGGATTTCGTCCAGAGGAACGAAAGGGGGAACAGCACCTTGCAGCTCTCACGGAGGTTCGTCGCGCTCCTCGGCGCGGCGGCGGCGGTCGCCGTCGTCGCGGTGACGGGTGCCTCGGCAGGCGGCGGTGGGAACGGCGTCAGCGGAACACCGACGGTCCAGCCGACGCCGATCAGCGACAGCAGCCTGAAGGCGGAGACGGCCACGAGCGCCGGCGCCACCGTCCTACCGACGACCCGAACGGTCGCGCACTGGTTCGGACAGACGACCGACCCGAACAACGGCGTGACCTACGGCTACAACATGGTCGGCGCCGATCCGAACAGCTGCTCGGGCTCGGCGTGTGACGTGACCGTCCAGGCGGACATCACGCCGCTGATCGTGAACGTCGACGGGATGACGTTCGACGGCACGGCGGTGGTCGGCCCGACGCTCGCCTCGCCGCAGTTCGCGGCGAACGACTACGGCAGCACCCGCTATGCGACCAACAGCGCCGGCAGCAAGGGGAGCGGCGGCACCCTGTCGCAGGGCGACAAGGGTGTCCAGCTGCAGCTCGAGGACGCGACGATGCGGGCGCAGTTCGACAAGACCGGCAAGAGCAGTACGTACCACCTCCGGCTGAATCCGCACGTCCTGCCGGCGGTGACCGTGAACGTGCCGAACAACCAGGGCACGCTGCTCCAGAGCGGCCGTGGCGTGGTCTTCGCAGACATCGACATCGGCTGGTGGTCGTCGATGATCAACAACCTCGAGCAGCAGGCGGATCCGACGCATCTGCCCATCTACCTGACGAACAGTGTGATGCTCTACGAGGGCAACAACCCGCTCAACTGCTGCGTGATCGGGTACCACGGGACGAAGGCGACCGGCAACGGCGGCGGCAGCGGCAGCTCGAACGGCAACGCGGTCGTGCAGACGTTCGCCTGGGCGTCGTACGTGCAGCCGGGCATCTTCAATCCGACGGCGGACTGGGCGCTGCAGGACATCCATGCGCTCAGCCACGAGATCTCGGAGTGGGCGGACGACCCGTTCGTCAACAACACGGTGGAGCCGTGGCTGACGCCGACGGCGCCGCAGTACGGGTGCACGAACATCCTCGAGACGGGCGACCCCGTCGTCGGGATCGGCTTCGCGATGGGCAGGAACACGTTCGAGCAGGGCCCGAACCCGAACGGGACGCAGAGTGCCGACGGGTACTACCACCCGGAGGACGAGGTGTTCCTGCCGTGGTTCATGCGCACCGCGCCGAACACCGTCTCCGAGCCGACGCAGAGCCCGTCGGCGAACATCGGCCGCTACACGCTGATGGGCGACCTGAACCCGTTCCCGGGCTTCCGCCAGCCGGCAACGGGCTGCTAGAGAGCCACACCTGCGGCACGAGCGAGGGGCCCGGACCACCGGGCCCCTCGCGTTTTCGGTGAGCGTCGAGCCGCCGATACAATCCGCGCGCCGAACCGAGGGGCGTAGCTCAACTGGCAGAGCACCGGTCTCCAAAACCGGGGGTTGCAGGTTCGAGTCCTGCCGCCCCTGTGTGTGACCGAGGGGCGCTCGCAGGCGGCCCACCACCGGCCGTACCGGCGAGGCCCCGTCGCGCGTTGTAGCGGTTGTCGGTGCTGACAGCGAGAACGGGAGGTGTCGTGGAGACCGGGGCTCGAGCGGTTCATAGCGCGGCGCTGGGGCAGGGTGCCCGCGTCGAACACAGTCGGCTGTTCGAGGTGCTGTCACGGGGCGGCTTCGTCGCCCGTGCCGTCGTCTACGGGCTGATCGGCGTGCTGGCGGTCAAGCTCGCGCTCGGCGACGGCGGCCGCGCGACGAACCAGCAGGGGGCGCTGGAGACGATCGCCCACCAACCCGGCGGGACGGTGCTGCTCGTGTTGATCGCGATCGGCCTGGGCGGGTACGCGCTCTGGCGGCTCGTGCGGGCGGTGCTGGGCCGCGGGCCGGAGAGCGGCGAGGACTCGACCCTCGACCGCGTCGGCGGCGCGGGCAGCGGCGTCGTCTACGCGATCCTCTGCGCGATCGCGGTCAGGATTCTCGCCGGCAGCGGTGCCGGCGGCGGCGCGCGGAAGGAGACGGCGGGCGTGCTCGGCTGGCCGGGCGGACAGTGGCTCGTCGGAATCGCCGGGGCCGTGTTGATCGGGGTCGCCGGCTACCAGCTCTACCGCGGTGTCGGGCGCGCCTTCCTCGACGACGCCAAGACGGAGCGGATGAGCCCGCGCATGCGAAAGGCATACACGGCGATCGGGACGGTCGGGCATCTCGCGCGCGCCGTCGTCTTCGCGCTCGTCGGCGTCTTCCTGATCAAGGCCGCCGTCGAGTACAGCCCTTCCCAGGCGGCCGGCGTCGGCGGCGCGCTCACCAAGCTCGCCGACCAGCCGGCCGGCTCTGCGCTCCTCGGAGTCGTCGCAGCGGGCCTGGTCGCCTTCGGCGTCTACTCGCTCGTCGACTCGCGCTACCACCGCATCTAGCGGCCGCGGCGTCGCCGGCCGGCGCTCGCCGACCGTACGATCGAACCGTGCCGCTCGCGGCCCTGTTCACGGTGATCGCGCTCGCGTTCGCGGGCATCGCCGCCGCCGGGATCATCGGCGGGCGCTGGCCGATCGCCGTGGCGGGGATCGTGCTCGCCGCTTGGATGGCAAGCCTCGCCTGGTCGGCGGTCGAGCGGGCGCGGCGGGAACGTCGCCGCACACGCTAAGGAAAACGCCCGCTCAGGGCGTATTCTCCTCCCGTGGCGGGGGAGGACATCCAGGCGCTGTGGCTCGAGTACCGGCGCACGGGCGACAAGGCGCTTCGCGACCGCCTCATCCTCAGCTACGCGCCGCTCGTCAAGTACGTCGCCGGACGGCTCGGCTCCGGGCTGCCCGCGCACGTCGACGAGGGCGATCTCGCCTCGTACGGACTGCTCGGTCTGATCAACGCGATCGAACGCTACGACCCGAGCCGGGACATCAAGTTCGAGACGTACGCGATCGTGCGCATCAAGGGCGCGATCATCGACGAGCTGCGCGCGCTCGATTGGGTGCCGAGGTCGGTGCGCTCGCGCGCGCGCGAGATCGAGCGTGCGATCGCGGAGCTGGAGTCGAGGCTCGGGCGCGCTCCGAGCGACGAGGAGATCGCCGCCAAGATCGGGATCAGCGTCGACGAGTTGGCGGAGTCGCTGACCGACATCTCGCGCTCGTCGATTGCCGCGCTCGACGAGCTCTGGTCCGTGTCGGGCGAGGGCGACCAGGTGTCGCTGCTCGACACGATCGAGGACACGAGCGGCGCGCGCCCCGCGGACGCGCTCGACGAGACCGATCTGCGCGAGACGCTCGCCGATGCGATCGCGCGGCTGCCGGAGCGCGAGAAGCTCGTGATCACGCTCTACTACTACGAGGAGCTCACGCTGCGGGAGATCGGCGAGGTCCTCGGCGTCACCGAGTCGCGGATCTCGCAGTTGCACACGAAGGCGGTGCTGCGGCTCAAGTCGCGGCTCTCGGGGGTGCGGGCGACGGCCTGAACCTGCTCGGCGACCTCTCTAAGATGGGCGGCAGAAGCCCACGTCCCAAGGAGGAACCCGCCGCATGCCCATCGAGCCCGGGAAGATCCGCAACGTCGCCGTCGTCGGCCACCGCGGCACCGGCAAGACCTCGCTCACCGAGGCCCTGCTGTTCCAGGCGGGAAAGACGAACCGGCTCGGGGCGATCGAGGCCGGCACGACGGTCTCCGACTGGGACGAGGACGAGCACCGGCGGCAGATGTCGCTGTCGGCGTCGCTGGCGAGCCTCGACTGGCAGGGGCGCAAGATCAACCTCGTCGACACGCCGGGCGACTCCGGCTTCCAGGCGGACACGGTGGCGAGCCTGCGGGTGGTCGAGGGTGCGCTGGTGGTGGTGTCGGGGGTGATGGGCGTGGAGGTGAACACCGGCCGCGTGTGGAGGCGCGCCGAGGAGCTCGGCCTCTCTCGCGTCGTCTTCGTCAACATGCTCGACCGCGAGCGCGCCGACTTCTACCGCGTTCTCGGCGCGTTGCAGGAGCAGCTGTCCGACCGCTGCATCGCGATCCAGCTGCCGATCGGCGCCGAGCACGAGCTGCAGGGCGTCGTCGACCTGCTGCACAACTGCGCCTACCTGGATCCCGGCGGCTCGCGCGAGGGCGATCCGGTGCCGATCCCGGACGCCGTCGCCGCGACCGCCGACGAGTACCGCACGAAGCTGCTCGACGCCGTCGTCGAGACCGACGAGGCGCTGATGGAGCGCTACCTGGGCGGCGAGGAGATTCCGGCCGCCGACATCGCCGCGGCGCTCAAGGACGCCGTCACGCGCGACGAGATCTACCCGGTCGCCTGCGGCGTCGCCACGAAGAATTTGGGCAGTCGGGCTCTGCTCGATCTAACAGTCGAGGGCGTTCCGAGCCCTCGGAAGAAGCCGTCGCCGATCGAGACCGACGCGCAGACGGCGGCGTTCGTGTTCAAGACCGTGGCCGATCCGTTCGCCGGCCGCATCTCGGTCTTCCGGGTCTACGCCGGCGAGGTGAAGTCCGACACGACGCTCGTCAACCACCGCGACCACTCCAAGGAGCGGCTGGGGACGCTGATGACGCTGCACGGTAAGGAGCACGAGAAGACGGACGGATTCGGTGCCGGCGACATCGGAGCCGTCGCGAAGCTGAAGGACGTGCAGACGGGCGACGTGCTCGTCGATGCCGAGCACGATCTCGAGCCGCCCGCGATCGGCTTCCCGGAGCCGGTGATGAGCTTCGCGGTCACCGCGAAGACGAAGGGCGACGAGGACAAGGTCGCGCAGGCGCTGCGCCGTCTCGCCGAGGAGGACCCGACCCTGCGGCTGCGCCGTGACCAGCAGACCGGGGAGGAGTTGCTCTCCGGCATGAGCCAGATGCACGTCGAGGTCGCCGTGGAGCGCGCGCGGAGGCGCTTCGGCGTCGGGATGGAGCTGCACCAGCCGCGCGTGCCGTACGTCGAGACGATCAAGGGGCAGGCGCGCGCTCAGGGGCGCTACAAGAAGCAGACGGGCGGACGCGGCCAGTTCGGCGACTGCCACATCCAACTCGAGCCGCTCGAGGGACACGTCGGCTACGAGTTCGTCGACCGCATCGTCGGCGGCGTCATCCCGCAGGGCTTCCGACCCGCAGTCGACAAGGGCATCCAGGAGGCGATGCAGCACGGCGACCTCGCCGGCGCGCCGGTGCAGGGCGTGCGCGTGACGCTCGTCGACGGCAGCTACCACACCGTCGACTCGTCGGAGATGGCGTTCAAGATCGCCGGCTCGATGGCGTTCCGGTCGGCGTACGAGAAGGCGCAGCCGACGCTACTGGAGCCGATCATGGAGCTCGAGGTGACGGTGCCCGACGACTCCGTCGGTGCGATCAACGGCGACCTCAACTCGCGGCGCGGCCGGCTGCTCGGCATGGAGCCGCAGGGCGGCTCGACCACTATCCGCGCCGAGGTGCCGATGGCGGAGGTGCTGACGTACAACCAGGCGCTCACCTCGCTCACCGGCGGCCGCGGCGACTACCACATGCACTTCCTGCGCTACGAGGAGGTGCCCGCGCATATCGCGCAGAAGCTGATCGAGACCGCCAAGAAGGAGAAGGAGGCCGTTCCGGCCTAGTCTCCGAAACTGTTTCGGGGACATGTCCCCGACAGGTTCCAGAGTCTCTCAGACCAGCAGCGGCGCCAGCGTGTTGCGCGCGAGCAGGAAGCCGCGCTCGACGAGCTCCGGCGAGCCCTCGAAGCCCCGGTCCTCGTGCTCGACCGAGAGCACGCCGTCGTAGCCGACCGCGTACAGCGCAGCGACGAAACGCGACCAGTCCACCTCGCCGAGCCCCGGCAGCCGCGGCACCTGCCAGCCCATCCCCGCCGAGAGCGTCCCGTGCCGGTAGAGGCCGTCGCGGCGGATCTCCATGTCCTTGGCGTGCACGTGGAAGATCCGCTGCGCGTAGTCGTAGACCGCCCGCTCGTAGTCGATCTGCAGCCAGACGAGGTGCGACGGGTCGAGGTTGAGCCCGAAATGCTCGTCCGGGATCGCCGCGAACAGCTCGTCCCAGATCGCCGGCGACCACGCGAGGTTACCGCCGCCCGGCCACTCGTCCCAACCGAAGATCATCGGGCAGTTCTCGATCGCGACCCGCACGCCGCGCTCGCCGGCGTACGCCACGAGCGGCGGCCAGATCCGGCGGAAGCGCTCGAGGTTCTCCGGCAGCGGCCGGTCCTTGTCGTTGCCGACGAACGTGCCGACGACGCCGACGCCGAGAGCCTGCGCGGCGTCGATCACCTTGCGCAGGTGCGCGTTCGCCGCCTCGCGCAGCGCGTCGTCGGGGTGGAGGTTGTTCGGGTAGTACGCGAGCGCGGAGATCTCGAGGCCGTGCCGGGCGAGCAGCGCGTGCACCGCGTCGGCCTCGAGCGCGTCGACGTCGAGATGCGAGACGCCGGCGTAGCGCCGGTCGGCGCCGCCGGCCGGCCAGCACGCCACCTCGAGCGCGCGAAAGCCGTTCGCCGCCGCCCAGGCCGCGACCTCGTCGAGCGTGCGGTCCGGGAACGCGGCTGTCAGCAGGCCGAGCTTCACGGGTCATCCACGCGGATCTCGAGCCACGACTCGCGCGCCTCGCCGGGCTCGAGCACCGGCAGCCGTCCCTCTGCGCGGTCGTGGGCGCGCCCGAGGACGGAGCAGTTCGCGGGCTCGAACGCCGTCACGCGGTAGCCCGGGTGCACCCACTGCCAGAGCCGCGGCTGGCTCGAGCGGACGGTGACGCGCGCGGCGTCGTTCGTCACCACCGCGTGCGTCGCGCCGACGTGCTCGTAGACGCGCTCCGGCCCCGGCGGGCCGAGCGCGCGCCAGTCCAGGGCGCGCGCGTCGTCGTCGCGCGGCAGCACGTCGCTCGAGTCGACGGCCACCTCGCCCCACAGCAGGTTGACGTGGTAGAGCAGCGGCGCGGCCTCGGTCTGCCAGCCGTGGTTGCGCACGAGGTCGCGCACCCGAACGAGCCCGCTCTCGACGCGGAGCTCGCGCTCGAGCACGAGCGTCGGTCCGGGAACGTCTGCGTCGACGACGTGCCCGCGCGCGGTCGCCCTATCCGCGGCCACATCGCGTGCGGCCTGCGAGCTGTACCAGCCGTGCTGCGGCTGGCCCTCCGACGGAGTGCCGACGTTGCGCAGGCCGCACGTGACGAGCAGGCCGCCGCCGAACGAGCGGGCGAAGTCGCCCTGCCACGGGATGTGGCCGAGTGGCGACTCCCAGGTGAACCGCTTCCCGCGGAGCCGGGCCTGCGCCAGATCGAGACCCCGCGCGGGGAGCACGTCCACGCTCAGGTCGCCGTCGTCGAGCGTGAGAACCTCCAGCCGGGCGGTCACCTTGGGGGATGCTATGCCCGGAGGAGCCGCTACTCTCGGGCGGCGATGACCCGGGTGACCCGCGTCACAGCGGAGCGCTCCTGCGCCATCTGCGAGCGGACGCTCCTGATGGGCGAGCGTGCAGTCCGCTTCTCGCCGAACGGCGGCGCCGACTACGTCGACGTCTGCCCGCTGTGCGCCGAGACGGCGGTCGAGTCCGGCTGGGTGCGCGAGGGCGCGCCGACCACGCCGACGGTCGCCAGCGAGGGGCGGCGGCGGCGCGGCGGCGGCTGGCTGGCGGCGCTGATGGGCACGAAGCCGCGCGCCGCCGAGGCGACGGTCGCCTCGGAGCCCATCCTGCGCCGGCTCTCGGAGCAGGAGCTCGAGCTCGTCGAGGCGGCGGACGTCTTCAACTCCTCCCAGTACCGGCGGACGGTCGGCGGCATCGCCAAGTCGCTCGGCGCCCCGCGCGTCTCGCTCGTGCTGCTCTCCGGCGTCAACGCGGAGGTCGTCGTGACGGTCGCCTGGGATATCTCCTGGTACCAGTACCGCGTCGCGCCCGACTCGGACAACCCGGTTCGGCTCGAAGGCCGCGGCCACGATCCGGCCGAGCTCGAGGGCGCGTTCGCCGACTGGAACGCCCACATGGAGGACGACGGCCGCCTCGTTCCGGACATCGCCCGCCTCTGACCGGTCCGAAAGTGGGGGTGGCGCGAGCCGA
>Ga0209810_1005957_pt1 | contig 10784 bp, 9 predicted proteins | sample Coa_R1_7_FD_187159 | JGI IMG/M metagenome (GOLD analysis project Ga0209810, IMG submission 187159) | Surface soil microbial communities from Centralia Pennsylvania, which are recovering from an underground coalmine fire - Coalmine... | ecosystem: Environmental > Terrestrial > Soil > Unclassified ...
CGAGGCCATTGCCCAGCGGCCGCCAGGTCGCGGCCGGATCGGTCCGCAGCCGTTGGGCCAGGTTCAGGGCAAAGCCGCCGCTGGTGTACCACTTCGGCTCGAGCATGTGGTAGATCGTGCGGGTCTTGTCCCGCACCAGCACGTCGGGGATCAACAGTACCAGCCAGCGCGGCAGCGGGTCGGGCAGCGCGTCGAGCTGCTCGCCGCGTCCCGTCGCCAGGGCCGTGCCGCCGAGCAAGAAGAACGGGACGTCCGAGCCGAGCGAGGCGGCGATGCGCGCCAGCTCCGCCGGCTCGAGGTAGAGCTTCCAGGCGTGGTTCAGCGCCACCAGCGCGGCCGCGGCGTCGGCGCTGCCGCCGCCGAGGCCGGCCGACACGGGGATCCCCTTGCGCAGGGTGAGGGCCGCGCCGGCCTGGCAGCCGGTGGCGTCCTGCAGCGCCTCGGCGGCGCGGAGCACGAGGTTCGGCGCGTTGTCGGGCAGGGCCGGCGCGTCGAGCGTCAGGTCGGCAGCCGGTGCGCACTCCAGCTCGTCGGCGAGGCTGATCGACTGGAGCACGGTAGCGATCTCGTGGTAGCCGTCGGGGCGCTTGCGCAGCACCTCCAGCACGATGTTGATCTTGCCGTAGACGCGGGCGCTAATCATGATTCATTACTCAGTGCTCGATAGAGCCGCTCCCACTCGGCGAGAGCGAGAGTCTGTGGCCGGCGGGCCGGCTCGATCGCGGCCCGGCGCAGGAGCGCCTCGGCGGCGCTCGGCGCCCAGCCCAGCCCCTCGGCCAGCGAGTTGCGGAGCTGCTTGCGCGGCTGCTTGAAGCCGGCCTGCACCAGCCGCAGCAGCGCCGGCGGGTCGGGCGCGGCCGGGCAGGGCCGGACGTCGAGGCGCAGCACGGCCGAGTCGACCTTCGGGCGCGGGTAGAAGGCCGCCGCCGGCACGGCGCGCACGATCCGCGGCGCGGCGTAGAGCTGGATCGCCACGGCCAGGTAGCTGAGCTGGCCGGGTGGCGCGGCGACCCGCTCCGCCACCTCCTTCTGGACCATGACCACGATCCGCCGCGGCGGCCGCGGCGCGGTGAGCAGGCGCAGCAGCAGTGGCGAGGTGATGTGATAGGGGAGGTTGGCGACCACGCTGAACGGGCCGGCGAACAGCGCGGCCGCGTCGAGCTGCAGGGCGTCGCCCTGCACGACTTGCAGGTTCGGGGGGGGGCCGAGCAGGGCGGGCAGCGCGGCGGCAAGCTGGGCATCGAGCTCGACGGCGACGACCCGGCCGGCGCGGCGGACCAGCTCGCGGGTGAGGATGCCCAGGCCGGGCCCGATCTCGAGCACGGCGTCGTCGGGGCCCAGGTCGGCGGCGCGGGCGACGGCCGCGCTCACGCGGTGGTCGACGAGGAAGCTCTGGGAGAGGCCCTTGCGCGGCCGTAGCCCCAGGCGGCGCAGCACGGCCGCCGGGCCACCGCTCCCCAGCGTGGTCTCGAGCGTGTTCGCGGCAACGGCTACGGCGTCCTCTCCCACGCTTGCATTATAGGCCGTGTGCCGCGCGGCCACAGAGACGGCGCCGCCCCCGGGGCCTCCCCGGGGGCGGCGCGCGCACGGTCGGGGGCGACTCGTGCCGAGGTTAGCGCTCGCGGCGGCGCAGCCGGCGCAGGCCGGCGAGGCCGCCGAGAGCGGCCAGGCCGCCGATGAGGAGGAACAGGCTATCCGCCTCGGGGATCACCGGGACCTCAGGGTAGGCCGGCGCGGCCGGCGCCTGCGGCGGCGCCATCATCGGCGGCGACGGCGGCAGGAACGGCGGCGGCGGTAGCAGGGGCGGTGGCAGCGGCGGCAGCGGCGGCTGCTGCGGCGGGGAGACGACGATGACGGCCGCTGGCGTCGGCACCACGACGGGCGCCGGCCCCGGCCCGGTGATCGTGCCAGTGACGTCGGCCGTCCCGCCCGTGACGAGCGGGAAGCGTACCGTGATCGTCGCGCCCTGGAGCGGATCGCCGGCCGTCGTGCCGGTACAGGTCGTCGTGAACGGCGGCGCAGCCGGGACCGCCGTGCAGAGGAAGCTCTCCACCGCCACGGTCGTCGGGATGAATACCCGCGGGACGCCCAGCGGCGCGGTCCCCGCCGGGCCGGTCGCCGTGAAGGTGAAGGTGCCCGAGCCGGTCTTGGTCCAGGTGCCGGTCACGCCTCCAGTGGCGGTGCAGGTCTGGCCGACCGCGCCGGCGCACGGCGTGCCAGCGGTGCCCGAGCTCGGCGGCGCGGGCTGGGCGGGCACGGTAGGGGCAGTCGCCGTGGCGATGGTGCCGCGCGCCTGCAGTGCGTTATCAGTGCCGACGAGCACGACCCCGCCGATCAGCGGGTCGCCGAGCAGCGTGCCCGTGCAAGGCGAGGCGGTGCAGTTCAGGGTCTCGTTCCCGACGGTGGTCGTGATGTTGACGCGGAAGGGCCCCGTAACGCCGGTGACCGATGCGGTGGCGCTAATCGCACCACCTACGCGGGCGAAGAAGATCGAGCCCGAGCCCGTCCCCCCACCGAAGGGCGTGAGGCTGGCGCTGGCGGACGTCACGGGCGGCTGGCCCGCCGGAGCCGGATCGTGGAACACCACCACGCCGGTCTGTCCCGTGGTCAGGCTAGCGGGGTTCGTGGGGAACTGTCGCGCCGGGACGTAGATGTTGTCCTGGTAGGGGTCGACGCCCAGGCCGTGCGAGTTGCGTCCGGAGCACTGCACGCCGACGAAGCTCGGCGCGCGGCTGCTGGGGTTACCAGCCGCGAACACGCCGACGACCGGGAGGAAGGCGTCCGCGCCCGGGTTGTCCTGCGGGCAGGGCACGCCGACGTTCAGGTTGCTGCTAGAGGCCGTGTACCAGCGGCGGTTGTGCGGGTCGAAGTAGAGCACGTCGGTGCCGGTCACCTGCGGGAAGGCGGAGGTAAAGGTGAAGGCGGTCAGGTCCAGGAAGCCCTGGCCGCTGCCCGGCGCGTCGCTGCTGCAGCCGAGCAGCCCGATGTTGGTCTCCGCGTCGATGTCCAGGCCGTGGCCCGCGCACGGCCGGTCCTGGATGGTCGCTACGATGGTGCCGATGCCCTGCGTCGGGTCGATGCGGACGACGGTGCTGTTCCCGGAGATGGTCAGGTACATCAGGCCGTCGACCGGGTTGAAGCGGATCTGCTCGGGCGACTCGGGCACCGGGATCTGGCCGAGGACGGCATTCTGGGTCAGGTCGACTACCGTCTCGAAGAACGGCGCGTTGGTGTTGCCGATGAACACGCGCTTGTTCAGCGGGTCGTAGTCCATCTCGTCGGCCCCGCTGCTGCTCGGCAGGGTGAGCGACGCGATCGGCGCGCCGACGACCGGCCCGGCGGTGATGTCGTAGATGAAGATGCCCGTCAACCGGTCGGTGACGACCAGCCTGCGGAGGTCGGGCGCGACGAGCACGCCGCTGGGGCAGGAGGACGTCGTCGGCTGACTGACGCAGCTCGGCACGATGATCGTGCCCAGCAGGGTGTTGGTCTGCGTGTTGATCACGTCGACGCCGTGGTTGACCCGGTCGGCCAGGTACATGACGTGGGCCACGGGGTCGAAGTTCAGCAGGTCGAAGTTGGCCTGGGTGGGGCCTGTCGTGGTCCAGTTAGGAATGGAGATGATCGTCTGCTGCTGGAGTCCCGCGCTCGCGGCGGGCACGTTCGTGGCCTGCGCCAGCACGCTCGACGACCACGAGAAGTGGGGCTGCGGTCCTGCCGCCGCGGCGGTGGTCGCGCCCGCGTCGGGAAGCCCGCTCAGGTCGGGCGCCGGCGCGCCGCTGCCGGACGGCAATGACACGCTGGCCGTGGGCAGCTCCGTCGCGGCGCTCGCCGTGCCCCCGTTGGCGAGCGCCGCCGGGCCGACAAGGAGAGACAGTATCACGAGCAGTACGAAAGCCGACTGACCGAGCGGCCGTCGTCGACCCGCTCTGCTCTTCGCTCGGCGTCGGACCACTTGCGTGCGTAGCCAGCTACCCATGCTATCCCCTCCGACGTCCTGCCTGCGACGTTCTGAAGCGCCTCGTACCCACGGCCGGGCGTTGCCGAGACTCGGCCCACTCGACGCGAGGGTCTTCCCCCATTCCTGGCTAATCGAACGTGCAAACGGGAGCATCGTTACCTACTTCAGTTCCGCCATCAGGAAATCCTAATCAGATCCTCAGCGAATCTTAAGGCACTTCCGGGAAGGGGCCTTTCTGGTGGTCGTGGAGTTGTCGCCCGATCGAGCGCGGAGCCAACACGGACTGCTCCGCCTCTACCACCAGTACGCGTTGATCCGCTTCCTGGTCACCTACTGGAACCTGCCCTCGCCGGTGGAGCCCTGGGAAGCCATGGTGGCGATGGTGATCTACATGCTTGGGGGCTGGTTCGTGTTCTGGATGCCGGCCACGGGGAGTCCCCTGAAAGCGCTGTTCCTGGCGCTGCTGGCGGGCGCGCTCGGCTGGGTGGTGGCCCGCGGACAGCTCGCCCTCAACGCGCACTGGGAGGCGACCGCCGTCGCGCGGCGGTCGCGGGTCCAACCGCGCTAGCCAAGCGGCCCCCGGTGCGCCGGGCGCCGCTGGCGGCCGCGGCTAGCTGCGCTGCCGCGTCAGCCCTGTCCCGCTGACCCCGGCTGGTGGACGGCCGGCCAGGCGGCTCGCCGCGAGACAGAGTCCAGCGCTAGTCGCCGCAGTGTCTGGATGTCGAACAGCCGCTCGTACCGTCTGCCGTCGTGCACCCGCACCGTGTTCTGGTCCACCATCACGACGTAGCGCCCGGGCCCGTGGGCGTCTAGCTCCGCTCCCACCGGGCGCAGGCACCAGCGGAGCCCCTCGATCGGCCAGGCCTCCGGCGGCCGGGTCGCCCGCAGACCGCGCTGGACGGCGGACGCTTCTTCGAGGGCCGCGATCGTCCAGCGCCGTTCGTGGGGCCAGGTGGGAGTGGTCACCTCGGTACCGTCCGGCCCGAGCACAATCACCGCCGTTTCGCTCCCGCACGTGTCGAGCAGCATCCCGAGCGTGCGAAGGATCTCCTGACAGGTCAGCGTATCGGCCATGAACGATCCTACGGCGAAAGCTACGCGTGCAGAGACGCCGCCTCGATTTTCGCCAACAACGGCCCAATGTACTACATCCGTTTGGAGATACCGGATCGGCTTTTTCGGGACTATGTCAGGTGGCCAGGGTGCCGCCAACCGCCGCGATGGCACAGCCTCTGCTAGCGAGCAGCGCCGCCCCGGCTGCGTCCATGCCGCACACGCGTGCTGTGCTATCCATCGCCGCGGTTGGAAGGAGGAGGTATGATCCGATTCTGGCTGGTTCCGCTATTCATCGCCATTCTGGCGGTCGCCACGCCCCAATCGGCTGCGGCCCAGTGGTGGCCGCCGGTTGCCCCCTGGCCCGCTCCCGTGGCGGCGCCCGTACCGGTGCCTCAGCCGGTCGCGGCGCCGTTCGCCGTCCCGGTAAACGTCCCCTTCCCGGTCGCCAACCCCTATCCGGTCCTCGTGCCCCAGCCGTACGCGCAGCCGGTCGCCGTCCCGGTCCAGGTCCCCCACCCGGTCGCCGTCCCGGTGGACGTGCCGCGCTACGTGGCGCACTACGTCGACGTCCCGGTCGAGGTGCGCCGCTACGTCCCGCGCCCCGTGGAGGCAGACGTGCCGGTGCCGGTCGCGCACCCGGTGGCGGTCAAGGTCGACGTGCCCCAGCCGGTGGCCAATCCCGTCGCCGTGCCGGTCGACGTGGCCGTGCCGGTCGCGAATCCGGTCGCGGTCCCGGTGAACGTGCCCCGTCCGGTCGCGGTCCCCGTGAACGTCCCGCAGCCGGTGGCCAATCCGGTCGCCGTCCCGGTGAACGTCCCGGCGCCGGTGGCGAACCCGGTCGCCGTCCCCGTGAACGTGCCGGTGGCGGTGCCCGTAGCTGCCCCGGTGCCCGTGGCTTATCCCTATCCCCAGCCGGTCGCGTTGCCCGTGCCCGTTCCCTGATCTGGCACGCGCTCGATCGGGCGGCTGAGCGCGGGGCACAGACCCACCGCCGATCCCCTTCGCGGGCTTCTTCGCGGCATGGCATCTGCACAGGCTTTCCTCGGGACCGCCTGTGCTGCGAGAGGGAGCCGGGCCGGCCACGGGTGTGGACGGCAGGCTCCGCTCTCGGAGGAGGGAAAGCCATGCAAGCGATCCGGTTCGCGGCCCTGTTTGGGCTCGTCGCGCTGCTGACGGCTGGCGCCGTGGCACCGACGACTCAGGCAGCGCCGGCCGACCAGTGGGTTGGCTGGACCCCCATTCAGCAGCCAGCGTGGGATAGCTCGCAGCCGTGGTACAGCCGCACGGTGGTGGTCCAGCCTACCGGAGTGGTCTCTTCGTCCGTTCCGATCACCGTGGTCGTGCCCGGGAACGCTCCCCAGAGCTTCGTCGAGCCGACCTTCACGACTACCTTTCAGCAGGTGGTCGTGCCGAGCCTGGCACGGGTAGTGCCGGTTGATACGCTCCAGAGCGGTCTCCAGGTAGTGCAGGTGCAGCCCAACCTGCACATCCTGGCGGCGCCGCAGTTCTTCTGCACGACCGATGCCGCCGCGAACTGCCAGGCGATGGCCTTCCAGCTCGCGCAGAGCACGCCAGGCTGGACGACCGTCACCACGAACGGACCCCTGGGCTACGGCGTCTACGTGGCATACGAGGCCTGAGCCGGGGCGGCCGCGCTCGTGCGGTCCGCAGCCCTAAAGCTTTGGTCTTGAGTGCGTGGCGGTCCCACTGAACGCGGAGCCCTCGCCGGGTCGCGCCCGGCGGGGGCTCTGCTGTCTCTCGTCCTCCGCCGACCAGCGACCCGGCCTAGTGCCCCGTTACCAGTGATCTGCGTGGTGATTGCCGACGCGAACACCACGCAGATCACGAGTAGCCACCACTAACTAGTCGATCCCTGCCTTGCGAATAAATTGCCGGCCGTGGTATGTTCCCAGCACTGGCAAAGCCGGCTGGTATCGTACTTACTGGTGGCTATCGGGGGGAGGCCGCGTTGTGGGGGGACTGGCTGCCGCCTGCCCATCCTGCTTAGGAGCGGGGCAGGGGGGAGCCGTTGGTGGGAGGGGCGATGCGTTTGACCCTCGTGCAGCCGCCCAATGGTCTCTACGATCACGCCGAGCTTTGTCCGCCGCTCGGCCTGCTCACCATCGCCACGGCTGTCGAGGAAGACGGCGTTGACGTCTCCCTGGTGGACTTCAATCTCCGCGGACAGCGCTATCCCGGTTTCCTCCTCGACCGTTTCTACGAGAACGCCACGCGGGCGATCGCCGCTACCGAGCCCGACGTGGTGGGCTTCACCTCGATGGTGGTGGAGTCGCACGTTAGCCTCGAGCTAGCGAGGCGCATCAAGGCCACCGACCCCGGCGTGGTGACCGTCCTCGGCGGACCCCACTTCACCGCGATCGCGCGAGAGACCCTGGAGCTATACCCCTGGGTGGACTACGTGGTCACCGGAGAGGGTGAGGCGGCCACGCGGTCGCTGCTGCGCTATCTCGCCGGCAAGGCCGGCCCGTCGGAGCTGGTGAACGTGGCGCGCCGCGCTCACGGCGAGGTGATCCTCGATCGGGTGGTGAAGCCAGAGGCCACCCTGCGGACGCTGCCCTCCCCGGCCTATCATCTGGTGGACCTGACCCACTACTTCACGACCAACCCGCGCCAGCTCCTCGATTACGAGGCCGGGCGGGGCTGCATCTTCCGCTGCTCCTTCTGCTACAGCCCAGTCCATTGGGGGCAGGGCGAACAGGTCAAGGGTGTCGATCGGGTCACCGGCGACGTCCTTCGCCTCCGCGACCTCGGGGCGCGCACGCTGTTCTTCGTTCAGGACAACTTCCTCAACTCCGTGGCTGCCGCCAAGGCGCTCTGCCATTCCCTGGCCGAGGCGAACACCGGGCTCACCTGGAACTGCTACGGTACCCTGCCGCAGTTGACCGCCGACATGCTCGACGCCCTGGCTGCGGCCGGGTGCGACAGCGTGTTCGTCGGCGTGGACGCGATCTCGCCGACGGCCCAGCAGAACTTTGCCAAGCACTTCTTCAAGGGCTGGGAGCGCCTGCGGGAGCGCCTGCAGACCTGCCTGGACCGCGGAGTGGTCCCCACCTGCGCCTTCATGATCGATTTCCCGACCGAGGACGATACGAGCACCAACGCGGCCCTCCAAACGGCGCTGCTCGCGCGCAACCTGGGCTGCGGCTTCCGGCTCAATACCCTGTCCGTGTACAACCAGACCGCCACCGCGCTCGCCTTGCGCGACCGGCCCAGGACCTATACCGAGATCGTGCCGCGCCTGCTCCTGGACACCCCGGACGTCATTCACGAGAATCCCTACGCCCGGGAGCATCCGGAGCTGTTCCCCTACCACAGCACGTTCCTGCCCGTACCGTTTTACGAGCGGTTCGTGACGAGCATGAGCATCGCCTTCACCCTCTACAACTGGTTCCCGCGCACGCTGCTGAGTTATGTCGTCGAAGATAACGGCTCGCTGTGGCAATTGCTCGACCATCTCGCGAGCCAGGCCGGCGATCTCACGGTCGTCCATCCCTTGCTCCGGCAGGCCGAGGAGGCCACGCTGCTCGTGCGCGAGCTGCCGCGGCGCGCGCTCTCCTCGGCGACCCGGCGAGCATTTGCCCTCGAACTAGATGTGCTGCAGCCGCAACAGGAGGCTGTGGCCGCGGGGTCGGCGTCGCCGGCTGTCGCGGGCGGCAGGGAGGGAGGTGATACGCGAGCTAGTGCGCGCAGTGCGTAGGCGTCCGAGGGACATACCGGGAGCACTCCTCGTCGTCGTGTACCGGATCGCATCTACAGGAGGTATCTCGTGGCCGAGCAGCAGCAGCAGCCCCAGGCATCGGGCGAGCAGACGTTCGTCTTGCAGCTCCAGGTCAGGCTGATCCCGGACGACTCCCAGGCGGACGTATCCGGCTACATGAATACAGGGACCGTCCAGGTCGGCAGCCAGCGGTTCAACGTGTTCGTGTCGCCGATCGGTGGACACACGGCAGTCGGGGGCATCGCCCGACAGGGCATCGCCGCCCAGGGTATTGCCGCCCAGGGGATCGCGGCTCAAGGCATCGCCGCCCAGGGGATCGCGGCCCAAGGCATCGCGGCGCAGGGAATCGCCCGCCAAGGTATTGCCCGGTAGAGTTAGTCTGGTGCCTCCACTGAGTCCGAGCGCCCAGAGGGTCCAGGACGCGCTCGCCGCGCGCGGTCTGCCGCACGAGGTGGTCGAGCTGCCCCAGACGACGCGGAGCGCGGCCGAGGCCGCCCAGGCGATCGGCTGCAGAGTCGAGCAGATCGCGAAGTCCCTGGTCTTCAAGGGCGCGCGGAGCAGCCGACCGCTGCTGGTGATCGCCAGCGGCAGCAACCGCGTGAACGAGCGGCGGATCGCCGAGTACGTGGGCGAGCCCGTGGAGCGGGCGGCCGCCGACTTCGTTCGCGAGCAGACCGGTTACGCCATCGGCGGCGTCCCGCCGCTCGCGCACCGGCAACCGCTGGAGGTGCTCGTCGACGAGCACCTCCAGCGGTGTGCCGAGATCTGGGCCGCGGCCGGCACGCCGCACGCCGTGTTCCGGCTCACCCCGAACGACCTGCTCCTTCTGACCGGGGGGCGGGTCGTAGCCATTACCTGACCAATGCAGCGCCGCGGCGGGAACGCGCTTGAGACAGGCGTCTGCGTTAGATTCCCGCCCCAGCCGCCGCCAGCGCGGCGCGCACGCGGCCGCCGAGCGTCGCCAGGCGCTCGACCGGCTCGTTGCTGAACACGAAGCGGACATGGCGGTCGGCGACCGCGCCTCCCCAGCCCCGCATCGGGGTCGCCGCGACCTTCTGCTCGAGCAGTCGACTCGAGACCTCGCCGCAGTCGCAGCCGAGCGCCGCAACATCCAGGAGCAGCGACCAGGCCCCGGCCGGCCGGACGACCGGGAGGCCCGCCAACTGGCGGAGCATCTCGTCACGCCGCCGCTGCCACTCGGCGTTGGCGGCGGCGAGGTCCGCCGGCGGCTCGGCGAGAGCCGCTCGGACGCCGATCTGGGCGAACCCGCTGCAGACGAGCCCATTGTAGATCTGGACGCGCGACACATCGTTCACCAGGTCGCCCGGCGCGATCACCCAGCCGACGCGCCAGGCAATCATCCGCTGCTCGAACGAGGGCGCGCCCACGATCACCGTCCGGTCGCGCATCCCGGGCAGCGCCGCGGGGTGCCGGACGGCGCGGCCGTCGAAGAGGACGCCCTCGAAGCCGGCCCAGTAGAGCAGCCAGAGGTCGCGCGCGCGGCAGAGGTCCGCGATGGCCCCCCACTCGGCAGCGCTCGCCACCCAGCCCGTCGGGAAGGCGGCATTGTTGACGAACACGACCCGCGTCCGCTCGCTGGCCGCGGCGCGCAGGGCGGCGAGGTCCAGGCGCCACTCGCCGTCGACGACCTGCATCGGCGCGAGGCGGGGAACGGCGCCGGCCAGCCGGACGCGGTTGAGCATGCCGGCGTAAGTCGGGTCCGTCAGGATCACCTCGTCGCCGGGATCGGTGAGGCAGAGCAGCGCGTCCAGCATCGCCTCGCCCTCGCCGCCGGTGATGACGATCTCGCGCCGGCCGTCGTAGCGGGGGCCGCCGCGTCGCTCGACGTAGGCGGCGATGGCCTCCTTCAGATCGTCGCGCCCGGTGAAGGGGAGCCAGCTATTCGCCTCGTCCTCGCCGAGGGCAGCGCGCGTGGCGGCGATCGCCGCCGCTGGCGGCGCCAGGTCGGTATCGAGGTTCTCCAGGCGCAGGACGTCTGGATCGTCCCCGGCCGCGGCCGCCACGCGG
>Ga0209810_1005959_pt1 | contig 10782 bp, 12 predicted proteins | sample Coa_R1_7_FD_187159 | JGI IMG/M metagenome (GOLD analysis project Ga0209810, IMG submission 187159) | Surface soil microbial communities from Centralia Pennsylvania, which are recovering from an underground coalmine fire - Coalmine... | ecosystem: Environmental > Terrestrial > Soil > Unclassified...
ACATGTAACACCCGATGCGGGTCAACGGATCGCCAGCGTGCGACATGACAGCGCTATCCGCCGGTCGGCGGGGAGTATCGCAATATGCCAAGGCCCTCGGCACTGCACGGCGCCCCTACCGCCGGCAGGGGCCCCCTCCAACTCCAACGGCACGGAGCTGCGAGACTGGCGACCCGTGACCACTCTGTCTTTTCCGGTTGGCGAAATCGTGGGGACCTTGGGCTGGGTCGGCGCCTGGGACCCAAACCGCGGCCCTATCCTGGCCACCTCTCAGGTAGAGGTACCAGCCGGCGCTGCGGTCTCGCTCACGGTTACCCGGGTGGTCAATACGGAGCCGATGGCCGATGGCTGGAAGGTGGTTGGTGGACCGGAACCGGTTGATCTGGGTTTTCTGGTCGGCCTGCCGCCAGATTCGCTGCAGTCAGTTCAGCTGCGAGACGTCGTCTCAACTTCTGTGCGGCACCTGACCCACCTGGCGCCCGGCGTACGGCGGCTCTACCTGGCGGCGGCGGGCCTGGATGACAGCGCCATTGAGCATGTTGCCGCGTTGACCGGTCTAACGTATCTACAGTCCTGGGGGAACGCCTTCACGGATGCCGGCGTCCAAGAGCTCGCTTCCCTCCAGGAGTTGGAGGACCTCCACCTTGAAGAGGAGACGCTAACGGTCGCGGCGCTGGACTTCGTTCGGCGCCTTCCTAGGTTGCGGCGTCTCGGATTGCAGGACATGACGCTGGCGGCCAAAGAGCTTGATGATCTGCGCGCGCGTCTGCCAGGAGTCCAGATCACGAACTGACGACCGCCCCCTAATAGCGGGCCGCCGGTGCTACCTGAACGTCCCCGACCGCCGGCTGGAGGTGACCGCAGGAATTCCGGCTAGCCACTCTGGAGCAATCCGGGCCCGGGTGGGCGCTGATCGAGTTCGGGACCGACATTGGCGACAAGCCGATCGAACAAGCCCTGCAGCCCCTCGATCTCCTTTTCGGTGACGCCGCGGCGCAGACGACGGTCAAAGGCGACGGCCGCGGCCCGTAGCGCCATGAATGATGCATCGCCGGACTCGGTGAGCTCGAGCACGTGGACCCGCCGGTTCCCGGGGTCCCGGCGACGGGTGATCAGCCCGTCGGTCTCCATGGCGTTGAGGTGGTGGGTCAGAGTGGCCTCGCTCACCCCGATCGCCTCGGCGATCTCGCGCTGGGAGCCTCGGGGATTGGCCTTCAAGTTGAGCAGCACCAGCCATACGGGCAGGGACCCGCCGGCCTCGGCCAGGGCGTCGTCGAAGGCCCGCCCGACGGTCCGGGCAGCTTGGCTGAGGTGCAGGCCGACGGGCGGACGGACGGATCGCATGCCATGAGTCTAGGAGCCAAGGGATCGACTTCCAACCCTTTGACATCGAAGCCTTAGAGATCTAGTCTTCTCGCCATGACTACGTACCTGCAGGAGAGAACCGGGGCGATCGGGCCCCAGGCAGGGGCATCCGGTCGGCGTTGGGCGGCCCTGGTGTGCATATCCGTGGCCCAGCTGATGGTGGCCCTCGACGCCACCGTCATCAACATCGCCCTGCCCTCGGCGCAGCGGGGCCTGCACATCTCGGTCGCCGACCGCTCCTGGGTCGTGACCGCCTACACCCTCGCCTTTGGGGGGTTGCTCCTGCTCGGCGGACGGCTGGCCGACACCCTCGGACGCCGGCGGACCTTCCTCATCGGCCTGGCCGGCTTCGCCGCAGCCTCGGCAGCGGGCGGTGCGGCGCAGAGCTTCGGATGGCTCCTGGTCGCCCGGGGCGCCCAGGGCGCCTTCGCCGCGCTCCTGGCCCCCACGGCCCTGTCGCTTCTCGCCATCACCTTCGTCGAGGCGCGCGAGCGGGCCAAGGCCTTCGCCGTCTTCGGGGCCATTGCCGGCACCGGCGGGGCGCTCGGCCTGCTGCTGGGCGGGCTTCTCACCGAGTACGTCCAGTGGCGGTGGTGCCTGCTCATCAACGTGCCCATCGCCCTGGGGGCCTTCGTGGCCGGAGCCCGCGTGCTCCCGGTCGTGCCGGGCCGAAAGGGCGCCCGGCTCGATGTACCCGGAGCGCTCCTGGTCACCGCCGGGCTGGTCTCGGTCGTCTACGGCCTGGCCGAGGCGGCGACCAGGAGTTGGTCATCGTCCACGACGCTGGCCGCCCTGTCGCTCGGCGCCATCCTCCTGGTCGGCTTCGTTGCCGTCGAGGCCACAGTTGCCGAGCCCCTCCTGCCCCTGCGCATCTCCGGGGAACGCAGCCGCGGCGGGGCCAGTGTCGCTGTCGGACTGGCCGTCATCGCCCTCTACGGCCTGTTCCTCCTTCTAACCTACGAGTTCCAAGTTGTGCTGGGCTACTCGCCGGCCAAAGCGGGCCTGGCCTTCCTGCCCATGTCGGCGGCGGTGATGACCAGCTCGACGACGATCTCTCGAGCTCTGCTGGCCCGGGTGGCGCCCCGAATGCTCATGGTTCCGGGACTGCTGCTGGGCGCCGTCGGCATGGCCATCCTCACCCGGCTCCAGCCCGACTCCGCCTACGCGGCTTACGCCTTGCCGGCTGAGATCCTCCTCGGGCTGGGGATGGGAGCGGTATTCGTCCCCGCCTTCTCCACCGCCACGGCCGGCGTCAACCCGCAAGAAGCCGGAGTGGCCTCCGCCGTGGCCAACACCGCCCAGCAGATGGGCGCATCGGTCGGTACTGCTCTGCTCAACACCATCGCTGCGACCGCTACCGCCACCTATCTGGCAGCCCACGTCCTCGGGTCAAGCCCCCGATCGGCCGACCTCGTGAGGGCGGGACTCGTGCACGGGTACGCCACCGCCGCTGGCTGGGCGGCAGTCGTCCTGACAGCTGCCGCCGTGATTGTCGGCGTCCTGGTTGCGGCGCCACGTCCCGCAGCATCGGCGGCTGCCTCCGAGGGCAGCCGGGATGGAACCGAACCTGGCTTTGTCACGGCCACCAGCCCCTAGCAGTCGGGGCTCATGCGTCCCCTAACCCCGCAATGTCGTCATCCCGGGAATGCCCTCTAACGCCGGGTGCCGGTCACAGCAGGACGGGACGCGGGTGGTCAGGTTAGGGCTTTGTCCAATTCAGTGATCTCAGTCCGATACTCGAAGAGCGACCCGTCGGGAGACTCTGCCTCCCACGACACAACCCTGCGCTGCACGGCGCGGTAGCCGAGCCTCTCATACAGAACTCGAGCCCGGGGATTGTCGTCTTCGACGCCCAGGCGGGCCACGGTCACGCCGCGCCCACGAATCCGCTCCTCCGCCACCGCGATCAATGCCGATCCAAGGCCGAGACTCTGGAGCTCAGTATGGGTTGCCATTTGCATTATGGTCCCTACGCCAGGCGCCTCGACGTAGTCGATGGCGGCCTTGGCAACCGGCGTGCCATCCAGAGCACGCACGACGAGGTACTCCGCCTCTCCCCGTTCCACCTGTGCGAGGACATGAGCGACGGCTCGGACATGGGCCGCCGTGCCCGACCAAGCGAGCTTGTCCAGATCCCTCCAGATCAGGTCGTCGATGACGAGACAGCTGGGGCCGCCTGCTTCAACTGCCCGCCGGGTCTCCTCCAGGCCATTCATCTCGGAAGCGAGCGTGTCGAAACGCCGGCGTCGCCGGCAAGCCAACTGGTCGGATGGACGACTCGAACCCGACCATGGCCTTTACAGCCCGGACCGCCTCGATAACGCGGCGCGCCCCCTTGCCATAGACGTATTCCGGAACGCCGGTGGAGGGTCACCTTGTGGGCGCTCAGCTACTTCCAGGCAGCCTCGAAGAGATTCGATATTTCGTGGAGGTAGAACCAGCAGGACCCCTATAACGCGAACCGCCTTCCGACGCAGGGCGGTTCAGCAGGGGCCACCTTGATCAAGTCTCGAGTGTGCGGACCCGTGCCTCGGCGGCGCCGGCCAGACCGGCCGCCTCCTGCTCCAAAAAACGGCGGATCCGCCGTCCGTACACCGCCCGGACGACCGGGGCGAGCGGGCCGCTCTGGCGCAAGCGCAGCACGAGCTCCGAACCACCGGGCGTCGATCGGATCTCGTGCTCGGCGACCGTGCGCACGCCCGGCGCCGACGAGACCCACGTGAAGATCCGAGGGGGGTCGACCACGGTGACCTCCCATTGGGCCGGCGCAAAGCCCGGCTGCCGGATGCGAGCCTTGCTGCCGGGTCGAAGTTCGCCGTCGTCCAGGCGGCGAACTTCCGTCATGCTCGGGGTGACTTCCGGCCACCGCTCGACGTCCACCACCACCGCCCAGATCGCGTCGGTCGGCGCCTGCACGGCCACTGCCGCCTCTTTTTCCATGAACACTGATGTACCATCTGGTACATGCCTCTGGCAAGCCCGCGGCAACGGCTGCTGGATGCCGTGGTCGAGCATGCCTTGGTAGCGGGCATCGGCGATCAGAGCCTGCGTGCCATCGCCGGGGCCGTGGGCACGAGCCATCGCATGCTGATCCATCACTTCGGGTCACGAGAAGGGCTGCTGGTCGAGGTCACGCGTTCTGTGGAGGCCCGACAGCGGGAGCTCCTGGCCGAGCTGATGGCGAGCTCCGACGATCCCTTGCACGCCGCCAGGCGGCTCTGGGCCGGTCTAGTCGACCCAGGACTGGCCCCACACGAACGCCTGTTCTTCGAGCTTTACGGCCAGGCCCTGCAGGGTCGGCCATCGGCCCGGACGCTCCTCGACGGAATCATCGACGCCTGGACCGTTCCCGTCGCCGAGTTGCTCACACGCACCGGAGTCGGCATGCAGGCGGCGCTGATAGACGCCCGGCTCATGGTGGCAGTGACCCGCGGCCTGTTGCTCGATCTTCTCGCCACCGGCGACCGTCCCGCTGTCGAGGCCGCCATGGAACGGTTCGGCGAGCTCTACGAGCGCGCCCAGGCGACGGCACCTTGACTCGCCGGCCGGGCCCAGCGCCCGGGCCGCCGCGGCACGGCGGCCCCGCATTGCGACAAGCACGGATCCCGGATCTGTGCCGTATCGACAGCGCCCCACCGCTAGGGCGGGTCAATTCGATCCGGCAGTAGCACAATCCCAGCTGCCGTCCGAGACACCGTTGTAAGAAACAGCTCCCAGGAGCAGGCTGCCCCATAAGGTCCGTTCCGGTGGCGGCCAGAGTGCCCCACTCCGCCGGCAGAGGGACACTCCGTCGTTCAGTCCTGTACAGGTACGTCGGTAGAGACGATGGCCGTCACGGTCTTCCGCCCGAGGCCGGAGACGTCGGCCAGTTGGCGGATAGATGCCCCGGCACGATGGGCAACTCGAATGAGGTCATCGCGAATCCGAGTTTCTTTCGCGGCCCGCTCCGCGCTGAGACCAACCACGACCAGTGCGGCCCCGGTCTCCCCCTCTTGGCCACCCCTGTACTTCTCCATGGCAGCGGTTGCGGCCAACACTTCATCGTCTGTGTATCTCATGTCTCCTCCCGCAAGGCGAGAGCCAACTTGTCCCGGATGGCCATCAGCAACGGGAGTCGAGGTGATAGGTCCGCCCGCGCTTCAGCGATGTTGAGGTGAGCCAGCGTCATTCCAAGAAGTTCGAGCGCCTCGACCCGTTCCAGCTCGACCCTGACCACTGGCCCTATTGTAGCCACCTGTGGTCCGGTATGGACCACTCGGCCTTGTAACCTGGTTCTCTCAGGCAAGAAGGGCCTCGTCCGGAGCGTGTCCCCTACCACTCGACGCTTATCCCGACCCCGCCCGCCCCGAACGCCGGGTCGCGGTGACGACGCCGACACCTGCTGGTCATCGATCAGCGGAGGGGCTCGGCCCCATCGGGTCGAGACCGGAATGAGGTCCCCTCAGTGATGGCCGGTGGCGAGCACTTCGCCGATCTCCCGCTCGAAAGCGAGCGATCCCCGATCGGACGTAGCTTCTAAGACCATGACGCAGCTCGACTGGGGAGCGGGTCGCTACGAGACCACCGCGGAGCAGCTCCTGCCCGCCGCCCGAGCTGCGGTGGCCCATGCCGGCCTCCAAGCTGGTGAGCGGGTCCTGGACCTCGGCTGCGGCACCGGCAACGCCGCCCTGCTGATGGCGGCGCCTGGCCACCAGGTGACCGGGGTCGACCCCGCGCCCCGTCTCCTCGACGTGGCCCGCGCCAGGGCGGCGGAGGCGGGCCGCGGCATAAGGTTCCTGCCGGGAGACGCGGCCGCCATCCCTCTCGGGGACAGCGAGATCGACGTGATCGTGTCAGTCTTCGCTCTGATCTTTGCTCCGGACCCTCAAGCGGCAGCGGGGGAAATGGCTCGGGTCCTCGATTCCTCCGGACGGATCGTGCTGACGGCCTGGATCCCCGCCGGTGCCATCTACGAGATGAACTCGGCCGCCCAGGGAGCGGTGATACAGGCACTCGGGGCTCCGACGCCACCGCCAGGCTTCGCATGGCACAAGAGCGACGCCCTCCAGAGCTTGTTCGGCCCGCACGGGTTCGCCGTTGCGCTGGAGGAGCACTCCCTCGCCTTTACAGCACCGTCGGTCGAGGCCTTCCTCGAGTCAGAGTCGAGCAACCACCCGATGGCGGTGACCGGCATGGCGGTACTCGAACAGCGGGGCGGAGCCGATGCTCTCCGGGTACGCCTACGCGAGATACTCGAGGCGGGAAACGAGGACCCCAGAGGCTTCCGAGCCACCAGCCGCTACGTAGTCGCCACCGCGCAGCGTTGACACCGTCCGGGACTACAGCAGTCACCGCGATGGGCGCATAGCAACAAGTACGGGCGGCCGCGGGCGAGAGCAGTGAGCTCTGATGCCCACCCTGCAGCGACAGTTCTGGCTTTCGGGCTGTCCCAGTCCCCGGCCACAGAAGCGCCCATAATCCCCAAGCATTGTCAGATGATGACCTGTCCCGGGACCGCCGGGTAGACGTGACACTCCAGGGCCGGACGGCCAGACTGGGCCAGTGATAACTGGTCGAGCGGTCACAGTGGACGGCGCCGGAGTGCCTATCGAACCCGTGCTGTATGGCGACCCAGGGGCGAACGCGGGGATCGTGTTGGTGCACGGCTGGGGCGGGAGTGCTGCGACGATGGCTGTTCCCTCGGCAACGCTCGCGGACGCCGGCTATCTAGCGGTGGCCATCTCGATGCGGGGCTGGGGCGCTTCGGGGGGAATCGATGACTGCGGGCTGCACCAGCCCGACGATGTGTCGGTAATCGTCGACTGGGTCCACGGCCAGCTGGCGGCCGTCACCGGCTCGGTGGGCCTTCTCGGGATCTCCCAAGGGGGCCAAGTCGCCCTCCTGGCCGCGGCCCGTGGTGCCTCCGTCAGCGCGGTCGCCGCCTGGGCGGCCGTCACCGACGTCCGGGCCTGGCGCGCCGAGACGCAGCATCCCGGCATCCCGGGCTACATCGACGAGACCTGTGCCGACGGGGATCTCGAGGCCCGGTCGCCCATCATCGTCGCCGAGCGACTCGCCCACCTACCCGTACTGCTGGTCCATGGCGACAGCGACACCCGGGTGCCCACCGAGCAGAGCCGCCGCTTGCACGCAGCCATCGTTAGGGCCGGCGGGCGGGCTTCGCTCGTGGTGTTAGAGGGAATCGGGCATCAGCGCGGCCCGGCTGGGAACCGGGCGGCACTCGACGCCACCCTCCGGTTCTTCGCCACCGAACTCCTGAGTGGCGCCGACACCAGCGTGGCTCGCATGGGCGGCGGTGACAGGCCCGAGGAGTGACCTTTGGGTAAGCACGGGGTGTCCCCTACCGTTCCGGTGGCATTGCTACCCGACTGTCCTCTACCGCCGGGCGCGGGCGCACTCATTTGTGGGCTCGGAGCCACAGGCGCTTCGCGGTCACGCGGATCGGGTCACCGTGAAGCCTTATGTTGCCTCGAGGGCAGCGAGGATCTGGGCCAGTGCTGAGCATTGGGCTGGCCACCAAGGCGGCCACGGAGCTCCGCCGGCGAACTCACCAGCCATAGCCCAACAAACAAAGACGGCCGCGTACAACAGCAACTTGGCCAGTCTGGCACCGTCTAGTGCAGACCGGTCGACCCTCAGCAGCGGCGCCGCGCCGGACACGGCCCGTTCCAGGCCGCCCGCGAGGAAGCCTGCGTGCTATACACGGGCCAGGTCGTAGTCGGGGTCACCAACGCTGGCGTCGCCCCAGTCGATGACCGCCTTGATCGTGGCCCCGGAGGCATAGACGTGGCGAGGATGGAAGTCGCCATGGAGAAACTGGCCAACCTGCATCTCAAGCGATCGACCCATCCGCTCGAGCGCGAGGGCAACTCGTTCCACAAATTCTGCGGGAACGAGACCGGCCGCCGCGACTGACCCGGCCGCCCTTACCTTGCGGTCCAGGGCATCGGGCCAAGAATCATTCTCGCCGCGCAGCCGACCTCCCTGATCAGGGGTGGCCAGGCCGAAGCCCTCGAGGCGGACCGCGTGCCACCGGTCCATCAAGGCGCCCACCTGGTCGAGGATCGGCTCGGAACCGTCAAGGGGACGGCCAGGGACCTGGGCCAGGATGATCAGGGGATAAGGCGACACCTCCCCGCTGAGGTCAACGGCTTCCACCCGGGGAACTGGCACTCCAGCACCGGAGGCAAGCGCCAAGGCGGCGCACTCCCGGCCGATGTCGGCGGCGGAGCCGAATTTCAAAAACAGATGATCCTCTCTCACCAGGGCGCGAAAGACCCGGTTGCCGGCAAATGAAGGCTGTCGTTCGACCGCGGCGGGGACTTCGCCCAAGACGGCCTCCACCACCGGCCTAACCTCGGAGGCGTCCTCTGGCAGCCGGTCAGTCACCCACGTCTCCGAAGGCCGCCTGAAGCCACCGCATCGCCAGGGTCAACATCACCCAATGATGATGCGGCGACGTCTGCCGCGCGGAAACCTAGCCGGCACTCGCTTTTGGCCCGATAGGTTGCTCTCGCTGGGCCTGACGGGCTGCCCCCGAAGGTCACCTGCCTCCGCCGCGGAGGGTGTCCGCAAACGCCGGCATGGTGATCCACATTCGATGGATTGGGCCGGATCAGCGCAGCAGACGGATCGTGCACCGCGGCCCCGGGGCCTTCTCCAGCTTCTCGTCCCCGGTCAGCAGCTCGCATCCGAGGAGTTCAGCTAGCGCCACATACGTCGCGTCGTAGGCGGTCAGGTTGTTCCGCAGCTCGTAGGCCCGTCGAACGAAGGCGAGCGTGGGATAGCGATCTAGATCAAGGGCTTCCAGATCGTCGATGGCCACTGAGAATCGCCGGGCGGTAACGGTCCCTGCTATCCAACGCTTGCGCAAGACAGCCACGGTCTCGACATCGACCAGGTCGGGGGCAGAGATGCCGTCAGCGGCTGCGAGCTCGGCTCTGGCGTGCTCACCATCGGCTCCGTCGTCGCCCACGGCGTTGGCCAAAACGCAGGCATCGATCACGATCATCCGCGGCTTCTCTCCTCGGCCAGGTCCTCGGCCGCCTGGCGGAGACCTACCCGCCCGCCCTTGCGTCGACCTATCCGGTCAAGCACCTCGTCCAGACTGGGGCGCTCGACTAGGCGTGTCAGCTCGCTGGCCAGGTACTGCTGCAGCGACTGGCCCCTGCGCTCGGCCCGGCGCTGCAGCGAGGAGTGCACGTCCTCAGGAATGTCCCGTATGAGCACGTTCGGCATGCTTTCATTATGCTAGCATTAGGTCGCTCACGCAAGGACCTCTGGCCCACCAAGACCTGCCCAAATAAGACAAGCCCGATCGCCGCCTCCGCCCGTCACATACCGCCGGCCGGGGGATCCACTACCTCACCCTTCCTTTGGGCGGGGCCGCTCGACCGCCTCTTGGTGCAGGCCGAAACTCCTTTGCGCCCCGTACCCCCTGGGTGGGATTGTCCCCCTCGTGGAGCACGCCGATATCTGGGACGAGGAGGCCGCCCGCCACTACGACACCCCAGGCACCGGAATGTTCGCACCTGAGGTGCTTGGGCCGACGATCGAACGACTACGTGCCCTTGCCGACGGCGGTCGTGCTCTCGAGATGGCGGTTGGGACCGGTCGCGTGGCGGTGCCACTGGCCGAAGCCGGCGTACCTGTCGCAGGGATCGAACTCTGCCAACCAATGATCGATCAGCTGCGGACGAAGGCCGACGACGAGCTGGTACCCGTGGTGTTGGGCGACATGGCCTCCGCGAGGGTGGACGGGACGTTCAGTCTCGTCTTCCTCGTATTCAACGGCATCAGCAATGTGCTCACTCAGGAGCGCCAGATCGCTGTGTTCAAGAATGCGGCGCGCCACCTTGTCCCCGGGGGCCGCTTCGTCATCGAGTTGTGGGTTCCCGATCTACGGACCTTGCCCCCCGGACGCACCGGCTCCGTCTTCGCCACCCAGCCCGGCTACCTCGGGGCTGACATCTTCGATCCCGTTGCTCAACACGTCGTGTCCCATCACGTCAGATTCGATCCTGAGGGCGGTTCGGCAGCACGGATCTTCCGGAGCCCCCATCGCTACATTTGGCCCGCCGAACTTGACCTCATGGCTCGCATCGCCGGGTTCGTCCTCGAAAGCCGCCATGGTGGCTGGTCCGATGAACCATTTACTGCCGAGTCCTCGGACCACGTCTCGATCTACCGTCTGGCTTGAGAGCCGGGACAGTCGCGATTGACTGGCGGGGCGGCCCCGGCTTGGGGTGCCCCCAAATCGCACCGAGTGCTACCGGCGCTACCGTCACCTACCGCCGGGTGGGCGGGACACCGACCCGCTCAGGCACCGGCCAGGCCGAGGAACACGACGATCGCCCGGCCGAGGCGGACCATGTCCTCGTCGTTCAGGCGCCCGATGCGCTCCCCGAGCCTGGTTCG
>Ga0209810_1005960_pt1 | contig 10782 bp, 9 predicted proteins | sample Coa_R1_7_FD_187159 | JGI IMG/M metagenome (GOLD analysis project Ga0209810, IMG submission 187159) | Surface soil microbial communities from Centralia Pennsylvania, which are recovering from an underground coalmine fire - Coalmine... | ecosystem: Environmental > Terrestrial > Soil > Unclassified ...
CCATCGACATCCCGCCGGACATCTGGCCGGTATCGGTCGACCTGGCTGAACTGGAACTGGCGCTGGTCAACGTCACCGTCAATGCGCGCGACGCGATGCCCAACGGCGGCACGATCGCAATCGCCGCGCGCAATGTCGAACTGCGCCCGCCGAACACGCCGGACGGGATCGCCGGCCGCTTTGTCGCGCTGTCGATCGCCGACAGCGGCTGCGGCATCGAACCCGAGATTCTGCCCAAGGTGTTCGAGCCGTTCTTCACCACCAAGGGGGTGGACCAAGGCACCGGGCTCGGCCTGTCGCAGGTTTACGGGTTTTCGCGCCAGTCGGGCGGCAGCGTCGCGGTGACCAGCCGGCCCGGCGAAGGCACGGTGATCACGATCTACCTGCCGAAGAGCCCGGAGCCGGTGATCCCGCAGCCGGTCTTGCCGCCGGCGGCGGAAGGCGCGGTCAACGACGAGACCATCCTGCTGGTCGAGGACAATGCCGACGTGCTCGAAGTCGCGGCGATCTCGCTCGAACAGCTCGGCTATCACGTGCGTTCGGCCGACAATGCCGCCGCCGCGCTGCGCCTGCTCGAACAGGGCGAGCGCATCGACCTGGTGTTCAGCGACGTGGTGATGCCGGGCGAGCTCGACGGCATCGCGCTGGCGCGGCGGGTGCGGCGCGACTATCCCGGCGTGCGGGTGCTGTTGACCAGCGGCTACGCCGCGGCGGCAAGCGCCGCCGAGGGCGGATTTCCGATCCTGCGCAAGCCGTATCGCCTCGCCGCGCTGAGCCGTGCGGTGCGCGACGCGCTCGACCCGCAGCGCGCCGGCAACTGACGCCGGATTACGCGGCTTTCAGCGTCATGTCCTCGTAGGGCGAGGTCCACGGATAGCCGCCCATCAGACCGATCGCCGCCTCGCCGACCCGCGGCCCGACCCCGGCCAGCCCGGCCAGCTGCCACAGCGGCGCGGCGATCACCCGCTCGTGCACGAGCTGCTGGATCTTGTGCAACAGCGCCTCGCGCTTGGCATGGTCGAGTTCGACCGCCTGCTGCTTGAACAACTCGTCGATGTCGGGGTAGTTGCCGTAGGCATAGGCGCCGCCCTTGACGACGAACGCCTCGAGCCGGGTCGCGGCGTTGCCGAAAGCGGCACTGCCGCTCAAGATCAATCCCTTGAACTTCTTGCCGGAATAGCCGGCGTAGAAAGCGGCGCGCTCGACCGGCTGCAGGCTGGTGCGGATGCCCGCCTCGCGCAGCCCGTTGACCACCGCCTCGCCGACATCGGGAAAGGCGGCGTCGCAGTAAAACGGGCCGGCGTCGATGCCGCCGGGATGGCCCGCCTCGGCGAGCAGCCGCTTCGCCCCGGCGATGTCGTAGACCGGCTCGGGCGGCTGCCAGTAGAACTCGAAATGCGGCGGCACGAACGCGTTTCCGGTCAGTTTCGAATAGCCGAAGGTGATCGCCTGGTTGATGCTCTTGCGGTCCATCGCCAGGCTGACCGCGCGCCGCACCCGCACGTCGTGCCATACCGAGTTCGGGTCCCACTGCTCGGGGAAATAGACCCAGAACGGCGCCGTGTTGACCGCCTTGAGGGCAAGGCCGGGGGTGCGCTGCAATTCCTTGGCGAGCTCGCCCGCGACCCAGTAGATGACGTCGAGTTCGCCGCGCTTCAGCCCGGCCAGCCGCGTCGTCGCGTCGGGAATGCTTTTCATCACCAGCCGCTTGACGCTGGGCGTCTTGCGCCAGAAGCCGTCGAACGCCTCCAGCGTCAGCTCGACCCCCGGGTTGAACGACACGAATTTATACGGGCCGGCGCCGATCGGCGCCGCCTTGAACCCGGCATCGCCGACTTTTTCGACATAGCTTTTCGGCACCACCCAGCCGGCGCCAGTGGCGCTGCCGTAAAAGGTCAAAAAATCCGGCCAGGGATGTTTCAGGACAAAGCGGACATGGCGGGGATCGGGGGTTTCGATCGCCGCGACCCGGTCCTTCATCAGCGCCGCCGACGTGCCGCGATAGCGCTGGTAGGAGAACTTGACGTCCTCCGCGGTGACCGGCTCGCCGTTGTGGAAGCGGGCGCCCTGGCGCAGCACGAAATCGTAGTGCAGCCCGTCTTCGGAGGCCTGCCACGACTCGGCGAGGCTCGGTGCCAGCGCCTTGCCCGGCATCGGCTTCACCAGCGCGTCGTGCAGCGCGTAAAGCATCATGTAGGGGGTGATGATCCCCGAGGTCTCGGCCGGATCGAACCAGGTCGGCGCCAGCGAGACATGGACGCCCCAGGTGAGCTGTCCCGCGGGGGCGGCGGCCCGGGCGAGGCCGGGCAAGCCGGCGGCGAGGCCGAGCGCGCCGAGCGCGAGGAGCTCGCGCCGGCTCGGACCGGCGGGCGCATGACGGTGGCGATCGTGGCTGCGGCGCGGCGCGCTCATGCTTCCTCCCTGTTCCGGCTCCCGCTCTGGCGGCGGGACGTTCCGGACGCAATGTTCGGCTTTGGCGCCGCGCGATGCAAGCGTTTCAACCGCGCCGGCGGCGGCACGGCGAGGGTGGCGGAACGGCGGAGGCGGTCGTAAGCTCAGCCTGGTCGGAAGGGAGGAAAGCGATGCCGATCAGTGCCGCCGTGTTCCGCAAGGTCTTGCAGCCGCTGACCATCGAGCCCATCGACATCGACAAGCCGCGCGCCCGCGAAGTGCTGGTGCGCACGGTGGCGACCGGGGTGTGCCATAGCGATCTGCACGTCGTCGACGGACACGGCCGGTTTCCGCTCGACCGGCCGATCGTGCTCGGCCACGAGGGCGCCGGCATCGTCGAGGCGGCGGGGCCGGACGTCACCAGCGTGCGGGTCGGCGACCATGTCGTCGCCTGCCTCAGCGGGTTTTGCGGTGCCTGCCCGCAATGCCTCAGCGGCCATCCCAACCTGTGCACCGGCGGGCTGGTCACCCGCAAGGAGGACGAGCCGCCGCGCCTGTCGCAGAACGGCGAGCCGTTCCGCCAGTTCATCGGCATTTCGAGCTATGCCGAGAAGATGCTGCTGCACGAGAACTCGGTGGTGCGCATCGACCCCGACCTGCCGCTCGACCGCGCCTGCCTGATCGGCTGCGGCGTGCTGACCGGGGTCGGCGCGGCGCTGCGCAGCGCCGGGCTCGAAGGCGGCCAGAGCGTCGCCGTGTTCGGCTGCGGCGGGGTCGGGCTGTCGATCGTGCAGGGCGCGCGGATCGGCGGGGCGCGCCAGATCATCGCCGTCGACATGTTCGAGTCGAAACGCGAGATGGCGCTGCGCGTCGGCGCCACCCATTTCGTCAACTCGGCCGAGGACGATCCGGTGAAGGCGGTGCGGGCGCTGACCGGCGGGCTCGGCGTCGATCACGCCTTCGAGGCGGTCGGCAATGCCAGGCTGGTGCGCCAGGCGATCGAAAGCCTGGCGATCCGCGGCACCGCGACGATCGTCGGGGTATTGCCGCCGGACGCGATGATCGAGTTTCCGTGGATGGCGATCCGCCCGGAATGCAAGGTGCAGACCTCGCGCATGGGGTCGAACCGGTTCCGCACCGACATCCCGCACTACCTGGAATTCTACAAGCAGGGCCGGCTCGACCTCGACGCGATGGTGACCAAGAAGGGCCGGCTCGACGACATCAACGAGGCCTTCCGCGCGATGAAGGCGGGCGAGGTGGCAAGGACGGTGCTGACCTTCGATTGAGCGAGGGCGCGATGCAGGCGATCCGCCTCGATCGGGCCAGGCCGCCGGCGGCGGAGCCGCATCAGCCTTGATTCGGGATTACCCGTCATCGCACGTCCTTTGCGATCGTCGCGTCAGATTCGGCTCATGAGGGCGCCATGCTGAAAACCACCCGGGACATGATCCTGCCGACCGCGATCACCGGCTCGTATCCCCGGCCGCTGTGGTACGACGTCAGCCTCAACGGCCGCTCGTTCAAGGCGGCGATGGGCGACTCGCTGTTCCGCGAGCAGTATCTCGACGCCGTCGCCGCGATCATCAACGCCCAGGAGGCCGCCGGGCTCGACATCGTCACCGACGGCGACAGCCGCTTCGACCTCGCGGTCGGCGGCAAGTCGTGGTTCTTCTATCCGATCGAGCGGCTGGGCGGGATCAAGGGCCACCGCTCGACCTCGCAGGGCTGGATGGGGCGCGACTCGGTCAAGCCCGGGCGCATCCTCTACGAGGTTCAGGAGGCCTATCAGCCGGCGATCGTCGCCGACAAGCTGACCCGCGGGCCGCTGGAATACGCCGCGCTGTGGCAGGTCGCCCAGCGCCTCACCGACCGCCCGGTCAAGTTCGGCACGATCTGTGCGCCGGTGCTCGCCAGCATGCTGTGGAACGAGCACTACCCGTCGAACCGCGAGATGATCCTCGATCTGTGCGACATCATGAACGCCGAGCTGAAGGAGCTGGCGGCCGCCGGCTGCCCGCTGATCCAGCTCGAGGAGCCGCCGCATCACGGCCGCACGACGCGCCCCGACTGCAGCGATGCCGAGCTCGAATTCCTGACCGAGGCGTTCAACCGCCAGCTTCAGGGGCTCGACGCCGAGATCTGGGTGCATACCTGCTGGGGCAACCCGAACCAGCAGCGCGTCTACTGGGAGGTGCCGAGCTACGAACGCGCCCTGCCCTATCTGCTGCAACTGAACGCCGACGTGATCACCTTCGAGTGCTGTTCGAGCGACGGCAAGGACCTCGCCCTGTTCGGCCGCTACAAGACCGACAAGAAGATCGGCATCGGCGTCATCAGCCACACCGCGACCACGGTCGAGCCGCCGGAATACGTCGCCGGGCTGATCCGCAAGGCGCTCGAATACATCCCGCCCGAGCGCCTCGTCGTCACCACCGATTGCGGCTTCGGGCGCGAGGGCCTGTCGCGCCGCATCGCCTATTACAAATGCGTCAGCCTGGTCGAGGGCACCAACATCGTGCGCCGCGAACTGGGGCTGCCGGAGGCGCGGGTGCGCGCCGCCGACCCCGGCCTCTATTTCGCCGGGATCGAGCAGAAGTGATCGCGCCCGCGCCGGTTGCGCCGCCATAGTGGAAGCGCCACCGACCGGGAGAAGGACATGCGCGCGCTCGCTCTTGCCGCTCTCGCCGCGACCGCCGCCGTTCCGGCGCAGGCGCAGCTGCTCGACCACAAGGACCTGTCGCTGGCGGCGGCGCTCGCGATCGCCACCGCCGCCGCCGATACCTGCAAGGCCAACGGCTACCGCGTCTCGGTCGCGGTGGTCGGCCGCACCGGCGAGATCATCGTCCACCTGCGCGGCGACGACGCCTCGCCGCACACGATGGAGAACAGCCGGCGCAAGGCCTATACCGCGCGCACCTTCCGGGTTCCCTCGGGCGAGATCGCCCAGCGCTACAAGAACGACCCGTCGTTCTTTGCCGTGCATCTCAGCGGCGTCATCCCGGCCCAGGGCGCGCTGCCGATCAAGCTCGGCGACGAGGTGATCGGCGCCGTCGGCGTCTCCGGCTCGCCTGGCGGCGACAAGGACGAAGCCTGCGCCAAGGCCGGCCTCGACAAGGCCGCCGACCGGCTGAAATAGCCGAACAGGAGGCGCGGGACCGCAATCGTCCCGCCTTCCCGCCTTCGTCTTGAAGCCACAAAATCCGCATCTAAATCTATTTGTGCCAGATGCCTAGGCGGGTCTGGCCCGGCGGCCACGGTGCCGCAATTGCGTCGTATCCACGTTGCTCACAGGAGGATGTGGCTATGAGCACGATCCTTAACCTCGTTCTTCTCGGGCGCGCGAGCCTGGCCTATCTCGCGGCGATGGCGCCGGCGCCCCGTCGTCCCCTCGCTCGGCGGGCGAGACGGGGCTTGGCATCGCCGCCGCGGCCGGCGCCGTAGCGCCCGGAAACCGCTTCCAATCCCGATCCGACCGGCGCGGCAGACCTGCGGGTCTGTTGCGCAAAGAGAATGCAACCACGGCGAGCAGGCGCAGCCGCGCCCGTCGCACCGCCTGCCGCCATCAACCGACGGAGGTAAGACATGACTATCGGCGATCTCATCCCCTGGACCCGGAACCGGAACGTGCCCGCGCCGCGGCAGGCCGACGAGCATCCGATCGTATCGCTGCGTCGCGAGATGGACCGGATGTTCGACAGCTTCTTCCGCGGCTTCGACCTGCCGATGAGCGTCACGCCCGGCTGGCTGGCCGGCGGCTGGCCGCATCTCGAAATCAGCGAAACCGACAACGAGATCAGGCTCGTCGCCGAACTGCCCGGAATGGAGGAGAAGGACATCGAGCTGACGCTGAACGACGGGGCGCTGACGCTGAAAGGCGAGAAGAAGTCCGAGAGCAACGGCGCCGTTTACAGCGAACGGTGGCACGGTCAGTTCCAGCGCACGGTCCAGCTCGGCCCGGATGTCGATCCCGAGAACATCAGGGCCCAGTTCAAGAACGGCGTCCTCACCGTCACGGTGGGCAAGCGCCCGGAGGCGCAGCGCCGGGTCAAGCGCATCGCCATCAACGCCGCAGCGTAAGCCGGCGACGGCGTGTTCCCTGCAACCCCGCCGGGGTTGCGGGGAACGCCACGGCCGCCGCCCGGGTCGCCTCAGCGGCGATTAGCGGCGGGGCCGCGACCGGCCGGTCGCGCGGCCGGTTTCCGCCGACGACGCTGGCGCTGCCTCCCGGACGATCCGCCGCTTGCCGGGCCGGCGCGTCGCGCGCATGCTGGGCCGACGGCAGCAAGCGGGGGAACGTGCGATGAAGACCAGCACAGACCGCATCCTGACCACTCATGTCGGCAGCCTGCCGCGTCCGCCCGGGCTGCGCGCCCTGCTGGTCGCCAAGGACAAAGGCGAACGCTACGACAAGGCGGCGCTCGACCGGCTGACCCGCCAGGCGGTGCACGACATCGTGCGCCGCCAGGCCGAGGCGGGAGTCGACATCGTCGATGACGGCGAGATGTCGAAGCCGGGGTATTCGACCTATGTCGCCGACCGGCTTTCCGGCTTTTCCGGACACGAACCGGCAAAGCCGCGCCTCGATACCGGGCCGCACCCGAATTTCGTCGCCGCCTATGCCCGGATGACCGGCGACAACCCGGCGCGCCGGGCGATCTGCACCGGGCCGGTCGCGGTCAAGGACCGCGAGCCGCTGGCCCGGGACCTCGCCAACCTGAAGGAGGCGCTGGCCGGCGTGCCGCATGTCGAGGCGTTCATGACCGCCGCCTCGCCGGGGCTGGTGCCGGTGTTCCAGACCAACCGCTACTACCCGAGCCACGAGGCCTATGTCGAGGCGGTCGCGGCGGCGATGCAGGAGGAATACGAGGCGATCGTCGGCGCCGGCTTCGTGCTGCAGCTCGACTGCCCCGACCTGGCGATGGCGCGTCACACCAGCTTCCAGGATTTGAGCGAAGCCGAGTTCCTGAAGCGGGCGGCGTTTCACGTCGAGGTGCTGAACCACGCCACCCGCAACATCCCCGCCGACCGCATGCGCATCCACATCTGCTGGGGCAATTACGAGGGCCCGCACGACCACGACATCGACTTTGCCAAGGTCGCGCCGATCCTGGTCAAGGCCAAGCCGCAGGCGCTCGTCGTCGAGGCGGCCAACCCGCGCCACGCCCATGAATGGACGGTGTGGCGCGAGACCAAGCTGCCCGACGACAAGATCCTGATCCCCGGCGTGCTCGACACCTCGACCAATTACGTCGAGCACCCCGAATTGGTCGCCGAGCGCCTCTGCCGCTTTGCCGACATCGTCGGGCGCGAGCGGGTGATCGCCGGCAGCGATTGCGGCTTTGGCACCTTTGCCGGCTACGGCAAGCTCGACCCCGACATCTCGTTCAAGAAATTGCGGGCGATGGCCGAGGGTGCCGCGATCGCGTCGCGGCGGCTGTGGCATTGAAGGAGAGAGGGCGATGACCGAACGCTACAATGTCGGCGGGCTCTGGCTCGACCGTCCGTTCAAGATCCGCCGGCTCGGCCATTTCGGCTTCAATGTCGAGCGGGTCGAGGAGTGCCGCGCGTTCTACAGCGACCTGCTGGGCTTCGTCGTGTCCGACAAGGCCGATTTCTCGCGCGCGCCGTGGTATCCGAAGGGAATGGAGGGGAACGACGGCTATTTCCTGCGCTACGGCACCGACCATCACGCGATAGTGCTGTTTTCGAAAAAGGTGATGGACCACCGCAGCGACCGCAAGTTCGAACCGGGCGTGACGATCAACCAGATCACCTGGCAATGCGGCAGCCTCAAGGAGATCGTCGACGCGCACGGCTATTTCGAGAAGCACCAGGTGCGTATCCAGCGGGTCGGCCGCGACATGCCGGGCAGCAACTGGCACACCTACGTCTACGACCCGGACGGCCACACCACCGAGCTGTATTACGGCATCGAGCAGATCGGCTGGAACCAGCGCTCGAAGCCGCGCGAGATGTACTACCGCGGATTCCAGACCAAACCCGAGCTGCCGCAGATGTCGGAGGCGGCCGAGCTCGCCGAGGCCGAGCGGAAGGGCATCGACATCTTCTCCGGCCACCGGCCGCAGAACGGGCTCGACGCCGCCTATGACGTCGACGGCGTCCTGCTGCCGCGACCGTTTAAGATCACCAAGATCGGCCCGGTCGGGCTGTTCGTCGCCGATATCGGCAAGGCGCTCGATTTCTACACCCGCCATCTCGGCTTTACGGTCAGCGAGGAGACGCAGTACCGCGGCGCGCGCTGCGTCTTTCTGCGGTGCGGCAGCGAGCACCACAGCCTCGCGCTGTACCCGCGCGAACTGCGCGGCGTGCTCGGCCTCGGCGCGCACACGAGCTGCATGTCGTTCGGCGTCGAGGTCGCCAATTACGCGCAATTGCGCGAAGCGGTCGGCTTTCTCAAATCGCGCGGGGTGACCTTTGTCGACACCATCCCGCCCGAGCTGTACCCCGGCATCGACTACGCCGCCTTTGCCCTCGACCCGGACGGCCACTGCATCCAGCTCTACTACTACATGGAGCAGGTCGGCTGGGACGGCCGGGTGCGCCCGGCCGGCGAGCGCCGCCAGGTGTCGGGCGACTGGCCCGAGGTGCTCGAGCCGCTGTCGGATTCCTATGTCGACCAGGTGTTTCAGGGGCCGTTCGGCTGATAGGAGAGAACGATGGACAGGACCGCATTCGAGCGCGAACTGCAGGCCGGCGGCTACGAGCCGGTCGAGCGCCACATGGAGCCCAACCGTTTCAACCCCGAGCACAGCCACGAGTTCGACGCCAAGGTGCTGCTGCTCGACGGCGAGATGACGATCACCCGCGACGGCAAGGCGCAGCTGTTCCGCCCCGGCGATGTCTGCGAGATCGCCGCCGGCACGCCGCACACCGAGCAATGCGGCCCCAACGGCGCGCGCTACCTCGCCGGGCGGCGGTTCAAATAGCGCTCACCGCGGCGCGATCAGCCCCTGCCGTTCGAGGTGGGGGTAGAGCCCGCCGCCCTGCATCATGTCGAGCAGCATCTGCGGCACCGGCAGCGCCCTCAGGGTCGCGCCGGTGTCGCGGTTTGTGACGGTGAAATCGGCGAGCGAGATTTCCGCCGTCTGGCCCTCGGCAAAGGCGGCGGCGACGCCGGGGCATTCGAGCGCGACCAGGCCGAAATTGACCGCGTTGCGGAAGAACAGCCCGTTGATCGATTCGGCGACCAGCGCGGCGATGCCGCAATTACGCAGCGAGCGCGCCGCCGGGCGGCTCGATCCCATGCCGTAATTGCGCCCGCCGACGATGATGTCGCCGGGCCGCACCTGGTCGACCCAGCCCGGGCGGTTGGCCGAGAACACGGCGCGGCGCTGCTCCTCCTCGGTGGCGAGCAGCAGCGCGCCCGGCAGCATCAGGTCGGTGTTGATGTTGTCGCCGAAGGTCCAGACACGCCCGGCGATCATGCGAACTCTCCCGCATCGGCGATGCAGCCGGCGATCGCCGAGGCCGCCACCGTGGCCGGCGAGGCCATGAAGATGCGCGCCGACGGGTCGCCCATGCGCCCCTTGAAGTTGCGGGTCGAGGCGGTGATGCAGGTCTCGCCCGGACCGAGGACGCCCATATGCCCGCCGAAACAGGCGCCGCAAGTCGCCGAGGTGACGACCGCGCCGGCCTCGACCAGGGTTTCGACATAGCCGGCCTTCACCGCCGCCTGATAGACCCGCTGGGTGTTGGGCACGACGAGCAGCCGCACCCCGGGCGCGACCCGCCGGCCCTTGACGACGCGCGCCGCCTCGGCGAGGTCGTCGAGGCTGCCGTTGGCGCAGGAGCCGATATAGGCCTGGTCGATCTTCTCGCCGGCGACCTGGGAGACCGGCACCGAATTGTCGATCACCGCGTCGGGCAGCGCGACCAGCGGCTCCATCCGGTCGAGCTCGATGGTGCGGCGGTCGGCATAGGCGGCGTCCGGGTCGGGCGCGACCGGGGTGAACGGCGCGGGGTTGCGCGCCTTGACGTATTCCACCAGCCGCTCGTCGCACTCGAAGGTGGCGAACTCGGCCGACAGCTCGGCGCCCATCGCGGCGATCGTGCGGCGCGCGTCGATCGACAGGTTGGCGAGGCCCGGCCCGCCGAACTCGACGTTGCGGTTGGTGTGGTGGCCGTAGGTGCCGGCGAGGTAGAGGAACAGATCCTTGGCCGACACGCCGGGCCGCAACGCGCCGGCGAGATCGTAGCGCACCGTCTCGCCGACCCGGTACCAGGTCTTGCCGGTGGTGATCGCGGCGAGCAGATCGGGGCCGCCGATGCCGCGCGCGGCGCAGTTGAACGCGCCCGAGGCGCAGGTATGCGAGTCGCTGCACACCAATACGGTGCCGGGCAGCGCATAGGCGTTGTCGGCGACGATGG
>Ga0209810_1005961_pt1 | contig 10781 bp, 14 predicted proteins | sample Coa_R1_7_FD_187159 | JGI IMG/M metagenome (GOLD analysis project Ga0209810, IMG submission 187159) | Surface soil microbial communities from Centralia Pennsylvania, which are recovering from an underground coalmine fire - Coalmine... | ecosystem: Environmental > Terrestrial > Soil > Unclassified...
CGGCAGATGGATGACTCCGAAGCGTTCGAGGAGGCCAAGGGTGCCCACGGTTGCATAGAGATTGAGACCGGATGAAAAGCCGGCTCCGAAAATCATGGCGAGAGTCTGAAGGGGATTCATGGCGGTTAGCGCGAACAACGAACGCGAAACCTCACAGTAGCATGAGTGTGGCTTCGCCTGGACCTGTTTTTGCTGATTATGGCGTGTGCCACGAGAGGCAGCAAGAAACCATAGTCTCGCAAGCAGCAAACATCTTAGAATGAATGTAGGCGCCCGTAGCTCAGCTGGATAGAGCGTCTGCCTTCTAAGTCTGCCCTCACGAAGAATCAACAACTTGCGGCAATTGTGTCGCGTGACTAGGAATTGCGACAACTTGCTATGCCCGCAAGGGTTAGCTCCACTCGAATCGCAACACGTCGCTCCCGGTCGGGATTGCTGGTGGTCAAAGAACTGGTCAAAGTAGAGACGGGTGCGATCCAAGCCATCGAAGCACCCGAAAACCAACCCGGCCCCTTTTTATAGGTATTCGAGCGCCCGGAAAATTTTTCAAAAATCGGCCCACTTAGGACTTGATTGAGCTTTTTGCGGCGCGATGATTGAAGTGTGGCAAGGAACTGTTGCCAACGAATGATGCTGCACTTGAGAACACTTCGACAAACCGCCCGCGCCAGCCTCGCAGAAGCCGCCGCGTGTCTGGACATCGCCCCGAGCACCGTGTCCCGGTGGGAACGGGGTGAGCGCGCTCCAGCGGACTCCCAAAGCCTTCGCCGCCTCGCCGCGTTCTATTTGTCGGAGTCGGAGCGTCGCGCTACAGCGGCCCGTAAACTGGCGAAAGGGCTTCTCACCCTCACTCTCGTATTCTTGCTAACACCGGCGGCACAGGCCCAAGGGTCCCGTCACGACGGGATTGTGCTCGGCCCGCGCGGACCTGTGGCCGGAGCTTCCGTTGCTGTGTGCCAGCAGCCCGCCGCGATTGGAACTCAGCCCTGCTCCCCGTTGGCGACGCTCTACCCGAACGCCGCGCTCACCATTCCCTCGATTGCCGCTTCGGGCGGAGCGGTTCGCTCTAGCAACGTCGTCACAATTACGACGACGAGCGCGCACCGCTTGAGCGTGGGCCAGCAGGTGAACATCTCGGGAGTCACGGGTTCGAGTTTCAACGGCACCCTCACGATCGCCTCAGTCCCATCGGGCACGACGTTCACCTTCTCCCAGAGCGGCCCGAATGCGACGAGCGGCTCGGGCACCGTGAGTGCACCCAACCCATTGCAGGCCGACGCGCTTGGCAACTATCACTTCTATGCAGTTCCGGGGAAATACACGATTCAGATTTACTCGCCGCAAATCTCGCCCGCCTTCATTCAGGCCGATGTGCTCGTGGCGTGCGACCCCTCTTTCGCGTGCGGCATCCCGCAGAGCCTTCCCTCCGCGACACCAACTTCCGTCGGAGGAATACAGTTGGCTGGCGATCTCAGCGGTGACGCGGCGAGTCCGCAGGTTGTGTCGTTGCACTTGGCCGCACCGTTGCCCGCTTCGCAAGTGGGTAGTGGCTACCCGTTCACAAGCCTGAGCGGAACCGCGAGCCCGTCGCAAATCGGGACTGGGGCGCCCGCAGCCGGAAAGTACGTTGACGGCGGGACGGGCGCGTGGACCACGATTCCTGTGAGCGGAGTGACGGAAACGCCGTGGACCATGACGATCACTTCCGCGAACTTGGTAGCGGGGCCATGTGCCACAGGCGGGCAGAACTGCGCTGAGACGGTTTTTGTAAACGCCCACACCATCGTCCGAATGACGTACATCGTTGTGACCGGCCCTTCCGGGTGCAGCACAAATGCCATTCTCGGAGTGAGGGACGTAACGAGCGCAACGAATCTAGTGACCTCGACGGTCACGGCGGCGTCGGGAACGTTCGTTGATTCCGGCGCAATCTCCGTTTCGATGGCAGCCGGGCATACGTTCCAACTTGGGCTTCTTGGGACATCGGCGGGATGCACGACAAATCCTCTCGTAAGTCAACTGGTGGCCGTACTCAAGTGAGGTTCCTCCTACCGTGGAAAGACTGAACATGAATGCGCAATCGAATGCTCTGAGTGGAGTGAGGTCGCGGCGCGGGCGGAGGCCCGCGAGTGAGTCGCGCTCCAAGGAAGTGCGCGACAAAGTGGCCGCGTGGAAGTTGACTCCGCCCGAGCGAAGGCAGCCGCCCACGATGAGGGCGCTCGCAGCCGAGCTTCGCGTGTCGAAGAGCACCGTCGAGTATTACTCCAAGCAGACGCCCGACTCCATCGAAGACCTGATAGACAGCACCGAACGCGATGCGTTGCGCCGCAATCCCTCGGCCATAAACACGCTGTTCGATCTGGCCGAGAAAGGCAGTGTCGAGGCAATTAAAACCATTCTGCGGGGCATTGTGGAGCCTCGCCGTCCTCCCCGTCCGCGCAGCGACTTGAAGCAGGACGTGACGTTGCAGTTGGCAATTTCGACGTTGCTGCCAGGCGCGCCCACGCCAACCCAAGGGGCTCAGCCCGGCGGCGCTGTGCCCGCGCTCCCGGCCCAGCACAAAATGACCTTGGCCGGAGGCTCGGCGGGGCTGTCCCCTAACGGGCCTTCGACAGCGGTAACTCAGCCTGTTGTGGCAGAAATGGCCGAATAATTCCAATTCCGGGGAAGCGTAGAATCAGGGACTTACGCGGAAGCAGGTGCCAGCAATGCTCCTACCGGAAGGGTGCACGGGGCCGAAGCTTCATAGAAAAGCAGGGCAGACCCAAGCGGGAGCGCCCGCCGTGTGAATCGTCATTCCTGGGTCAGGGCGGAAAGGATAGTCAGTACCCAGTGGAACTAGAAACACAGCAGCCTACTCCATCCTGCGAACATCTGGGCAAAGGATCGCAGGCAAGCGATGCTCTTGAGGACACGAAATTTCCGAATCCCAGCTTGTTGCTTCGCGTCTTATATCTTCTTCGGTTATACCGTTTCCCCTTGCTGTACGGATATGTATTGGAGTTCCGCAGTCTTCTTTGGCGCATTGTACGGTTACATCGAACACAACTGTACCGGACGAGTCTTGATATTGGTCCGGCGTTTGAGAAAACTCTCGATGGACCGTTTCAAGAGTGTATTCGCACACGTGCTTGCAGTGAGGACATAAGAAATTTGTACGCCACGAACCCCGGCCTGACGGTTTTGGATGTTCAGCTATTTCTCGACGGATGGAAGCTGGGATGGGCGTCGGCGAATGGCAATGCGGACACTGAAAGGCCGCATGAATCATCGGCGTCATAGCCGTTGCATTATATAACGTCCCTGAACGCCGGTTTATCGGCGCGCCCACCTTTGCAGCCTCTACAATCACTTGTGTTGCGGGGTTAACTTCCTTCGCCGATTTCTGCAAGCCGTCCGATGCAGATTTACTACCGCAGAGGTTCGATTAGCCTCGTGGGTTTCACGCCCAAGCCATGCGCCAGTTTCACGATGTTAACGAGGCTCACGTTCCGCTCCCCGCGCTCTACACCGCCGACGTAGTTGCGGTGAAGGTCGGCCAACTCCGCGAGCTATTCTTGAGGCAAACGGCGCTCAAGCCGGAGCTGGCGCACGCGCTTTCCAAACACGATGCGGGGGTCTGAGACTGGCACCCGGTCATGTTCAAAGCCTAGACCACGATGAGTCTACACACGATGAGTGTGATAGAATCCGCGCGCTGACCGGAGGTCGGTACCGATTAGAACACTAACATGTATGTTACTGCTCGGGACTGCTGCGTTCGTGGAACTATCGCCACGGGAGGTGCCTCCGCCATGAAGAGAGCCGTCTTCGCCTGTGTGATTGCCTGCGGCGCGTCGGTGCCTGTCATTGCACAGAGTACCTTCAACGCCTTCGACTGCAGCCGCTACGGAGACTATTCGACGTGCCATGTGCCAGACGGGACTGAGATAAGGTGCCACAACGGCTCTTACTCAGAATGTACGGTGACGCATCCGAACGGCCAGACTGGAGTGGGGCCAGGTTCCGCTCTAATCGCGTGGCTGGTCGAAAGACACAGAGAGCACAAGACAGATAAGGCAATCGAAAACGCGACTGCTACCGTCACGCTCACGGTCAAATACTCGATTCTTCTGTCGGACGCTGGCACTCTCGTGCAACGCCTTGGTCCTTACTTGCCCCCAAACGAGAAAACCTTGGCGGAACAATTGACGAAGTATTTGGCAAGTCAGTCGTCGGTCTTTTCCGGGGCCGTTTCCGGTTTCGCGGCAAGCTGGAGTGGAGCAGATCGCGCGAGTTTCTATCATGCGGCAAAGGGCTTACAAAAACTCTACAACTCCGGCTTAGTTCCCGTTTGCAGCGCACGAGCAGCCTCTCGGATGCTCACAGATAAACTGGACGCTGCTCGCGGCAATCTTCCAGCCGATATTGCCCAGGCGCTCGATTCTGTGAAAAGCGATCAAACACTGCTGGAGCCGGAGTGCACCTCGAAGGATGCAGTAAAGCTGCTGAAAAAGCAGGCAGAGAAAATGAAGGAGAAGCCGAGATGAAGCAAATGGTCGTTCTGGCAGGTTGCCTCGCGCTCTTCTACGCGGGGTGGTGCTATGGCCAGGGGCAGACAGCTAAAGGACTGCCCGGAGGCACCACATGGAAGGGAGTCACAGGGTCTGAGAGGCAAATGTACGTAGTGGGATTCATGCATGGCTATGTGCTCGGAGGACGGGACACGGCTGCTATTCTTGTAGCCAAGCTCGAAAAGGGAGAACTATCACTTCCAAAGCTGCGGCCCACGACGCCTGCCCAAAAGAAAGACATGGACGAAGGCATAGAGGAAGCCGAAAAAGCCGCTCCCACCATCGGGCGCACTAGCGCACTTATCCTCGAAGCGGCGATGTCCACCTTCTACAATGACCAGCGAAACGCGACGGTGTGCTGGGACAAAGCTGCCATGCTCTCCGCCGCGTCACTCGCAGGCAACGCGCCAACCGACCAAGAGCTAGACGCCGCGCGAATGAAGGGTGCTGAGAGCGGGTGCCACTGACGTATTCCTGGCAATCGCAGTGCAACCGGAGCTAGGAGAGTCCCTTCGCGGTCACAATTAGAAGGCCCGTTAGGGGACAGCCCCCAACCCGCGAGGGAAGGTGTGGCCAGCGGCTCCCCCGAAACGAATGAAACTTCCTATCTAACGTGTGTGTGTGTGTAGTAGTTTAGGGAGTTCCAGGGCCGTTGAAACTCACCTGAAACTTGAAACCTATGCCCAGTTTCACGGGAGTTCCAATTGAAGGTGAAACCTGACAAATGGCGGCCACAGCGGGGGTTAGAGACCGTCTTCAACGCCAGTTTCAAGGTTTCATGCCCGCACTGGTTTTGTTCCACACCCCATCTTTTTGCTCGGTGAGTCCTGTCAGCCGCGCACGTTCGACCAGGCGGTGGAGAGTGGCGCGCGGTACGATCTTGTCCGCGACCTCGTTGAAGCGGAATGAATTGGGCAGTTTATTCCAGTACTCGCGTTGAGTTGTGGTAAAGAGCGCGTATGGATCGGGCGCACACAGTTCAAATCCCGCGTATTCTCCCGGTGCGACTTCTATGGGTCGCACAACGAGCGGGTGCATCTCCTCGCCGCGCCGGATGCCGTTAACCACGCGGCTTTCGTCACCATGAGAATCTATACCGAGCCGCACGTCCGAGCGGTTGAGAATATCGAGCGAGCCGCAAACCTCTTCAAGCCACCCTCGCGGATTGGACAGCAGGTCCACCTTTCCATTCTTCTTGTCGCGCTTGCGCAAGTTAAACGTGGCGATAACGGCGGCGTGCGGATACTTTGCCAGCAACCTTCGGAGTTTTTCATAGAGTCGGAGCACTTCGGCTTTCTTCAAAGTGTCCACCCGAAACATGAGTTCCAGCGGGTCAATTGTCACGAGTGCTTTGGGTTTCCTGGCAAGCGCAGAGTCAATCAAGGCGATCCGGGCTTCGATGTCACCCGAAGCAATCGCCGAGAGTAGTTTCCTGGTCGCAGCTTCGTTGGGGTCAGCATGTTCGAGGTAAATGTCTAACTCCTCCGGCACGCGCGGCACGCTAAAGCCAAGGCGTCCGGCAATCCCCCTTACATTGCGGCGATACGTCTCCTTCGGTGTCTCGAAATCAAAAGCAACTACCGGACGTTGGACCACTTGGCGACCGCACCATGCAGCCCCGTGAATGACATTCACAGCGAGGTCGGTGAGGGTCGGTGATTTCCCCATTCCATACGGCCCAGCAAACGTGACGAGCTGCCCCTCACGAATAAGGCCCTCCACGATCTCTGGGCGTGGTTTGTCATCCCCTGCAAAGAATCCAGTTTCCTCAGTGGCAGGCTGAACCATTTCGGAGTGGGGAAAGCATCTGTCGGCCTGAGATGTCAATAGGCTGAGGGTGCTTCCGCTCATCGCACGCCCCCTTGCTTCCACTGTTCATAGGCGCGAAGGGCCTCAGTGGAGATTTGCTGGGCGAGTGCCGGGGGCATTTCGACGGTAGGCTTGTACTCGAACTGGCGCTGCCCATGCTGCACGCTGAACGTGGGGAACGAGAACCACACGATCCCGTTCTTGTTCTGGAGCAGACGGCAGTCGTGGATGCGGACTGGCCCGGCCTCGGTCTCAATCGTGACTGTGGCGCTTGCCAGCATGTTTGGCAGGTTGGGCCTGTTGCTGCCTTCTACTTGCACTGTGATATTGCCAATGCGTTTCATCCTTGCGTTACCGCTGAAACTCCAAAACTCCACTGCCTTCATTTCTGCCCGCGAGCAGGCACCACGCTCGCTGCTATGAGCGCCTCCACGTCGGCGCGGCGCAGACGCACCAGTCTGCCCACCTTGCAGTAGGGAATGCGCCGCCCGAGAATCCAGGCCCGGAGCGTGGAAGGGCGAAGCCGAAGCATCGAACTAGCTTCGGCGATTGTGAGGAGGCCGGGGTCAGCCATTCCGAGCCTCGTGTTGCTTGAGACGCGCTTCGATAGCGGCGCTGGGGATGAGCCACTTCGAGCCAACTTTTTTCGCGCCCGGAAGTTTCTCCTCGTAAAGCAGGTCGCGGATGTATTTCTGCGTGAGGCTGAGCTTCAAGGCTGCCTGTCTCACGGTCAGTGTCTTTGCGTCCTTCATAAGACCTCGCTTGAACTATCTACTTGCAATTGTAGATGAGGGCGTTGTATAGTCAATACGTGAGAAAGCATAACCATAACGAAGCCATAACGCTGCCCGCTCCGGGTCTCCCGGTGCTGCTCCGCTGCTCGGCAGAGAAGGCAGACGGGCGAATAATTGGATATGCAGTTGGGACGACGGCATTGCAGCAGCCGTTCAATTGGCCGGTGCGCGTGCTACCACTTGAGGCGCTGTATCAGCTATGCAGCTCTGACGAGAGAGCGCGCCGCAAGTTCGTGGACGAGTACGGCGAAGTCCCTGATATGTGGCGCGACGTTCTTGTAGATGTGGCCCGCGTCGCCCACGCAATGACTCAAGGGACTCGCGCCGACGCGCAACGCATCATCCGCAAACACCTTCGGGATGAGAGTGACTTCGAGCGCTTGGCCGCTTCCAATCCCGCAGATTGGCTTGTGCGAATGCTCTCGGATGGTCTGCGGAAACCCCAAGAAGCCGTCCAATTTGTTTTGTGGTGGAGCGACAAGGCCAATTGCTTGTCGGGCGGATTGCTTTGCCCAGACGCACGCACAGCCGCATACGCCTTGCTTGTTGGAAACGCGGGGCAGGCTTCGGGCTTGGGAGTGTGCTCCAGATGCGGAAACCCTTTCCGCGCGCTCAGGGGGCAGCAGCGCTATTGCTCATCGCGCTGTCAAACGGCTGCGGCAATGGCTCGCTACCGCGAGCGCAAAAGGAATCGGCGGGTTAAGCGAGCGAAATCTTCGAGGAGGTCAGGGCGATGATCTACAAACCCAAGTACCGAGACCCGAAAACGGATGAACTGGTTGAGAGCAGCATCTACTGGTACAAATTCATGTGGAACGGAAAACCTGTGCGCGAGTCCACCAAGCAACGCAACGACAAAGTAGCGCGGCAAATGGAATCCGCTCACCGCACTGCGCTGGCAAAGGGCGAATTGGGAATCCGCGACCCAAAAACTGTTCCAACGCTCGCGGAATTCTGCACGGGGCGCGTTGAGCCGTGGGCGAAGGCAACCTTCGAGAAGTCCTGCCGGAAGAATTGGCTCTGGTATCGCACGGGCATCCGCGCACTCTCCAAGTATAAGCCTCTGGCCGGAGCAGCCCTCGACAAGATTACGGGCGAACTGGCGTCCGAGTTTGCTGCTCACCGTCTGCGCGAGGGGATGGAAGTGAGCACGGCGAACAACTCCCTGCGCGTACTGAGGCGCATTCTCAACCTGGCCGTCGAATGAGGAGTGCTCGACAGCGCGGCGAAGATCAAAACACTGCCCGGCGAACGTCGCCGGGAGCGCGTCATCTCCACGGAAGAGGAAGCCCGCTACCTTGCTGCCGCCCCTGAGCCACTGGCCTCAATCGCTTCCGTGCTGACAGATACCGGAATGCGCCCCGAAGAGTGCTTCCGGCTTCAGTGGGAAAACGTAACGTGGGTCAACGGGCGCAACGGTGTGTTACTCGTTACGCATGGCAAGACAGCGGCGGCCCGCCGCTTGATTCCAATGACACCTCGCGTTCGTGGCGTGCTTGAAGCACGCTGGAATGAAGCCGGACAGCCAGAAGAGGGCTGGGTATGGCCCGCGCCAACGCGCAGCGGTCACGTCGAACCTTCCAGCTTGCGGAAACAACACGCCCGCGCCTTCAAGGTGATCGCGGAAGAGGCCGCCAAGCGGAATGAGAAGCTCGTGCGCCCGTTCGTACTCTACTCGCTCCGGCACACGTTCCTGACGCGCCTAGGGCAATCCGGCTGCGACGTTTGGACACTGGCACGCATCGCTGGCCACTCCTCAATTACGATCTCGTCGCGCTACGTTCACCCATCCGAGAATGCTGTTCTCGACGCAATGTCGCGGCTGGGTGGTCAAAGAATTGGGCAAAGTGAAACCGCAACTTCTCAAGGTTCGGAAGCAAGGCTGCTAAAGCAATGATAGAATGGCACTAAGCGAGAGCGCCCGTAGCTCAGCTGGATAGAGCGTCTGCCTTCTAAGCAGAGGGTCGCCCGTTCGAATCGGGCCGGGCGCGCCACCTTCCGTTGCTGGTCCAGCCTGCAAACATGGGGGACAGAACGTACCAGTGGGATCGCTAGGCGAGAGGAGCCAGAACAGCCTCAGGCTCGCGGACCTCTTCCCTGCTCCTGGCGGTCATGTCCTGCAAACCAAAGCTGACGCCAACCTTTTTCAAGAAGGCGGTGGGAGGTTCGCCGCCGGCAAAAATCCAGACGTAGTCATTGGGGATGGTCTGCCTTTGGCCGCCGACGTCGAGAACGGCAGAGTCCTTCGTGAATTCCACCGGATTGGAATTGAAGACGACCTTTAGCTTGCCTTTGTGGACGCAATCCTTGACGCGCATCGCGTTGCGTTCTTTGACGCGCGTGAATTCCGTGCCGCGGTAAGAAAGGGTCACGGTGTTGCCGACCTGGTGTGCCAAACCCATGGCTGCTTCCACGGCGCTGTCGCCGCCTCCCACGACCAGAATTTTCTTGTTCACGTAGTGGTCCGCTTCGATGAGCCGGTACATCACCTTCGGCAACTCCTCCCCTTTAACTCCCAGCTTTCGCGGACTCCCGCTCTTGCCGAGCGCCAGCACGACGCCCCGGGAGTGATACTGGCCCTTAGAAGTGGAAATCGTGAAGATCCCATCCGGCCCCTTTTGAATGTCCTGCACTTTTTCGCTTTTGCGGAACTTGAAATCCACGCGCTGAAGAACCTGGTTCCAGAAGGCTAGCAAATCCTCTTTGGAAAGCTCCATCTTCTTGAACTTGCCGTACATGGGGAATTCCACTGGACTAGTCATGACCAGCTTCTGGCGGGGGTACTTTGCGACGGTGCCGCCGATTTCTCCCTCGTCGATCGTGAGATAATTCAGCTTTTTCTCGATGGCTCGAAGCGAAGCGCTGATTCCCGCGGGACCCGCGCCCACAATCACAACGTCCAGGACTCCGGAGGCAATGGAGACGCCACGCGAAGCGGACATCCTTTTGGCGATGGTATCGATGCAATCCCGTCCCTGGTTGATGGCGTTCTTGATCAGGGCAAGGCCGCCAAGCTCGCCAGCGATGAACATGTTCTTGACATTCGTTTCATATTCGGGAGTCAGGTAGGGAATATCCGCGCTGACGCCGGGATTGGCCATGACCATGGTGATGGCGCCGACGGGGCAGGCATCAGCACACAAGCTGTGACCGATGCACTTGTATCCGTTTACGATGGTTGCCTTGCCGCCCAGCATGGCCAGCACGTCGCCTTCGGGACAAACATGCGTGCACGCGGCGCAGCCAATGCAGTAGTTAGCGTCAATCTGCGGATGCTGCGCGCGAGGACCATCGGAACGCAATTTCCCCTTCTCCGCGGCGACGCGCGCCTCTCCTTCGCGCTTCTTGAGCTTCCGCAGATGGGCAACCAGAAAGATCAAGATGATTGCCGCAGCGATGAGAAATGAGAACAGGTTATCCATGGCTCTTCTTCAAACGCGGTAACCCATAAACAGCACAAGGCCGATGTGGATCAGCGCCAAAATCGCGAAAGCGTAGCTGAACGGCCGATGAATTACGTGCCAAAGGTGGAAGACCTGCTGCGTGCGGCTGAGAAACAAGACTCGCTTGGAAAGGGTCGCCTGCTTTTGCGCAACGCGGATGGCCCGCTCAAGCTTGTGATCCC
>Ga0209810_1005965_pt1 | contig 10774 bp, 11 predicted proteins | sample Coa_R1_7_FD_187159 | JGI IMG/M metagenome (GOLD analysis project Ga0209810, IMG submission 187159) | Surface soil microbial communities from Centralia Pennsylvania, which are recovering from an underground coalmine fire - Coalmine... | ecosystem: Environmental > Terrestrial > Soil > Unclassified...
AGGTGCGCTGCGCCGCAATTTTACCCACCTCGTCGGGCGATTCCAGGCATTTGAGCGTGCGTGCCACCGAGAACCAGTAGTCCCGCTGCATCGCGCCGTCGTCCGCTTGCGCGATCGGCGCCGCGGCGACGGAGCAGTACGACCGCCGGTACTCGCCGACAAACCCATGTGAGTTCGCCAGCACCTTGTGGCCGGTGGCCGCATCGAACGAGCCGCCGTCCGAGTTTTTAATCCGCGGATCGTAATTCAGTGCAGCTTCTTCTGCCCGCCGCGCGTACGCGATGCGCTCCGGACCAGGCAGAGAATAAACATCTTCGTGATACAGATCGAGGTCGCCGGGAATCGAGCCAAGCTGCGAGGCCTCAGGAATCCCCGCGAACGGATCTTCTGAAGTGATCTTCGCCAACGCCAGCGCGGAGTCGACCATCTGCTTCAGCCCCGCGGGGGACAGGTCACTCGTGTACGTGCTGGCGGCGCGCTGGCCAAAGAAGACACGGATGCCCACCGCTTTCGAGCCCGACTCCTTCAGCGTTTCGACTTCGCGCATGCGCACCACGGTTGAGAATTCGTCGCCTTCGCGTACCACCGCTTCCGCGGCGGTTGCCCCACCCGCCATGGCGCGGCGCACGATGTCCGCTGCGATTTCCTTCAGATCAGTTTCAGTTTTCGAATTATGAGTTTCTACTGCGCTTTGTGCCATAAACCTGCTTCGGCGCGGACGCCTGGTCTTCCGTGAATCTGCGGTGACTTTCCCGGATCAAGTTGCGCGCGCGCTCGGCGTCACCCCAACCCGTCACCCGCGTGCGCTTACCCTCAAGGTCCTTGTAGATCGAGAAAAAGTGCTCGATCTCGCGCAGCACGTGCCTGTACACCGCGGAATAATTGTGGACCTCGTTGTAGCGCGGATTGTGAGTCGGCACCGCAAGGATCTTCTGGTCCGGCACACCCTGGTCGGTCATCTCCATCACCCCCACGGGCCGCGCTTCAATCAAGCACCCGGTGAAACTCGGCGTGTCCGCCAGGATCAAAATATCGAGGGGATCGTTATCTTCCGCCTTGGTGCTCGGGATGAACCCGTAGTCTCCGGGATAATGCACCGGCGAAAAAAGAGTGCGATCCAGCCGGAAAATCTTCAGCTTCTTGTCGTACTCGTACTTGTTCACGCCGTCGAGCGGAATTTCCACGATGGCGTTCACCGCCTCCGGACTGCGCTCGCCGATGGGAAGGTGGAGATAGTCTGTCACTAAGTTCTCAGTTGCCAGTTCTCAGTTGCGCGGCAGCTAGCAGGCCGCATCACGCAGTGAGTTATTCGTGAAGATCGCTCCGAATCCGTGGGCCGCTTTATCCGCGGCTCGTTCCGCCCACGGTCATGCGATCCACTTTGATGGTCGGAATGCCCACGCCGACGGGTACCGCCTGCCCATCCTTACCGCAGGTCCCGATACCTTCGTCGAGTTGCAGATCGTTTCCCACCATGGAAACGCGCGTCAGCACATCGGGACCGTTGCCGATCAGCGTGCAGCCTTTCAACGGCGACGTGACCACGCCATTTTCGATCAGGTACGCCTCGGACGCGGAGAACACGAATTTGCCATTGGTGATGTCCACCTGCCCGCCGCCGAAATTCACCGCGAAAATTCCTTTTTTCACCGAGCGAATGATGTCGTCGGGCGAATCCTCGCCCGCAAGCATGTAGGTGTTGGTCATGCGCGGCATGGGGATGTGCTCATAGCTCTCGCGCCGGCCGTTTCCTGTATCGGCGATGCCCATCAATTTCGCCGACAGCTTGTCGCTCAAATAACCCTTCAGAATCCCCTTTTCGATGAGCACGGTGTTCTGCGTGGGCGCGCCTTCGTCGTCCACGTTAAGTGACCCGCGCCGCCACGGCATGGTGCCGTTGTCCACCACCGTGCACTTCTCGCTGGCCACGCGCTTTCCAATCAGGCCGGCAAATGCCGAGGTCTTCTTGCGGTTGAAATCCGCTTCCAGCCCGTGCCCGACAGCTTCGTGCAAAAGGACCCCAGGCCAGCCGGGGCCGAGGACGACTTCCATGTCGCCCGCCGGCGCCTCGCGTGCGTCCAGCTGAATAATGCTCTGCCGCGCCGCTTCAATGGCGAAGTGCTCCGGCGTTTTTTCCGTGCCGAAGTAATCGAGCGCCACGCGCCCGCCGCCGCCGGAACTGCCGCGTGCCGAATTCCCGTCCGTTTTCGCGATGCACGACACGCTCATACGCGCGAGGGGCTGGGTATCTTCGGCAAACGTACCGTCCGATCCAACCACCAGGATGTGCCGCAGCTCGTCGGCATAGCTGGCGCGCACCTCTTTAACGCGCTGATCGTGGGCGCGGGCAGCGCGATCGGCACGCATCACCAGATCAACTTTCGCGGTGATATCCGCGTCCACCGAAGGCAGCGTGACGGGATACAAGCTCCGCGCCGGCTTTTTATTGAACCCTACGACCGGAGTTTTCGCCGGGCCGCTGGCAATCAAGGCCGCCGTGCGCGCCGCATGCAGAATTCGGTTGGGCGCCAGGTCATCCGTGTAGGCGTACCCGGTGCGCTCCCCGGAAATTACGCGCACGCCGCACCCCGCGGAAATCCCCTGGGACGCCGATTTCACCATTGATTCATCCATCATCAGCGACGTGGACGAGATAAATTCAAAATAGAGGTCGGCGTACTCGCCCCCCGCAGACAGGGCCGCCGCGATATAGCGCTCCAGGTCCGCTTCGTTCAGCCCGTAACGCTCGAAGAAAAATCTTTGTTTGTCCATGATCTCGTTATTAGATGAGGCAAAAGCCGGTTTGGAATCTCGCAATTAGCAGTTGGAACGTAGCACTCAGCTCGTAAGGAACCGGCGCTGGCGAAGCGCTAATTGCCAACTGCTAGCTTCTGAATTCGCCCCACGCTCGATTATCCCATACGCGGTACCTTGACACGAGTTACCCGTGACGTTCCTCACTGCATGGTGAAGCGACTGCGTGGGAGCATGACACAGTGCAGGCTGACGCCAAATCCCTCGCCGTTCTGCTGGAGAACTTCCTCGCCGAGACGCCGAGTGCAATCGTGATTGAAAACGGTGCCGCGCTGTTTGATCTGCGTCAAGCCCGTTACTCTCTTTCGACCGAACACGATAAATGCGTCCTACACCTCTGGTCCGGGGAGCGCAACACCGTGCGACGCGTGCTCTCGGCCGAAATGAAGAATGGCGCGCTCCGCCTGCACGTGATGCGTTTTGGCCAAGCCCGGCCATCGCATCTGGACATCTGCCCCAATCGCGACAGCCGCACGCCGTCGTCGCGCAAAGCCGCGCGCACTGACTATGAACAACGCCTGCAGCGCGTGCTCGAACTCAAGTTCCCCGGCTTCAAAATTCCGCGGCTGACCTCGGCCATGGACCTGGAGCAGTCCTTCGGTCCGGTGTACGCGCGGGGTGTGCTTCATCGCGGCCGCAGCGCGTTCGCGGTGGTGGGCGTCAATGCTGGGGAAACGCAAGCCTCGGTGGATGGTGCGCTGACCTGCGGAATCCTTTGGTTGGACGCGTGCCGCTTTTCCGATGCCACGGCGCGCCTGCAGGTGGAAGGGCTCAAGCTGTTCGTGCCGCCGGGCACGTCGGAGCTCACGCGGGAGCGCATGGCCCGCCTGAATCTAAACGCCGCTAAGTGGCACCTCTACGAGTTCGACGAGCGGGAAGATGAATTCCGGGAGATTGACACAGCTGACCGGGGCAACGTCGCCACGCGTTTGGTGCATTGCCCCGACGTCAATGCCGCGCGCGAGCGGTTCGCGCATTCCATCAGTCGCGTGCAGGCACTGTTCGGCGACGCCGACGTGGTGCCGCTCACCCCATCGGAAATTGCGTTCCGCTGGCACGGATTGGAGTTTGCCCGCGCTCGCACGGTATTCGCGCCCGGATCATTTCGCCCCGGAGAAGAGATCGTCTTCGGCGTGGGTCCGGCGGAAACTGTTCTCGATGAGATCAACGAGCAGGACCTGGTGGCGCTGGTGCAGCGCATGAAGGAGGCCCGCCAGCCCCACGCCCACCGCGGCAATCTTCTGTGGCGCATGCATCCCGAACGCTGGCTGGAATCGCTGGTGACGAGGAATGTCGCCGATCTCGATGAGCGTGTTGATCCGACCTTCGTTTACTCGCAGGTCCCGGCGTTCTCCGCGTCAGATCGCGCCATGATTGATGTCCTGACCGTGACCCTAAACGGCCGCCTCGCCGTCATCGAGCTAAAGGCGGAGGAGGACATCCACCTTCCGCTGCAGGGCCTCGATTACTGGACGCGAGTGGAGTGGCATCACACGCGCGGCGAATTTCAGCGCATGGGATACTTTCCCGGCCGCGAGCTTTCACCCGAGCGGCCGCTGCTATTCCTGGTTGCGCCCGCACTCCACGTGCACCCGGTAACCGATGTTCTTCTGCACTATGTCTCGCCTGAACTGGACTGGACGCTGATTGGCATTGACGAGCACTGGCGCGAGGGGATCAGAGTAGTTTTTCGAAAGCGCCCCGAGCGCTCCGCCGCTGCTTAGATCAAAAAAAAATCGCGCGCTGCAAGGCGCGCGATCACTGGAAACTGGCAACTGAGAACTGGCTTTTTACGCCGCTTTCTGGTCGCGGCTCTTCAGCACTTCAATTGCCCGCCGCAACTGTTCGTCCTGCTGCGGCTTCTGCATCTTCTTCTCTTCCTGCTGTTCGGGCTGCGCGTTTTCGTCCTCGTCAGGGAGAACGGCGTCCTCATCGTTGTCGGCGACCATGATATTCGGCGTAATCGCCGTGTCCTGAATCGCTTTGCCGCTGGGCGTGTAGTACTTCGCGATCGACAGGATCAGCGCCGACCCATCCGGATCCTCAATTACTTTCTGAATGGAGCCCGTGCCGAATGTTTTGTCACCGAGCACGTCGCCGCGCGCGTTCTCCAGCACCGCGCCAGCCACGATCTCCGCCGGCCCCGCCGTGCCGCGATTCACCAGAACAACGAGCGGGAGGTTGGTGATCGCCTTCGCAGGATCCGAATTGAACGATTCTTTCGGATATTTCTGCCCCTGCAGGTACGCAATCGTTCCATGATTCAGGAACAGGTTCGCGGTTGCGATGCCTTCCTTCTCATCGCCGCCGGCGCAGTTGCGCAGGTCGAGAATCAGCTTCTTCGCCTTGTTCACCTGTTGCAGGCCTTTGATCTTGTTGGCGATTTCCTGGGTCTTGCCGCGGTTGAAGGAATCAACCTTGATGTACCCAATACCGTCTTCCATCATCTTGTCTTCGGCCGCGGGTACCGTCACGATGTCGCGCGTGATGGTGATCTTCTGCGGCTCAGCGCGCCGCGCCCGCACCACCGAAACTACAACGTTCGAACCGGGCTGGCCCGCGAGCAAGCCATGCACTTCGGCCAGCGACATCTCGCGCGTACTCTTGCCCTCGATCGCCTCAATAATGTCCGAGCTCTCGAGGCCGGCTTTGTCCGACGGCCCGCCTGGAATCACCGCGATGACCGCCGCGTAGCCGAAGCGCTTGGAGATGGCCGCCCCGATGTCGCCCTTCGCCTCGCCTTTGTGCGACTTGTATTCCTTGTACTCGGCCGGCGACAGGTAACTCGAATTCGGATCGAGCGACTCCAGAAGTCCGTGCAGGGCTCCGTCCGTCACATTCGGGATGTTGGGTTCTTCCACGTATTCACTCCGAATACGGGAGAGCACCTCGCTGTAAACGCCGAGCTGGCGGTACGCGCCGTCGTTGTTGTTCGAGGCCTTGACGCCCAGGCCGCCCGCCACCATAAACAGCACGACTGCCAGGGAAAAGCTCAGAATGACTGCTTTCGCTCTTTTAGACATCGGGTTCTTCTTGGAATCTCTCGTATTGGGAGTTGCTTCTCGGAGCGCCACTTGGGAAATGCTCACTTCCGGGGAAGTGGCTCTCATTATATATCCTTTGATGCTGAAGCAGCCGCCGGGCTGCACTTCCAGAAGGACTCACTTTGGTAACGGCAGACACCCCTGTAAGTTCCTCTTACATAACAGCTTTGCGCCCGGACTATTTAATGCGGCGAATTTTCCTCGATGCAGCCCGGCGGATTGCCGCAATGAGGGCTTGGGGACCTTCACTGCCCACCACGGTTTCGTCCGGCGCAATCTTGCTGTCGTCCCACCCGGTTTCGGAGATCGCCACGATGCCGCACTGAGGACAGCTCTGCCGGACGAGCTCGGCAAGTTCTTGCGCGGTTTCATTCGATAGGGAGTAGGAAAGAAGGGCGACGTCGTACTCGCCGGCAAGGACTGCCCGTTCTGCTTCATGTCTGGCCGTGGGCGCCAGGACTTCGAAACCCGCGGCCTCGAGTACCTCAATGCGGTACGCGCTAAGTTCTGGATGGCGGCCTAACAGCAGGACTCTCACCCTACGTTCGATGTGGGATGGACGACTTCCTGTGGCCTTACGAAGCTCAGCTGGTTGCCGCCTTCTTTGCCAAATGTCCGGCTCTCGCCGGTGCGTCGGAATCCCTAGCGCTGCTCCGAGTTTCGGCCGACAACGTACTGATCGACCACTGTTCGCGTGGACACACCTGTACCGACGCGCAATCAGGCCTAAAGAGAAAAGAGAGAAGCCGGAAACCCGAATTCCTGACGTTCGGCGGCGACGGTGGGGGGAGTTCTCAGGTGCGTCAGTCGCCGAGACTGGCAGCGTCGCGTTCTTCTTTCACTTTGACGAACCACAGGTAGATCTCATCCACCTTGCGGATATCGTCGGCAAGCACATCGTAGTCGGCATATTTGACGGTGGCCGCCTCATCGTGCCTGCGCCTTAGGTATTCCACGATGCTGTACAGTTCGTTCACCTTCGTGTGCATAATGCGCAGGTCAGAGACAATGCGGACCTCGTCGATACTGAGCGATTGTGTTGTCCCATCCTTTGAGCGTGAGGACGGCGTCATCATGCGGTGGCCTCCTTGGAGGCGACAGTATACGAAAAATATGGGATTGAACCTGTGCATAATCCGGCGCAGGGCGGGGCGGAGATTTTGCACTGTAGAAGTGGCTATTGAGAGGCCCGTTCTTTGCTGGGCGCCGTTCCTGCTCCTGAAACTGTGATCGTGTGCGGACTGGTGCCGCTGCTGTCGAAGATCTTAATCGTTCCTTGCTCTGTGCCCGGGAAGCTGGGTGAAAACGTGACCAGAATCTGGCAGCTGTGGCCCCGGCGCAGCGGTCGCGAGCAGTTGTGGCGGGCGGCAAAATCGGCGCTCGCCCTTACTTCGAAGACGAACAGCGCGGAGGAAGATTGGTTGGTGATGACGATCGCCTTTGGCACGCTCGAGGTGTCCACCACCTGAGCGGCAAAGGTCAGGGATACTGACGAAAGGTGCGGGGCCGCTGTCACCTCGGTTCTTGCCGGCAGATCGAACGAGAGCAGAAACAAACCGTCGCCAACGAGCAGGAAAAGCCAACACGCAATCTTTGCTGCACGCATTGCGGTGCCTCCGGGGAGAGCTGCAGCGAATCTTACTCACTGTTGCGGTGGAAAACTCAGGAAACTGTTCGAAGTATCTTCTCCGAGAGCAATACCTTATGGAAAGGGTTTTGATGCCGCGTCGAGTAGTTGGTCAAGCCTGCTAACACCAGTAAAAGATTTAGGGAGTCCGACACCTCTTGTTGCAGCTAGGCAGCGAGGCGATGCTGTTTGCGAATTTGCTCGCGTAACACACGCCGGATGAGGTGGCAGGCCTGGGTAATTTCGGGCAGAGTCAGAGAGGCATACACCTGCTTACCTTCGCGGCGAGTGATGACGACGCCGGCACCCTTGAGGATCGCCAAATGTTGAGACAAGTTAGCTTTCGTAATTTTGAGGCTGGCTTGCAGGGTGGAGAGGGGACGTTCTCCGCGGCCGAGCAAATCAAGAAGATGGATGCGGGTAGCGTGCGCAAAAGCCTTGCAGATGGCTGCCTGGCGCTCGAAAATCTCTCTATCGAGTGACTTACCGCTGGTCTTGCGCATGAACACCCCGAGTTCACTGTGATTCCGTTTGCGGCCCCACTGTAGTTCGCAGGGTCGTGACCTGGCTGTGACGCCAGTCACACATTTGCGCAAGGGTGCAAGTGTCCGCATCATTCAAATTTGCTCATTTGGCCGCCAAAAACAAACACATAGCGGAGGAGGAACCCGCCCGCCAGGATCAGTGCGGCGGTAAGCCCGAGAATGGATCGGCGCGCCACGACGGCCGATTGTGAAAAAACTGCCGGGGCGAACTCCGCCAGTTCAATGGCCAGCGGTAGAAGCAGTCCAAAGCCCAGGAACAGCACCCAGAAAGTGATTGTGAGAGGCCCACCCAGGATCACCTCGAGTGACTGCTGCACGGTGAGCGAGGAGAGTTCACCATGGAGCAGGTATGGAATCACTACGAAGAACTCCAGTCCCATGAAGCAGATATCCAAACCGTACAGCAGGCGCAGCTCGCTTTCCGCAATGGCATCGCGACTGAGGGCAACAGCGAGCAGTAGCGCGGCGCAGCCGGTAGAGAGCGCGGAAAAAAGGAATAGCTGCGCCACCAGATTGGTGTTCCAGAAGGGCCGCGACTGCACGGCGCCTAGCAGGACACCGGGTGTAGATGCCAACGCCCACCGCGATCGGCAAACCAAGCACAGCGAGTCTGCGGCGATAAGCGCTCAGATCAACATTAAAAACTTGCAGCAGGGGCAGCTTTCTTGGAAACCGGGCGAAAAGCGTTTGCGCTGTTCAGAAGTGAGCCAGGCAAAAGCGTACAGCAGGCTTACCAATGAGAAAAACAGCAGCAGCCAGGCGCCCACCGACATCGGACTCACAAATTGCACATGCAGGAAAAACTTGTAGAAGCGGTACCAGTTGCCCAGGTCGAACACCAGCAGCGCTGAGCCCAAAATCACCGGCCAGGGGGAAAGCAATGCTCCCCAGCGGGCAATTCGTACGTTCGCATCTTTACCAAACAAAGTGCTCAGCGCCGAGACGAAGAATAAGCCGGCCGACAGCCCCCCAAGGAACAGGTAGCTGATGATTAGATATCCCCATTCGATGTGCTTCATGCCGACCTCCTAAACCAGGTAGTAGATCTGCGGCGCGGTGCCGGCTTCCGATTTCTTCACGCGGTACTGGCGCGTGGCCAGCAGTTGCGCAACTTTGCTGTCCCGATCGTTAATGTCACCGAACACGCGTACTTTGCTGGGACAGGTTTCGACGCAGGCCGGGATTTCGCCGCGTTCCACACGAGCTTTGCAGAGGTCGCATTTTTCGACCACGCCGCGATCCTCGCGAAAGAAGCGGGCGTCGAAAGGGCAGGCGATCATGCAGTAGCGGCAGCCCACACATTCTTTGTCGTTGATAGTGACGATGCCGTCAGCGCGCTGATACGACGCGCCCGTGGGGCATACCCGCACGCAGGCGGGCTGAGCACAGTGATGGCACTGCTCAGGTTCCGACACGGCGAGCAGGCGGGGAAGTTCGCCGCGCAACTCCTGATTGAGCCAATTGCGCGTGTATGCGAGCGGCACCTGGTTTTCCGCGCGGCAGGCCACAGCACAAGCGCGGCACGCAATGCACTTCCTGGAATCAATGACGAGGGCGTATCGCTTTTTGCGCTCAGCCATGGCTACACCTTTGTGACCTTAACGAAGGTTTCGTGAAAAGCACCGCCGCCGGAAACGGTGTCCCATGCGGTTTCAATGATCTCGGCATCGCAACCGCCGGACTTCTCGCCCGCGGCGAGCCTCTGCCACTGCGACTTTTTGCCGTATCCGTGCAGGGTGAAAACGCAATCGGGGCGAATCTCCTCAGAGACACGAGCCTTCACGCGAATACTTCCGGCAGCGCTCGTGACCTGCACAAGATCGCTATCGCGAACGCCGATTCCCGACGCGGCTTTAGGATGAATCCACAGCCGGTTCTCGGGTTGAAACGTATTCAGCCAAGCGTTGTTGGTGGTATTGGCCTGGGTGAAATACGCTTTGCGGCCGAGGATGAGGCGGAATTTCCCCGGCGGAGGCTGCGAGGGCGTGGTGTACACCGGGAGCGGATCGTAGCCGAATTGCTTCAGGCGCGCGGAATACAGCTCGATCTTGCCGGACTCGGTGCCGAAGCGATGCTCCGCGGTGAGAGTGGTCCCGTACTTCGGCGCATCCGGCGGTGACCAGACGCCGTGCTTGCGGAGATAATCGAGCGGTGCGTCAATCGGAAGTTCCTTGGCCTGCGCTTCGTTCCACTGTTCGACGGTGTAGTCGAAATATTGGCCGAGGCCAAGACGTTTCGCGAGGCCCTGAACAATTTCAAGTGTCGGCTTTGTGTCATGGAGTGGCGGAATAACGGGCTGGCGCATGACCACGACGGGCTGAATGCCCGCGAGCATTTCGATAGGATCGTGGCGTTCGAGATACGTGGATTCGGGGAAAACGACGTCGGCATACCAGGCGGTGTCGCTCATCTGCACGTCAATGACGCCGATGAAATCCATCTGCTCGATCATGCGCAGAGTTTTCGACTGCTCGGGCAGCGCGTTCATGGGATCCTGCTTGTGCACCATCCAGGCTTTCACGGGGTAGGGAACGCCGGCCAGAATGTTCTCGCGCATTTTCAGATAGGCGCCGTCACCCTTGGCGGCGAGCGGAAAATTCTTCTCCATCTCGTCCACACGCGGCGCCTGCGGATCGTCCCAGGGCAGAAACATCAATTCGCCCAGCGTGATTTTTGCGTTGGGCACCATGCCGCCCTGGCGGTCCCAGTTGCCGACGATGGCGTTGAGAATGGCTTGCGCGCGG
>Ga0209810_1005969_pt1 | contig 10769 bp, 13 predicted proteins | sample Coa_R1_7_FD_187159 | JGI IMG/M metagenome (GOLD analysis project Ga0209810, IMG submission 187159) | Surface soil microbial communities from Centralia Pennsylvania, which are recovering from an underground coalmine fire - Coalmine... | ecosystem: Environmental > Terrestrial > Soil > Unclassified...
TTCGTCACCTGGGAGCGCGGCACCGCGGCGGGAGACATGCTGCGCCTGCTGGCGCCGACGATCCTCGGCCTCATCATCGCGATCGCGGTCTGCGCCGCGTCCGCATGGCGGTCGCTGCGGCGTCTGCGGCGGCGCGTTGCGGCGAGCGAGGAACGCGCCCGCCGCGCGGCGGACGAGGACCGGCTCACCGGGCTGCCCAACCACGCCAAGACCCTCGAATTGCTCGATCTTGCGCTTGCCGAGCGGCCGGATCATGCGGTGATCACCTTCGCCCTGATCGAGATCGACGGCGTGGCCGAGGTCAACGCCCAGTTCGGCGTGCTGGCGAGCGACGAGATCCAGGCGGGCATCGCGCGACGCCTGCGCGAGACCCTGCCGGGAAGCGCCGTGTGCGGCCGCATCGGCAGCAACGAATTCGCGGTCGTTCTCCAGGGGGAGGGGGGCGGTGATGGCGAAGCGACGCTGCGTGCGCTCATAACGGCGATCGCCCGACCCTACTGGATCGACACGGTGGTGCGCATCGGCGCGCATGCCGGATTCGCGCAGGCGCCGCGCCATGCGGCGACGCGCGGCGAACTGACGCGACGGGCCGAACTCGCGCTGCGCGCCGCCGCCATGAAGGGACCCGGCTCGATCGTCGGCTACGAGCCCTCGATCGACACCGCCTCCGCCGACCAGCGCTTCATTCTGCGCGAGCTGCCGCGCGCGCTGAGCGCCGGCGAGCTCGAGCTGCATTACCAGCCGATCGTGGCGACGCGAACCGGACGTATCGTCGGCGTCGAAGCCCTGCTGCGGTGGAATCACCCGCAACGGGGATTCATCCCGCCCTCGCGCTTCATTCCGGTCGCCGAGCAGATGGGTCTCATGGATACGCTCGGCGCCTTCGTCTTGCGCCGCGCGCTGAGCGAAGCGCGGCGCTGGCCCGAACTCTATGTGGCGGTCAATCTCTCGCCGCTGCAGGTGCGCAATCCCGCCTTCGTCGATCTGGTGCGTACCGCCCTCGTCGAAAGCGGCGTCGGCCCGGCGCAGCTGATGCTCGAGGTCACCGAAGGGCTGCTGATCGACAATCCGGAGGATATGGTCAGCCGCATCGAGGACTTGCACGCGCTCGGCGTGCGCATCGCGCTCGATGATTTCGGCTCCGGCTACTCCAATCTCGGCTATCTGCAGCGCTTCCCGCTCGACACGCTCAAGATCGACAAGAGCTTCGTCGCGGCGCTCGACCGGACGGGACGCGGAGGCGTCATCATTCAGGCCATCGTCGCGCTGGCGCGCGCGCTCAGCCTCACGGTGCTGGTCGAAGGGGTCGAGACCGAAGAGCAGCGCGTCCTGCTGCGCCTTGCGGGTTGCGACGAGATGCAGGGCTTTCTGTTTGCCCGGCCCGCGCCGGCGGAGGCCATCGACGAGCTCCTGGCGCGGCAGGACCGCGGCGAAAGCGGCCTCGCTCCCGGTTTCGCCCGCTGACAGCCCACGGCGCAGTCGGTAAATTCGGCGCCGGGCGGAGGGTGCCGCGCCGGGCGCCCGGGAGCGACGCGTCATGATTCCGAATGCCTGGACGGGTCTTGATTTCGGGCTCGGCAGCGACGTGGAGATGCTGCGCGAGAGCGTGCGCGACTTCGCACGTGACCGCATCGCCCCGCGCGCGGCACAGATCGACCGGGATAACGCATTCCCGCGCGACCTGTGGCCGGAGATGGGCAGGCTCGGCCTTCACGGCATCACGGTGGAAGAGGAGTTCGGCGGCTCGGGCCTCGGCTATCTGCATCATTGCGTCGCGATGGAGGAAATCTCGCGGGCCTCGGCGTCCGTCGGCCTTTCCTACGGCGCCCACTCCAATCTCTGCATCAATCAGATCCGTCGCAACGGCACGGCGGAGCAGAAACGCAGATATCTGCCCAAGCTGATCTCCGGCGAGCATGTCGGTGCGCTCGCCATGTCGGAGCCGGAGGCGGGCTCGGACGTGGTCTCGATGCGCACCCGCGCCGACAGGAAAGGCGATCGCTACGTGCTCAACGGCACGAAGATGTGGATCACCAACGGTCCCGTCGCGGACACGCTGGTGATCTACGCCAAGACGGACCCGACGGCCGGCGCGCGCGGCATCACCGCCTTCATCGTCGAGAAGGGATTCAAGGGCTTCCGGCCGGCGCAGAAGCTCGACAAGCTCGGCATGCGGGGATCCGACACGTCGGAACTGGTGTTCGTCGACTGCGAGGTACCCGAGGAGAATGTGCTGGGCGCGGTCGGCAACGGCGTCAACGTGCTGATGAGCGGTCTCGACTATGAGCGCGTCGTGCTCGCTGCCGGTCCGCTCGGGATCATGCAGGCCTGCCTCGATGTCGTCGTGCCCTATGTGCACGAGCGCCGGCAGTTCGGCCAGCCGATCGGCTGCTTCCAGCTCGTGCAGGCCAAGCTTGCCGACATGTATGTGACGATGAATGCGGCCAGGGCCTATGTCTATGCCGTGGCGCGCGCGTGCGATGCCGGGCGCACCACCCGGGAGGACGCCGCCGGCGCGATCCTCTATGCCGCCGAGCGCGCGACCTGGATGGCGCTCGAGGCGATCCAATGCCTCGGCGGCAACGGCTATATCAATGATTTCCCAACCGGGCGGCTCTTGCGCGATGCCAAGCTCTATGAGATCGGCGCCGGAACGAGCGAGATCCGCAGGATGCTGATCGGACGCGAGATCTTCGAGAAGACGAAGTAGCCGCGCACGCCGACGTCGCATGGGGCCTGCCATCGTGCGCGTCGCACGTCCGCCCGGCGCGCGAGAAGAGGGGAAAGCGCGCGCAATTCCTGCCGTGCATCCTTGCACGGCGCGCAACCGGGACGGCGACGCGGTCCCGCGCAAGCCTGTTGACGCCGGACCGCGTCGCTGCGCGCGATCGCGCGGCGACATCAGCGCAAGATGATCCCGCACCCGGCCAATGACCGCCTCGGCCATTGGCCTTGACAGGCTCCGTTAACCTTTCGCGTGTGCGAATCGGCTAGGCTTTCAGCCGACGTCATCGTTCTTTGGGGACGAGACCATGATGCGGGTGCGGCTCAAGGCCGACGGGCGGATCGTGGAAATCCTGCCCGACGGCAGCGAACGGACGATCGACCACGGCGATCCCGCGAGTTTCGTGCGCGAGGTGCGGCGACGCTTCGGCCTGACGCAGGCCGCCTTCGCCGAGCGGATCGAAGTGCCGCTCGAAACGCTGCGCAACTGGGAACAGGGCAAGCGGCGTCCGCGCGGCCCGGCGCGCGCGCTGCTCAAGCTCATCGACCGCGCGCCGGAGGCGGCATTCGCGGCCCTCGGCGGCGGCCGGCGCTAGCGCCTATTCCGCCGCCGCGGGAAGCTGCCGCCGCTGCGGCGCCGGCCGCACGACGCGCATCAACAGCGCCATCGCCAGGAGGGTGCAGACATAGGTCACGAGCTGCAGCTCGGTCGGCCGTTCGGTGTATCCGATCAGTGTGTGCAACAGGCGGCCGACTATGCCGCCTTCCGACAGCAGCCATGATGTGTCCCACAGCGTGCCGCCGAGCACGAGCAGGAAACCGCCGTTGTTGAGAAACTGCACGGCCTGCGCCGCCATGCCGGCGGCAAGCAACGCGATCAGCCAGCTCGTGACGGAAAAAATATGGCGCGTGGGGATGGCAAGCAGGCCGAAATAGGTGAGTGCGGTGAAGGCGGCCCCGGCGGCGACGCCGAGCGCGCCGCCGATGAGCAGCGACAGGCCCGAGGTGCCGGAGGCGGCGATGCCGTAGAGGAACAGCACGACCTCGGAGCCCTCGCGCAGAACCGCGAGCCCGACCACGATCGCGAGCGCGGTCAGCGGCTTGGTGCCTTCGCTCACGGCCGCGCCGACCTCGCGCATTTCCGCGGCGATCTGCCGACCGTGCCGCGCCATCCAGGCATTGTGCCACATCAGCATGACCACCGCGATCCCGAGCACGGCGGCATTGAACAGTTCCTGGCCGGCACCCGAGAAGGCCTCGGAGATCGCGCCGGCGAAAAGCGCGACCACGGCCGCGCCGATCACCCCGCCGATCACGCCGGTGCTCACCCAGCGCCCGCGGCCGAGGACGCCGCGGGTCGCCGCCATGACGATGCCGACGATCAGGCCGGCCTCGATGACCTCGCGAAAGACGATGACGAGTGCGCCGAGCATGATCCGTTATTCCGCCACCACCACGCCCTTCGCGGTGTCTTCGTGATATTCGCCGAAGAAGGTATAGCGGCCCTTGGCGAGCGGGCCGAACCGCACCACGCCCTTCGATTTGCCGGGAATGACCTTCTCGAATTTCAGCTCGCGACTCTCGAATTCCTCCGGCGTCGGATCCTCGTTGACCACGGTGACCGTGATGCGCTTGCCGCTCGGCACCGTGAGTTCGGCCGGCTGGAAACGGTGGTCCTTGAGCGTGATCGTATAGCTCTGCGCGCGCGCCGTAACCGGGGCGAGGGTGAGGAGGAGGGCGATTGCGGCAAGGTGCAGGGATTTGGACAAGACGGTCACCATGGATCGGTCGCGATATGGCGTCTACAAAACCATTAAAAGCCCTTGATGCAATAGGCGATTTTCATCTTTGAATTATTCCAATGTAAGAAGCACGGCCAATCATTTGCCGCGGCGGGGCAATACGCGCTCCCTCCCGCCGATCAATTTTTTGCATCCGGGCCATGCGGCCGCGCGAAGCGGCCGCGCAGGCCGCGCCACCCGGGTTGGCAGGAAGCCTGCGAGGGGGCATTCTTCGCTCCCCGCTCACAATCCCTCGCGGCTCAATCGGGAGACCATCGATGCAGGTCGTTGAAGCCCACGGCGCGCGCATTCCGCAGATCGGGCTCGGTACGATGACCTTGAAGGGCGATGTGTGCGTGCAGGCGGTCAAGACCGCTTTGCAGATGGGCTATCGCCACCTCGACACGGCCGCCTTCTACGGCAACGAGGCTGAGAACGGCGAGGGCATGCGCCAGTCGGGCGTCAGGCGCGAGGACGTGTTCATCACCACCAAGGTGCGCGAGAACAACCTCATGCCCGATGCGTTCCAGCGATCTCTTGACCAGAGCCTCGCCAATCTGCGGCTGCCCTATGTCGACCTGCTGCTGATCCACTGGAACAACAAGGACATTCCCTTCCGCACAAGCATCGGCGCTCTGTGCAAGGCCAAGAAGGACGGGAAGGCGAAGCATGTCGGCGTCGCCAACTTCACGACCAGCATGCTGGACGAGGCCTGGGCCGTGACCACCGAGCCGCTGGTTTGCAACCAGATCGAGGTCCATCCCTTCATCAACCAGGACAAGGTGCTTGCCGCCTGCCGGAAGCACGGCATGGCGGTGGTCGCTTATGTGCCGATTGCCCGCGGCAAGGTGCCCGGCGCGGAAACGCTGGAGAGGATCGGCCGCGCGCACGGCAAGAGCGCGGCGCAGGTCTCGCTGCGCTACCTCATCCAGCTCGGCTGCATCCCCATCCCGCGCACGGCCAATCCCGCGCACATGAAGGAGAATCTCGAGGTGTTCGACTTTTCCTTATCGGACGCCGAGATGGCGGAGCTCAAGAAGCTCAATGCCACCCATATGCGCGTCGTCAATCCGCCGCACGCGCCGGTCTGGGATGCGCCGTGATGCGGCGGACGGGCCCCGGTCGGGACTGAGGCGCGGATCCGCGATGCAGGCGGTGGAAGTCAAAGGCTTCCGGATTCCCTCCGTCGGGCTCGGCACCTGGACGCTGCGCGGGCGCGACTGCGCGCGCCTCGTCGAACAGGCGATACGGATCGGCTACCGCCATATCGACAGCGCGCAGATGTACGGCAACGAGCGCGAGGTGGGGGAGGGCGTGCGCGCGTCCGGTCTGCGCTCGGAGGTGGTCGTCACCACCAAGGTCGAACCATCCCGTCTTGCACCGCGCGACCTCGTGCGCTCGGTCGAGGAGAGCCTGCGGCGCCTCGCCCTCGACGCCATCGACCTCCTGCTCATCCATTGGCCGAACCCCAGCGTGCCGCTCGCCGAGACGCTCGGCGCCATGGTGAAGCTCAAGCGCGAGGGCCTGACGCGGCAGATCGGCGTGTCCAACTTCACGGTGGCGCTCCTCGAGGCGGCGAATGCGATCACGCCGGAGCTGGTCTGCAACCAGGTCGAATGCCATCCCTTCCTCAATCAGGACAAAGTCATGGCCGCGTGCCGGCGGTACGGCATGGCCATGGTCGCCTACAGTCCCGTGGCGCGCGGCGGCGCGAGCGGCAATGCGGTGCTCGAACGCATCGGCCGCGCGCATGGCAAGAGCGCGGCACAGGTCGCGCTGCGCTACCTCGTGCAGCAGGGCATCGTCGTCATCCCGCGCACCGCCAGGGTCGAGCGGCTGCAGGAGAACTTCGACATCTTCGACTTCGCGCTCAGCGAATCGGAAATGAACGAGGTGCGGGCCCTGTCGCGCCGCAACGCGCGCATCGTTGATTGGAACTGGTCACCGGAATGGGATTAGAGCGGATCCCGGTGATCATGCTCCCTCGCCGCGAACGCAGCAAACCCTTCCGGAGCCGAACAGGCTCGCTCGGGATGGCTTCGTCGCCGCGCGGGGCTTCTCCCCATGACGGTGCCGATGCAATCCGATCGGGACCTGCGGTGGAGCTTTGCGCATGACGATCGCCGACGAGACGGCGCTGGTGTTGTTTTCCGGCGGGCAGGATTCGACGGTTTGCCTCGCCTGGGCGCTGGAGCGTTTTGCCCGCGTCGAGACCGTGGGCTTCCGCTATGGTCAGCGCCACGCGGCGGAAATGGAATTGCGCCCGCTGATCCGCGAGCGCATGGCGGCACTCGCATCGGGCTGGAAGGCGCGCCTCGGGGAGGATCATCTCGTCACGCTCGAGGCGCTCGGCGCCATCGCGGAGACCGCGCTCACGCGCGAGCAGCCCATCGCGACCGCCCCCGACGGCCTGCCGACCACGTTCGTGCCGGGCCGCAACCTGATCTTCCTCGCCTTTGCGGGCGCGCTCGCCTATCGCCGCGGTGCGCGCCACATCGTCGGGGGCATGTGCGAGACCGACTATTCCGGCTATCCCGACTGCCGCGACGATACCATCAAGGCCATGCAGGTGGCCCTGACGCTGGGGCTCGACCGGCGCGTGCGGCTCCACACGCCGCTCATGTGGATCGACAAGGCGGCGACCTTCGCGCTTGCCCAGGAGATCGGCGGCCAGCCGTTCCTCGATCTCGTTGTCGAGCACACCCATAGCTGTTATCTGGGGGACCGGACGCGGCGCCACGATTGGGGTTACGGTTGCGGCGCATGTCCGGCCTGCCGCCTGCGCGCGGAGGGCTATCGCAAATTCAAGACCGGGTCATCGCGATGAGCATCGAGTGGCGCCGCAACCTGGAAGGCGCGGTCTTTCTCGTCTTGTTCTGCCTGACCGTGCCGGCGGCGAACTGGATGATCGGCCATGTCGGCACGACCTGCCTCGCGCGCGGCCCCTGTCTCGTGCCGGTCGCGCCCGGCCTCGCGGCGCCCTCGGGCGTGCTGATGGTGGGCGCCGCGCTGGTGCTGCGCGACCTCGTGCAGCGCCGGCTCGGCGTCGAGTTCGGCATCCTCGCGATCCTGGTCGGGGGTGCACTCTCGGCGGCGATCGCGCCCGCCTCGCTCGTGGTCGCGTCGACGGCGGCTTTTCTGCTTTCGGAATTCGCCGATTTCGCCGTCTACACGCCGCTTGCGCGCCGGCGGCTCGTCGCCGCGGTGGTGGCGTCGAGCACGGCAGGACTGGTGGTCGATTCCATCGTCTTCCTCTGGCTCGCCTTCGGCTCGCTCGAATTCCTGGCCGGGCAGGTGGTCGGCAAGGCCTGGATGGTGCTGCTTGCCACGCCGCTCGTCGCCTATCTGCGCCGCCGCGACGAACGCCTCGGCATGACCCCGGCCTGAGGGTGACACCATGTCGGCACTCGATGCGCTCGAAAACATAACGACCGGCACCATCACCACGATGCTGCTGAAGAAGGGAATCCGCCGCTGCTGGATGGCAGGGCCGATGCCGCTCGGATTTTCCGGCCGGCGCGTGGTCGGGCCGGCCTTCACGTTGCGCTTCGTTCCCGCGCGCGAGGATCTGGCGACGCCGGAGAGCTGGTCCAAGCCGATCTCGACGCGCAGCGCCATCGAGGCCATGCCGCAAGGCTGCGTCGTCGTCGCCGATGCCATGGGCGTATCCGGCGCCGGCATCTTCGGCGACATCCTCTGCCAGCGGATGGTGAAGCGCGGCGTGGCCGCGCTCGTCACCGACGGCGTGCTGCGCGACAAGCGCGGCGTGCTCGCGACCGGGCTGCCGGTATGGTGCGCGGGCGTGGCGGCGCCGGCCTCGGTCAACCAGCTCACCTTCGTCGGCTGGAACGAGCCGATCGGCTGCGGCGGCTGCGCGGTCTTTCCGGACGACGTCATCGTCGCCGACGATGACGGAGCGGTCGTGATTCCCGCAGCCCTGGTCGACTTCGTCGCCAGCGAGGGCGCCGAGCATGAGCGGCTCGAGACCTGGCTCGTGGAGGAAGTGGAGAAGGGCGCCGCGCTTCCCGGCCTCTATCCTCCCAACGAGGAGAACAGGAAACGCTATGAGGCGTGGAAGCAGCGCCGCTGATCGCACGCTGATTGTCCGCCGTCGTCAACCCCCGTAACATCGCCTTCACGGAGGCGATTCGCGCCCGGTTTTTGCGTCCGCGTGCTTCGACCGGCGTTGCACGGCATGATGACGGGAGGGCGCGTGGCGCTCCAGCTGCACGCGATGATGACATCCGTGGCGACGCAGGTCGCAAGCCTCGCCGCCAACGAACGCGTGGTCACGGTTGCCGCTGCGGGCGCGGCCGTTCTCGTCGTGGCGGGCATCGCGCTTTTGATCGCGTCGAATTAGCGCCGGGTCCGGTCGGATTGGACGGCGCCCGTCATTGCGAGCGCGAGCGACAATGGTCCCCCGTCATGGCGAGCCCGCGCGAAGCGCGGGCGAAGCCATCCAGAAGCGGCGCGGCAACACGGTACGCCTCCCGCCCACGACTCGCGGGCCGGTCCGCCTGGATGGCTTCGGCGGCTTCGCCGCCTCGCAATGACGGTCACCAATGCGCCGCCTCGCAATGACGGTGGCCAGGGCGGCTGCGCCGCCTCGCCATGACGGCCCTTGGATCGCCGGCCTCCTCGCCATCTCAGGGGTTCGCTTCGAATGCGAGCCGCGCGTCGGAGGCGAACTGCCGGCGCCACATCACGATCACAATGCCCGTGGTGCTGAGCGCGAGCGGCAGCGGCCCGAGAAACCAGCCGAGATAGCCGAGCGCGAAGAAGAAGGCGCGTTGGCCGCGATTGAAGTGGCGTCCCGCGTCGGCGCAGAGCCGTGCCGCGCGGTGGGCGAATGCGCGGGCTTCGGCGCCGTCCTTTTCCTCGGCGCCCGGCGCTGCGCCGACCATGATGGCGAAATAGTTGAACAGCCGGTACGACCAGGCGAACTTGAAGAAGGCATAGACGAAGATGACGGCGAGGCCGATCATCTTCATTTCCCACAGCGCGGGCGAGGGCGGGACGCCGAACGGCAGCGCGGCCGCGAGCGACAGGACCTGTTCGGTCGAGCGCAACAGCGTGAGCGTCCCGCCGACCGCGATCAGGCTGGTCGAGGCGAAGAAGGCGGTGCCGTTCTGCAACGAGGCGGTGACCTGGGCATCCACCATGCGCAGGTCGCGCGCGATGAGACGCCGCATCCATTCGTCGCGATAGCGGTTCATCAATGCGTTGAGGCTGGCGCGCCCCTTCGCGGTCTTCTCGATCACCCATGAATAGACGATCCACACGCCGAGAAACCAGGCGAGCGCCAACCAGTCCGCGGAGGTGAAGGCCTGCATGTCGATCGGGTCCCCGAAGTCATCGTGCCCGGTCGATCACCCGCCTGCAACCGGCGCGGGCTTGAAGGCGGGGCCTTCGTTCTGCCAGCATGACGCGCCAATGACGCGAGGAGTCGCGATGCCCCAGCTCATCACCACCGGCTACAAGGCCCTGGTCGAGGCCGCCGAACGCGAGATCGAGACGCTGCCGGTCGAGGCGGCGATCCGGCTCGTGGGCCGCGACGACACCGTGCTGGTCGACGTGCGTGATATTCGGGAGCTGCGGCGGGACGGCCGGGTGCCGGGCGCCTTCCATTGCCCGCGCGGCATGCTGGAATTCTGGATCGACCCGCAGAGCCCTTACCACAAGCCCGTCTTCGCCCAGGACAAGAAATTCGTGTTCTTCTGCGCCGGCGGTTTGCGCTCGGCGCTCGCCGCGCAGACGGCACAGCGCATGGGACTGAAGCCCGTCGCCCACATCGCGGGCGGCTTCAGCGCCTGGAAGAAGGCAGGCGGTCCGGTCGAGGCGCCGGACGCTCGCGCGTGAGCGCGACAGGCGGGAACGGGCTTTCGGGGGCGATCGGGCGCCCGCGAACCGTGCGGACAGGGCGATGCAGCCTCGACGCATCGCTCTGCACGCGCTGAAAGCCATTTCGCGCCGCCCGTGACCCTTCGTCGCGACAAACGGCTTGCGCCGTCGCCAATTCGCCCGCAATCTCGCGCCGAGAACGCGACGCATGGCGCTGACCCTCGTCATCGGCAACAAGAACTATTCGTCCTGGTCGCTGCGACCCTGGATCGCGATGAAGGTCGCGGGGCTCGCGTTCGACGAACGGCTCATCCCGCTCTATGAGCCGGGCAGCCGGGAACGGATTCTCAGCTATTCGCCGGCCGGCAAGGTTCCGATCCTGATCGACGGGCAGCGCCGGATCTGGGAGTCGCTGGCGATCCT
>Ga0209810_1005971_pt1 | contig 10767 bp, 9 predicted proteins | sample Coa_R1_7_FD_187159 | JGI IMG/M metagenome (GOLD analysis project Ga0209810, IMG submission 187159) | Surface soil microbial communities from Centralia Pennsylvania, which are recovering from an underground coalmine fire - Coalmine... | ecosystem: Environmental > Terrestrial > Soil > Unclassified ...
CAGGCCCCGGCCGCGACCGCCCCGCTGGTCGATCTGGACGACCTGGCTGCGCCACCGGCGGCGGCCACGGCGCCGCCGAGCCCACCTGCGCCGCGTGTCCCGGCTGCCGCCGTGCCGCCGCGGACGGAGCATTTCGTGCCGCCGCTGCCCGAGAGCGTGGAGGCGACCGGGCTCTCGCGCGCCTTCCTGGCCGACCACATCATCCGCACGATCTACTTTACTGGCGAGCTGACCGGCGCTGCCGTGGCCGATCAGCTTGGCCTGCCCTTCCCGACCGTCGTCCAGGGGCTGCTGGAGCAGCTCCGCCGCGAGGGCGCGCTCGAGGTGCGCGGGCAGCGCGGGCTGGGCGATGGCGGCTACATCTACGTCCTGACCGAGAAGGGCGTCGTCCGCGCCCACGAGGCGATGAAGAAGCTCCAGTACCGAGGCCCGGCGCCGGTGCCGTTCGAGGACTATTGTCGCTCGGTGCGGGCGCAGGCCAATCGCCAGGTCACGGTGACCCAGGAGAACATCCGCGAGGCGTTCAAGGACCTACTGATCCACGACAGCGTGCTCGAGGAGGTCGGCCCGGCCGTCAACTCGGGCTCGTCGATGTTCCTGTTCGGCTATCCCGGCAATGGGAAGACCTCGATCGCCGAGCGCATCACGCGGTTGATGGGCCAGAGCATCTACATTCCCTACGCCGTCGAGGTCGACGGCGAGATCATCAAGGTCTTCGACAGCACGATGCACCAGCCGAAGGAGCGCGAGGCCGGCGCGCGCCTGGGCCACGACCGGCGCTGGGTGGAGATCGAGCGGCCGACGGTCGTCGTGGGCGGCGAGCTGACGATGGCCGGCCTCGACCTGCTGTACAACGAGGCGGGCGGCTACTATGAGGCGCCGCTGCAGATGAAGGCGAACGGCGGCATGTTCCTCATCGACGACTTCGGTCGCCAGCTCGTGCGCCCCACGGACCTGCTCAACCGCTGGATCGTGCCGCTGGAGAAGCGCTTCGACTACCTGACGCTGATCACCGGCAAGAAGATCCAGATGCCCTTCGAGGAGCTGATCGTCTTCTCGACGAACCTCGATCCCTCGGACCTGGTCGACGAGGCGTTCCTGCGGCGGATCAAGTTCAAGATCAACGTCGTCGATCCCGACGAGAATCAGTTCCGCGAGATCTTCAAGATGGTGGCGCGCGCGCGCGGCATCCCGTTCGACGAGGACGGCTTCCAGTACCTGCTGGATCACCACTACCGCGACGTCGGGCGCCCGCTGCGGATGTGCCAGCCGCGCGACCTGCTCGACCAGCTCATCGCCATCGCCCGCTACAAGATGCTCGAGCCGGCGATGACGCCCGAGCTGATCGACCGCGCCGCCAGCACCTACTTCGTCACCATGAGCCAGAACTGATGGACGACGAGGCCCCGGTCGCGCGCTACGACCCGCTGGCGGGGACGCTCCGGCTGCGCCTCACCGGCGGGGAAGACGTGACGATCGCGGGCCTCGGGCCCGATCTCCCCATCTGGCGCGGCGCCGGCGAGGCGGCGGGCTTGCCGCTCTGGCTGACCGGCGGCCAGGCCGACGTGCTGGGCAAGATGATCGGCTACATCCTGCAGAGCGTGCGCATCTCCGAGGGATCGCGCGCGGTGCTGGAGGAGCTGGCGCCCCAGGTCGCGCAGCTCAAGGACGAGATCGACGCCGCGCGCCTGGCCGACGGCGGTCTGTCACCCGATGCGGCCTACGGCGCCGAGTAGCGCGCTGGCTGGCTCTCCTCGGAGAAGCGAATGCTGGGAACCGCGCCAGAGTGGGTGAGCGCGGAGCGCGCCGCTACTCGGTCGCCGCGGTCCTCCTGGCTACGCCTGGCGACCGTCGCCACGCTCAGCCTGCTGCTCGGCAGCCTTGTCGCCCTGCTCGGCGTCCTGCCCGTGGTGATGGCATCGACGCTGCTGCACCCGCCCCGCGTCGCCAGCACCGCGACGCCGGCGGACGTCGGCCTGACCTACGAGGACGTCGTTATCCCCGCGCCGGGAGCCGACCTGCGCGGCTGGTACGTGCCCGGCGACGGGCAGGCGGCGGTCGTCCTCGTCCACGGCGTGCCCGGCAACCGCGGCCAGATGCTGCCGCTCGTGCCGGCCCTGCACGCGGCCGGCTTCGACGTGCTGCTCTACGACCAGCGCGCCCAGGGCAGCAGCGGCGGCGAGGCGGTGACCTACGGCTACCGCGAGGCGGCCGACCTGGCCGTGGCGGCCGACTACCTGCGGGCGCGCAGTGGCGCGCGGCGCGTCGGCGCTCTCGGCGTCTCGCTGGGCGGGGCGGTGGTGCTCCTCGGCGCCGGCGAGGGCGCGCGGGTCGACGCCGTGGTGGCGGACAGCGCCTTCGCCGATCTCGAGGCGCTGATCGACGAGGGCACGCCGATGCGGATGTTCCTGCTCGGCCAGGCGCTGCTGGGCAGCGCCGTCGGCGCGGCCTGGGAGCGGCTGGCGCCGCTGGTGCTCTGGCACGCCGAGCGCGAGAGCGGCCTGCGCGCCGCGGCGGTGCGGCCGCTGGACGTGATCGCCGCGATCAGTCCACGGCCGCTGTTGCTGATCCACGGGGAGGCGGATCGGCTGTTCAGCTACCGCAACAGCGTGCGGCTCTACGAGCGGGCCGGCCGGCCAAAGGCGCTGTGGCTGGTGCCAGACGGCCAGCACGGCACCGTGCGCAACCAGTATCCGGCCGAGTACGACCGCCGCGTCGTCCAGTTCTTCCAGCAGGCGCTTGACAGCCAGCTTGACAACATTCCGCGGGCTGCGTCAAACTCCGGCTAGTGGTTCTCCCGGGGCGATCTGCCGTGTGCAGGCGACTGCCAACGCCCGGCAATCCATCGCCGATAGGCGAGCACCCCTGCCGATCGGCTGGCCGCGCGGCCGGGTCGAAGCGGAGGTGGCCGTGCGCTGCCCCTACTGTGCTTCCCGCGAGACCAAGGTCGTCGACAAGCGCGATGGCGACGGGGTCACGCGGCGTCGGCGGCGCTGCAGCCAGTGCGCCGGCCGGTTCACCACGTATGAGCGGCCCGAGGTCGCCCGGCTGTTGATCGTCAAGAAGGACGGCCGCCGCGAGGAGTTCAACCGGGCCAAACTCCGCTCGGGCATCGCCAAAGCCTGCACCAAGCGGCCGGTCAGTGCGGAGGCGATCGAGCGACTGCTCGACGAGATCGAGACCGAGCTGCGGCGCCGCGAGGGCCTGGAGGTCGCGGCGGAAGCGGTCGGCGAGCTAGTCATGGAGAAGCTCCGCGCGCTGGACAAGGTGGCCTACATCCGCTTCGCTTCCGTGTACCGCAACTTCGCGGACGTCTCCTCCTTCGAGGAGGAGGTGCGGAAGCTCCTGCCGGCCACGTCGAGCTAGCCGCCGGTGACGGCTACCGGGAAGCGCGGTTGCTATGGCTGCCGTGCTTCCCGCCACGCGTGACGCGCTGCTGAGGCATCGTGCGACTGCTCATCCTGCACGTCGACCGCTTCGCTTACACGGTGACCGACGCGGCGCGCTCGCCGCTGCGCGAACCCGTTGCCGAGCAGAGCTACGAGAGTCCTGAGGCGCTGCTGGCGCTCGCCGCGGTCGAGCGCGAGGACGAGGCGGCGCCCGACGAGGTGGTGCGCCTGGCCGCCGCCGAGCTGGAGCGGCTCGGGCGCCAGCTCCGCGTCGAGCGGATCGTACTGCACCCGTTCGCCCACCTGTTCGCTACGCTCGCCGCGCCGGCGGTCGCCGTCAGCGTGCTCGACGGGGTCCGCGATCGGCTGCGGGCGGAAGGCTTCGCGGTCCATCGCTCGCCGTTCGGCTGGTTCACGCGCTGGGACCTGCAGGCCAAGGGCCACCCGCTGTCGCGCGTGGCCCGCCAGATTCGCGCGCCCGATGGCGTACACTGATGGTGATTAGGGGAGGTCTGCTCTGAATAGGACGAGGCAAGCACAGTGAGAACGCGCCCCTGGCCCCGCTCAGGCTACCTCTTGCTGCTCGGTGCGTTGCTCGCCGCCCTGGGGCTGTTGATCAGTCCGCGGGTGCTGGGCAGCCGCGGCGTCGCCGACCTGGCCGTGCCGCTCAGCCTGACCATCGGCGGCGCGGGCGGGCTGCTGATCCTGGTCGCCATGGTCGGGCTAGCGCTGGCGCCGGGCCAGTCGGTGGCGGTCGCCCGGCGGAGCTACGGCTCCCACCTCACCGTCATCGGCCTGACGCTGATGGCCGGCGTCGGCACGCTGGCGGTGCTGCTCCCCGCCGTGCTCACCGCGCCGGGCGCGCGTGGCCCGGCCATGCTCGGCCTGCTGCTACTGCTGAGCACGGCCGTGCTCGACCTCCTGCTTGTCGGCATCACCTACTTCCGCGTCGTGCGGCCCGGCATCATCACCTGGGCCGACATGGGCCTGTCGCGGCGCGCCCTGAGCCTCGCCTGGCGGACTGGCCCGCCGGCGGCACTGGTGCTGCTACTGCTCGCCGCCGCCGTCGAGCTGCCGCTGAAGGCGCTCGGCGTCCAGCAGACGCAGCTCGACGGCCTGGAGTGGGTGCGAGCGGTGCCCTTCTGGCTGTATCTGCTGGTGGCGTTCGCCGCCGCGGTGCTCGCGCCGATCGCCGAGGAGATCTACTTCCGCGGCTACGTCTTCCGCGCCTACCTCGATCAGAAGGGACCGCTGCAGGCCTACGTCTTCTCCAGCCTGCTGTTCGCCCTCGTTCACCTCAACCTGCCTGCCGTCCTGCCGATCTTCGTGATGGGACTGTTCCTGGCCTTCCTCTATCGCCGCAGCGGGAGTATCCTTCCCGGCATGGTCGCCCACGCGGTCAACAACGCCGTCGCCTTCGCCATCCTCTACTTCGGCACCTGAACCGCACCGAAGGAGGTCGGACCGTGGACCTGCTGATCGGCTCCAGCGAGGGGGTGTTCGTGGTCGGCCCGGCGGGACAGCCTCGGCCAGCGGAGGGGCTCGCGAGCCAGTCCATTCGCGCGCTGCGTCAGGTAGCTGGCGGCGTGCTCGCCGGTGGTGATGGGGGCGTGCACCGCTCGCAGGACGGCGGCCGGTCCTGGCGGCCGGCGGGCGTGGAGGGCAAGACGGTCTGGGAGATCGCGGTCGCCCCCAGCGACGCGCGCCAGGTGTACGTCGGCGTCCAGCCCGCCGGGTTGTACCGGAGCCGCGACGGGGGCGAGACCTGGGCAGAGGTGGAGTCACTGGTTCGCTTTCCCACCGCCTACCGCTGGGGGCTGCCCAACAGCGACCTGGGCGCCCGCGCCCGCACCATCGTCGTCGATCGGACCGATCCGGCCCACTACTGGGTGGGTCTGGAGGTGGGCGGCGTGCTGACCACGGACGACGACGGGGCCACCTGGACCTGCGACGTGCCGCTGCGCAATCCGGACATCCACGTCATGGTCCAGGACCCGTCCCACGCCGGCGTGCTCTACGCCACGACCGGTTTCGGCCGCGTCTACCAGCCCGAGCCCCGCTCGGAGCGCGTGGCCGGCCTGATCGGGACGACCGACGGTGGCCAGAGCTGGCGCTACCTGTGGGAGGGCGTCCAGCCGACCTACACTCGCCCGATCTGCATCGACCCGCGGCCGCCGCACGCCCTCACCGTCGCCTGCGCGCCGGGCGCCTTCTCTAGCTACACCGACCCGGGCGGCGCCCAGGCGATGCTCTACCAGAGCGCCGGCGGCGAGCCCTGGCGCTCGCTGGGCGACGCCGCGCACTCGCCGTCGGCCGCGAACCTGCTCGCGGTGGCCCCGGCGCCCGACGCGGCCGGCGCCGTGCTCGTCGGCACCGAGACCGGCGAGGTCTGGCAGGTCAGCCCCGAGGCGCGCTGGACCCTCCTGGTCAGCGGCCTGCCCGAGGTCCACGCCCTGCTCCCGCTCGCCTGAGCCCAGTCCTCTCGGGCCCCTGGGCTCGCTCCCGGTAAGTCGCGGTGGGCTGGCAACGGCCAACCCGCCATAGCCCAGTGCGTCGCCGCGACCTCGCCGATCGCCGTGGGACCGCCGCGCACGGCTTGACAAGCCACGCGGCCGGCCTCTACGCTGGAGCGGCCGCGGCGACGCGGCGACGGATCACTCGGGCCGCGGAGGGGGCATGGCAGACGAGGGGGGGGCGGCAGTGGGAACGCGCCTGGCGGCGCGCGAGGCGGAGCGGTTGCTGGCAACGGTCGAGCGGCAGCTCCTGGACGAGCGCGAGCCGCTGCGCTTCGAGCAGGCAGTCCAGCTCGTCGAACTCGGGGCCGATCACACACCCGCCTTGGTTGCCCTGGCCCACCGCGTGCGCCTCGCCTACTGCGGGCCCGACGTCGAGCTGGAGTCGCTGCTCAACGCCAAGAGCGGCGGCTGCTCGGAGGACTGCGCCTTCTGCTCCCAGGCCGCCCGCCACCGCAGTCCGATCGACACCTACGCCTTCCTCGACATCGACCAGGTGACCGAGGCGGCGCGGGCGGCGGAAGCGGAGGGCGCCAGCCACTTCTGCATCGTCGTCGCCGTGCGCGGCCCCGGCCCGCGCCTGATGGACCAGGTGCTGGCCGCGGTTGCCAGTATCCAGCAGGCCACGCGGCTGAAGGTCTCCTGTTCGCTCGGCCTGCTCACCCGCGAGCAAGCCCAGACGCTCGTCGACGCGGGCGTCGAGATGTACAACCACAACCTCGAAGCGTGCCGCAGCTTCTTCCCGCAGATCTGCACCAGCCACAGCTACGACGACCGCTTCGCGACCTGCCGCCTGGCGAAAGAGGTCGGCATGGAGCTGTGCTGTGGCGGCATCCTGGGGATGGGGGAGACGCCGCGGCAGCGCGTCGAGCTGGCTTTCGAGCTGCGCGCGCTCGACCCCGACGAGATCCCGATCAACTTCCTCAACCCGCGCCCGAACACGCCGCTCGCCGACCGGCCGCTGCTCGCGCCGCTGGAGGCGCTGCGGGGGCTCGCCGTGTTCCGACTGGTCTTCCCGGACAAGCTGCTGCGCTACGCGGGCGGGCGCGAGGTGGTGCTGCGCGACCTGCAGGCGATGGGCCTGCTGGCCGGTGCGAACGGGCTGATCGTCGGCAACTACCTGACGACCGTCGGCCGCCCGGCCGCCGAGGACCGCCGCATGCTCGCCGACCTCGAGATGCCGGTGGCGGGCGCGGCCGTCGGCAGCCAGCCGTCAGCGACCGGCCGTCGGCCGTCAGTCGTTAGTCGGCAGCCGTCCGCTTTCATCCGCCAGCCGCCAGCCATCAGCTTGCGGTTGGACGGCGGCGCGCGGCGTCCTTCCCCCGATCCACCGGCTACCAACAGCGCGATCACCTCGCCAGCTCCTCAGGCCGATCGCTGACCGCTGACCGCTGAAGGCTGATCGCTGATGGCTGACCGCTCCCCGCGCACCGAGCGCCTCGTCGCCGACGACAAGGCTTATCTCTGGCATCCCTTCACCCAGATGGGCGACTATCTGCGCGAGGAGCCGCTGATCGTCGAGCGCGCCGAGGGCAGCTACCTGGTCGACACCGACGGCCGGCGCTACCTGGACGGCGTCTCGTCGCTCTGGGTCACGGTGCACGGCCACGGCAAGGCGGAGATCGACGCGGCGATCGTCGAGCAGCTCGGCCGCCTCGACCACAGCACGCTGCTCGGGATCGCCAACGTGCCCGCCGTCGAGCTGGCGCGGCGGCTGGTCGCGATCGCCCCAGAGGGGCTAACGAAGGTCTTCTACGCCGAGAACGGCGCCAGCGCCGTCGAGATCGCCCTCAAGATGGCCTTCCAGTACTGGCAGCTCCGCGGCGAGCCGGCCCGCACGCGCTTCGTGGGCCTCGCCGAGGCCTACCATGGCGACACGCTGGGCGCGGTGAGCGTCGGCGGCATCGATGTCTTCCACGCTCGCTTCCGGCCGCTGCTGTTCCCGGCGCTGCACGCGCCGACGCCGTACTGCTTCCGCTGCCCCCTCGACCGCGCCCACCCCGGCTGCAAGCTCGCCTGCGCCGAGGAGCTGGGCGCGCTGCTGGCGGCGCACCGCGGCGAGGTGGCCGCGGTGATCGTCGAGCCGCTGGTGCAGGGCGCCGCGGGCATGCTGACGCACCCGGCCGGCTACCTGCGGCGCGTCCGCGAGCTGTGCGACGCCCACGACGTGCTCCTGATCGCCGACGAGGTGGCGACCGGCTTCGGACGGACTGGCCGCCTGTTCGCCTGCGAGCACGAAGGCGTGTGCCCGGACCTGCTCGTGGTCGGCAAGGGCATCACCGGCGGCTACCTGCCCCTGTCGGCGGTGCTCACCACGGAGGCGATCTACGAGGCGTTCCTGGGTGACTACGCCGAGATGAAGCACCTCTTCCACGGCCACACCTACACTGGCAACCCGCTCTGCTGCGCTGCCGCGCTGGCCAACCTCGACCTGTTCGAGCGGGAGCGGACGATCGAAGCGCTCCAGCCGAAGATCGCGCGCCTCGCCGCCGGCCTGGAGCGGTTCCGCGCGCTGCCCCACGTCGGCGAGGTGCGCCAGCGCGGCTTCATGGTCGGGATCGAGCTGGTCGCCGACCGCGAGACGAACGCGCCCTACCCGGCCGAGGCGAAGGTCGGCTGGCGGGTGATCGCCGCCGCGCGGCGGCGGGGCGCGGTGCTGCGCCCGCTCGGCAACGTGATCGTCCTCATGCCGCCGCTCGGCATCGCCGCCGCCGAGCTGGACGAGCTGCTGGCCATCACCTACGCCAGCATCGTCGAGGTGACCGAGCCGGCAGCCGTCAGCTCCTAGGCAGCCGTCTGGCATAATGTGGCGCCACTGTGGGCACACCGTCTCTCGCCGGAAGCGAGGAGCTGACGACTGGCGCCTGGCTAGGGATCGCTGACGGCTGATGGCTGACCACTCGCGCATGGACCATGTCGACGCGCTGGCCTGGCTCGGTCCCGAGCTGGAGGACCTGCGCCAGCATGCCCTGTTTCGGACCCTCTCCGAGTTCGACAGCGCGGCGGAGCCCGAGATCGTCCACCAGGGCCGCCGCTACCTGCTCCTGGCCTCGAACAACTATCTCGGGCTCGCCGCCGACCCGCGCGTCGTCCACGCCGCGACCGAGGCGCTGCGCCGCTACGGCGCCAGCACGGCCGCCTCGCGGCTAGTGTCGGGCAGCACGCCGCTGCACCGCGAGTTGGAGAGCGAGCTGGCGACGCTCAAGGGCGCGGAGGCGGCGCTGCTGTTCAGCTCCGGCTACATGGCCAACCTGGGGATCATCGGCAGCCTGGTCGGCCCCGGCGACGTCATCTTCTGCGACCGGCTGAACCACGCCTCGATCGTCGACGCCGCCTTCCTGTCGCGGGCGCGGCTCGCCGTGTACCACCACGCCGACCCCGAGCACCTCGCCGACCTGCTCCAGCGCTACAGCGGGCGGCGGCGCCTGATCGTCACCGACTCGGTGTTCAGCATGGACGGCGACCTGGCACCGCTCGCGGCGCTGTGCGACCTGGCCGACCGCTGGGGCTGCATGCTGATGGTCGACGAGGCCCACGCCACGGGCGTGCTCGGCGCCCGCGGCGCCGGCGCCGTCGAGCACCTGGGCCTTCGCGGGCGCGTGCCAATCATCATGGGCACGCTGTCGAAGGCGCTCGGCTCGGCGGGCGGGTTCGTCGCCGGCAGCCGGCGGCTGATCGACTACCTGCGCAACCGGGCACGGACGTTCATCTTCGACACCGCGCCGGCCCCCAGCGCGGTGGGCGCGGCGCTCGCGGCGCTGCGGATCGCGCGGGTGGACGAGGAGCGCCGCCAGTGGCTGCGGCGCCTGACGACGGTGATGCGCGACGAGCTGGAAGGGCTCGGCTACGACGTGCTGCCGACCGACTCGGCGATCCTGGCGGTGATGATCGGCGGCAACGAGGCAGCGCTTCGGCTGTCGGCGACGCTGCGCGAGTATGGCGTCTGGGTGCCCGCGATCCGGCCGCCGGCGGTGCCGCGCGGCACGGCGCGCCTGCGCGTCGCCATGATGGCGACACACACCCAGGACCACCTCGAGCGCGCCCTGGATGCTTTCGCCGCGGCGCGGCGCGCGCTCCGCGCGCGCGGGGCCTATTAGGCAGGCCGGTGATGCTGAAGCTCTAATGCAATCAGGGCTTCAGCAGTGACCGGGCCCCGGATCCTCAGATGACCAGGTTCACCAGCTTGTTCGGCACGTAGATCCAGCGGCGGACCTCATGTCCGTTAAGGGCCGCGCGCACCTTCGGTCGCTCCAGCACCAGCGAACGCACGTCGGCCTCGCTCAGGCCCGGCGCCACCTCGATCTGGTCGCGCACCTTGCCGTTGATCTGGATCACCAGGTTCACCGTCTCCTCGGCGGTCAGCGCCTCGTCCCAGGTCGGCCAGCGCTGCAGGTGCACGCTCTGGTCGTGGCCCAGGCGGTGCCACAGCTCCTCGCTCAGGTGTGGCGCGGCGGGCGCCAGCAGGAGCACCAGCCGCTCCAGCGCGTCGCGCCAGACCGCGGCCGAGGGCTGGCCCGGCAACTGGCGCAGACGGTTGCGGTAGCTCTGCAGCTCGGCCAGCATCGTGTTGTACTGGAAGCCCTCGTAGCGCTCGGTGACGATCTTGGTCGTGCGGTGAGCGAGGCGCGTCAGCTCGGCGTCGGTCGCCGCATCGCCCCGCTCGGGCGGCGGCTGCTCGATCGCGCCGACGACCAGGTCCCAGACCGTGTTCAGGAAGCGGTGCGGGCCCTGGATGCCCTGGCTGCTCCAGGGGCCGCCGCCGTACCAGGGGCCGAGGAACATCAGGTAAGTCCGCACCGTGTCGGCGCCGAGCGTCTGGACATACTCGTCGGGGTTGACGACGTTGCCGCGGCTCTTGCTCATCT
>Ga0209810_1005973_pt1 | contig 10764 bp, 9 predicted proteins | sample Coa_R1_7_FD_187159 | JGI IMG/M metagenome (GOLD analysis project Ga0209810, IMG submission 187159) | Surface soil microbial communities from Centralia Pennsylvania, which are recovering from an underground coalmine fire - Coalmine... | ecosystem: Environmental > Terrestrial > Soil > Unclassified ...
CACAAACGCGAGTTGCTGGAGCAGCGTTTCGCCGAGTTCGGGCCCGACGGAGTTCGCTTCTTCAACGAACTGCTGCGCGCCCGGCGCAACGGCAAAGACGAAGCCGGGCGCGTACTCGGTCTGCTGACCATTTATCGCCGCGAGGATCTGGCTCGCGCGCTGGAGCGAGCCGTACGGTATCGCGCCTTCTCGTGGTCGGCAGTGGAGCGCATTCTGGCCGCGCAGGCCAGGCCACGCTCGGCGATGGAAGCGCTGACCGTCGATGCGCGTGACCATCTGGACGAGATATTGCGCCGGACTCCGCTGGCTCCTCGTTCCACGGCCGATTACCAGATGCTGCTGGAGGAAACGGCGAAACGCGATGAAACCGACGAAGGGCAAGACCACGGACCCGAAGATCCCACTGCGTGACCGCTGCCTGAGCCACTTCGCGACTCTGCGCATTCCGGTTGAAGCCGCCGTTCTCGATGAACTGCTCACGCGAGCGGAGAAAGAGAACTTCTCGCACCTGAGCTTTCTGGACCGGCTGCTGGGCGCCGAAGCCGATGGCCGCCGCGAACGCGCCGTGGCTCGCCGCATCCGCGAAGCGCGCTTCGCCGAGAACAAAACGCTGGAGGCCTTCAACTGGAACTTCAATCCCAAAACCTTCGACCGGGTGCAACTGGAAGAACTGGCCACCGGCGACTTCATCCGCCGCCGAACCAACCTGGTGATGGTGGGCTGGAGCGGCATTGGAAAAAGTCACATTATCCAGGCGCTGGGGCACAAGGCCTGCGTACATGGGTACCGCGTCCTCTATCAGACCTCCGCACAGTTACTCGCCGACCTTACAGCCTCTCTCGCTGACAAGACTCTTCCGGCGCGCCTGCGCCGCTATGCCAATCCGGATCTGTTAATTATCGATGAGTTCGGGTTTGACAAAATCGAGCGCATTGAATGCCCGGAAGCTGCGCACCTGCTTTATAAGATCATCGCCGCACGGAATCAGAAGCGCTCCACGGCCCTGGTCACCAACGTCGACTTCGATAAGTGGGGTGACTACCTATCCGACGGCCCGCTGGCCATGGCTTTCCTCGACCGACTGGTCGAGGGCGCGATCATTCTGAAGGTTAAAGGCAAGTCCTATCGCGCCGAGAAAGCGCTGACTTCCCAGAATCATCCCTCCTGAAAGCCTGCCGGCGGCCGGCCATGGCGCCGTGGCGCCCGCAACCGGCCATTACGCAACCAGACTGCTGGCCCTTTTCTCACCGCCAGAATGGCCCCTTTTCCCGGCGCCACCGTCATCCGTGTCGCCCATCGTATCGTGCAACTCCCGTGCGACGCGCAGGCGGTCGCGCCGCGCACTACCGCCCGGTCACGGTTTTCAGGCGTACCCGGTCAAAGCCGCCATCGGGGAACGTAAAAGCGCGCTTCGCACCCATGGCAGCGCCAGGGCAGGAACACGGCGCTCACGATGCGCTCAATTAGCCCGCGCCGTGGTGAGCGGTGGCGTGTCGTGAGCCCACACCGCGGGCAGTGATGATCTTTGGAGAACAGCGGCACAAGACCACTATGGCAGCCCGTAACGCATTATAAGAGGGCGCCCCTTTCAGCGTAGGCTGAAATGTCGGGTCGAGACCGACAGAAAGGACCAGCGTGGTGGACTGCAGAAAGTATACCGATCGTGTCCTCTGTCTGCGAACCGAAGAGGTCAGAGATTCGATTGAGCAACCAGGCCGACGCTCACTCCGTCTTTGCAACTGATTGACTGCGTTCAGAGTTGGAGGGCAGTAGAGAGGTTACTCGCTGCGCTTTCCTGCCGTTCGGGTCCCCGAACGGGAGAGCGCACCTGCGCCTGTTCGGTTACCGCGCCGGTTTCGGCGCTGAGTTCCCGGCCATCGGTAAGAATGATCGTGACCTGTCCCGTCCTGAATAGTTCTGGCTGCTGCCGGAAGCACCGTCGCGACAGTGCGGCTGGTCCCGGAACGCCACAGCGTTATCGGGCGTGCGCGTTGCCCGATGATCGTTTGCGAACCCGACGACAGCACTCGGGTCCTCAACGAGCGACGCAAGCACGGTCCCGCGGGACTCATTCTTCATTGCAGATCAAAACCCCAGCACGTTGGCGCGCGATGGAAGGGTTCCCCGACCACTACTTAGCATCACCACAGCGGTCCCCTGGTTGTTATGATGGCCGCTTCATTGGCGCGGTCCTCGACGGCAACTATCGCATCGACGTGTGGTACCCAGCTGATCTGCACCAAACTGAGGTGGCGTTTTGAACCTTCGTGTCGGAGCCGTCGAGGGAATTGCGGATGCCGGACTTGAAGTAAAATCGAGTCGCCAGGAGGAGAAAAAATGCCAGTTCTAATCACCGCAGTAGTTCCGGGCCAGACACACGAAGGATACGATCAGATGATGATCGCGCTGAAGCCGATGCTGGAACACGCGAACGGTTTCATTGCACACGGCGCCGGCACCTCGCCGGAAGGCTGGCGAGTGTTCGAGATCTGGGAAACGCAGAAAGACGCCTCAGACTTCTTCGCGAAATACATTCACCCGAACCTGCCGCCCGGTATTACTCCCAAGCGCACGTATCTTGAACTGCACAAGCTGATCGTGCAGCCGAGGGCAACCGGCGTAGCGAGTTAAAGGCCGTCTCGTGCATTCGCCCCGGCATCGTCGCTAACGTACCGGATTCCCCTGCCCACAAAAATGCGACCGCCGATTCTGCCGCCACTACCGCCTGTCGTGGTTTGAATGGTAACCGAAGGCGCGGGACTGTCAAACGCCTTGAAGATCCTTTTAGCAGCTCTCTAGTACCGCGGGGCACGAACCCGTAACGCAGACGCTTGCCTCCTTGGATCCTGATGAAGTCGGTGGGTCACGGCCTGTCGCACGCTCCAGACATTGGTGGTGGATACATCCCGCGGAAGCAGCGCATACGGCGCTCGCGCTCTAGGGACGAGCATCAGACAAGAACCTCGTATTGGCTGCACGGAGATAGAGTTTTGCGTCAGCTGGGCTGTTTTGTCTAGTTCCACCGATCCTAAACGACTGAAATCGATCACAGTTGCAGCCGGGCAGAGACGTCGCGGGGCCTGCGGCGCCCCGTTCGGGTGTCGCGGTAGGGATACTCGTCGCCGAGTACCCCCCGCACAAATCCGTACGTGCGTATTTCACGCATACGGCTTCAACCGCGGATGCAGGGCGTCGAAGCGTTGCATGGGATAAGGATGCAGAACGCGAGAGGGCGGAATCCATCGGTCCAGGAGCACATTAAGCCGCTGCCACGACACCCAGCCGCGCTGACTGCGACGCGCTAACATGCGCCGCCACATCCAACCCAGCCGCCGCCGGAAGCAGGACAACTGACGCGAATTGCCGGGAATCGCATGGTATTGGTAATACCCGAGCGCGACGGTTCTCAGCCACGCACCGGTCATCGCGATCGGCTCGTGCCGCCGTTGAAGCAGTTCCGCCTTAATTGCATGTAGCTTCGCTGTCAACCGCCTGGGTGCCGTCTCGCGCCACACGGTGAACTCCCCCTTCTTCGACTTTCCACAGTAATGCGTGAAGCCCAAAAAGGTGAAGGTCTCTGGTTTTCCCAGACCACGGTCCGCCCGATCGTGGGCAGCAAATCGCCCGAACTCGATCAGCCGTGTCTTTTCCGAATGTAATTCCAAACCGAATTTCGCCAGACGCTCCCGAAAATCCTGCAGAAAGCGCTGTGCTTCCACCCGGCTCTCGAAGCCCAGCACCAGATCATCGGCGTAGCGGACCACAATCACCTGCCGCTTCGCCACTTTCCGGCGCCACGCCTCGACCCACAGGTCGAACACGTAATGCAGGTAGATGTTCGCCAGCAGCGGCGATATCACCGCTCCCTGCGGAGTCCCTACCTTCGTCTCCGACCACTGGCCATCTTCCGACACCCCCGCCGTGAGCCATTTACGGATCAGACGGAGAATGCGGCGATCGGCCACGCGGTGCTCAACAAACTTCACGATCCATTCGTGACTCACATGGTCAAAGAAGCCCCGAATGTCCGCATCAAGCACCCACTTCACCCACCTCCGATGAAGACCCACACTCAGCGCATCCAGCGCCTGATGCGGGCTGCGCCCGGGGCGGAACCCGTACGAAAAGCCTTTGAAGTCCACCTCATAAATCGCATTGAGGATGGTGACCACAGCCTGCTGAACGACTTTGTCCTCCAGCGCTGCTATCCCCAGCGGGCGTTGCCGCCCGTCGGCCTTCGGAATGTAGACCCTCCGCGAAGGCTGCGCCCGGTACGTTCCCCGGTGCACCCGGCTGTGCAGGTCGGCAAGCCGACCCTCCAGTCCGGTCTCATACTCCTGCCATCGCGGGTGAATCATGGGAACTCGAGCATGGTCCGCGCGGTGGCCTCTCAGGCCGAAAGCGTTTGCGTTTGTTCTCCCGGCCTCTAACCGGAGAGGCCGTCAGTTTTCTTTACAATCACGACTCGGCCGTCAGCCTGGCTTAGCAAGTCATTCAATCGAGACGGGGTGCAGCGGTCCAGAGAGCCTGGGCCTCGGTATTCAGCTCCATTCGGGTCCCCAAATGGTATCGGGAAACTGAGCCTCTTTGGTTAATATCCGGTTCGCACCGGGTTAACATCGGTTCGCACCTTACGTTGCCCGACTCGCGAGGCCGACGGTGTGTGTATAGTGATCCTGGCGCGTGCAGAGCACGCAGAACGGCTTCAATCGCATGCACGACCAAGTCAACGCCAACACCCACGGCTGCTCGAACGGCTATGTCTGGAACGCCTTCCAATGGATGTGTCAGTAACGCTGTTCGGGGAAGGCACCAATCGCGGCTTTCACCGTCACCGCCACGACAGAATACCGGCAGGCGGCCCCCAAGCGGGTCGCGTGCGTGCCTGAGGGTAAGCTCAAGTGGAACAGACATGCCGCAGTTCCTCTCACTCCGACCCCCGCAGCCTGTTCGAAGCACCCCGTGCAGCCTGCACTCCACACAAGACCGTTCCTGCGCACCTGTTCATTTCTCCCCAAAAAACGCCATACGTTCTGAGCCTTCCCCCGCTGATTTCTCGCAATGAACTGGTGAAAGCAGATTTGAAAGGGAGGCCGTTATGATTATCTGGGGCTGGCAGAGACGCCTGATCGATCTGGGTGGTCATGAGACCCGTTTTTGTCCGCGGTGCGCACAGGAACACCTGTTTCGTTACGCGCTGCAATACACATGCTTCCGGCTGTACTTCATTTTTGGAGTCGTGACTTCGAAACACGACCTGCTGCTCTGTACCTTCTGCGGGCAGGGCTGGCGTCTGAAGGCGGGCGAGGGTGTGCCGAGCGTGCGTCCATCGATTCCGTTCATGCACCGCTTCGGACTGCTTGGCTTGGTAACGGCGGTCGCGATCCTTGTCGGCATCACGGTGATTTTGCGATAATTCGACCGGGAGCGAACCGCGCGCGAACACAGCTCGCATTGGTTGCCGCGGTGCGGAAAAGCTGTCCTGCCGGGTTCACGGACCTGCCCGGTTTCAGTCGTGAAGAAGCGGAAGCGAAGGTGCTCTTCTGTTTGCAAAGCAGTTCCGAGGCCTTCAGTTGCAGGCCTTCCACGATCGGATCGAAGTAAGTCGATAGCCGTCCCAGAGGCAACATCGCCGCTTGTGATGGATTGAGCGTCGGCCTCACCATCGAGTGATGAGGGAGAGATAGAACGCTTCCGGCCGACGTTGTCGGGCATCTGAGCAAGGATTCCTGAATTCGGCGCTTTCGGCCAGGATTGGCCGCGCGCCTCCCGCCAGTGCTTCCGCGGTAGCATAGATGGACTAGAATGGCAGGACAACCGGGCTGTCCGGTTCAGCGGCGGTATGGGACGGGAGAATCCTTCCAGAGAAGTTACTCAGTTGCTGGCGAACTGGGGCCGGGGAGATCTTCACGCACGGGAGGAGCTGATCCCGCTGGTCTACAATGAACTGCGGGGCCTTGCCTCCTCGTACCTGCGGCGCGAGCGCAGCGATCACACCCTGCAGGCCACCGCACTTGTGCACGAAGCATACCTGCGGCTGGTGGACCAGCAGAGCGTGAACTGGGAAAATCGCCGCCATTTCTTCGGCGCGGCAGCACAGGTCATGCGCCGTATCCTCGTAGACCATGCACGCGCCCGGATCGCGACCAAGCGCGGCAGCGGAGCGGCGAAAGTGGCGCTGACCGAGGCCGTGGTCATGTGCCAGGAACAGCCCGGTCAGATGGTCGTGCTGAACGAAGCGCTGGAAAAGCTCAGCGCCCTCGACGAACAGCAGGGCCGGATCGTGGAACTACGTGTCTTTGGAGGACTAGGTGTCGAGGAAATCGCCGCCGTTCTGGGCATTTCCACTTCCACGGTCAAGCGTGACTGGGCACTGGCCAAAGCCTGGCTGTGGCGGGAGATCGGCAACAGCGGGGCTCCGTGACACAGCTCGACTGGAGCCGTGTGAAAGAGCTGTTCGGCGCCGCGCTCGAACTGCCGCCCGGCGAACGCGACGCCTGGCTGGCGCACGCCTGCGGTGACGACGAGCATCTGCGGGCTGAACTGAAATCGCTCGTGGCCGCGTATGAGTCCGAGCAGAACGTAACGAAAGCGACGCAGCCCAACGCGGCCGCGCTGGATGAGCTGGCAGCGGGGAAGCGCATCGGACCTTATCAGATCATCCGGCGGATCGGTATCGGCGGCATGGGCGCGGTCTATCTGGCCGTGCGCGCCGACGATACATTCAGAAAGAGTGTCGCCATCAAAGTTGTTCAGGCGTCCATCGGAACCGAGGAGATTCTCGAACGATTTCGCCACGAGCGTCAGATTCTGGCCACACTCGATCACCCTAACATCGCGAAGCTTCTGGACGGCGGCATCACCGGCGAAGGTCTGCCCTTCTTCGCCATGGATTTCATTGAGGGCGTACGTATCGACGATTACAGCGCGCAGCACAGGCTCTCGGTAAACGATCGCGTGCGGCTTTTCTGTCAGGTTTGCTCCGCGGTCCAGTATGTACATCAAAACCTTGTAGTCCACCGCGACCTGAAACCGAGCAATATTCTGGTAACGGCGGAGGGCGTTCCCAAACTGCTCGATTTCGGGATCGCCAAACTGCTCAAGCCGGATGTATTGGCCGATCTGACGCGGGCCGAGTCCCGGCCGCTGACGCCGGCCTATGCCAGCCCCGAGCAAGTTCGCGGCGAGCCGGTCACCACAGCCAGTGATGTCTACTCTCTGGGCGTTATTCTCTACGAGCTGCTTACGTCACACCTGCCCTGCCGTCCGAAGACCGATTCACCGCAGGAGGCGATGATCGCCATCTGCGAACAGCAGCCCGATCCGCCGAGCGCGGTTATCGGCAGCCCATCTGACGCCGAAGTTCCCGCTGCTGTAACGGCGGCGGCAATTGCCGGCGAGCGAGGCACGTCTCCGGAGAAGCTGCGCCGGCACTTGAAAGGCGACCTCGACAATATCACTCTGAAGGCGCTACGGAAGGAGCCGCACCGCCGCTACGCCTCCGTGGGGCAGTTTGCCGATGACCTGCGCCGCTATCTGGAGGGACTGCCGGTCTCGGCCCACCGTGATACGTGGACGTATCGCGCCGGGAAGTTTGTCCGTCGTCACGCCCTTTTCGTCGCCGCCGCGGTTCTGGTGGCGATTTCGCTTGCAGCAGGCATTCTGATTGCTCTGTCGCAGGCGCGAATCGCTGAAAGGGAGCGTGCCAATGCCCAACGCCAGTTTAATGACGTGCGCCGGCTGGCGACCTCGTTCCTGTTCGAGTTCGATGGGGCGATTCGCAATCTTCGGGGCTCGACGCCAGCGCGGAAGCTGCTGGTACAGCGGGCGCTCGAATATCTAAGGAGGCTGGAGAGCGAGTCACACGGAAATCTCGCGCTCGAGAGCGAACTTGCCTCCGCGTACATCAAGGTTGGCGACGTTCAGGGGAATCCCTACGGGTCCAACCTCGGCGACAACAAAGGCGCGGTGTGGAGTTACAATCAGGCGCTTCGTATTAGTCGAACTCTCGTGCAAGCCAACGCGCGCGATCCAGCCGCGCAGTTGGATCTGGCCCGCTCGCTGAAATCCCTGGGGCAGGTGCTCCCCAGCAACGGGAGTCCAACCGAAGGACTATCAGATCTGCGCACCGCGTGCGAGTTGTTCGCGAGGCTCAGCGCCTCCGACGCAGGCAATTCCGCGATCGAGGGCGAGCTGGCCAATTGTTACCAGGTTCGCGGCGACCTGCAGGGACATTCCGGTCTTCCTAATATGGACGACGCCGTTTCGGCGCTCCGCAGTTATCACCAGGCCCTGGCTATCTATGAGCGTCAGGCCTCCGCAAATCCGAAGAACCGCGATGCTCGTTATGGCGAAGCCATGTTGCGCGTCAAGATCGGGGATCTGGCGCTATCGCACGGCGATCTGAAGCAGGGCATGAGCGAGTACCATCGTGCCCTGGACTCGCTCGGCGAACTCTCCGCGGCCGATCCGGCCAATGCCGAGGCGCTGCGTCTGGTGGCTTTGGGCTACAGGAAGATCGGCGCCGCGCAGGAGGAATCCGGCGATACCAGGAATGCGCTGCGAAGCTACGAAAGGGCTGCGTCGATAAACGAAGTACTGCTGCGTTCCGATCCCGGCAACGCTCAGTTCGCCATGGCTCTGGCGATCACGCTGCGATATTCCGGGGACTTGCTCTCCCGGATGGGCGATACTGCCTCGGCCCTGTCGAACTATGAGAAGGTGCTGAATATTCTCAACCAGCTTTCCGCCGAGCAACCAGGGAACGTGCTGGTGCAGGGGCGGCGCACCGAACAATTGCTCTATATCGCCGACATCCTGCAGCGGCGCGGAAACAAACCGGAGGCGCGACAGAAAACGGCTGAGGCCCAGGCCATCACGAGAAGACTGGCGAGCCGCGAGGACGCAACGGCAGACGATCTGTACGCCTATGCCCTCACCTTTCTGGACTGCACGCCCGAAGAGATGCGGGATCCGGCGACCGCGGTTGAGTACGCCAGGCGGGCCGTCGAAAAATCGCCCAGGGACCCTGAAATCCTCGAGCTTCTCGGGCGCGCGTACTACGAAGAAGGCGACCGTCCACACGCCATCGTGGCAGCGGAACAGGCGCTCCGGGCCCTGCCGGCCGATGGCTCCGGTTCAGCGGCGCGGCGGCGGATCAATGCGCAACTGGCGAAGTTCCGGGCGGCTGGGAAACAGCGCTGATGCCGGCCGCGGCGGGAGGTGGTCCGGCGCTCCCGATGTAATCGCGCATGTGCAGGCCGGCAACAGCCTTCCAATCCCTGCCGTTCCATTTCCGGACGGACGATTCGAAGAATTGGCGCGGGCAGGTTTCGCACTTCCACAGCTTCAGCGTTGCGCTCAGGTGCATGCCTTTCTTCTCCTTCGCCTCGCCAAAACTGGATACAAGCTGCACCGCCGCAGAGCTATCGCCACTGTGCAGGGCAGCAGCCAGATCGGAGTGCATTGCCGCAAGCTGGCCGGGATCAGCGGTATAGCGCGTAGTTGATGAATACCTGCGCAGATACTTTCCGCACGCTGCGCAGTACGGCGCAGCACGCAAATACCAGTGCACGAAGAATCCACCAGCGGCAAATCCCAGAACCTGAAGGGCGGCGATGAGGTACCCGAACTGTCCCACGCCCACGGCGTCGTCGGGCCGGCTTCCCACCCAGCCAATAGACTGGTTGGTAATAGAAAGTCGCATGAACTGCCCAAAGGAAGCGAGCTGGGATATGTGCTGCCCGTTGACCTCGGTCCAGCAGTATCTTAGGAAATTCAGAACCACCCAGGTGGACAGCGCAACGCTGATGGTGTTGAAGAGCATCAGGCGGGTCGGCCGGTGATGGAAGAGTTTCGCGCCCAGGTAATACCCGCTCGAGGCAGCGAAGCCCGCGCAAAGCGCGCCGGCGGGTATAACAGACCAGCACATAAACGAATAAACGGCGATTCCGCACTTTGTTTCGAGGAGAGCCAGGGTTGTGGCTGTGAAAGCGCTCGTGGCGAGCCCAAAGGCTGTTACGGTCAGATCCTGGCCGGTCTTCGTTGCGTGCATGCTGCTTTTCATATCCGCTCCGTCAGGGCAAACGCGGCGACAGAAATGTGCCGATTACGGGCAAACCCGGGTTCGATACGGGCCGGGCGTAGTCTGGCAGCCCTGCGTAATCGCCGCGTTGGTGTCGTCGATGGCATTGGCGTTTCGTACAGCATTGACTCCTGAATTCCGGATATAAGTGGCTCCGGTGTTCTGCAGCCTGGTGTTGGCTGCGTTCAGCGGCTGCACATTCGCGCCGCCATCGACGGGCATCGGGGGCATAACCGCCGGAACCGCACCACTCGGCATGCCGATCGGTGCACCGGCGTTGACGGGCGCCTGCGCGCGAAGGCTTTCTTTCTCCAGGATCTGCACATATCGATGCGTCCGGACCGCCGCTGCGCGGGCCATGGCGTCGCCTTTTTTCTGCAACCTGGCCTCTTTACGCAGCAGCGCCTTCATGCCGGCTCCGATATTCGGAAGCGGTCGGGCGTGAGTGGTAACCATTGACATCGCCAGGGCGAGCGTGGCGACGGGTGCGAGCGTGTAGTCTTTCATAGAGTCCTCCCGTACAGTTCAGCGGGCGTCATCCGCTTTCAGTAACTCTGGCGAGAAAAACCGGCGTGAGGGATCACAGAAAACGAGCGACTGATCAGCGCGCGATTTCGGCGGCCGCCGCCACGCGCGCATCGCTGTCGCGAACCGGTAAACCGAGTTGCCGAACGGGTCGC
>Ga0209810_1005974_pt1 | contig 10764 bp, 11 predicted proteins | sample Coa_R1_7_FD_187159 | JGI IMG/M metagenome (GOLD analysis project Ga0209810, IMG submission 187159) | Surface soil microbial communities from Centralia Pennsylvania, which are recovering from an underground coalmine fire - Coalmine... | ecosystem: Environmental > Terrestrial > Soil > Unclassified...
ACGCCGGTGGGCCCGCCGCCGATGATGACAAAAGTCATGGCCGCTTTGCGCGCGCTTTCGTTGGTGATTTTCTCCGCGTACTCAAAGGCCATGAGGATGCGGCGCCTCAGTTCAATGGCGTCCTCGAGGCTTTTGAGGCCGGGCGCAAGTGTTTCCCATTCGTCGTGTCCGAAGTACGAATGGCGCGCGCCAGTCGCCAAAATCAGGTAATCGTAGCTCAGCTCCATGTCGTTGGTTTTGACCACTCGCGCGTTCACATCTACCGATTCCACCTCGGCCAGGATTACCTCGACATTTTTGCATTTGCTCAATATCGAGCGCACCGGAGCGGCGATGTCAGCCGGTGAAAGGGCGGCTGTCGCCACTTGGTAGAGCAAAGGCTGAAAGAGATGGTAGTTGGTGCGGTCGATCACCGTCACGCGCACGTTTTTACACGCCAGCTTTTTCGCCGCCTGCAGCCCTCCAAATCCTGCGCCGACGATGATGACGCGCGGCTGCTCCTTCTGGCCTGCCTCCATGGATACAATCTTTCAGAAAACCTGCGCTGCTCAAAGCGCAACCTTTGCAGCCCCACGGCACGCGGTTGCCGCAGCGCGAATTAACGCTACGTTCTGAGACTTATGCCGAAGCCAATTGCCCGGAGCAAAACCCGCAAATCAGTCGCCAAACGCTTTAAGATAACGGCCGGCGGCAAAGTGCTGCGAGCGCATTCCGGAAGGCGCCATTTGCTTTCCTCCAAGCGCGCAAAACGCAGGCGCCGTCTGGGAAAGGCAGCGCGAGTGGACGCCACCGACGTCGCGCGCGTGAAGGCGAACCTTCCCTTTGGTTGAGTTTTTGTCCATCGCCGCGCGCCGGCTGCTGTGCCGATGGTGCGCGAGTGATTTAACGGGATTGGCGCGATGACCAGCTCGTTTACGGGCTCGCTGCGCGCCTGAATTGTGCCTGTAGCGCAGAGGGACGTTGCGCCGTACCAGTCTCGCGCCGCTTCCAGTGAATCAGGCGCAGGATCGGGGCTGTAAAGATCGCGGCGATTCACCAGTGTGGTGCAGGAGTTTAAGGCACCGCAAAGGGCGACGGCGAGCAGCAACAATCTTCGCGGTTTCACTGTGCTCTAATGCAAGCAAAGACGGAGAGGGCATGTCAATCAAGGCCGATCGCGGTTGCGCGCTTCGGGGTTATGGTGAAAGATTGGAGTTCCGTCAGGGGCTATGGATTGAGGACCGACAAACCCCGCCAGGGCAGGAATGCAGCAACGGTAGTCTGATCCTCCTTGCCGTAGCGCTCTGGCGGATTTTTTCTGCAATTGCAGCGCAATCTCGTCGGAGGATCGCAGAAACCGATGAAACTTCTCACAATTAAGACTGCCCGCTTCTCCAAGGTGGTTGAAGAATGCGGGGTACCAAAAATTCATACGCCGTGGCGGAGGCCGTCCGACGATCGGGAGTTTCAGACCCAATTGAAAAACAGTCGGGTGATGACTGTGCTGAAGACCGAGCGGGGCACTGATTTTGGCAGCGCCGGGTTCAGGGAAACGAAGGATGGCCGATACCTGATTTTCCCGAAATCTCTGAAGCGCTTCGCCAATCGACGAATTGTGGGAATTGACTGGGAGCTGGTTCGCCCGTAGGGGCGCGCGCTTAACCCGGCGGCCAGGCCAGGGCGCGTTTGCCGAGCAGGTGCACGTGCAAGTGCGGCACGCTCTCGCCCGCATCAGGCCCGCTGTTGATCACCACGCGGCAACCGCCGGTGAGGTTAAGTTTTTTGGCCATGTCGCGCGCGATCAGAAGCAATTTGCCCAGCAACGCGCGATCGCTGTCGCTGGCGTCGGTCAATCGCGGGACCGCCTTTTTCGGCACGATCAGCACATGGACGGGCGCCTGCGGATTCACGTCGTGAAACACCACGACCTCTTCGTCTTCCCACACGATGTTCGCTGGAATTTCTCGCGCGATGATTTTCTCAAAAACCGTCATGACTCGTAGCGTTTCATCAGCGCAATGAACAATCAAGCCGCGCGCGTTCCGGGGCGAGCGCCAGTTTCTCGCGCACGAAGCAGACGATCTCCTCCCGCAGCGCGTCGCAGGCGCGCGTCCAGGTTTTGGCGCCTTGCAGATGCTTTACGCAAGGCTGCAATTCGCAGAGCCGCAAATTTTCCGCGCCTGTTTGAAGCAGGCCTTCGATTTGTTTCTCCAACAGGTCGAAAAACGCCAGCTCATACCCGGTGCCGGCCAGGTGGGCGATGTTGAGCAAGGAAATGGAAACGGGCGGGGGCGCCGGCGTGAAATAAGGGACAATCTCCTTGTAACCAATCGCCTTCAGCACGTAGCGCACCGTCTGCGACAGTTGGGAAAAAGCCACGACATTTTCGTCGTTTCGCAGGTGCAAATAAAACGCAATGCTTTCGGTCACGTGATCGGTGAGCCACCAACTGGGATAACCTGCCTGGTCTGCGGCCCGGTTGATCGCTGCGTGCAGCCAGTCGCGATTAAACTCGAAAAGTTGTCCCGAGTCGGTCCGCAGATAGGGAAATTCTTCTTTAAATGCGACCATGATTTTTCTGGTGTTCGGACTTGATTGCCGCGCCGGAGGCGCTGGCGTCTGGTCCACCCTGCAAGGTCTCGGGGGGAAACAGCTCGCGCTGGAGCGAACTGGGTTTCACGCGCCGTCCCAGAGTTTGGATGGCATCGACAAATTGGTCCACGTCTTGGAATCGCTGGTGGACCGAGGCATAGCGTAAATAGGCGACCTCATCAATCTGTCGCAGCTTTTCCAACACTTTGGCGCCGATGAGCGCCGAAGGGATTTCGCGTCCGCTGGTCTCGAGTTCGTGCACGATTTCCTCCACGATATCTTCCAGGGTAACGAGGCTGGTGGAGCGTTTTTCAAAGGCCTTGGCAATGCTAGCCGCCAGCTTGCGACGGTCGAAGGATTCGTGCGTTCGATCTCGTTTCACCACGCGCAGGTCGGAGCGTTCAATTTCTTCGTAGGTCGTGTAGCGGTACTTGCACTTGATGCATTCGCGGCGGCGGCGGATGCTGTTTCCATCGCGCGACTGACGGGAATCGATGACTTTATCATCACGAGCCCCGCATTTCGGGCAACGCATAGTGTTCGAGCGCTAATTACCACACCATAACTTGTGGCGTCAATGCCTGTTTGGATGATTTTGTCTCCTTGGCAGTGCGCGTTCTTTTCGGTTAATCCATAGCCAATCCCATTGACGCGCCGGCAGGCGAACACTACATCGAACTCGATGCAGAACCGCGTAACACGAACCGTCGCTTATGGCCCATGGCTGGTCGGCCTGGGGGCCGCGCTCTGGGGCACCGAAAGCGCCTGGCGCATTCCGCTCAATGAAATGTTCGATGCGAAGGTCATTGTCTTTTGGGAACACGTTTTCATCCTGGCGATGTTTCTGCCGATTTTGATTGCGCGCTTGCGCGAGATTCCTGCCGTGCGCGCACAGACGTGGGGTTTCCTGCTCTTTTCCGGATTCGCGGGTTCAGCTGTGGGGACGATCTTCTTCACGATGGCGTTAAAGTATGGGAACCCAACGGTGGTGAACGTGGTGCTGAATATTCAACCGGTTATTTCAACGCTGGGAGCTTTCGTGATTTTTCGCGATCGTCTGGCGCGGCTCTTTTTCCTTTACGCCGCCATCGCTGTGCTGGCCGGGGTATTCGTGTCGGTGGAACACCCCACCTTGATTGGCGTCTCTTTCGAGCAGGCGGGTTTGAATGTGGGAACAGGCTACGCGCTCATTTGCGCGTTTTTCTGGGGCCTCTCGACCGTGGCGGGGCGCGGGGTAATGACCGGGATGTCGTTGCCACTGGCTTCCAGCATGCGCATCGTGATTGGCCTTGCATGCATGACACTGATTCTGCTGTTTTATGGCAAGCTGGACGCCGCGTCACTCTGGCCGGCCGCAGCGCAGATGCACCCGGTGAAGGCGATCGTGCTGATGTTCTTTCTCGCCTCAATCTCGGGAGGGATTCCCCTGCTGATTTATTTTCAGGGCTTGCGCCTCACGCGCGCTTCGACCGCGGGTTACTTCGAGATGATGCAGACCCTCGCGGCGGTTTGCATCACATGGGGGATTTTTCACGCCAGCCTGTATCCCCACCAGGTGATCGCGGCGGTGGTACTGATTGCTGCCGTCGCCATGGTGCATCACGTGCAACAACGCGTTGAAGAGCGCGATTACGCTTGTTGATGAGGCGCGGGCAATCCGCTCAGTCGCCTCGCCTCGGTTCTTCGGCCTGCTCTTTTTTCTCTGGAAATTCGAACCCGACTTTGCCCTCTTCCAGTTTGAGATAGGCGGAGAATGGGCGGCCGCGTTTTGAGATGAAGCGCTCGAGAAGATCCGTTCTTCCGGCGGCCAGAAGTTTTTGCGCCTGTTCTTTTGGAATCTCGCGACCGAGGATCGTTTTGCTCAGCTTAAACTTGCAAGGCTTTCGGTCGGCCTGGCAACGTTCGCAGAGATAGCTGGTCTCGGTCTCGAAAACTTTTGCGCCGCACTTTGGGCATTTGCCGATTGGTTCTTTGCCGGTGAAATCAATCTGAACAGCCGGCTCCTTCGGTTTGCGTTCTCGTTTTGTTTTCGGCTCGCGTTTTTCAAATTCAAATCCGACGTCTTTGCTGTCGGTTAAGACAAGGAATGCTTTGAATGGCCTGCCTTTTCGCGAAATGAAACGCGGGAGCAAATCGGTTCTGCCGGCGGCCAGCAGTTTTTTCATCTGCTCGCGGTCGATCGCTTGTTGCAGGATGACCTTGCCGCTGCGGAAATCGCACGCCTTGCGCGGCCCAACGGAGTTTTCGCAAACGTAACTCAGGCCCGCCTCAAAGACGCGCGCGCCGCACTTGGGACATTTTCCCAGCGGTTCCTGGCCGGAGAAATCCACCGGTTGAGCGGCGCCGTTCTGCTGACCGTTGGGCCCGAAGTCAAATTCGGCTTTGAATTCGTCGCTCAGTTTCAAAACCGCGGGGAAACGCCTGCCTTTTTTGCTGCGAAAACCGCTCAGGGGACCGACCTGTCTGTCGCGGATGAGGGTCTCAAACTCCTGGCGGCTGAGCAGCCGGCCGGCGATGGTTTTCCAAATCGTGAAATCGCATTCTTCGTTTGAGCAGGTGAAACTCTTAAACCGCTCGATGATGGGTGCCCCGCACTTGGGACATTGCCCAAACGGTTCGCTGTCGGGCATGTGCTCGTCGGGGTGAAAATGTTTTGCCTTGCTGACAATGTCTTTGGTGAGGTCGCGGATGTCGCGCATGAACGCTTCGCGCGTGAGTTTGCGATGCTCGATTTCGCGCAGGCGGAATTCCCATTCGCCGGTCAGCTCGGGGCTGGTCAGCTCCGGGACGGCGTTTTTCAACAGAGTGATTGTCTGGATTGCCTTTGCGGTCGGTTGCAGCTCTTTGCCGTGGCGCGTCAGGTAGTGGGCAGAAATCAGGGTCTCGATAATGGCGGCGCGCGTCGCGGGGGTGCCCAGGCCTTTTTCCTTCATTGCTTCGCGCAATTCTTCATCCTCAACCAGCTTGCCTGCCGCTTCCATGGCGCTGAGGATGGTGGCTTCGGTATAACGGACCGGGGGCCGCGTCTGATCGGGTCGAATATCGATTTGCAAGGTTTCGACGCGTTCGCCCTGTGTCACCGGCGGCAAATTCTCGTCCGGGTTGCGGCCGGCATTTGCCGCAGCCGAGGTGTCCTGTGTGGCTGGTGAAGGGTGCGCGTTTCCCTCGCGGCCATAGACTTCGAGCCATCCCGGATCGACGAGGATTTTTCCTTCGGTCTTGAACGGTTCGCCTTCCACGCGGGTGATTCGGGTCGTGTTTTCGTACTGCGCCGGCGGGAAAAACACGGCGATGAAACGTTTGGTAACGAGGTCGAAAACTGCGCGCTCGCTGTTATCGAGTGAACGCGGCGCTGTGCCGGTGGGAATGATGGCAAAATGGTCGCCCACCTTTGCGTTATTAAAGATGCGCTTGTTCGGTTTCACCCAGTTGTTCCGAAGCGCCTTTTGCGCGAAGGGATTTTCGATCTTCGCCAGAGTGGCTTTTACCGTTGGCAGATAATCTTCCGGCAGAGCGCGCGAATCGGTGCGCGGATAAGTGATGGCCTTGTGTTTCTCGTAAAGAGCCTGGGCAATTTGCAGGGTGCGTTTTGCCGAAAACCCGAAGCGGCTGTTTGCCTCGCGCTGGAGGGCCGTCAGGTCGTAGAGCTGTGGGGCGGCCTGGGTGCTCGGCTTCTTTTCTTCGAGTTCGACAACGCCCTGTTTCTCGCGGCATTTGGCCTGGATGGCCTCTGCGATCTCACGGTGCCACAGTCGCGGCGCCATGCGGTGCTCGTCCCAGAGGGAGCCGTGGGTGGGATCGAACCGTTCCAGCGGCCGCGGCAAATTTAAACCGAGACGCTGGAGGAGTCTGCTTGTTCGCTCGCGTTCGCTTTCATTTTTGTCGAAGGCTTCATCGAACCAGCGCCCGACGTATTCCCCCTTGGCTGCGCGGAACGTGCCTGTGACTTCGAACAGCTCGCGCGGCTTAAAGTCCTGAATTTTTTGTTCTCGCTCGACGATGATGGCCAGAGTAGGAGTCTGGACGCGCCCCAGGGAGGTGACGGTGCTGCCGCGGCCGCCGCTGAGTCGCAGGGTAAAAGCTCGCGTGGCATTAATGCCCACGAGCCAGTCTGCTTCGTTGCGGCTGCGGGCGGCGCTGGCCAGCGGTTGCATCTCAGCGTCGCTGCGCAGTCGGGCGAAGCCTTCGCGGATGGCTTCCGGCGTCATCGATTGCAGCCAGAGCCGTTTTATCGGTTTCTTTGTCCCGGCGTATTGGATGATGTAGCGGAATATCAATTCGCCTTCGCGGCCGGCGTCGCAGGCGTTGATAATTTCGGAGACCGTTTTATCCCGAATCAGTTTGCGCAGCACATTGACGCGACTGCCCATTTTTTCGACCGGCGCCAGCTCGAATTCGTCCGGCATAATGGGCAATTTTTTCATGTCCCACTTGTCCTGGTCCTTCATGGACGCGGGCACAGCGAGTTCAAAGAGATGCCCCACCGCCCATGAGATCAGGTATTTGTCGCTCTCATAGTAGTCCTTGCCCTTTTTAAAGCCGCCCAGGGCTCGGGCGATGTCGCCGGCCACCGAAGGCTTCTCGGTAATGATCAAGCTTTTGGACATACGGGGCTGGAATTGGAACCCAGTTATGATCCTTTGGCAAGCGTGCGCGGTTTTACCCTGGGCCTGAGCGCGGGCCTCTAATCAACTCTGTTGCCGTGCTGCATCGAGTTGTCGCGCCCTGGCCGGGAGCTCGTCATTGAGATGAACTGTCGTCCTCAACGCCGGTACAACATGCGCTTAACAAGGCGTTGTTCAAGCTCCGTGTTGGCATCAACTGAGCTTTACGAAATATTTTCCCGGCAACTGTTTGACCAGCCGTTTCAGCTCCAATTGCAGCAGAAGGGCTGAAACCGTGGCGCTTGGCAGTTTCGTTCGTTCTGCTATGTGATCAATCGATGTCTCACTAGCGCCAATAGCCTCATAAATGCGCCGTTCTTCGTCGGAGAGGGGCGGCAAGGGGCGGGCGGCAGCTTGCGGGGGCGTTTTCATTTCGGGAAGAAGAACCTGCAAGTCATCAAGGATATCGCTGGCGTCCATGACCAATTTTGCTCCCTGCTGGATGAGGCGATTTGATCCCATTGCGCTGGGGGCGTTGATGTGGCCCGGCACGGCGTACACCAGGCGGCCTTGATCCAAGGCTTGAGCCGCAGTGATGAGCGCCCCGCTGTTGAGGCCGGCTTCGACGACCAAAATGCCCTGGCTCCAGCCCGAAATGATGCGGTTGCGCATGGGAAAGGTTTGCCGATCCGGCTCCACTTCCATCGGGAACTCGGAAACGATCGCGCCGTTGCCCGAACGAATTTTCTCCGCCAGCGCCGCGTTCTCCGGAGGATAAAGCTTTGCCAAACCCGATCCGAGCACTGCGACGGTTCGCCCTTTTGCGGCAAGCGCGCCTTGGTGCGCGGCCGTGTCGATGCCGCGAGCCAATCCACTGATGACGGTGAGACCTGCATAGGCCAGTTGATAGGATAACTTTTTGGCCGACTCCATGCCGTAATGGGTGGTTCGCCGCGCCCCGATCACGCCGATGGCATGGTGATCGCGCTCCAGCAGTTCTCCCCAGACGTAGAGCACAATGGGCGGGGCATGGATTTCGCGCAGCGGCTGCGGATACAACGGCGATTCCCAGGTGAGCACCGCGGCCCCAAATTCTCGAATCCGCTTCAATTCGGCAGCCAGATCAATGGTCGATTCCCAATTGCTGATCTGATCGGCCACCTCGCGACCGACGCCCTCGACTCTTTGCAGGTCGCTGCGTTTGGCTGCGAGGATTTGTTGCGGCTTGTGGAAAACCTCCAGTAATTTTCGCAGCCGCACCGGCCCCATGGTGGGCAACATGTTGAGCGCGATGCAGGCTTCGGTCGCGTTCATTGCAGCGTAATCGCCGCCGACCCGGCGGCCTTGGCGCGGGCACGGCAAACTCGCGCGAAGTTAAAACGGAATCTCGTCTTCGTCCGGCTCGGCTGTTTCGGTCGATCTGGGCGGCGGCGCGGTCTTTCGGTTTTCCCCGGATGTTTCGGGTGCCGCGGCGGGAGCGCGGCCGCCCAGCAACTGCATATTTTCGCCAACGACGCGCAGCCTGCTGCGTTTCTGGCCTGTCTGTTTGTCGTCCCAAGTGTCCATTTGCAGGCGGCCTTCAATGAAGACCGGCCTTCCCTTCCGGAGGTATTCGCCTGCGATTTCCGCCGTTCGTCCCCAAAGCGTGACCTCAACAAAGGTGACTTCTTCGCGTTTCTCGCCGCTATCCAGCGTAAATTGGCGGTTTACGGCAATGCCCAGGTCGCAAACCGCGCTGCCTTTAGGGGTGTAACGCACTTCAGGGTCGCGCGTCACGTTTCCCAGCAGGAGAACTTTGTTCAGGTTGGCCATGCCGCCGTTATAGCCGGCTCATTTGGCGTTGGCCAGCTTTTTCGCCGGTTTTGGTTTCTCTTTCTTTTCCGGCAAACGCTGGTAGTGCTGCCGATAGACGTCCGGGTCGAGTTTGAATTTGGAGCGCAATTTTGTGATCAACTGCGGGGCTGCGTTGAAAATGAAGTTCACGTAATAGCCGGAATCGAGCGGACCGGCCACGTATGAGAAGTGGCGCTTATCCATTTTTTGGACTTGCTCGACGTGAGCGCCTTCCTTTTCAAATTCGCCCTGCAAGCGCTCGATCATCTCCTTGACACTTTCTTCCTTGCCCTGCGTGTCCAGCACCAGCAGCGCTTCATAACGACGATTCATGATTGTTCTTCCGGTTTGTTAAATCTGTTCATGGCGGAAACCAGGCCGTTGTCAATCGCGCATTTTGCGGCCTCGGCGGCTCGAGCAATGGCGGCTCGGACAACGGCTTTTTCCTCCTCAGAAAAACCGCTCAACACGTAATCGACCGCTCCAGCGGGCGGCGCCGAGCCGATGCCCACGCGCAATCGCGGAATCTGCTCGGTGCCAAATTGCGCCAGGATCGATTCCAGGCCGTTGTGACCGCCTGAACCGCCGCCTGGCCGCAGGCGCAGACGGCCAAGGGGCAACGCCGTGTCGTCGAGCACCACAAGGAGGTTCGCCGGCGCAATCTTATAAAATTGCGCGATGGCAAAGAGGGGTTGCCCACTGCGGTTCATGAAACTCAGTGGCTTGACCAGAAGCGCCGCGCCGCACTTCGCCGAGAGCGCCTCCCATTTGGCTGATTTTTCCCACTTTGCTCCAAACTGCGCCGCTAACAGATCGACCACCATAAAGCCAATGTTGTGACGCGAGGTCGCGTATTCCGGACCGGGATTTCCCAGACCCGCGACCAAACGAATTGCTGCCGCCGATCCCTCGCCCGAGTTCGCGGTTGGTGAGCTTGTCATCATGTGCGACGCAGAAGCGCGCGCTCGGAGAACCCGAAGCGCTGTGTGAGCGCAGCGGCCAGGCCTTCGCCCGGAAAAACGACCCTATTTGGTTTGCTCCTTTTCCTTTGGAGCTTTTTCCTTCCCACCGGCAGCTGGCGCCGTGGCGGCCTCGCCCTCTTCCTTTTTCTCGGTGATCACTTCTGGTTGTCCGGCGGCGGCTTCAGCCGCAACCGCGACTTCCTCTTCGACGGCTGGCGCCAGGACCGAGAACGCTGTCAGCTCCGGTTGCGCCTTTGGTTTGACGCCGGGAGGAAACTGGATGTCGCGCACATGAATCGCGTCGCCGATATTTAGCTGCGCGACATCCACTTGAATCCTATCGGGTAAATCACGCGGCAGACATTCAATTAACAGAGCGCGCAAACTTTGCTCGAGCAACCCGCCAAAATTCTTTACACCGACCGGCGTGCCCACCGGTTCCAGAGGCACTTCGGCCTGGATGGTTTGATCCATGGACACGGCTTGGAAATCCAGGTGGATAATATCGCCGCTCACCGGTTCGTGCTGCACCTCCTGCACGAGTGCCGTGCGCGCGGCGTTTTCGCCGTCGATCTCCAGCTCTACCAGAACGTTTTCCCCCGAGGCGTGGCTCATGATGGCGTTGATGTCGCGCGCGGCGATTTGCAAAGGCTGCGGCGGCTGGCCTCCTCCGTACACGATCGCTGGCACAAGGCCGCGCGCCTTGAGCTTGCGCGCCGCGGAGTGCCCCACCTGACGGCGCGGTTGCGCTTTTAACTTAACTTGCGTTGCCATTGGTACCGTTCTCGATCTTG
>Ga0209810_1005984_pt1 | contig 10752 bp, 9 predicted proteins | sample Coa_R1_7_FD_187159 | JGI IMG/M metagenome (GOLD analysis project Ga0209810, IMG submission 187159) | Surface soil microbial communities from Centralia Pennsylvania, which are recovering from an underground coalmine fire - Coalmine... | ecosystem: Environmental > Terrestrial > Soil > Unclassified ...
TGGTCGGCCGCGTCGTCGAGGTGTCGCGCACCAGTGCGACCGTCATGCTGATCACCGACCCGTCGTCGAACGTCGCGGTCCGCCTGCCGAAGAGCCAGGCGACCGGTGTCGCGAGCGGCCACGCGGGCACCAACCTCTTGTCGGTGAGCTTCGTCAGCCCGGACAAGGACGTCCGCAAGGGCGACACCGTGTTCACGGCCGGTCAGCAGAACGGCCTGTTTCCCGCCGACCTGCCGATCGGAACCGTCACCAGCGCGACGAAGACGACGGGCGCGCTGCAGTACGACATCGAGGTCCGGCCGGCCGTCGACCTGACCCGGCTCGAGTTCGTGCAGGTGCTGCGCTGGACCGGGCCGGGGAGCGCGGGGTGATCAGGCGGCTGCGGCTCGCGCTGCTCGTCGCGCTCGCGGTCCTTCTCCAGGTGGCGCTGTTCCCGCACCTCCGGCTGGCGGGCGCGGTGCCCGACGTCGGGCTCGTGCTCGTCGGCGTCGTCGCCGCGCTCGAGGGCCCCGAGACGGGCGCCATCCTCGGGTTCTTCACGGGCCTGTGCGTCGACCTGTTCCTCGAGACGCCGCTCGGGCTGTCGGCGCTCGCGTTCGCGCTGACGGGCGCGGCGATCGGCGTCGCGCAGGCCGGGCTGCTGCGACCGGGCCGGTGGCTCGGGCCGCTCCTCGGTGCCCTCGCGGGCGCGCTCGGCAACCTGCTGTTCGTCGGCGTCGGCATCCTCATCGGGCAGGACCAGCTGCGGTCCGCGCACGCCATGCAGATGGTCGGGCTCGCGGTGCTCTACGACGCGATCCTCGGCCCGTTCCTCTTCCCGCTCGCGACGTGGGCGACGCGCGAGAGCCCGACGTCTGTGAGCGGCGTGACCCGGTCAGGATGGTCCGCATGAGCGAGGGGCCGGCGTGACCGACGGGAGCCGCGTCCGTCTCGGCATCGTCGCGGTGGTCGTCGTCGCGCTCTTCAGCGCGCTCTTCACGCGGCTCTGGTTCCTCCAGGTCGTGCAGACGAGCGACGTCGCCGCGGCCGTGCAGACGAACTCGGTGCGCACGGTCGTGCTGCCCGCGCCGCGCGGCCGGATCCTGGACCGCAACGGCGTGGTGCTCGCGGACAACGACGTCGTGAACGCGATCACGGTTCGGCGCAACATCACGCCCGCGCAGCGCACGCTCGTGGTCGGCCGGCTCGCGGAGGTGCTGCAGACGCCCGCGGCGACGATCGAGAAGCGGCTCGACGACCCGCGCGTGTCGCCCTACACGCCCGTGCCGGTCGCCACGAATGTCCCCTTCGACCAGCTCGCGTACGTGAAGGAGCACCAGCACGACTTCCCTGGTGTCGACGCCGTGCCGCTCGCGGTGCGCCGCTACAAGCCGATCGCGGCGCAGCTGCTCGGCTACGTCGGCGAGATCAACGGCGACGAGCTGAAGGCGCACAAGGGTCAGGGCTACACGCTCGGCGACACGATCGGGAAGTCCGGTGTCGAACAGGCGTTCGAGCCGTACCTGCGCGGCACGCCGGGCTACGAGAAGCTCGAGGTGGACAACCGCGGCCGCGTGCAACGGGTCATCGCGCACAAGGACCCGGTGCCCGGCGACGACGTGTGGCTGACCATCGACGCGAACGTGCAGGCGCTCGCGGAGGAGTCGCTCAACCAGGCGATGGTCGCGGACCGCGCGTTCCAGGACCCCGCGTTCAAGACCCAGGGGTTCAGGACGTTCGCGGCCCCGGCGGGCTCGTTCGTCATGCTCGACGCGACGAACGGCTCCGTCGTCGCGATGGCGTCACTGCCGACGTACGACCCGAACGCGTTCGTCAACGGCATCCCGACCGCGACGTGGCAGTGGCTGAACGACCCGGCGAACCACTACCCGCTGACCAACCGCGCGATCCAGGGCCTGTACGCACCCGGCTCGACGTTCAAGCCGATCACCGCGACCGCGATGCTGCAGGACGGCTTCCGTTCGCCCGACACGCCGTTCGACGACACCGGGTCGTTGAAGCTCCCGGACCGCACGTTCTTCAACGACCAGCACGCGCGCTACGGCACCGTCACGCTGCCGCGCGCGCTGACCGTGTCGAGCGACGTGTACTTCTACACCGTCGGGCTGCACTTCTGGCAGCTGTTCCACGCGGGCAGTCCCGAGGGCAGCGTCCTACAGCAGGTGGCGCGCGCGTATGGGTTCGGGTCGCCGACCGGCGTCGCACTGGGCGGGGAAGCGAGGGGTCGTGTCCCGGACGCGGCGTGGAAGAAGGCGTTCAACGCGAGCAACCCCGACCCGGTCTCGAAGGCGCAGAACTCGGTGTGGAACCCGGGTGACGACATCCTGCTCGCCGTCGGGCAGGGCGACCTGCTCGTCACGCCGCTCCAGCTCGCGTCGGCGTACGCCACCGTCGCGGACAACGGGACGCGCTTCGTGCCGCAGGTCGTCGCGAAGGTGACGGACCCGCAGGGCCACGTCGTGAAGACGTTCGCGCCGGAGCAGAAGCAGCCGGTCGCGCTCCCGCCCGGCGCGCACGACGCGATCATGCAGGGGCTCACGGGCGTCGTGAGCGACCCGAAGGGCACCGCGTACAGCGCGTTCCAGGGGTTCCCGCTCGCGCAGTACCCCGTCGCCGGCAAGACCGGGACCGCGCAGGTCAACGGGAAGTCGACGACGTCCGTGTTCGCCGCGATCACACTGCCCGACACGCCGCAGTTCGTCGCGGTCTCGTTCGTCGAGGAGGCCGGCTACGGCGCCGCGGTGTCGGCTCCGATCGTGCGGCGCGTGCTCGACGGCGTCTACCACACCGCCCCGCAACCGCTTCCGCCGGTCCAGGTCATCCCGCCGGCCAACACCGCGAGCGGGAACTGACGATGGCGACGATCACGCGCGCGCCGCGTCGCAGCCCCGCCGTCCTCACCGACCGCAAGGCGCGACTGCTCTCGACGCCGTTCCGGCACGTCGACCTGTTCCTGCTCGGCTCGGTGCTCGCGGTCTCGGTGCTCGGCGTGCTGATGATCTACTCGTCCACGCAGCCACAGCTCGCGGACGCGCACCTCGACCAGCTGTACTACGTCAAGCGTCAGGTCGTGTCGATCCTGATCGGCCTCGTGCTGATGCTCGGCGTGATGGCGATCGACTACCGCAAGCTGCGCGACACGTCCGTGCTGCTGTACGGCGCGACGGTGTTCGCGCTGCTCGCGGTGCTGTCGCCGCTCGGCACCGCGACGAAGGGCGCGCAGGCCCGTTTCCCGCTCGCCGGCGGGTTCGAGCTCCAGCCGTCGGAGTTCGCGAAGTTCGCGCTGATCGTCGCGCTCGCCGGGTACCTCCACCACTACCGCGGGCAGCTCGACGCGTGGCGTGTGGCGGTGACCGTCGTGCTCGCGGTCGTGCCCATCGGGCTGATCCTGTTGCAACCGGACCTCGGCACCGACCTCGTGCTCGTGGTCATCATCCTCGGGCTGTTGACCGTCGCGGGCGTCAAGGCGCGCCACCTGCTCGTGCTGCTGCTGCTCGCCGCGACGGCGGTGGGCGCGGTCGTGCAGCTCGGGATCCTGAAGCGCTACCAGGTCGACCGCCTGACGAGCTTCCTGCACCAGGGGAAGAACGTGCAGGGTGCGACCTACAACGTCAACCAGTCGAAGATCGCGATCAGCAACGGTCACCTGACGGGCAAGGGGTTCCACCGCGGGACGCAGACCCGGCTCGGGTTCGTCCCCGAGCAGCACACCGACTTCATCTTCACGGTCGTCGGCGAGGAGCTCGGGTTCGCCGGTGCCGCGACGCTGCTCGCGCTGTTCGGCCTCATGGTCTGGCGGACGTGGCGATCAGCCATGCTCGCGGGCGACTTCTTCGGCACGCTCGTGTGCGTGGGCGTCACCGCGATGCTGACGTTCCAGATCTTCGAGAACGTCGGGATGACGATGGGCATCATGCCGGTCACGGGCATCCCGCTGCCGTTCATGAGCTACGGCGGCTCGGCGGTGATGGCCTACTTCCTGTGCATCGGCCTCGTCCTCAACGTCCACATGCGCCGCTTCACCTGACACCCGCGCCACCCCCACGCCCCGTTGGGACGGTTTCTCGGCATATGGCCGACTTTCTGTCCCAACGCAGCGGGGTGGGGGGCCGCCGGTACACTGGCCGGTGATGCCCAGCCTCTGGCCGCGGATCGAACCGCTCCTGGCCGGGGTCGACAAGCCCGCTCGCTACATCGGGATGGAGCGGGGGAGCGTGCAGCCGGTCCACCGGGCCGGGCTCGTCTCGTGGCTCCTCGTCTACCCCGACACCTACGAGATCGGGCTGCCCAACCAGGGGCTCCAGATCCTCTACGAGATCCTCAACGAGCGTGACGACGCGGTCGCGGAGCGGTCGTACGCCCCGTGGAGCGACCTCGAGGCGGAGCTGCGGGCCGCGGGCGTCCCGCTGTTCTCGGTCGACACGCACCGCGATGCCGGCGAGTTCGACGTCCTCGCGTTCAACGTCTCGGCCGAGCTCGTCTGCACGAACGTGCTCAACCTGATTGACCTGGCCGGCGTGCCGGTTCGCGCCGAGCGGCGAGGTCCCGAGCACCCGGTCGTCGTGGCGGGCGGGCACTGCACGTTCAACCCGGAGCCGTTCGCGGACTTCGTCGACGCGTTCGTCATCGGCGACGGCGAGGAGGTCGTCGGCGAGATCACCGAGATCGTCGGCGAGTGGAAGCGCGCCGGCCGCACGACGCGCGAAGGGGTGCTGCGCGAGCTGGCGACGATCCCGGGCGTCTACGTCCCGTCGATGTACGACGTCGAGTACGACGGTCCGTTCCTCGCCGAGGTCCGCCCGCGCTTCCCCGACGTGCCCGAGCGCGTCGACAAGCGCACGATCGCGGATCTCGGCGAGTGGCCGTATCCGAAGAACCAGCTCGTCCCGCTGATCGAGGTCGTGCACGACCGGTTGAACGTCGAGGTGTTCCGCGGCTGCACGCGCGGCTGCCGGTTCTGCCAGGCGGGGATGATCACGCGTCCTGTGCGCGAGCGTCCCGCCGACCAGGTGCGCACGATGGTTCGCGACGGGCTCGCACGCACCGGGTACGACGAGCTCGCGCTCACGTCGCTGTCGAGCGCGGACTTCTCGGGCATCGACGGCGTCGTCGCCGACCTCGTGAACGACCAGGCCGGGTGCGGCAACGTCAGCGTCTCGCTGCCGTCGTTGCGGGTCGACGCGTTCACGGTCGGCATCGCGAGCGAGATCCAGAAGGTGCGGCGCACCGGGCTCACGTTCGCGCCCGAGGCCGGCACGTGGCGCATGCGTCAGGTCATCAACAAGCTCGTGCGCGAGGAGGACCTGTACGCCGCGGTCGACGCCGCGTACTCACAGGGGTGGCGGCGCGTGAAGCTCTACTTCCTCGTGGGGCTCCCGACCGAGATGGACGACGACACGCTCGGCATCGCGCACCTCGCGCGCAACGTCGTCGAGATCGGACGGCGGCACACGAAGCAGGCGAGCGCGACCGCGTCCGTCGGCGGGTTCGTGCCGAAGGCGCACACGCCGTTCCAGTGGTTCGGGCAGAACGGGGTCGACGAGCTCGGTCGCAAGATCGGGTTGCTGCGTGACGAGCTCAGGGGCTCGCGCGCGCAGGTGCGATGGCACGACCCCGAGGCGACGTTCGCCGAGGGGATCGTCAGCCGCGGCGACCGCCGCATCGGCGCGGTCATCGAGCGCGTCTGGCGCGCGGGCGGCACGTTCCAGGAGTGGAGCGAGCACTTCGACCTCGGTCGCTGGCTCGACGCCATGGCCGCCGAGGGGCTCGACCCCGACTGGTACGTGACTCGGCACCGCACCGAGGACGAGGTGCTCCCGTGGGACCACATCTCGGCCGGGCTGCACCGCGACTTCCTGTGGCAGGAATGGCAGGACGCGCTCCGCGCGCACGGCCTGCCCGACTGCCGGTGGACCCCGTGCTACGACTGCGGCGTCTGCACCGACTACGCGCTCGAGCACGTCGTCGCCTCGCCGGTCCCGCCGGCGGGCGGCAGCCAGGGGACCGGTCAGGACCTCACCACCGGCGGTGAGGTCCCGGTCCGGATCCTCGCCAAGCCGCCGGAGCGTGCCGGTGCGCGGTGACGCCGGCTTCCCCGTGCGGCTCCGGTTCGCGAAGCGGGGCAAGGTCCGCTTCGTCTCGCACCGCGACGTCGCGCGTGCGTTCGAGCGGGCGTTCCGCGTGGAGCGCCTCCCGCTCGCGTTCACCCAGGGGTTCTCGCCCCGCCCGAAGGTGAGCTTCGGCCTCGCGCTCTCGGTCGGTCACGAGAGCGAGGCCGAGTACCTCGACGTCGAGCTGGCCGAGGAGCTCGACGTGTCCGCGCTGCCGGCCTCGCTGTCGGCCGCGCTCCCCGAAGGGATCGACGTCACCGGAGCTGCCGCGCTGGTCGATCGCGCGGTCGCGCTCCAGGAGTCGGTCACCGCGGTCGAATACGACGTGAGTGTCGCATCGACCACCGGGACCCCCACGACCACCGACGACGTGCGCCGGGCCGTCGGCGCCGCGCTCGCGAGCGACACGCTCGCAGCCCGGCGACGGCGGAAGGGGCGTGAGGTCGTCGAGGACGTACGGGGTCTCGTGCGCTCGGCGGACGTCCTCGGGACGTCCGAGCACGGCGTGCTCCTGCACCTCGAGCTCGCCACCCGACCGAGCAGCGTCCGGCCCGGGGAGGTCGTCGCCGCAGTGGGCGACCTCACCGACGTCCGGGTGCTGCGCACCAGGCAATGGATCGAGCGCGACGGCGCGCGGCACGAGCCGCTCGAAGCCGATTCGCGCCCGTGCGCGGCGAACGCGCGCGCGTCATGAGAGAAGGACCCGATGTCGGACGACGTGCAGGAGGCCGGTCCGGACTCCGCCGAGCGCGATGGCGCGGTGCGCGACGCACCGCAGCGATCGCAGACCCAACGCTCACGGACCGAGGAGAACGCGGCTGACGCGACGATCGGGACCGACGAGGGGAGCGCGGCCGACGTCCAGCGCCTGACCCCGAGCGCCAACGGCGACAGTCCCGCGACGGGTGGCGAGGGCGGCGGCTCGGCGGAGTCGCCCGCGCGCAAGCGCCGCCGCCGTGGCTCGCGCGGTGGTCGCAACCGTCGCAAGCCTGCGACGTCGCCGGCGACGCGCGGCGACGACTCGCACGATGCCGCGGCCGATCGTGGGCTGACCACCGAGGACGTCGCAGCCGACGCGCTCGAGGACGCCGGTCTGCGCCGCCCACCCGAGGGTGAGGTCCCGCACGACACCGCGCGCGGCGGTCCCGCCGCGACGGCCTCGCGACCCAAGATCGGTGACACGCGTCCGGCACCGCCCTCCGCACCCAAGCCCGCGCGACAGCAGGGCAGCGCGGACCGTGTGGATGCCGAGCGGAGCGGTGAAGCCAACGGCAGTGCCGAGGCGACGAGCACGACGCGCCGGCGCCGTCGCGGTGGGCGCGGTCGCGGCCGGGGCGGTTCCGGGAACGGGAACAGCGGTGGGCCGCGTCCGGCGTCCGCGGTCACCGAGCCGGTCGTCGCCGACCTCGGCATCACCGAGGGTGGTGTGGACCTCGACGCGCTCGACGACGCCGTCCTCGAGCGCCGGCGTGGTCGCACGCGCAAGGGTCGCCCGACCGGTCGCTACATGATGTGCGTCCACGTGCGACGGGGGCAGGCGACGCAGATCGCGGTCCTCGAGGGCCGTCATCTCGTCGAGCACTACGTGAGCCGTCCCGAGGACGACGACACCTCGATCGACGGGAACATCTACCTCGGGCGCGTCCAGAACGTGCTGCCGGGGATGGAGGCCGCGTTCGTCGACATCGGGACGCCGAAGAACGGGGTCATCTACCGCAGCGACGTCGCGTACGACGAGTCCGAGGTCGAGGAGAAACAGCCGCGCATCGAGCGGCTGCTGAAGAACGGCCAGTCCGTCCTCGTGCAGGTCACCAAGAACCCGATCGGCGCGAAGGGCGCGCGTCTCACGCAGGAGGTCAGCCTCGCCGGTCGCTTCGTCGTGATGGTCCCCGGCCATCCGGACACGTACGGGATCTCCAAGCGTCTGCCCGACGACGAGCGCAAGCGGCTCCGGCGCATCCTCGAGGGTCTGCGGCCGCCGGACGCGGGTCTGATCGTCCGCACCGCGGCAGAGGGCGCGAGCGCGGACGAGCTCGAGCGCGACATGCGCCGGCTCAAGGGGCAGTGGGACCAGATCTCCGCGGCGGCGCAGCGCGCCAAGCCGCCGACGCTGCTGTACAAGGAGCCGCCGATGGCGGTGCGCGTGATCCGCGAGGAGTTCACGAAGGAGTACCGCGGCGTCGTCATCGACGACCGCGACCTGTACGAGGACGTGAAGGCGTACGTCGACGCGATCGCGCCCGAGCTGTCGGAGCGCATCGAGTACTACGACGAGGCCGACGAGCAGCTCCCGCTGTTCGAGCGGTACCACGTGCACGAGCAGCTCGTGAAGGCGCTCGACCGGAAGGTGTGGCTGCCGTCGGGCGGCTCGCTCATCATCGAGCGGACCGAGGCGCTCACGGTCATCGACGTCAACACCGGCAAGAACGTCGGGAAGTCCAATCTCGAGGAGACCGTCTTCAAGAACAACCTCGAGGCCGCGGAGGAGGTCGCGCGGCAGCTGCGGTTGCGCGACATCGGCGGGATCATCGTCATCGACTTCATCGACATGGAGATCAAGCAGAACCGCGACGAGGTGCTGCGAGCGTTCAAGGACGCCCTCGCCCGCGACAAGACCCGCACCCAGGTGTTCGACATCTCGGAGCTCGGCCTCGTCGAGATGACGCGCAAGCGCATCTCCGAAGGGCTCGTCGAGGCGTTCAGCGAGCACTGCGAGGTCTGTCACGGCCGCGGCTTCGTCGTCGACGAGTCGCTGCTCAACTGATTCGCTGCCCGACCGCGATCCGGTGGCCGCCCGGTAGCGCGACCACGAAGTCGCGCATGCCCCACGGATGCGTCTCGAGCGCCGCGACGATGTCCGCGCCCTTCGCGGCGCATCGCGCGTGCATCGCCTCCACGTCGTCGACGTCGACGTAGCACGTCGTGGTCGACGGGATGCCGGGCGTGTCCGACGCGACGAGCGCGAGCGACACGCCGTCGCGCTCGACGAGCGCGAAGTCCGGACCGTCGCCCATCGTGGCGAGCGTCGTGAAGCCGAGCACGGCCGTCACGAACGCCAGCAGTGGTGCGACCTCGCGAACCTCGAGGTTCGGGCGGGCGGCCAGGACGCGCGGCTCCTGCGGCATGCCGGCATCCTTCCAGGTGAGGGCACGGGCTCCGCTACACTGACCCGGTTTCCCGGCGAACGTCCGAGGGGTTCAGCGCGCCATGTACGCAGTGGTCAAGGCCGGCGGCAAGCAGTACCGAGTCGAGGAGGGCCAGCAGCTCGACGTGGAGCTCCTGGGCTCCGACGGTGATGTCGACCTGCAGCCCGTCCTGCTCGTCGACGGCGACGACGTGCTCGCGACCCCGGCCCAGCTCGGCGGCGCGGCGGTCCGCGCCCGGGTCGTCGGCGAGTCGCGGGGCCCGAAGATCGAGGGCTTCACGTACAAGGCGAAGGCCAACCAGCGGCGCCGGTGGGGCCACCGGCAGCGCTACGCCACGATCGAGATCACGTCCATCACAAGGGGCTGACCGTGTCGAAGAAGAAGGGCGCTTCCTCGTCCCGCAACGGGCGCGACTCCGCGGCGCAGCGGCTCGGCGTGAAGGTCTACAGCGGTACCGACGTCACTGCGGGCACGATCATCGTGCGCCAGCGCGGCACGAGGTTCCACCCCGGCGAGAACGTCGGGCGTGGCGGTGACGACACGCTCTTCGCGACGAAGGACGGGACGGTGCGCTTCGCAGAGCGCAAGGGCCGCAAGCTCGTCGACGTCGTCCCGTCGTAGAACGCCTCGCGACAACTGTCGAGGGGTGCGCCGGCATCCCTCCCTATCCTGGTCGCGTGTCGAACTTCGTCGACGAGGCGCAGCTCAACGTGCGCGGCGGTGACGGCGGCGCGGGTGCGATCTCGTTCCGCCGTGAGGCGCACGTCGCGCGCGGCGGCCCCGACGGCGGCGACGGCGGCAGCGGCGGCGACGTGTGGCTCGAAGCGGACCGCAACGTCGCGTCGCTCCTCGCGTTCCGCGACCACCCGCACCGGAAGGCGCAGTCAGGGCGGCACGGCGAAGGCGCGAAGCGTCACGGACACCGTGGTCGCGACCTCGTCGTGGCCGTCCCCGAGGGCACGGTGGTGCGGGACCGTGACGGTTCGGTGCTCGCCGATCTCGTCAACCACGGCGACCGGTGGTGCGCGGCGCGAGGTGGCCGCGGCGGTCGCGGCAACGCGCGCTTCCTGACCAACGCGCGGCGCGCGCCGGGATTCGCGGAGCAGGGCGAGTACGGCGAGGAACGGTGGCTGCGGCTCGAGCTCCGGCTCATGGCCGACGCCGCGCTCGTCGGCTTCCCGAACGCGGGGAAGTCGACGCTGATCTCCGCGGTCAGCGCGGCGAAGCCGAAGATCGCCGACTACCCGTTCACGACGCTCGAGCCGCACCTCGGTGTCGTGCGCTTCCGGGACCACGAGTTCGTCCTCGCCGACATCCCCGGCCTGATCGAGGGCGCCGCCGAGGGGCGTGGTCTCGGCCACCGCTTCCTCCGGCACGTGGAGCGCGCGCGGGTGCTCGTGGTGCTCGTCGACCTCGCGCCGGCCGACGAGCGGGCGCCCGCGGAGCAGGAGCAGGTGCTGCTCGACGAGCTCCGGCGGTACGAGCCGGCGCTGCTC
>Ga0209810_1005985_pt1 | contig 10748 bp, 9 predicted proteins | sample Coa_R1_7_FD_187159 | JGI IMG/M metagenome (GOLD analysis project Ga0209810, IMG submission 187159) | Surface soil microbial communities from Centralia Pennsylvania, which are recovering from an underground coalmine fire - Coalmine... | ecosystem: Environmental > Terrestrial > Soil > Unclassified ...
GATTGATCCGGGCAGCGAGTTTTTCGAGCTCGGCCTGTATGCCGGCTTCGGCATGTACGAGGAGTGGGGTGGCGCGCCTGCCGGCGGCACCATTACCGGCCTGGGCCGCGTCGCCGGTCGGCTCGTGATGATCATTGCCAACGACGCAACGGTCAAAGCTGGCGCCTTTTTCCCCATCACCGCCAAGAAGGTCATCCGCGCCCAGCACATTGCCATGGACAACCGGATCCCCACCATCTATCTGGTGGATTCGGCCGGTGTGTTTCTGCCTCTGCAAGAGGATGTCTTCCCCGACATGGACGACTTCGGCCGGATTTTCCGGAACAATGCGGTCATGAGCGCCATGGGCATTCCGCAGATCACCGCCATCATGGGCATGTGCGTGGCCGGCGGCGCCTATCTGCCCGTCATGTGCGACCAGCTCCTGATGACCGAAGGCAGCGGGCTATTTCTGGCGGGCCCCGCTCTGGTCCAGGCGGCCATCGGACAGCGCATCTCGGCGGAGGAACTGGGCGGGGCGCGTGTGCATGCCGAAATCAGCGGCACGGTCGACTTCCGCGAGCCCAACGATGAAGCCTGCCTGGAACGCATCCGGCTGCTGGTAGACAAACTGGGACCGGCTCCGGCTCCGGCCTTCGATCGCACCACCCCCGAACCGCCGGCCTACCCGCCCGAGGAAATCTACGGAATCTTTACCGCTGACCCTCTGCGCCAGTACGACATGCGGGAAATTCTGGCCCGCATTCTGGATGGCAGCCGCTGGGAAGAATACCGTCCCGATTATGGCCGGACCGTTCTGTGCGGCTACGGCCGCATCGGCGGCTGGGCGGTGGGCATCGTCGCCAATCAGAAGCTCAACGTGAGAACCGTTTCCCCCACCACGGGCGAGAAACGAGTCGAGTTCGGCGGCGTCATCTATACCGAGTCGGCCAACAAAGCCGCGCGCTTCATTATGTCCTGCAACCAGGACCGACTGCCCATCGTCTTCTTCCACGACGTTAACGGATTTATGGTGGGCCGTGAAGCCGAATGGAGCGGCATCATTCGCGCCGGCGCCAAAATGGTCAATGTGGTGGCCAACAGCGTCGTCCCGAAGATCTCGGTCATCTGCGGGGGCAGCTTCGGGGCCGGTCACTATGCCATGTGCGGCAAGGCCTATGATCCGCGTTTTATCTTTGCCTGGCCGCTGGCCCGTTACGCCGTTATGAGTGGCGAATCGGCTGCGGAAACGCTCGCCGAGATTCGCCTGCGCCAGCTCGAGCGCGAGGGCCGTACTCTGAATGAAGAGGAACGACGGCAGCTCTATGAAAGTGTGCGCGCCACCTATGCCACCCAGATGGACGCCCGCTATGCGGCGGCGCGCCTATGGGTAGACGCCATCCTCGACCCCGCCCGCACCCGCGAGGCACTGATCTGGGCGCTCAACGCGGTCGCTCTAAACCCGTTTCTGCCGGAATTCAAAACCGGCGTGCTCCAGACCTGAGTCCATGCCGGAACGTGTAGAACTTATCGAATGCCCACGCGACGCCTGGCAGGGCCAGTTGCGCATAATTGCGACTGTGGACAAAATCCGTTACCTGCGGCGTTTGATCGAACTGGGCTTTCGTCACCTTGATGCTGTTAGCTTCGTTTCCCCGCGGTATGTGCCGCAGATGGCCGACAGCGAGCAGGTTCTCGAGGGGCTGCTCCGGGACGGCTGGAGATCCGACGTCGAGATCATCGGCATTGTCGTCAACGAACACGGCATTCGCCGGGCCCTGGCGACCGCCGGTGTTTCCTCGCTGGGTTATCCCCATTCCGTTTCCCCTTCGTTTCTGCAGGCCAACGCGCATCTCACTCCGGACGAATCGCTAAGCCTGGTGCGACATCTCGTCCGGGTCTGCAATGCGGCTCACCGGGGCCATGTGGTGTATCTTTCGATGGCATTCGGGAACCCCTACGGGGACCCCTGGAGCGAACAGATGGTGGTGGATACCATCGTCGAACTCCGCAAGAAGGGTGTGGAAACCCTGGCGGTCGCTGACACGGTTGGCCTGGCCACAGCAGGCCAGATCGCGCGGCTGCTGGAGTCGGTGCGACCGGTCTGCGAAGGGATCCGCTGGGGAGTGCATCTGCACGGACGTCCGGCCGAGGTCGAGGAGAAGGTTCTGGCAGCCTGGGAAGCGGGGTGCCGTCGTTTCGATACAGCTTTGACCGGACTGGGAGGCTGTCCGTTCGCCGGCGACGAGCTGGTCGGCAACATCCCCACGGAAATCGTCGTGCGGGTTCTGGAGCGCCGCGGCGTTCATACCGGGATCACGGAAAGCGCTCTGGAAGAGGCCGTGCGCGCAACGACGGCCCTGCGGGCACAGTACGGATTCTGACCCCCGCTGTCGAACAGCGAGAGGAGACACGCCATGTACGAAACCCTGCTGCTCAGTCGTGAAGGGTCGTTCGCCGTGCTTACCCTGAATCGCCCGGATCGCCGCAATGCCCTATCGCCGACTCTGATGGCAGAGCTACTGGATGCGTTGGGCAGACTCGAGGCCGAGCCTGCCATCCGGACGGTGATCATCACCGGCGCTGGAACTGCCTTCTGTGCTGGGATGGACCTCGAGACCCTGCGGCAGATTGCCACCCATACGCTGGAAGAAAATCTTGAAGACTCGCGGCGGATGGCGACCCTGTTCCGGCGATTGTACACGTTCCCCAAGCCGCTGATTGCTGCAGTCAACGGTCCGGCCATCGCGGGGGGCTGCGGCCTGGCCACGCTGTGTGACTTCACATTGGCGGTCCCTGAAGCTCGGTTTGGCTACACGGAAGTCCGCATTGGCTTCGTGCCGGCGCTGGTTTCCGTCTTCCTGCGGCGCATGGTGGGAGAAAAGCATGCGCGCGAACTCCTGCTGTCGGCTCGTCTGCTCGACGCCGAGGAAGCCTTTCGGCTCGGACTGGTGACCGAGGTCGTGCCGGCAGAAGCATTGCTCGCCCGGGCGCGGGAACTGGCCGCCATGCTGGCTGCCAACAGCCCTACCAGCTTGCTCCGCACCAAGACCCTGCTCAACGACTGCACCTTGCCCGAGCTTGACCGGGAACTCGCTCTTGCCATCGAGGCTAACGCAGCCATCCGGCTGACCGAGAACTTCCGCGAGGGCTTGGCCGCATTCCTGGAAAAACGCACTCCGCGCTGGGTGCTCCAGTAAGCGAGGGATCAGGCCACGCACCCCGCGCGTTTTGCTAGACTCCAGCTGATGCAAACGCCTTACGAAACCACTGTTCGCGTCCGTTATGCCGAGACCGATCGAATGGGCGTAGCCTACTACGCCACGCACTTGATCTGGTTTGAAATTGGCCGCGCCGAGATGTTCCGACAGATGGGTTTCTGCTACCGCGAGATGGAGGAGCAGGACGATACCTATGCGGTGGTGGCTGAAGCCCACTGCCGCTACCTGCGCCCGGCCCGTTACGACGACCTGCTGCGGATTCGCACCCGTTTGCTCGAAGCACGCACACGCACGCTCCGGTTTGGCTACGAAATCGTCCACGGGGAAACGGGCGAGCTGATCGCGGTCGGCGAAACCCTTCACGTGCTCTGCGATCGTACCGGGCGCCCCCGTGCGCTTCCGGAAAAATATCGGCGGTTCTTTCCCCTCACCGCGCCCGAGGCGGCAACCGGCTGCTCATGAGAACCCTCCGCTTGACCGGCAACGACCTTCACCTGGACGATCTGGCCGATGTCATCAACGGCAGTGCCTCGGTGGTTTTGGACGAACAGGCGCGCCGCCGCGTCGAGGCTTCACGGGCCGTCGTGGAGCGGCTGGTGGAGTCCGATCAACCGGTCTACGGGGTGAACACGGGTTTCGGCGAGCTGGCGCGCGTGCGCATCCCTGCTGCGGATCTCACCCGCCTGCAGGTCCATCTACTTCGCAGCCACGCCTGCGGTGTCGGACCACCTCTGTCTCCGGCTGAGACCCGGGCCATGATGCTGCTCCGCGCAAATGCCCTAGCGAAAGGCTTGAGCGGCGTGCGCCCGCTGGTGATCGAAACCCTCTGTGAGTTGCTCAATCGTGGAGTCGTGCCGATTGTCCCCGAACAGGGCTCGGTGGGCGCTTCCGGAGACCTGGCGCCACTGGCGCATCTGGCTTTGGTACTCATCGGTGAAGGCGAGGCCTGGTATCAGGGGCAGCGCCTGCCGGGCGCCGAGGCTCTGCGCCGCGCAGGCCTGTCCCCGCTGGTTCTGCAGGCCAAGGAGGGTCTCGCCCTGCTGAACGGCACGCAGGGAATGCTGGCGCTGCTGGCACTGGCAATCCTGGAAGCCGAACGTTTGGCCGACACGGCCGACGTGGCCGCTGCGTTGAGCCTTGATGCCCTGCGAGGGACGCCCACCGCCTTCGACCCACGGATCATGGCAGCACGACCGTACCCGGGAGCGGCTGTGACTGCCCACCACCTGCGCGCTCTCAATCGCGGCAGTGAAATTCGGGAATCGCACCGCTCGCTGGCCACTGACCCACGCATTCAGGACGCCTACAGTCTGCGGTGCGTTCCCCAAATCCACGGTGCGGCGCGGGATGTCATCGCGCAGGTGCGGGGCGTGGTCGAAATCGAGCTCAACAGTGCCACCGACAATCCGCTCGTCTTCGCAGAGACCGGCGAGGTGCTCAGCGGCGGGAACTTCCACGGCCAACCCCTCGCGCTGGCGGCCGATCAGCTCGCTCTAGCCTTGACGATTCTGGCCGGCCTGAGCGAGAGGCGGACCGAGCGCATGGTCAATCCACATCTAAGCGGCCTGCCGGCGTTCCTGGCCGAGCACGCCGGCCTCCATTCGGGCTACATGATGGCACAGGTGACGGCCGCCTCTCTGGTGGCGGAGTTGCGGGCTCTGGCCGCTCCGCACTCGCCGCATTCCATTCCGACCTCAGGCAATCAAGAGGATTATGTTTCGATGGGCATGAGTGCGGCACGCCGGCTGGGGCCCATGCTTGACGGTCTCCGGCGCGTTCTTGCCATCGAGTTACTCGCTGCCTGTCAGGCTCTGGACCTGCTGGCGCCCTTGCACACCGGCCCCCGCGCCGAACAGGCGTACCGCCTGATCCGGAGCGCCGTACCTCACTACCAGGATGACCGCCCCCATGCCCCGGACATCGAAGCCGTGACCAAGCTGATTGCCTCCGGAGCGATTGCTCGCGTGCTCCGGGAGCCGTCGGCGGATTAATCCCCGAGCGTTTCTCGCAGGAATCTCCCGAACCGCCAACCCGCCATCAGACTGAACGGGGGCCGATCCAGAGAGTAGTGTCCGCACGGCAGACGCACGATCTCGACACCCACTCCGTTGCCGGTAATGTGGCGAAACAACTCTTCGGAAAATTCCGGACGAAAGGTCGGATCGTACTGCCCGCTGATCATCAAGCAACGCTGACCAGTGCCGGAGAGACGATGCAGATAGGGGAACGGGCTGATCGGAGACCAGTAGTGGCGGATTTGTTCGGCGGTCACATAGGGGCGCATGGGCTCCCAGACATGGATCGTCGTCAGGCCGGTCCGCACCACATCACCAAAGTACGTGGAGACATGCAGGAAAACGCCCGAGCGCACCGCGCGATCATGCGCCAGAACAATAAACCCAATCGCCGAGCCAATGCTGGTACCGAGAATACCCAACCGCTGGTATCCCTGCTGTTCCAGCCACCGCAGGCACTGCCGCACGTCTACCACCGCCTGACGATTGGCCTGCAGGGTCAACCCGATATTCGGGCACACAAGAAAATTGTCGCGGTAGAGTCCCTGCACCGCGCGTCGGCTGTGATAGGGCAGTGTTACGCGGAGGGCGGAAAAACCCAACCGGTTCAGCCACCGGCACACGCCGATCAGCGCGTTCCAGTCGGCGTTCCACTGAGGCAGGACCACGACAGCCGCCCGTGCGCGTGGCACAGGAAAATACCGCCCCCAGACGCGATTATTCTCTGGCCACGGTGAACGGATCGCGCTGGTGAAACTCAGGACGAGGCCGTCAGCTTCACGACGCAGATCGTAATCGTCCCCCGGGGGTGCGGCGAACCACTGTTCGCTGTCCGCCACAGTCCGATCAGCGAACTGACGGAGGAAGCCATGCGGGTCAGGTTCATCCCTGCGCCCGCCGATGTACTCCAGTCCCCAGTCGAACGGGTGGCTGCGCCGATGACTCTCAGCGGCCCAGCGCCGGTGTTCATAGCGGCGAACGAGTTGTTCGATCCACGGCATATCGGCAGCAGTGGAACCTCCTGGATAGTTCTGGGTGCGCTGCGCGTCGCCCGGAACTGTCCGCACAGCCGGTAGAAGAAGATTCGCGAAGACCCAAACCCATCGTGGTGGCCGACGGGTGGAAGGCAGCGCAGCACACTACCAGGGAATCAAGCGCCGGAACCCTTTTTTCTTCTTTTTCTTGCCGGAAGAATGCTCGTCGCTCGGGGTGTCGGAGGCAGCAGGTGTTCCTTTCGCCTCCGCCGTGGCCGAAGCAGACGTCTGTCCCTGATCCTGGATTGCGGGTTTCTGGGGATCGGCCCGCTGCGGAGAAGCGCTCGCACCCGAGGCGTCAGTCGTTCCGGCAGAGGCTGGCGCCGATACACCGGCCAGCGAAACCGTACCTGTCGCTGCCGAAGCACCCACCGCCCCTTCGATCACCGCAGGCGAGAGTACTTCACGAGCTGTGACGACGTTGTTCGGTGGCGTCAGGTTGGGCTGGCCATAGTGCGCGGCCATCGACACATCGGGCCCGCTGCGGAGAATGCCCAGCGAACGCTTCAGGATGCCCGGTCGGACGCGATCGTAACGCCGTTCGGCCTGCATGCGCGCCAGCGCTGCGGGATCCGGCTCGGGGATCACAGCGCCCAGAGCGGCCAGGCGTCGCCGCGCACTCGCACTCAGCTCCGACAGCGGGTACTCGCGCACGATCTTCTGGTAGAAGCGCACCGCGAAATCGCGGTGCTCGGTCTTCTCGTAGATCTCCGCCAGCATCCAGTTGGCCTCGTCCGCCCTGCTGTAGAGCGGATACCGACCCGTCAGCTCGAGCAACCGTGCGGCTGCCGCGCCGTAGGCTCCGCGCAGATAGTAAAAGCGCGCCGTGCGAAATGCGCCTTCGGCCAGGATTTCCTGGACTTCTCGCAGGCGCTGCGCCGCCTGCTCGGCCAGCGGGCTATTGGGATATTTCAGCAGGAAAGTTTGAAATTCCGCTTCGGCCTCGAGCGCCTGGGTGCGATCGCGATCGGGCTTTTCCATCATGCGATAGTGCGCCATCGCGACCTGGTACTGTGCGTAAGCGGCCTCGTCCAAAAAGGGGAAAAAGGTAATGAAATCCTTGTACTCGGCTACCGCCTGGGTCAGACCGCTGATACCCCCCTCGCGGAAGTACGAATCGGCCATCGCAAGCTTCGCTTTGGCCAGATACTCACTGTCGGGGTAGGTGTTGATCAGGGTCTGCAGTGTGAGCCGGGCGACGGTATAGCGACCGTGCTTGATGTCGTCCATGGCCCGGTCATAGAGGATCTTGTCAGGTGCGGCCGACTCGTTTTTCAGGGGCTGAGGCTTCTTGTGCCCGAAGAAAAGGCAACCGCTTGACAGCAGGCAAACGCCCACCGTTAGCGTCATGGCCGCCCGCGTTGTCCAGCGAAGCCTCACACCTGTACCGCCAGCGCCTCCTTGGCCCGGTCCGCTATCTGCCCGACGGCCACAGCCGGGTCCGGGTGATGAAAGATCGAGGAGCCTGCAATCAAGACGTTGGCCCCTGCCCGAACCAGTTCGCCGGCATTGTCCGGGCCGACACCGCCATCGACAGCGATGCGGTAGGTTTCATTATAACGCGCTCGCATCTGCCGGAGCTGCCGAACCTTTTCAATCGCCCGGGGGATGAACTGTTGACCGCCAAATCCCGGATTCACGGACATCACCAGCACCACCGCCACCTGACCGAGCACCTCTGTCAGCACGCTCACGGGTGTTGCCGGATTGATGGCCACGCCAGGCTCGAGGCCCCGCTCGCGGATCAAATGCAGAACGCGATCCAGATGCGGCGTGGCCTCCTGATGCACATAGATACAGTCGGCCCCGGCTGCGGCAAAGGGTTCGATGAACTGCTCCGGATGCTCGATCATCAAATGCACTTCAAGCGGCAGGCGCGTCACCGGTCGCAGCGACGCGACCACGGGAACGCCCATCGTGAGATTGGGCACGAAATGGCCGTCCATCACATCCACATGGAGACGGCTGGCACCACCGGTCTCGACGGCTCGGATTTGCCGTTCCAGGCAGGCAAAATCTGCAGCCAGGATGGACGGTGCAACCTCGACGCGGAATGGAGCGACACTCATCGGCGAGCAGTCGTAGCGGATTTTAACACAGGGCTCGCCGGGGCCTCGGAATTCTTCGGCGGTGTCCGAACAGAAGCAGCGACCTGCAGGACCACGGTCGCTCCGGCGTCGAGGCGTGCACCCGCGGGCGGCTGCTGACCGACCACGCGGCCCGGTTCGATACCCCCCGCCTCGACGGAAACCAACTTCACGGCCACCCCTGCCTGGCGCAAACGCTGCTGCACCTGTCCAGCCGCCTGCCCGACGGCATCCGGCATGACAAACGCCGCCGGCCGTGTCCCCTGCGAAACCAGCACGGAAACGCGCAAACTGCTGACGCCTGCAGTGCCCGCCGGAGGGTCCTGTTGAATCACAAAGCCGGCGGGTTGTTGCGCTGTGTAGAGATAGGAAACCTCCCCGAGCTGCAATCCTGCCGTCAGCAGCCGCAGCTGCGCGGCCCGGAGTGTCAAATCCACCAGGCTGGGGACGGTTACGTTTTGCGGTCCCAGGCTGAGGACGACCTGGACGCGCTGACCCACCTTCACCGGCATGCCCGGCGGCGGATTCTGCCGAACGACGGCACCGGCCGGCACGCTGCTGTATTCGTGGTCGGCAATGATGAGGCTCAATCCCAGTGCTCCCAGCTCGCGCTCAGCATCGTTCAAGCTACGGCCGACCAGGTTCGGTACGGTGACTTCGCGGCCCACAATGGCCAGCCGCATTCCGGTGATGGCGCTCAAAAAGGCTGCTGAGCCCAGAACGAACAGCAGCAGAAAGAGCCGATCCAGCCGCCGCAACTGCTCCCGAAAACTCATCCGCATCTTCCGCTGGCCTTCGCCCCGGCCTCGAGCCAGCCTCCATTATCGCCGCTCCAGTACAGCAGCGAAAAACCCATCGGTGCCCGTTTCGGGCGGAAATGTCCGGAAATAGCCACGCGTATCGCGCAGAGCTTCGGGAACCCAGGGAGGTTGAAGAACGGTCTCCAGTCCCTGCACGGCATCGCTGACCAGTCGCAACCCGGGGTGGGCAGCCAGAATCGTTTCGATCACCTGCTCGTTCTCTTCCGCCTCCAGCGAACAGGTGGAATAAATCAACCGCCCTCCCGGGGCCAGAAGCTGCACCGCGTTTTCCAGGATAGCTCGCTGGCGTGCGGCCAGCACGGGCAGGTCGCCGGGATGCAGACGCCAACGAATTTCGGGATTGCGGGCCAGCGTACCGGTCCCCGAGCAAGGTACGTCGGCCAGCACGCGCTCGAACGCCTGGCCAAATGGCAGAGGCCGCGTGGCATCAAGCGCCACCAGATGCACTGTGCCGGCGCCCACCCGCCGAAGCAGCCCACGCATCGCCCGCAAACGAGCCAGACGCCGATCAGCTGCCACCGCCAGGGCCGGAGGCCCGAGCAGCCGAACCAAAACGGCGGTTTTATTGCCTGGCGCCGCGCACAAATCCAGAAGCCGCATACCGTGCGTGGACCCGACCAGCCAGGCAACCGCCTGTGATGCCTCATCCTGGATCAAAATCCAGCCCCGTCGAAATGCCTTGCTCCGGAGCAAAGGGCCTCCCTGCACCCGGACGGCAGTTTGCATGAGTTCGCCCGGAACAATCCGGAATCTCTCCTCGACGAAAGCCGTCTGCGCCTGCGCCGGTTCGAGCAGCGTACAGCTCAGAGGAGCCGGCGTATTGTTGAACGCCAGCAGGCGTTCTGTACGCGCGCGACCGAAATATTGCAACCAGCGTTCCACCAGCCAGTCCGGATGGGAGAACAATAGCCCGAGACGGCTGACCTCGCTCAACCCATCCGGCAGCCATGTGGCACGGTCCCTGCCCGCCAAGTCGGCGCGCAGAGCCGCCCGCAGAACCGCATTCACCAGTCCCGCCGCAGAGGCCCGGCCCATCCGCCGCGCCAGCTCAACGGCTTCGTACACGGCAGCGTGTGCCGGTATGCGGTCAAGGAAAAGAAGTTGATACAGCCCGACCCGCAGAACGATCCGAAGCGGAAGGTCGAGTTGCGCCGTCGGGCGCCGGGCCAGTTTCCCGAGGAGAAAATCTAGCCAGCGTTGCCAGCGCAGCACACCAAAGACGAGCTCGGTGGCCAGAGCGGCGTCGGCCGGTTCGAGCTGCCTGGCTGTACGGCGAAGAAGTTCACCCGCCCAGTGCCTACGAGTTTCGACCTGCAGGAGAACGTCACAGGCCACGCGCCGCGCCGGTGAGACATGCCTGCGCCCACCCACGAGGGTGCCCGCCTAGCCGGTCCGCACAGGTGCCGACTGAAACCGTTCGCCCAGTCGTAGCCGCGCGCCTCGCAAGAACTCAGCGGCCGTCAGCTGGCGCCGGCCTTCGACCTGCACCCTTTCTATTTCCAGCCAGCTTCCTTCTCCGCAGGCAACCAGCAGCCGCTCGCCCTGTTGCACCAGCGTGCCCGGTTCCTCGGGCGGCAGACGGACCTCCACC
>Ga0209810_1005990_pt1 | contig 10738 bp, 5 predicted proteins | sample Coa_R1_7_FD_187159 | JGI IMG/M metagenome (GOLD analysis project Ga0209810, IMG submission 187159) | Surface soil microbial communities from Centralia Pennsylvania, which are recovering from an underground coalmine fire - Coalmine... | ecosystem: Environmental > Terrestrial > Soil > Unclassified ...
AACAGCCATCGTGCATTTCGGCGCCGTCGTCATTGCCGTAGCTCTCGCGCATCTATAAAGTAGAAAGCTCCCTATGGCCGACGCCGTAAAGATCATTGAATGCCCGCGCGACGCATGGCAAGGTCTGCCAAAGACCATCCCTGCCGAAGTCAAGGCCGGCTACCTGCGTGCGCTCATCGCCGCAGGATTCAGGCACTTGGACGCTGTTTCTTTCGTCTCGCCAAAGGCCGTCCCGCAGATGGCCGACTCCGAGCAGGTTCTCGAATACCTCGACCCACCCGACGATGTTGAAATCATCGGCATCGTCGTCAATCAGAAAGGCGCAGAGCGTGCCATCGCCACCGAAGCCGTCCGCACGCTAGGATTCCCCTATTCCATCTCCTCTGAATTTCTGAAGCGGAACCAGGGCCAGACTCCGGAAGAGTCTCTCGACGTGCTTGAAACCATTGGCCAGTCAGCCTACAAAGCCGGACTCAACCTCGTCGCCTACATCTCCATGGCATTTGGAAATCCGTACCATGACGCCTGGAGCATAGACGAGGTCATCGCCGCCTGTGACCTTCTCGCTGACATGGGCATCGAGCAGATCTCGCTGGCGGACACCGTCGGCCTCGCCACTCCCGATGAAGTGTCCCGCCTTGTCAGCGCCGTGCTCTCCGCAAATGATGGTCTGGAAATAGGCGTCCACCTGCACGCGCGTCCGGAAGAGGTCGCGGCAAAAGTAGCAGCCGCATATCGTGCCGGATGCCGCCGCTTCGATATGGCCATCGGTGGTCTCGGAGGCTGTCCCTTTGCGCAGGATGCACTGGTCGGCAACATCTCCTCTGAGCTGGCCATCGCAGAGCTGGAGCGCCTCGGCGCCGAACTTCCGTCCTTCCAACCCTTAAACAGCATCCTCGCAGCAAACCGCGCGATCGCAGAAAAATTCGGCCCGGCGAAACAATGAAACTTTTTATCGGAACTCAGTTTCGGCCTACTTTGAAATCCCTTCCAGCGGAGAACTCGCCGTCGCATACAGTTTGCGCGGCATCCTCCCTGCCAGATACGCCTGCCGCCCAGCCAGGACCGCGTGCTGCATGGCTTCCGCCATCAGAACTGGATTGGCGGCAGCCGCAATCGCCGTATTCATCAGCACGCCATCAGCACCCATCTCCATCGCCAGGGCCGCATCAGAAGCCGTGCCCACACCCGCATCTACAATCAGCGGAACTTCAGTGACCATCTCGCGCAGAATCTGAAGTGTGGCGCGGTTTTGAATGCCCAATCCGCTGCCAATGGGAGCAGCCAGTGGCATCACGGCAGATGCTCCTGCGTCAATCAGTCGTTTTGCAAATACAATGTCATCAGATGTATATGGCAGAACTGTAAAGCCTTCTTTTACTAATATGCGAGTGGCTTCCAGAGTGGCTTGTACATCAGGATAAAGCGTTGCCTCGTCGCCGATGACTTCGATCTTGACCCAATCCGAGATACCCACTTCCCGGGCCAGACGCGCGGCGCGAATGGCCTCCTCGGCCGTGTAACAGCCGGCCGTGTTGGGCAGCAGAAAATAACGCTGCGGATCAATATAGTCGAGCAATGATTCCTTTGAGCGGTCGAGATTCACACGTCGCACCGCCACCGTGACCATCTCCGCCCCCGAGGCCTCAATGGCGGCCTGCGTTTCCGGACCGTCCTTATATTTGCCTGTGCCTACGATCAGCCGCGACTGAAACGCCTTCCCTGCAATGACCAGTGGTTCCATACCTCTATTGTAGGGCCGCGCCATCCTATTCCTGTGCGCGGTAGATTGCGAACCCGTTCGCAGGCAAATCTACTGTAAGCTCCCCTCCGGTGTCCCGGAGTTGGGCCTGGGAGGGTGCAGGCCACAATTGCATATATCGCTTGCATCCTTCAAGCGCAGTTTGCGCAGTCTTCAAAGAAACCTTCCGCGGCGATTCATTCCTCCCGGCCATGATCAACAAGCGGTCTTCGCCATTTCTGCAGCCCGAATCCAGTTTCGCCCCGCGCACAAAAGCAAAAACAGTATCATCAGCAAAAATGTTCTGCTGCTGCCCCTGCGTCAGCGCAACTTCCCGGGCGCGAAGATGAAGCAGCCCCTGCACCCACGTATAAACATCCTGCTGTTCCCCGGTGCGTCCTGACTCAACAAAGGCATTGGTCTTGTCGCCGGCAAATCCGCCCGGAAAATCGTGCCGGTTATCAGGATCGTAGCCACCCCTCATCGCAATCTCATCTCCGCTGTAAATTTCAGGAGTTCCGCGCAGAGTGGCCACCAGTCCAAATGCAACTTTCAGTTTTGCAATGCTCGCGCCCGGCTCTGACAGGAAGCGCATCGTGTCGTGGTTGCCGAAAAACGTCACCAGTCTTTCCGGATGCGGATAGAGCCAGTCTTCACCCAGTGTTTCTTCGAGGGTTGTCATCGGCTTGCCGCGCAGCAACACATCGCGGATTGCAAAATATGTGGCATCGTCAAAAGGCGTATCAAGCCCCGTATCAATGCCTGAGTGCGATACACCTCCTGCAAAAAACGCAGCCACAGGCGGACTGGATGGGACCACCTCTCCCACAGTCTTCATGTTCGGATACAGCGCGTGGATCTGCTGATGAAATTCCGCCCAGAACTGACGGCCGACATAAGGGAAAGTATCTTCGCGCAGACCATCAATCCCTGCTGTCTCAATCCACCAGATCGTGTTCTGGATGAGATACTTTGCCACCAGCGGATTCTCCTGGTTCAGATCAGGCAGCGAATCCGTAAACCAGCCTTCAGTCACAACCTTCCTGTTGCTGGCAGAAGCGTGCGGATCGGGCAAATATTGGAACCACGATTTTGCAATCAAATGGTGTTCCAGCGTCCCGTGAAACCACTCTGGCGCTGGCGGATCGTTGACCCACGGAATCGCCACCCCAACATGGTTCGGCACAATGTCCATAAGTATCTTCATCCCACGCGCATGAAGTGCGTTGACCAAATGCTGATAGTCCTCAATCGAACCAAAGTGTGGGTCCGTGGAATAGAGGTCTGTCGCCCCGTAGCCGTGATACGAATCCTTCATTCCCGCATTGCTCGTAACAGGCGTAAGCCATAGCGCAGTCGCGCCGAGCCTCTGTAAATAATCAAGGTGCTCTTCAATGCCTTTGAGGTCGCCGCCGTGCCAGCCATGCGGAGCAGCGCGTCCTCCATCATTGCCGCCGATGATGTCATTGGCAGGGTCTCCATCGGCGAAACGGTCCGTCATGATGAGATAAATGACGTCGCTGGGTGAAAAGCCTTTGAATCCTGCCGAAACAGGCTTTCGCTGCTCTAACACAAAGTTTTTCTTTATTTGTCCTGAAGATGACGTTGCTGCTATGGTCAGAGTCTGGGGACTCGCATTCGTAGTGTCCAGCCACAGAAAGGCCCAGTGTCCATTTTGCGAAATCTGGGTCTTTGTCAGCCCAACATTTCGTCCGCGAACAAGAAAATGCGCTCCGTTCAAGTGGTTTCCATGCAGCAGAAGCATAGGGCTGGGCATATGGATCCACCAGTTCGGGGGCTCAATCTTGTCCACGCAAGGGCCGGAAGTCTGCTCTTCCGCGCAACTCTGCGCCTGGGTAAATGAATGATTGTTCCGGGCGGTTACAGGCAGATTGCCGTCCTGAGCATAGGCGTGCAGCGCCGGAGTCGAAGGACCTGCGTTTACGGTGCTCAAATCCGCACGATTCAACCTTTGCGCAACCGCAAATCCGCAAAAAGAGAAAGAGACAACGCCAGCAACAACACACTTCAGCAGCGTCATGAATAATTCCTTATCGGGAAAAAGAGCGCCACGCCGGAAGAGCCGGCGCAGCGCTGTAAAAAATGACTAAAATTCAGCCATGAAGAATCTGGATGTTGGCCCCCCCGCCATGGTTTTCCCCTTGGATTGGATGGCCCCTTCCAGATACCTTCTAAAACGTGAATCGTACCGCCATCTGCAGCTGCCGCTCAGAATACTGACGCGTCGCCGTGATCTTGCCGAAATTTCCGTCTTGCGGATTCGAATCCGGGTTCGTGAATTGCGGTGTATTTGTCACGTTAAAGGCCTCGGCGCGAAGCTCTGCCTTCACACGCTCCGTAATGGAAAGGTTCTTGAAGAGCGAAACATCTCCCTCTGCCAACCCGGGGCCATGCAAATAATTTCTGCTTACGTTCCCGTCCGTTCCCGGGGCCGGCTGGTAGAACGGCGTGGGATCGAACCAGTGGCCTGAAATGCTGTGCGGTTCAGCAATGGGGCGGCTCGCACTTGCGCGAATACTGAAGTTGCCACCATATTGCGGGTAAACCACTGTGACGGGCGTCCCGGTTTCTGCCTGGACAATCGTGTTCAATTGCCACCCTCCGGCTATCACATCAAGCCCACGGTTCCAGCTATTACCAAACTGCCTGCCGCGTCCAAAAGGAAGCTCATACAGAGCGCTGGCCACAAAGACATTCCTCTGGTCCAGGCTCGAATTTCCTTTGTTGAGTTTTGTATCGAACACATACAGAGGACTTACAGCATAGAAACCAAGATATCCATCGCTGGTGTCGAGATTATGCGCCCATGTATACGAACCGGTAAGCGTCAGCCCCTTCGAGTAACGGTGGTTGATAGACGCCTGCAAGCTGTCATAGTGAGAAACTCCATTGTTGAACTCAGCCACAATCTGTCCCAGGTTGGGGAAAAGCTGCGGGCTGCCATCAAGTTTCAGTGTGTTGTAGTTGTAGCCGGTTGCCAGATGCACAGTCCGGTTGCCCACGTATGCAAGTGAAAAAACCGTTTGCGGCCCTATCTGCTGCTGCACTTGCAGATCATACTGCTGCACCATGGGAATCTGATTGTGCCGGTTCGTCGTAAAGATGTTTACGCCCGCTGGGGGATTGTTCGGATCAAAGTTCGGGTAGCCGGGCAATGGCAGCGGATTGGTCGCAAGCCTGTTGTCGTTTTCGTCCAGCGGACCTTGTCCGGTAAATGTAATGCGATAACCATTCGCAGCGGCATACTCGACGCTTCCACCAAAAGGTACCTGCTGCCCGAACTGGTTATCAATTCCTCCGCGGTCGAGGAAATAGAAGATGCCGTAGCCGCCGCGCAGAGCAGTCTTGCCGTTGCCGAAAACATCATAGGCAAACCCAAAGCGGGGCGCCACATTGTTGAAGTCCGTATCTACAATGCTGCGGGGAACACCGTTTACGCCGGCCAAATCTATATGGCCCGTCACGGGATTCAGCGCAGCCTGGCGGTTATGTTCTTCGGTCGGATAGGTAATGATGTCGTACCGCACACCCAGATTCAGAGTAAGGCGCCGCGTGATCTTCCAGTCGTCCTGCCCAAAGATGCCCCATTCATAATTGCGTGTTCCGAAAAAGCCGTTTTGCGCGCCGATGCTGTAGTTGTCTACAAAGCCCGCCAGCAGTTCAGAAACTTCATACCCGGTGAAGTCGCCGTTTCCAATCTGGAAATAGCCTTTGCCGGCAATGGGCCGGAAGAACGCAACATCGCGGCGAATGGCTGTGCCACCGAATTTGAACGAGTGCGTGCCGTGGTTGAATGTCAGGGAGTCCGTAACTTCGTAGGTGTTTTCAGGAACAGCATACGTTCCGTAATCACCCGTGTACTCAAGCTGGTTCTGGTAGCCGCCGATCAATGCCCCGCCGCCAAGCTGCGGAGTGCGGTTGGCATTCACAATGCCCAGGCTTGCGGAAACAGGTATGTTGCTGAACACTGGAACATTGGTCAGTGTGTAACGGTTATATCCCACGCGAAGTTCATTCAGAACATTCGGAGTAAACGTACGCGTATAACCCAGCGCGATTCCACGCGCATGCACATTGTTTGAGCCTGACGCAAAACCAGCAGGTAAAGTGGCGAATTCTGACGTTCTTGTGAACTGGCTCTGGTCATAGCTGAAACGTCCAAAAAGCTGATTGTTGACGTTCGGCACCCAGTCAAGCCGCGTATCAAACGTGTTGTAATGGGTGACTTGCTTCCGGATGGTCCGGTAATTGTTCTCCGTCCCGTTGTTCGTCCCCGGAATATTCGGCAGTGGATAAGCATTCAGGTAATTCACCGCTGCCTTGTTCAGACGGGACGGATCAATTACATTCGGCTGACCGTTGTAATCGAATTGGGAGCAGGTGATGGGGTCAAAAATAGCGCCATTGGGCGGATTGGCTGAACTCACCACCGTTCCGTTGGCCAAAGTATGTTGCTGGCACCCTGTAATCGAGCTGCCCGCAAGGTTAATCACATTGCTTTGCCCCAGCAGTTCCGAGAAATTTCCCTGCCGCATCAACCGTGTCGGTACAGTCAGGATCTGCGCATTCAGTGGCGTATATTCGCGGGTTCCCTGGTAATCGCCGAACAGAAAAAGATGATTACGCACCAGAGGAAGGCCTGCCGATCCGCCAAACTGGTTTCTACGATAAGGTAATGCGGGTGTGTGGCTGGCTCCCAGAAACTGATAATTGGGATTGGCATCAAACAAACTGCTTCGGGCAAACCAGAATGCAGAACCGTGAATGTCATTTGTTCCGGATTTAATGGAGGTCTGCACAATGGAGCCGCCCGCACGCCCAAATTCCGCCGGGGCAACGCTTGTGTTTACCCGAAACTCCTGCGTCGCTTCCACATTAGGGAAGAACACGATGGTATTCACCAGCGCTTCATTGTTGTCAATTCCATCCAGAATGTAATTGTTTGCCTGCTGACGAAGACCATTGGTGGAAATTGCCGCGCCGCCATTCTCCTGATTGCGAAACGTCTCAGCATTCCCATTCACGCCGCTGGAAATATCGCCATACTGTCCGCGCGTGACCCCGGGCGTGAGCAGGGCCAGTTGGGTAAAGTTGCGGCCGTTCAGAGGCAGTTCGGTAGTTTGCCTGCCCTGGATGACATCTCCAAGCGAAGAACTGGCGGTATCCACAATCGGCGCCGCACTCGTCACAGTCACCGTGGTCGAAACTGCGCCCGGCTGAAGTTGAAAGTTCAGCGCTTGCACCTGGGAGACTTCCAGCACCAGCTTCTGGGTTTGTGTCGTGAATCCCTGCGCGGTAACCTCAGCCGAGTAATTTCCCCGGACGAGCGCGTTAAAGGAGAAATTCCCCGCACTGTCACTGGTGGCCGTTTGAGTAATACCGGTATCGGTATTGGTTAGGGTGATAGTGGCGTTTGGGATGGCCGCGCCGCTTTGGTCAAGCACCGTGCCCTGGATGCGGGCCGTGTCCGTTTGGCTAAATGCCCGTCCGGCCCCGAACAGTACGAACAGGCAAGCCAGGCCAACCCAAAGGCTGGCATCCATAGACAGTCTTTGAAAAAAATGTGTCGCTTTTTGCATCGAAATGCCTCCGAAAGTGAGGGTCTTACTGTGTTTTTGCTTTTACCCGACAGACGCCTTGAAATGCTTACAGATGCACTCCCGTCCGGGCCGACATACACCATCCACCCTCTACTCAACGATTGGCAATACACAGAGTTTCTATTTCTTATCAAATATTTATCTCCTTTCAAATCGCTTATTTTCAATTATTTATACAGATAAATCTCTTCACCGACGGGATTGACTCAGGCCCTTCGGCGGGAGTATAAACCGACAGGAGATGTTCGTTTTTTCATGCAGGTGGCAGAACAATCCGACCAGCCTCCGGTTTTGCCCGAAAAATACACCTTCGGTCTCTTTGAAGCCGACCTAAAGACAGGAGAACTGCGCAAAAACGGTAAACGCATCCGGATACAGGGCCAGCCATTTCGCGTCCTTTCCATCCTGCTCGAACATCACGGCGAAATCGTTAGTAAAGAACAGATTCAAAAAAGGTTATGGGGAGACAACACTACCGTTGATTTCGACCACAGCCTTGGCATTGCCATCAACAAGCTGCGCGACGCACTCGGCGATTCAGCCGATAATCCACGCTTTATTGAAACCCTGGCTCGCCGCGGCTATCGCTTCATCGCCCCGATCAAAGAAATCCACTCCGCAGAAGCTGGGCCACAAAGCGAAGCAATCTCCTCCATTGCCGCCTCTGCCACTCCCGTCGAGGAAAAGCATCCAACCCAATACAGCGGAACCATGGCTTGGGCGGTGCTGACTCTGTGCTTCGCCATTCTGACGCTCTGGCTTTGGCTCCGCACGCCTGCAATACAGGGCCCGCTGCGCATATCCGCAGTAACACACCACGGCAAGGTCCTCGCCACTCAACTTGATGTGGAAAATTTTTCGGCAATGGCCGTGGAAGGTGGGCGTATCTATTTCTCGCAGCTTGAAGGCGGCCGCCCTGTTCTTGCCGAAGCGCTGACGGCAAATGGTGAAGTCGAGGATCTGCGGCTGCCTTCAGAAATCGTCGCTCCCCTGATCTGTTCCATTTCAAAAGATGGATCACGACTGATTGTCAGAAATCATCTGGCGCGCGAGCCCGAGCAGCCGCTCTGGATCGTTCCTGCACTGGGTGGACAGGCCGAACGATTCGGAAATGTCCTGGCCCATGATGCTGCCTGGATGCCGGACGGCCAGCACATTCTCTATGCAACCGGACATGCATTATTTCTGGCGCGCGAAGACGGACAGGAGAGCCAACAACTGGTCACGTTGCCGGGCCGTGCCTTTTGGCTGCGATGGTCGCCGGACGGAAAATTGCTTCGGTTCACCGTGCTTGATCCGCAGACTGGAGACCCTTCGCTCTGGGAATATAGCGCATCAAGCCGCAAGCTGCGCCGCCTGCTCGATGGATGGAGCCGGCCTTCTGCCGAATGTTGCGGAAGCTGGACGCCGGACGGAAAGGTATACGTCTTCGGTTCCACACATGACGGGCCAGCAGATATCTGGCAGATGCGTGGGGGAAATCTCGACCGAAATCCTGAAAAGCTGACGAATGGACCGCTCGAATACCGTTCTCCTGCGACCGGGACCGAATCCAACCGTGTCTTCTTTACTGGCGTGGATTACCGGCGCGAGATGCTCAAGTACTCTGCTGCTGCGCACCGCTTTCTTCCTTTGGAAAATAACCTCGGTTCGACGGCGCTGGTCGAGTATTCGCGCGATGCTCAGTGGGTAGCGTGGCTCAATGCATCGGACAATACCCTCTGGCGCAGCCGCGCCGACGGAACAGAGCGGCTTCAACTGACCACACCTTCAACCCCGGCGCTTTCGATTTTCAGCATGAGATGGTCGCCAGACAATCGCTCGCTGGCACTGATGGCACGCAAAGCAGGAGGGCTTTGGGCCATTTATCTGATAGACGCTAACGGCGGGAACCTTCAGCCGGTACTCGAAGAAAATCGCGGACAGGCCGACCCTAACTGGTCTCCGGATGGAGGCTCGATTCTCTTTGGCCGCGTGCCAGATATTATGGGCGGTGAGTCGCAGCCAAAAGCTATCTTCAGTGTTGACCTTCAGAACCATGCCGTAGAAAAGGTCCCTGGTTCAGATGGATTGTTCAGTCCGCGCCTCTCGCCAGACGGCCGGTACATCGCCGCTCTGCGTTCAGACCAGAAGACCATGATGCTCTTTGACCGACAGACGCAGCGCTGGACGGCACTGGTGGAAGATGGTGCAGCAGATCCGGTATGGGCCAGCAACAGCCGTGCCATCTATTACCAGAATTTTCTGGAGCCTGGTGAACCGGTTTATCGTATTGATCTGCCAACAGGCGCAACACATAAGATTGCAACTCTGACCGACCTGCAACCAGCCTACGCTTCCGATTACCGCCTCATCGCGCTGGCCCCCGGGGACCAGCCCATTGTGAATACCCAGAGTTCTTCGGTCAATATCTATTCTCTGGGTCTGAAATAGCGGGTATTCATCCGGATACATATTCTGGGGATTTCTGCTTCTTTTTCTGGAAAATGTGCCTGTTTCTTTGGTCAGATAGACTCTGGGACATCATGCGCAAGTGGCTGAAAGTCTTCGTGTGCGGGGTTGTTCTTGTTCTGACGCAAACCAGCATTCTACTGGCGCAGAACAACAAGAGACCCCGTATTGGCCTGGTGCTGGATGGCGGAGGCGCTTTAGGGCTCGCTCATATCGGTGCGCTCCTCTGGATGGAAGAACACCACATCCCCATAGATATGGTTGCCGGTACTAGTATGGGCGGGCTGGTTGGAGGCGCATACGCTGCGGGCGAGACTCCAGAGCAGATTCAACAACTGGTCGAAGGCATTGACTGGAATGAGATACTCAGTGATGTCCCGCCTTATCGAGACCTCTCCTTTCGCCGCAAGGAGGACCGCAGCCAATATCCTGTATCTCTACTTCTAGGCGTTGGGAGGAAGGTCCGCTCGCAGGAAGGTTATAAAGCAGGACAACAAGTGCAATTGCTGCTCGACAAGATTGCTTTGCCTTATTCACAGGTCGAGAACTTCGATGATTTGCCAACTCCATTTGCGTGCGTGGCGACAGACCTGGTGTCCGGTAAGGAGCATGTCTTCCGTTCCGGCCCTCTGGCGCTGGCAATGCGCGCAACCATGTCGCTGCCTGGAATCTTCGCGCCCGTACGGACCGACGGTGCTCTTTATGCAGATGGCGGGCTGCTGAACAATCTGCCAGTAGATGTCGCAAAACAGATGGGCGCAGACATCACAATTGCCATCTATTTGCAAACTGCATCTATCACGCCCACTGAGCGGCTTTCCACAGTCGGCGTTCTTGGACGCAGCCTGAGCGTGATGATTGCGGCGAATGAACTCAAAAGCATGGAGCAGGCCGACGTTCTGGTAACTGTTCCTTTGGCAGACTA